>OBXZ01000003.1_pt1 | contig 390793 bp, 320 predicted proteins | sample 1538171 | NCBI WGS metagenome assembly OBXZ01 (sample SAMEA2580161, study PRJEB22360) | human gut metagenome | biome: human gut; feature: human-associated habitat; material: faeces | place: Denmark | collected 2008/2010
TGTTCCGACTATAATCGGAACTGAACCGTCATGCAGTAGTGCAAGGAAAAAAGATGTAGAAAGGAATAGACACTCGTTTCCACTCACAAAGATAGTCGCGGTCTTGCTTTTCATAGAGGAAATATAACGAATAGTTTCCGAAGATATGGCTTATGAATGGGAGAGATATTCGGATTTGCACTATCTTTGCATTCGCTAAAATAGAATTTATGGAGAAACTTCATCCGATTATGTTTGCCGGGACGGGTAGTGATGTGGGAAAGAGCATCATTGCTGCCGCCTTCTGCCGTATCTTCAAGCAGGACGGCTATCAGCCCGCACCGTTCAAGGCACAGAATATGGCGCTCAATTCATTTGCCACTCCCGAAGGGCTGGAGATAGGCCGTGCCCAGGCTGTGCAAGCAGAAGCCGCCGGAGTGCCTTGCCACACGGACATGAATCCGCTGCTGCTGAAACCACAGTCGGACCATACCTCGCAGGTTGTTCTTAACGGGCGTCCTATCGGCAACCGCAATGCTTATGATTATTTCCGCAAGGAAGGACGCGACGAACTGCGCTGGGAGGTTTGTGCTGCCTACGACCGCCTTGCCGCCCGCTATAATCCCGTTGTGCTGGAAGGCGCGGGAAGCATCTCCGAAATCAATCTGCGGGATACCGACCTTGTCAATCTGCCGATGGCCCTGCATGCCGGAGCCGATGTAATTCTTGTGGGCGACATTGACCGTGGCGGTGTGTTTGCCAGCGTCTACGGTTCGCTGATGTTGCTTCGTCCCCATGAGCGGGAGCGAATTAAAGGAATTCTTATCAACAAGTTCCGGGGGGATATACGTCTCTTCGAGTCGGGCATTACGATGCTGGAGGAGCTTTGCGGCATTCCCGTTGTCGGGGTGGTGCCTTACTACCGTGATATCTACATTGAAGAAGAAGACTCCGTGGCGCTTGCCGCAAAGTCTGTCCGTGCCGAGAAGGGAAAGGTGAACATCGCCGTCATTCTGCTGCGCCACCTCAGTAACTTCACCGATTTTAATGTCCTGGAACGTGACCCGCGCGTACATCTCTTCTATACCAACAATGTGGATGAGCTGGCAAAGGCCGACGTCATCCTGCTGCCCGGCTCCAAGAGCACGCTTGATGACCTTTACGAATTGCGCCGTAACGGTGTGGCGGCTGCCATCATCCGTGCCCACCGTGAAGGTGCCACCGTGATGGGTATCTGCGGCGGCTATCAGATGATGGGGCAGGAGGTGCTCGACCCTGAGCATGTGGAGGGGGACATTGAACGCCTGCCCGGACTGGGGCTGTTGCCCATCAGTACCCGCATGTCGGGAGAGAAGGTGACCCGCCAGGTGAAGTTCGGTCTGTGCAATCCCCATTCTCCATCTTCCACTCTCCATTCTCCATTAATGCAGGGCTATGAAATCCATATGGGAGTGACCACCCCTGTGGAAGGTACTCCCGATTCTCCTTTGAATCTTCTGGAGAACGGCTCTACCGACGGTTACTACGTGGACTCCACCTGCATGGGGACCTATATTCATGGCATTCTCGACAATCCGGAATTCATAGATTTCCTGCTTGTGCCTTTTGCAGACAAACTGTCCGGGAATGCCGGCGCTTTCGATTACCATACATTCAAAGAAGAACAATACGATAGGCTTGCCGAGCACGTGCGCCGCCACGTCAACCTGCCGCTTATCTACCAAATATTGACAAAGAACCATGATTGAAGGACACGGAGACGATTCCTATAAATACAGCCGTCCCATTACGGCAAACTTCAGCTCGAACGTTTACAGCAGGGTAGACCTCTCTGCCTTGAAGGCGCATCTGTGTACCCGGATTGACGGCATCGGCAACTATCCCGAACCGGAGCCTTACACGCTTGAGGCCTGTCTTGCCCGCCACCACCGTCTTCCTGCCGAGGCAGTGTGCGTGACGAATGGAGCTACCGAAGCCATCTATCTTACCGCACAGACTTTCCGCGGGACAAACACCGCCATTGTGCAGCCCACTTTCAGTGAATATGCCGATGCCTGCCGCATGCACGGCCATCGGGTCACTTCCCTCTATCGGCTTCCTGCGGAGAGCGAGGGGTATCGCTTGCCGGAAGAGGTGCGCATGCTGTGGCTGTGCAATCCCAATAACCCTACCGGAACGGTTGTGGAGAAGGAATATCTGGCAACACTTATCAGTCATAATCCGCAGGTCTGTTTCGTCATCGACCAGTCCTACGAGTTTTTCACCTTGCGTCCGCTTTTCTCTGCTGCCGAGGCTGCGGAGTTTCCCAACGTCTTGCTGCTGCACTCCATGACCAAGCGTTATGCCGTTCCCGGTCTGCGACTGGGATATGTCACCGGCGCCCCCCACCTGCTGCACCGTCTGCGTACCAACCGTATGCCCTGGTCGGTCAACCAGCTTGCCATTGAGGCAGGGCTCCATCTGCTGGAACATGATGTTCCCAATCCGCTGGATGTGGCGTCTTACTTGCAAGAGGCTGCCCGCCTGCGCAGTGCGCTCGAGGCATTGGGAGGACTGGAGGTATGGGCCACCGAAACCCATTTCATGCTGGTGTGCCTCCGTATGGGTAGGGCTTCCGCTTTGAAAGACTATCTGGCAGGGGAGCATGGTATCTTGATTCGGGACGCCTCCAACTTCGACGGACTGAATGAGCGCTTCTTCCGTATAGCCGCCCAGAGCCGGGAGGAGAATGACAGGCTTGTAAAAGCAATAGGACAATGGCTTGAGGAGGAATAACCGATGGAAGAAGATGTGCTTATACTTTTGGGTGTCGCCTTCAACTTGAACCTGCCGCTTCTCACTGCCTGGCTGCTCGACCATTGGCTGGGCGACCCGGCGTGGCTACCCCATCCGGTGGTCGCTTTCGGCAAAGCCATCTCTTTCTGTGAGCACCGGTTGAACCGGGGCGATTCGCGTTTCCTGAAAGGTGCGTTTGTGGCGGTGTCTCTTGTCTTGGGGGTATATGTCATTACGCTTTTGTTGCTCCGCTTGGCGGCACTCTTTTCTCCGGGCATGCTTCTGACGGTGCAAATATTGCTGATATTCTATTGCTTGGCGGGCACTACGCTGGTTCGCGAGGTGCGTATGGTGTTCAAGGCGGTGGACCGTTCCTTGGAGGAAGGGAGGATGCAAGTGGCACGTATCGTAGGGCGTGATACGTCTGCACTCTCGGCGCAGGAGGTGAGAACCGCGGCATTGGAGACTTTGGCAGAGAATTTGAGTGACGGGGTAGTTGCCCCCTTGTTCTGGTATCTGCTGTTGGGAGTTCCGGGCATGCTTGCCTATAAGATGGTGAACACGCTGGATTCCATGGTCGGCTACAAGAACGAGCGCTATCGTCGGTTCGGCTGTTTCGCCGCCCGTCTGGATGATGTTGCCAATTATATTCCTGCTCGTCTGACAGCCTTTCTGATGGTGCTGGTTTCCGGTCGTCTTTCCTTGTTTGCTTTTGTGGGCAGATATGGCAGCCAGCATGCCAGTCCCAATTCCGGTTATCCGGAAGCCGCCCTTGCCGGTATTCTGGACTGCCGTTTCGGGGGTCCGCACAACTATTTCGGCGAGGAGGTATGGAAACCTTATATCGGTTCTAATGAACGGCCTCTGAAGACGGAAGATATGCGTGTGGCTGTCCGCATCAATCGACGTGTGGAGTGGTGGATGGTGGTTGCCGTAATAGTGACATCGACCTTGGCTTCCTTTTGTTTTTAAAATGTTGTTATTTTAACTGATTCTTTGTCTGTTCCAAAAAGATATAATATCTTTGCAAGACCGCGTTGCATTAAAAATGTAACTTTTAAAGCAGACAAAGTCTTATAAATGAGGATAAAGCAACTATATATATTCCTTTTCTTTATTTGGTTCGGGAGCACAATAATTGCATCGACAACAGATAAAGCGGATTCTTGGACTAAAGAAAAGGAAAGTATAGTCCATGAGGTCATCTCCACTTTTCACAACAGCCTCGGTTTCGACTATCTGACCCGGGAGGAGTGTGACTCGCTGAATGCCGACGGCCTTTTGTCCCAATTGGATGAATCCCAGCGCTATTACACCTATTTCGAACTGGAAAGAATACTTATAAAATCCTCCCTTTTCCGTGGAGAAATCCGTATGGCTATTGCCCAGAGCGACCAGATGTACTCCAAAGCCCGCGCGCTTGCCTACCCCTTCGGCAATGCCCTTGCGCTGAATGCCATGGGAGAGGTGTACAGCTATACCGGCAGGCTCCGGGAAGCCGGTGCCGCTTATGAAGAGTCCTTGAGACTGCTGGATGGGATGGACGGGGAGGATGTGCATATCCGTATGCTACTGGTGGAACTGATAGATTATAACCTGCGCATACGGAATGTAAACGGCGCCTCGCGTTATCTTGCACGTCTGAACCTCTATCCGGAAGACCGGCTTTCTCCGCTGGAGCTGGCCATGCGTCACATCTCCAATGCTTCCTGCCAATTATTCAAGGGTGACTTGAAAGCTGCCAGCCATTGTCTGGTACAGATAGGCCAGCTTGAAACGCAACTGATTCCGGAGATACAGCAATACCTTCTGATTATAGATGCCCGTTATCTGGTGGCCACCGGAGAGCATGAGGCAGCCTTGACCGCCTACAATGATTTCCTTCAAACCGAATATGCCCGGATAAACCATAACATCTACAAGGAAGCTCTGCTCGAAAAGGCGGATTTACTGGTGAAGATGGGGAACAAGGAAGAAGCCTACGGACAGTACGGCAAGGTCTTTTCGTATATCAAGACTTCGTTCGAGAAGAACTATCCCAAGGAGATAGACCGGCTCTGTACCCGTTTCCAGGCCGACCAACTGGCCTACCAGAACGAACGCGACCGCATTGTATCCATGCGTTTCTATCTGGCAGGCATCACTGTGTCCGTACTGTTTCTGATATTCCTCCTGGTGCTGGGCTGGAAGAAGATATTCCGTTTGAAGCGTTCCCAAATGCGGCAGGAGGCGATGAAGGAGAAAGCGGTGCAAGCCATACAACGGAAGAATATGTTTCTTTCGAACATGAGTCATGAGGTACGTACACCGCTGAATGCCATTGTCGGATTCTCAGCGGTACTGACGGATGAGGACGAGTCGTTCGATGACGAATCGCGCCGGGAATTCTCCGAAATTATCAAGGTGAATTCCTTTCAGTTGCTGAAACTTATCAATGACATTCTGGATTTCTCGGATTTCGAGAATGACAACATAACCTTCAACATCCGCACGCATGATGCCGTGAAGTTGTGTAATGAGGTCGTGGAGACCGTGATGGCCTCGCGCAAGCTGGAGGTTGAAATGCGTTTTGACACGGATTTGTCTGTCCTGATGCTGGATACGGACGATGCGCGTCTCCGCCAAGTCTTGATAAACCTGCTGGTGAATGCCGCCAAGTTTACGGAACAAGGCTCCATCGTGCTGGAACTGAAGATGGCCGATGCCGATACGGCACTTTTCTCCGTGACGGATACCGGATGCGGCATTCCACCGGAGAAGCAGTACTTGATTTTTGAACGCTTTGAAAAGCTGAATGATTTTGTGCAGGGAAGCGGACTGGGCCTTTCCATCTGCCAACTGATTGTGAAATATATGAACGGCAAGCTGTGGGTGGACAGTGGGTACACCCGTGGCGCGCGTTTCTGTTTTACGCATCCTTTGAAGTATAATCCCGCATTACACGGAGGAACGGCGCAATGAAACGAATACTGATTCTCATCCACGTTTTGTTTTGCGGATATATCTGTCCGCTGCTGGCAGAAGACACGGGGGCTGCCCGGTATCAGGACAGCATCCTGAAGGTTGCCGATACTCTGCCGGCCACCCTTGTCCGGCTGACGTATCTCCGTGACATGGCCTACAAGCACCAGTATGCTCCCTATAACATGACTTTTTCCACCCGTCTGTACGAGGAGGCGCGGCGGCAGAAGAACGCTTTCTATGAGAATATGGGCGCTTACTATCTGGCGGCATGTTATGACAAGAAACACGACCCGGACAGTCTGTCGTATTGGGTGGATGTGCTGAAGGATTTTGTCCCCCAGGTAGGCACTTACGATTATTATCTGGAGCAGAAGGCTGCCATCAGCCGCGCCCTGGCTTCCAAGAGACAGATAGAGAAAGCGGTGTATGTGGCTAAGGAGACGTTGGAGGAATCAAAACTCTGCCACAGCAATAATGGAATGATAGCGGCGTATAACAGCTTGGGATGTGCCTACGGAGTGTCCAGCCGCCCGAATGAGGCACTGGACTCTTTCTTGGAGGCTTACCGGAATTTCTCTCCCCAGACAAAGGCCAGCCTGAAGGTGGATATACTGTCGCGTATTGCCCAGGTATACGGCAATGGCGGTAAAGACAGCCTGAAGCTGCCCTATTTGCATGAAATGGACACGACGTTGCAGGCGGTCATTTCCAAAGAACCCGAGACACGGAAGAACTGGAGCAATTTCGAGATTGACTGCGAAGTGAAGTATATCCTGCACTACATGAACCAGAAGAACTTTACAGTGGCGCACGAGCATATCGAGAAAGTAAAGAAACTGCTTGAGCCGCATGTAGATCCCGTCTTCTGGCTGAATGTCCAGTTGATACAGCTTCAATATTATGCCAAGACCGATGAGTATGACAAAAGCATCGCATTGATAGACGAGGTGACCCCTACGGTACTGAACAACTACGTCTCCACCTTTGCCACTTTGATAAACTACAAGGCGAGTACGCAATATGACAAGGGGGACATTGACGGGGCCATCGAGACCCGGCGCTACCTCATACGCAAGCAGGATTCGCTGAACAATGCCTTCTCGGCCAACCAGTTGAAGCAGGTGAAGGAGATTTACCACATTGACGAGCTGTTGTTGGAGAAGCAGAAGATTCAGGACATGAATTACCGTATAGGATTTATACTCCTGGGCGTCTGTCTGCTGATGATGCTGCTTTTCTATCTGTATACGCGCTATGTCTCCGGAAAGATTGCTGTCGTAGAGAAGAAGACGGCTGAAGCCGCTTTGCAGGCAGAGACGGACAACATCGCGAAGGAACGTCTGAAATCGGAAATCAGCCATGATATACGTACTCCGCTGAATGTGGTGGTGGGCTTTGCCGAATTGCTGACCGGGAAAGAGGAGCTGGATAAAGAGACTAAGAGGGAGTACGGACAGATGATTCAGACCAATGCGGAAAGTCTGCTGAATTATGTCAACAGCATTCTGGAGTTATCCCGCTTGGAGTCCGGCAAGATTCAGTATGAGGACGAGGAGTGTGACATTATTCAGTTGTGCAGTGAGGTGCTGGATAAAGTGAACGGTCGTGGGGAGAGCACTGTGTCTGTCAGCCTGCAGACCGATCTCAAGGAACAGCTTGCAAGGACGGACCGGAGGTGGTTCGATACATTGCTTGTCAGCCTGCTGACTCCGTCAGAGAATGACACTTCCCGTTATGAGGCGATTATCCGCATCAGACGCGACCGGAGTAAACCGCTCCTTTATTTCGACGTGGTCAACGCCCCGTTTGCAAAGGTACATTTTGAGAATAAAACGAGCTTGATTCGCCATGAAATCAATGCCCATTTTATTCATTATTTTGGAGGTATCTACAAGGTGCAAACCGAAGCGGAGGAAGGCCCTACTATTTCGTTCACTATTCCTTGTCGAGATTGATGCGGACGATGCCGCCGTAGGGCGTCAATGCGTCGAAGGCTTCTTCGGCTTTGAGGATTCCGGCATAGAGTTGTGCGCAGATTAATACGCCTCCGTGTGCGAAGATGGCAACGCGTGTATAGGGCTTCTTCTTTAATTCGTCCAAAAACTGGCTGACACGCCGGTATTGCATAGCAAAAGATTCTCCACCGGTAGCTGCCACGTTCATGTAGTCGACATACCATTCCTGCAGGCGTGGGTCCTCATTCTGCTCGAACGGCTTCATCTCCCAGTCGCCAAAATTGATTTCCATAATCCGTTTGTCCCGTTCTGCATCGGGATAGCCGCAATAGGTGGCGAGGCGCACGCAGCGGGTTAGGGGACTGGTGTAGACGTGATCGAACGGAAGGTATGTCTTCAGGTTTTCTGCTGTTACGGCGGCTTCCGCTTCAAACGTAGGTTTCAGGGGAACATCGGTCTGTCCGTAGCATACGCCCGGAGGGACATCTACCGAAGTGTGTCGAATGAGTATTACTTCCATCTTTAATTTTCAGTTGTTAATTTATAATTAGAATAAGGCTTCCCAAGTAGAAGGACAGTTCGCATAGCAGGAAAGTGGCCCCGCAGCAGTCCCCCGTATATCCTTGTAGGCGCCGCTTCATCAATCGGTACAGCAGGAAGAAGGTGAGCAGTGGGAAGAGGGTGGCAATCCACAGCTTTATAGGCAGCAGCAGTACGAAAGGAAGCAGGCCACAAAGAAATCCGGCCAGTAACTCGTGCCAGCTCATGCGGTTGTAGACGGTCTTGCTTTTACTGTCTTCCTCTTTCCGGGCATAGGGCAGGTAGTTGACAATCTGGGAGGCACAGAACTTGGACCAGCAGTCACCGCTGAGCACAAGGATGCAGAGAAGTCCCAGTGGCAGGTGATGAAGTTGGAGCAACAGCAGGAAATAGCATATCAATCCGATGACACCGTAGCTTCCGATGTGGGAATCCTTCATGATGGCAAGAGTCCGTTCGCGGGTGGTGCCGCCGCCAAAGCCGTCAAGGAAGTCCGCCAGCCCGTCTTCGTGCAGGCAACCGGTGACAAGCAGGCGTGCGATGAGGGCAAGAATCCATGCCAATGACACCGGCATAATCTGTCCGGCAAGCCACAGCACTGCTGCCATCACGCCTCCCGTCAGCCAGCCTACAAGCGGCCAATAGGGAACCACATGCTTGAAACACTCTGCCGGCACTTCCTTGATTTTCCAGAAGGGCAGTCGGGTGAGCATTATGAATGCAGCCAAGACATTGTTCATGTTAAAAGTATTTAGTGATGGAGGCATGTGCAAAGTTATCCATTTCATTGAGCATCCGCACGGCCGAGTCGACAATGGGATATGCACAGATGGCCCCTGTTCCTTCTCCCAAACGCAGCCCCAGATTCAGCAGCGGACGGGCATGCAGGGCGTCGAGCACCAGTTTGTGGCCCGACTCGTCTCCGCAGTGTCCGAAGATGGCGTAATCCGTCACTTCCGGGTAGAGCCTGGCGGCGGCAAGCAGGCAGTTGGTCATGATGAATCCGTCAACAAGGATAATCATCCTCAGCTCGGCAGCTTGCAGCATGGCGCCTATGGCCATTACCATTTCCAGTCCACCAAAGTAGCGGATGATGTTCCGGGGAGAGCCGTCGCCTTTGTAATTCTCCATAGACTGTTTCAGCACTTCGTATTTGTGGCGGATGCCCGCGCTGTCGAGTCCGCTGCCTGCGCCGACACATTGTTCCAGAGGAATGCCGGTAAAGCAGGTCATCCACAGGGAGGATGAAGAGGTGTTTCCGATACCCATTTCACCGAAGCTGAGGACATTGCTGCCTTCTTCATGGCATTGGCGCACCACCTCGGCACCCCGTTCCAGGCACATCTCCATTTCCTCTTCCGTCATGGCTGCCTCGTGCAGATAACTCCGGGTGCTTTTACGTACTTTCATATTGATGATGCCTTTCTCGTAGGGGAGGTCGTAGTCTACTCCTGCATCTACTATTTTCAGGGTAAAGCCGTGCTGCCGGCAGAGAAAATTGACACCTGCCCCTCCATGAAGGAAGTTGCTGATTTGCTGCCAGGTGATTTCCTTTGGAGACAGACTGACACCTTCTTCTACAATGCCGTGGTCGGCGGCGAAGATAATGTTTTGCGGATGTTTCAAGGCGGGGGATAATGTCTGTTGTATGAGTCCGATTTGGAGTGCCAGTTCTTCTAAAATGCCCAATGAACCTTTGGGTTTGGTCAGGTTGTTGATTTTGTCAATCAATGCGGGACGGATTGACTCGTCCGGACGGGTGATATGAAATGTTTTCATCAGTCTGTTGAATTTTAATTGTCTGTTGTTTTATGAATGAGTGTTTTTTACGGTAAGTGGGATGCCGGATACCATCAGTATCACTTCGTCGGCACGGGCGGCTACATATTGGTTCATCCAGCCTTGCATGTCCGTGAACTTTCGTTGCAGTTCGTTCTCGGAAGTTCCTCCCATACCTATTTCATTGGTTACAAAGATGAAGGTTGCGTCTTGTGCCGTGAAGCGGTCGAACTCTGCCTTTACTGCGGCAAGTGCCCGGTCGGTATCTGAATGCAGGTCGAAGAAAAAGTTGGTACACCATAAGGTGATGCAGTCTATCAGGACGATCCGTCCCTCCAGCTGGTGGCGGCTGAGTTCTTTCTGCTCTTCGATGTTTGTCCATTCCGGTCCCCGGCGTTCCTGATGCCGGATTACCCTCTGGCGGAATTCTTCGTCCCAAATGCGTGCTGTGGCAAGATAAACGGGAGTGGGAGAGAGCTCGAGTGCCAGCTTTTCCGCATAGGTGCTTTTGCCGGAACGTGCTCCTCCGGTGATGAGTATGATTCGTTTCATTGGTATTTAGTCTGTATTTTGAAAGAATATCTTTGTTTTCCCGAGCAAAAATAGGAAATATTTGACGAAACGTTTGTTTTTTTAGGAAGTAATTTATTAACTTTGCCACCGTTTTTAAGGCATGACCTTGGAAATGTTTATGCGGCAGTAGCTCAGTTGGTAGAGCATCAGCTTCCCAAGCTGAGGGTCACGAGTTCGAACCTCGCTTGCCGCTCATAATGAAAGCCTTGATAGTTAATAGATTAGCTATCGAGGTTTTCTGCTTTTAGCAGGTTACGGAAAGTCTATTTTCGGGTGGTTTCAGAGGGTGCATGTAAACCAAGATGTAAACCGAAAATTCATTATGAATGCCTGTGTTTCAGTAGTTTGCTACAAATCTAAGACATTATCCAATGGTGAAAATCCATTGATGCTCCAAGTATCTAAAGGAGGAAAGCGTAAATACCAAAGTTTAGGCATATCCATCAATCCTAAATATTGGGACTTCACACGAAACAAACCTAAGCCTAACTGCCCTAATAAAGAATATATCCAAAAGATTATCTTGGATAAACAAAGGGAGCTACAACAACGCATGTTGGAACTAAACAGCGAACAAAAAGAATACACTACCACCACTTTACTCAATAATGAGAATACAAAGTTTGAGCTAAAAACAGTCAGTATGTTCTACAAGGAACTTATAGAGCAATACACACGGGAGGATAAATGTGGAAACCGTCTTATCTATAAAGGCTCATTCAATTCACTCAAAGTTTTCACTAATGGGAAATTGGATATTCCATTTAATGAAATAGATATTGCTTGGCTTAACAAGTATGAGAAGTGGCTACGCTCCAAAGGTAATAGAGAAACTACAATCAGCCTACTTTTTCGCACGCTCCGTAGTGCATACAATAAAGCTATCAAAGCAAAGTGTGCCCGAAAGTCCGATTATCCGTTTGATGATTACAAGATTAACAAATTCGATACCACTACCCAAAAGAGAGCCATTGCCAAAACAGACGTGCTGAAATTCACAACAGAAGTGCAGCCCATCGGAAAGCAACAATATATGGAGTTAAGCAAAGACATATTCGTGTTCAGCTATCTATGCGGTGGAATCAATTTCACAGACATAGCTAATCTGACAAACGAGAATATCCAAAATGGCAGGCTACACTATATTCGTCAAAAGACAAAAAAGCCAATCAAGATAGGAATACCGCAAGAAGCCATGCAGATAATCGAAAAATATTCAAAGGAGAGCAAAGGCTATCTATTTCCGATTTTAGATAGCAAGATACACAAGACCGCCCTACAAAAGCAGAACAGAATACATAAGATATTAGGAAAGGTCAATAAGAATCTAAAACTACTTGCCGCACAGCTTGGAGTTGAAGCCAACTTGACAACCTATGTCGCCCGGCACTCATTCGCAAGCGTCCTAAAGAAATCGGGAGTAAACATCGCATTGATAAGTGAAGCATTGGGACATTCAGACTTAGCCACCACTCAAATATACTTGGATAGTTTCGATAATGAGCAAGTGGATGAAGCCATGAGGAATCTCCTTTAATCTATAAATAAATCCCATTTGCAGCAATGCAGGTGGGATTTTCTTTATATTTTTGCAAAAAAAGGACAAAATGAGAAATATTGATTTTAATAAATACCAATCAGCTCTAATCATAGGAAATGGATTTGATTTAAGTTTAGGTTTATCCACAAGCTATATGGACTTTGTGAATAGTGATGAATTTCAAATCTTGCTGAATATGCAAAATCAATTAGCTATCTATTTAAAAGTAAATGCTGAATTACAAAACTGGATTGATATAGAAAATGAGTTAAAGCTTTATTCGAAAAATGAAGATAATGCAAAATTCAAAACTGAGTATGAGGCTTTATGTAAACAATTAGTTGTTTATATTAATAATATTGATTATTCAAGTATAAATAAGAATTCTAAAGCTTATGAAGTACTTACAAATTTGTCTTCAACAAAAAACAATATTATTTTAGATTTTAATTATACTGCATCAACAAGGCTGATATTAAAGCAATGTGGGCTATCTGACGAGGATATAGATAATAGATTAATAAAAGTTCATGGAGAAGCATCTAATAACGATATAATATTTGGAGTTGAAGATAATGCTGGAATAAAAAAAGAGCATGTTTTTTTGCGTAAAGCATATAACATAAAATATAAGGCACTTAATTTTTCTGAATTATATGACAGAATAAAATCAGTTGCAATTTTTGGGCATTCTTTAGGAGAAACAGACCATACATATTTTAACAAACTCTTTCAGGAAAGCTGTATGTATAACAAGTTCTCAACTAATAACAATAAAGAATTTTGGCTCTTTTATTATAAAGAAAATGACTACCACTGTATGATGCAACAATTAGATTCATTAACGCATAATAGCCTAACCTCATTTAGGCAATATAACAGAGTGAATTTTATCAATACAGATAAAGAAAAAGTTTTTATCTAACATAGCAAGCAATGGAAATAGAAGAACTGCCCGATTTGAAAGTTAATTGGATTGAAAGCTACAAATACCTTGCTGAACCACTATTAGAATATGTGTGGGAAGTAGCCAATCACTTCCTGCCCGATTATGAAGATGTGTCCGCTGCACCTGCCATATTCGCCAACAGATATGCGGAAAGAAACTTGTCCGTTGAAGAAAGGTACGAGAGAACACAAGAAATGAAAACTTTCAAAGGAACTTTGGAAGAATACAAGAAACGAGAATACAGAAAGCTGGATGATTCTTTCAAAGAGAAGTTTCTAACTAATGAAGATTTACAGAATACCATTGAAGCGTATAAGTTGGATGTTAGCAAGTTTTGGTATCTACTTCTGTTCGTATATGACTTTATAGAGGATATTGGTACAAACGCACCTGCATTAAATAAGTCCGTATTGGAGGATTTTAGCTATTTTCATACCAACCTATCGGAAGCTACCAGTATCACCCTAAAGAAGAATAACAAGAAAAGCTATGTCGTTGAAAGGGAGGACACAATCAGAATCATTCAAGCAGCCTTGCAGCATTTTGTCAATACATACAGCGATATTATACATAGTGAGCAAGATAGAGAAACCATGATTAAACAATTAAAGGACATAGGTTTGGAGGGCTTTATCAGAAATGACTTATCGTCAAAAATCAGCTTTACGGACAAGTTCAGTCTTGACATATCTTATAAGAAGTGGAAATTTACGGATATGTTTCTGTCTTTTATTGAAAGAAGAAAGGCTACCACCATACCCGATAAAAAAGTAAAGGTATCTAAAGACAAGATGATGCTTGTTTCAAGGCTTATCTATACAGTGGGCTATGATGGCAAGAGATATAATGAAGAATACGATTCAGAGGGCAACAAAAACAGAATGTTATCCAATCTCCTTAGAAGATACAAGAACGAGAAATTTCCGTCTGTCATAGCTAATAACTACAACGTAGTTTCATAAACGACATACATAAAAACATAGCAGAAATGCGTACTGAAAGGGTTGTTCTTTTCGGTACGCATTTTTTTTGCGTACTGGAATGGGCACGTTTTCTACACACATGGGCATTAGGCAAAATGCTTTGTTACCCCTTATTTCTGCCCTAATTTTGCAATGTCAAAAGGGAACAAATAAGTAAGTGCGCATAGCTTTAGTAGTTCTTTAATGACTTAATAATTAATATGTAAAATATCTAAAATTAGGAATTATGAAAAATTTAAAATTTGCAGAAGCATTAAATAGTGAAGTAGAAAACATAGTAGAAAACACTAAAGTAAGTGCAGCATTCGTGCAGGAACTGAAAGAAGCATTCCTCATGTTTCCCGTCAGAACGGATATGCGTTTCAAACAATCCTCAAAAGGAGAACTGATTATATCGGTCACAGTCGTTTATGCTACTGGCATGACACAACATTTTGAGGGTGCAGGAGATGCAGACCTTATTTCGGCAATACATTTCGGCATGGCTAAAATGATAAACGGCTTGCACGACTACAAAGCAGAGGAACATGAGGTCGAAATTGCCCAAGAGGGTGAAAACTTGGTAATGGAACTGTTCAAGCAGTACATGAACTCCACTATGAGGGGCTATATTGAAGCGGACTGGTACAACAACAGCGGCGAGCGTTACCGTTGCGTGAGATTTTCTTCCACATTCAACGGGAATGTAAAGTTCTGCATGAAAGCAACGGATGAAGTGAACAGCCTTATCTGTGAAGCCTGCAAACCCGAATGGATGAAGAAATCAGAAGCGGAAGCCAAACAACAAGTTCCCAAACAGAATGAAGTAGCCTAAACAATCAGCTTGGAAGGAAGTCGAGGGAACAATCTCTCTCGGCTTTCTTTTTAATCGGAACAGAGAAAATGAAACAGATACAGTTTGCCCAAACATATAATAATGAAGCTGCACACAGACAAGTGAAGCTACTAATGAAACAACACAAGCAGCTTTATATCCAAGTGAACGGTGAAGCATGGATTAGCAGTCAAGGAGTAACGAGTATAAGATACCAACTCAACGCACAAGGCTGGCAGTGGATTCTTAATTATCTGCAAACGGGAGATTATGAGGATTTTGGAGTATTCCCGTCCAGACTATCCAAGCTATGCAGCGAGTTCCAAGAGGATGTGGTAAAAGAACTAATAGAACAGAAATACAATATTGCAAGAATCCCTTTTTTACGGGAAACCGAAGCCTATATAAGACTTAGAGGGCTGTTCCGTTTCGGAAAACTCTTTTTCAGCATAAGGAGAAGCGATGAATTTATAGATTATCTAAACAGCAAAGGATTATGATTACTCTACATAAAGGTCAATACCTGTCTGACGTAATGAGTGAGATTCCGTCAAACTGCATACTTTCCAAAAGAATACCCGGCTGTGGTGCTACCACTTTGGAGCTTGAAACCCAAAGAAATTCCATTATCGTAGTTCCCAATGTACCCGTCATCAAAAGCAAGTGCGGAAAATACAGCAATCTGTTAGGCGTTTATGAAGATGTCACAACAGATAAGATTCGCAATTATCTGACTAATAACAGACTACATAAGATAATGACTACTCCCGAAAGTTTTGGAAAAGTGAAAAACGCTTGCAGTGGTATTGACATTTATAATCATTTCTTCCTGCTGATGGATGAATGCCACCAATTAATCAAGGATGTGGATTACAGAACGGACATAGTGCTGCCCATGAATGACTTTTTTCGTTTCAAAAGCAAGGCTCTTGTTTCCGCCACTCCTATCGGATTCAGTGACCCAAGATTTAAAGAGTTTGAAACAGTGGAAGTAAGTGCCGATTATGATTACAGACAAGAAATTGCGGTTACACATACTTATAATATATACAAGGCAATAAGTGAATATTTAGGCAATCACACAGAGGAAACAGTCTGCTTTTTCGTCAATTCCGTGGTAATGATTTACTCCATAATGAAACAGTTCGGCATATTGGAGGATTCTACCGTTTACTGTGCGCCAAAAAGCCGTTTGAAACTGAAAAATGAATACTCCTTTGATAATGCTTATAATGATTGGAACGCAGATACCATGAAGAAATATAACTTCTTCACTGGCAGATTCTTTACGGCATTCGACTTGGATTTGCCTTATCAGCCCGATTTGGTAATGGTTACAGACCCTTATAATTCCGAATATACCATACTTGACATAGATACGGACTGCATACAGATTTGCGGAAGATTCCGTAACGGTATAAAATCGGCAACACATATCTATCGGGTGAATCCCGAAATCATAACCAAAGACAGGGAACAGATAGAATGGGAAATTTCGGCACATGAATTTGCCTATAACACGATACAAACCTTATACAAAAGTGCGGATAACAGAGAAAGCAGATTCGCTTTCGGTGCAGTTCTTGAAACCATGCCGTTCCGTAAATTCCTATATTCGGACTTTACAAAGAACTGGTTTGCCATAGACAATGAGATTAATTCCGTATTGGTGAACAACAGATACCAATCAAGACAAGAAATAAAGAACTGGTACAATGACTGCCATTTCTTCAATCCCACATTTGAGAATTGCGAATATAACGAGAATGACGAGAAATTAAAGATTGCCAAGACTACACGCTCGGTAAAGGACAAACACAGAAAAATGGTACAACTTCTTAGTGAAATGGAAACTCCCTACTCGGAATACGCCTTAGATTTCATTAATGATATGCGGAAGATTGACCCGTTCATTGTGGAAGCGTTTGAGACTTTGGGCAAAGAGAGGATAGAAGAACTTAACTATTCCAAAAAGAAAATCAAAGAAGAAATGATTCTGACACAACGTAAGGGGAATAAAGTTATCAGACTGGTTAAGAATATATTCAAGGTTGGTAACAGATATTCCAATGAGAAAATAGTTAATGAATTAACGAGAATATATGAGAGATTGAACATACACCCCGAAGAAAATATAGAACCGAAACTTATCGGTCTCTATTATCAAGCAAATCCATTTAAATCGGGTAATATAAGAGGCTATCAATTAAATTCGGAATTAGTTTAGCTAAATGGGACAAAATCTCATTTTCTTGCCTTTCTATACCCGATACAGAAATTAAGTAAAATGTCCCTATCAACCTTAATAACTAATGAAACAGAGTAATTTTCGTACTAACTAATAATATACAGTCGCAGGAAATTCTTGCGGCTTTTATTTTTGGCGCAGAACCACAGCCCCACATTTTCCCCGATTCCGATTTTCCGAATATTTCCACGTTAGGAAGAGTTATATAGCCTATACTTTATAATATACCACATACAGCTAATACCATTAAAAAGACTACCTAACTAAAGAATCACCTATATTCAGTTTTGCTAAAAGTCAAGAGAGCAAATATTATAAGGTACTTTATACAGAAAGCCCCCCTCCCCATTCTATCAGTAACCTTAAATATATAAGAGTGTCTGCCTTTACAGTGTACTACCCCCTTAGTCCCCCTCTGTATATTGATATAAAAAAGAATTATTAATCATTTAAACTTTTATCAATATGAGAAATTTAGTTATCATGCCAACAGAGAACAAAGAGAGAATGAATTTAGGTGAGTTTGCAGAAGAAGCAACCATTATTGAAGAAACTGCAACACCTAAAAGGGTAAATCATTTCATTGAGGCAAACACCCAAGAAGCTACCTTGCAACATTTGAAAAATGACTGCATTACTCCCGTTTTTGCAAAAGACAATGAGCTTACAGTAAACCATGCTGCATTTATTGAAACAGTTTGGGAAGCTGCAAACTCCTACTACAATGGTGAGACTATTGGAACACCCAATGTTCGTGTTAGTCATGTGATTAAGGGTCGCATTCCCGAAGCTATCCACAAACCTGCCAATCAGTTGTTGGAATCAGACAAAACCATCTACTATGAGAGGGCAGCTTTCAGTATTGACATTCCTACAATCTATGAAACGGTTGAGGGTAACAAGTTGAACCTTTCAATAGTAGGGGTTAGAGCCTATAACCAAATGAATCTGTATTCAAAGAAAGTTCCAGAGTTGTTTAGGTTGGCTATTGGCTTTAAGAACCAAGTATGTTGCAATATGTGCATCTTTACAGACGGTTACAAGGATGATTTAAGAGTGAGCAATACAAGTGAACTTTACCGTTCTGCCTTGGAACTGTTCAACAACTACAATCCTGCCAAACATCTGCATTTGATGCAAAAGTTGGGCAATACTTCAATGAGTGAGCATCAATTCTGCCAAATATTGGGTAAAATGAGACTTTATCAGTGTTTGCCCAATGGCTACCAAAAGAGACTGCCAAGAATGTTGCTTACTGATACACAAATAAACAGTGTTGCAAAAGCCTACATTAATGATGAGAACTTTGGCAGCTTTGGAAATGACTTGAATATGTGGAAATTTTATAATTTGCTCACTGGAGCAAATAAAAGTTCATATATTGATTCATTCTTAGACCGCTCTTTAAATGCTACTGAAATGGCAGTTGGAATTAATGCAGCCTTGCATGGGGATGAGCATTACAAATGGTTTATTGACTAATTAATGAGAGGACATCTATTTATTAGGTGTCCTTTCTTATCTATTTTACAAACCTTTTAAATAATGAGATATGGAATTACAAGAAAGCCGTGAATATAAGGCTGCAAAAGAATTGGAAAGAGCTTTGAATGATATGAGTTGGAATCCTCAAAAATTTGCTGAAAGTACAAGATATTATCACCGTACATTACAGCAGGAATTAATGAAAACCATTGTGGCAATCATTAAAATGGTTGGTGATAAGGGGTACAGAACAGACCTTAGAAATCAAGCCTCACATGAACTTTGCAGAAAGATTATTGACAGTGGGGTATTGGATGATTGTTACTTGCCTTTTATATAATGTAATGAGAGGACATCTATTTATTTAGGTGTCCTTTCTTTTTTATTCACTTAAAAATACTACAAAATGGAAGATAATGGAAAATTGATTTTATGGGGTACATTGGTAGTTCTACTACTGATAATGATTGGTATTATCAATCCTTTTTTGCTGATACTGATTTTATCCATCTTTATTTATGCGCAATCTTAGTTACACTTTTTTATTGGAATGGGACAAAGTTTGAAATTTCTGTTGTTATCATACCTTTTTCAGAAATAGAGAATTTTGTCCCGTTCTCTAATATACAGTAACTTTCAAAAACTGCAATGTAAGAGAAACTACAAATAATGGTTATATCTAAATCTGATAGGGCATAGTTCCAAGCCAAACAGATTGCGATAACGTAATTAGCCCTACATTAATGCAAGCGTAAGAAAATTATCTTTTTAAAAAGCCATGATATGGCTTGTAGTTTATGGTATGTGCAATTTTGGGGAACTACTTATATGCCATACTAATCTACTGATTATTTAGCTATTCCATAAAATAATTTCTGAATTATGCAAACATATGCAAAGTATTGAAATACAGTTTATTTTGATAATTCAAATTAAACACATAGCTTTGCAGTGTCCGTTTACAAAATCCCATTTATTTAATCATTTAAAATTTATCAGCTATGAGTAATCTTAAAACTTACTTCAAGAAAAGTGTGTCCGTATGTAAGAAAAGCTCTGCCTATATAAGAGCTATACTCGTTCTTGCAAAGGCACTATATCATGCAATGGTGGGCAATGGAAATTATGAGGTATCATTTACCAAGATAGGGCGCAAATGGTACTGTAATGTTCCGGGCTTTCCCAAAGAACTGTTTGAACATACGCTCATGGTTGGTGGTGCATCCAACTATCTTGAATATTACTCTCGTGGAGAAAATGAGATTGTGGCTACTATCAGAATTGCTAAAGAATGGGAAGATAAGTTTTATTGCGGAGTTAGATTATATAAGGTAAGTTCCACTTTAACGGGTGGTGCTTTCTATAAAGACCCAAGCGGAAATTTTGGTGAAGAACTTTGGCTTTGTCCCGTTACTCTATTCTTATTGGGCAAATACCCGAAACTAATCTTTATCTATAAGATTAACAAAAACTACCTGCATTGTCCCATCTGTATTGAGTGATTGGGCAAATTTATCCTCACAGATACCGCTATAATTGCAAATGAATCACTAATTTTGTGGTCTAATTAACTAAAAACACAATAGATATGGAAGGTATGTTCTCTTTAGGCAATGTTGGATTATGGAGAATGGCAAGCAATGGCTATATGTCTCTAACTGGAGAAGTGGGTGAATTATTCATTACCAAAATTTTAGGAACTATCATTCTTAAATTGAAATATAAAGATATTGTTTACGCAGTTTCAAAAAACGCAAATGAAAGATATTTTAGAGTACCAACCTCGGAAGGTGGATATTTCTTCTACTTTGACAGCTTTAATGAATTAAAAGAGGCTATTGAAAAAGGCAAATAGCAGACTGATTATTAAATAGTTCGCAGTATTTGCGGACTTTTTTTATATCCATTATGAAGATTAGATACTTCTTTCATTCATTACTTAGTTAGGCAACAAACCCATATACCTTATAATCTCTAATAGAACTACATCTTTCAATCCGCAGAAACTACGGGTACTTTTTTCGGGAAGAAATCTTCTTATAGTCCCCATTCAAAAAAAGTACCTGCTTATGCTATTACAAAGAAAAGAAGCTGAATACTTCTCTAATTACTTACTAAAGATATGCTTTAGAACATTTAGAACTGCATTTATCAGCGTTTTATCTTTAGCTATTCAAAACTTTTCGCTAACTTTGCAACAATTCCAGTAGTCTTAATGCGTTAAGACACTGAAAGGACATATTTAACGAAAAGGTGTTATTGAAATTATCTTTATTGGTAAATTCTCGCAAAATTTTCCTGTAGCAAAGATAATGGACGGTAGCACCACATCTTTGGTATGTATAGCCATTATTGGCTTTCTACATATCCTTTGGTGTGGGCTATTGTCTTTATCCGCTACGAGGCAATGCGAGAAGCCCACCAATGGATAAGGATGATAAGTTCCCACACCTTATTTTTTTATTCGCTTCTTCGGGGAATTGGGAAGTACAATATTAGTGAGCAATGAAGAAGATTATTTCAATTTTAGCTTTTACAGTATTGCCAACAGTTGCTTATTCACAACTTCCATTAGTTGAATACAAACCCGTAATAGTTGGCAAAAGTAATAACAACAGTAGCAACGAACATAACCAAGGTAATAGTAATGAGTATTTCCCGAATGTGCCTTCATATTCTACTCCTAATCGTTCCACCACACAAAACTATCAGACAATAGGAGCATATTTTTTTGATACAAGTTCACAGAATTTTAAAAGAACGAAAATTAAAATCAATTTCGGGGAATCCTATTCGGGAGAAACTGAAATCTATGTTAGGGCAGTATTAGACCGTTCTTTATATAGAGAAAGTTGGAGAGACTGTAACAACAGAGCCGTTAGGGTCAATGCTTTGTTAGACAAGGAAATTATAGTGAATAATTTTGAATGGAAAGTAGAGCATACGGCTTTGGGTACTATTTACTTTAATTACTAATTGTTGAGATTATGAGAACTTTTATTCTGATTTTGTTTTCTCTATGCTTTGTCACCATATATGGGACAAATACAGAAAGTAATGATGTTGCATTATCCATAAACCAAAATTTTCAAGGCAGTTTTTCCTATAAATATGGTGAACGGAGAATAGACAAAGAACTGTATATACATAATTTAGGGAATAATGTTCAATCTTATATCGCAAGTAAAAATTGGAATGAATATAAATGTGAGGAATTTAGAAATGCGTATGGGAAATATATGGATGCACTGAAAAAAGACAGACTATCCGCAGATGATTTTGGAACAATATATGATTCTAAAGGAGAGTTAGGAAATGCTGACAATGATGATTATTGGTATGACAACAAAGGAAATAGGATAAGTGGTGCGGAGTACAGAGCTTTAAGTGTACGCAAACAAAAGAAGTATCGGGCTTTTTATGCCAATAAAGAAGTTGCCACATATTTCAATGAGATTGCTAAGGCTATAGTAAACAGAAGATATTCAGATTAACAATCGAACTATACGGTTATGAAAAAATATTTATTAGGACTTCTACTGTTTTTCGTTTCATGTGGAATAGGTAAAACCTATCTATATGAATTAGACTTTACGGAAGATAAAGACAGAAAATCGGGAAATATATTCAATGTGTTCGTACATGACAAAAAAGGTAACGCTTTCGATGGAACAGCATGGTCAAGCGATGGAAAAACTCTATCCATAGAAGTAAACAATGGCATTCTTGTTTGCTTAAAGATGTATTATGAAAATGGGGAAATGGCTACATATAGCACATTACAACAACGTACCTATTATGATAAAGATGGGAATGTGATAAGCGAAACAGATTTTAGAGCAGGAATAGATTCTGAAACTTTGTCACGCATGAGGATGGCTTCAATGGAGTTAGAGAAAAGATAGCTTAGATAACAGCCCAATATGATTCAAACCTCAATAATATATAATTAAAGTAGCTAAGTATGAAGCAGTTAAATAAATGCGTGTTGTTTTTTATCGTGCTATTCCTCAATACTACTTATCTATTTGCAGACATTGGTAATCGTGGTAGATGGGATAACGGTGGAACTTCTAATTTTGGAATGTCCTTATGGGTACTTTTGGGTATTATCGCAGGAGGATTCTTTGCATGTATTTTTATTAAAAACGGCTTGGAGAATGGATTCAAAGACAAGGAACTGAATAAAACTGGATGTATGTCAATAATTGCTACTATTGTTGGATTATTGGTTTTAGTATCTATGTGTTCACATTAAATAGAAGTATGTATGAAATTCAAATTCTTAGCATTCATATTAATCGCATTCAGTATCAATCTATATGCTGATGAATACAAGTTTGATTATGCAGTTATTGACAATGAGAAAGTGACGACTGTAAGTGCTTCAAATATTACAGCCCATCTTATTAGTGAATCTAAAGCTACTGTAACTTATAAAAATGAGACCGTTACTCTAATATCTAAAGATGGTTACGAATACAAAGGCTTTGGTGAAAGTGGAGTGGTAATCGTTTCTAATAGAGTGAATGGTGTATTAAGTAGAATTACCATAGGAGGAACTTTTAGAGGACAAACCGTTATACTTGTTTATAAGCGGATTAATAGCAAATAACATCTTGATAATTATGGATATTCTCAAATATATTGTATGTCTGATTATTGCAGCTATCATTTATTTTATAGTCGGGCTTATTGCTTGGAATATTGTATGTTCATGGGTTGATATGTCATCTTGTACATTAGTGGAAATTAGTAATTATAGAATATACACATACTCTGGAATAGCTTGTATTTCCGCGATTATAGCTGAAATAAGAGTAGGAATAAAAAATGGGCGTGATATGGACGGGGCATGTACAATTCTATTTGTCACTGGATTTCTTGCACTTATGGCTAATCATTGGGAAAGCATGTGGGATAGTGTCGCTGTTATCCTAACTATTTTATACAATATTATAAATATTGTAATAATGGCATATTGCTTTTATAAGAGTAATGAATGATATTTCCATTTACATAAACTACCATGAAAAATACTGTTATCCTTTTAATTAGCATAGCTACATTTATAGCCTGCACCAAACAAAAAGCGGAACAAGTTTCTACCATAGACAGCACTTTACAAGTAAGTGTTGATTCTATCCTGCAAAACAAGCTATCCGAACTTAATGCTACGGTAGGGCAAGTTATTATAATGGAAGTACGGACGGGAGAAATTAAAGTTTCTGTTGGTTCTGATTCTATTCTGCAAGAATCGGGATTAGTGCGTATCGCTTCACTTTTGGCAGTATTGGAAACAAAGGCAGTCAAACTATCCGATTCGATAGATGTTGCAGATGGTGTCTTAGCTATTGGTAAAGATACATTGTGCGACCATAATTGGCATAGGGGTGGATATGGAAAAATCACAGTGGAACAAGGCTTTGGAGTAGCATCCAATATCGCCAATTACAAAATAGTAAAAAAAGTATTTGAGAATGAACAAGCCTTTTCGGAAGCACTTGCAAAGTATGGTTATCAAGTGAAAGACACAAGTCTTGTTTATAATCCTTTGGGATATGGCATTCTCACCACTCCATTACAGAACTTGACTTTCTTTAATTACATAGCTAAAAGTAAGACTGCCATAAAAGAAGCATTGGAATACTCTGTTTCTAATGGATTAGCTAAACCTGCCCAATCAGATAAAGTTAAAGTAGCTGGAGCAACGGGAACAATTCAACTTCCGAACGGTGAATATGCGGTAGAATTTTGCGGTTACTTCCCTGCCGATAATCCGAAATACAGTGTTATCGTTACCATTAATAAGACAGAATTACCTGCAAGCGGTGGACTGATGGCAGGTGATGTTTTTAGGCAGATTGTTGATATTATGAATGAAAGATAATGAGAAGATTGCTATTTATCATTATTGGGCTACTTAGTTTAGCGGCTTGCAAAACAGACAAGACATCTGTTCCGCAAGAATTTGAGTGCTTTAATCAGCCACATATATACATAAAATACAAACAGCCTATAAACGGATATACAGTAAAGGTTATGTGGTTGCAATATGGTGAGGTAGGTAATGCTCTATTCTGTTTAGAGAAACAAGGAGTACAATACTACTACTTTGCGGAGAAATGGACTGATAAGATTCTGTATGATAAGGGTAACACATATCCGCACAACACAGTTATAGAGTTGGATTATACGGCTAAATTAAAGAGCGAAGAATACCTTTCGGATGATTCTCCTTTCTTCTTTTCTGATGTTGATTTTGACGGAGAAGAGGAGTTCATTATCAACCGCTATAAAAGTGGTTCAAGGGATTCCAATGCTTATGATGTGTACGACGTCAGCCCATACGGTTACTTTATACAGAAAACAGAAGTACCATTTACAGAGTTGGAAAACGGACAATGTAAGTTTGATTCAGAGAACAAGACTATTACTGTTTTTGGCTCTAATGGATGGAACAACGCTATTAGGCATATCTACCAACTAAAAGACAGAAAATTTGAATTAGTACAATCAGAATAACTATTTCAAAATCAAACGAAATGAAAACATTTAGATTTATTGGAATGGCTTTATTAGCCATAGTAATGTGTGTGAACTTTGCTTCTTGCAGTAGTGATAATGATGAAGAAAGTAACGGTGGTAAATCAACACAAGAACTGTTACAAGGCGTATGGTATGATGCCTATACAGACGATTGTCCCTACTTTATTGTCGAGAAAGGCTATTGCTACTTTGCCAACCAACCCTCAACAGTTTACTATGTTGAGAAGTACAAATACACTTTTGATTCTAAAAACAATACGCTGATGTGCTATGGATATGATGAAGAAAGTGATACCTACGATAATGAGCCGTGGTATATAAGAGTTAAATCTGTATCAGATACCAAACTTATTATAAAACTTTTGAACGATGACAATCAAACCGTTGATGATACAAGAGATTGTGTAAAACAATAGCAGACCACTACTTGACAGACAAAAAGCCAACCTACCCATTTGAAGTATATACTTCAAACAACGGATAAGTTGGCTTTTTCAGTTCTGAACAAACATCTTATTAACTACAAAACTATGTGTTTCACAAGCATATTTATAGATGCAGAGAACACAAAACAATAAGAGTAGATTTTTCAGCAGGTAGATTTTTAAGAAGATATAGCTTTATATACCTACTACTGATTTTTATACCGATACTATATTATGCAATGTCAATACAATATATGAATACTTTTTCAGTAGGGAGAAAGCTACTTTATACTATTATATACTATATCAGTAGATAGATAAAAAACTGATAGTCAAAAGCAAAACTATAAGAAAGAATCATTGGATAACAGCACAATATTGACTAACTTTGTGGTGCAGTTCAATGCTGCAAAGAGATTATTAATTTATTGTTGAATTTATCTTGTTTACGTGTAAACCAACATGTAAACCGCAACTTGAAAGGACTTCTTCTAAGAAGATATAAGCGGCAGTAGCTCAGTTGGTCACTTTTAATCCGCAGGATTAAAAGGCATCAGCTTCCCAAGCTGAGGGTCACGAGTTCGAGTCTCGCTTGCCGCTCCATCTGAAAAAAGGAGCTACTTTTTATCGTAGCTCCTTTGTCGTTTTTCAAAACAATTCAGAATGACTCCCGATTCTGACAATTTCTATCACATCGTGTTCCGTGTCTATCCATATCAAAAGGAAGTTACTTTTTATATGGCATTCCATGCAATCCTTATACTTCCCTATAAGTACATGCGCTTTGTATTCTTTGGGAAGGATGGTGCCGTTCGCCAACTTTTCCAATACATCATATAAGGCTTTCATTAGCTGAAGGTCGTTGCGGTATTTCTTCAAATCTTTCTTAGCCTTTGTACTGTAACGGATTTTTTTCATTCTATTTCGTTGACGGATTTCATGAATGAATCAAAGTCCGTAGTGTCTATTGTCCCGGCATATTTCCCGGAGCGTGCTTCATTGATGGCTGCGGTCGTTTCTTCATTAGGCTCTGAATACATCGCATTCATCAAAGTGCTCTCTACAAAGTTGTTCAGGCTTCTGTTTGCTTTCTTGGCATGTTCCTGCAAGATCTGCAACAGGTCTTCACGCAGACGGAATGAGGTTTGTTTTCTTACTACTGCTTCCATATCATTATCTGTATTATATTGTATTACAAAGATAGTGCATTATAATGCAAAAAACAAGCTTTTCTATATGGCATAATTCAAAAAAAGACGAATATGCAGGACATTCGGATTTTGGTAGTCATATAAAAGAAATATCCTGCGAGTTTTTCCCTACGGATTTTATCTCTTTTTATAGTGTGTTTTCGGTTCTATTAAAAATACTATTTGTTTTTCAAATAAATTTCCTTTAAAATTTGTACTTTTGCCGACTGTTTAGAGAAATCAACGAAAACTTTAAAAAACGAAATAGAATGGCAGTAGAATTGAAAGACCTTACCAAACGTAGTGAGAACTATTCTCAGTGGTACAACGAGTTGGTGGTAAAAGCCGATTTGGCAGAACAATCGGCTGTACGCGGCTGTATGGTGATCAAGCCCTACGGATACGCTATCTGGGAGAAGATGCAACGTCAGTTGGACGATATGTTCAAGGAAACGGGACACGTCAACGCTTATTTCCCCTTGCTTATTCCGAAATCATTCCTCAGCCGCGAGGCGGAACATGTGGAAGGCTTTGCCAAAGAGTGTGCCGTTGTTACGCACTATCGTTTGAAGAACGATCCGAATGGCGGCGGTGTGGTGGTGGACCCTGCTGCAAAACTGGAAGAAGAGCTGATTATCCGCCCCACTTCCGAAACCATCATCTGGAACACCTACAAGAACTGGATCAATTCATACCGCGACCTGCCTATCTTGTGCAACCAGTGGGCAAACGTGTTCCGTTGGGAAATGCGTACCCGTCTGTTCCTCCGTACCGCCGAATTCCTCTGGCAGGAAGGACACACGGCACATGCCACTCGCGAGGAAGCCGAAGAAGAAGCGGTAAAGATGCTGAATGTATATGCCGAGTTTGCCGAAAAATACATGGCGGTGCCCGTGGTAAAGGGCGTGAAGTCTGCCAACGAGCGTTTTGCCGGTGCCCTCAACACCTACACCATCGAAGCGATGATGCAGGACGGAAAGGCTTTGCAGAGCGGTACTTCCCACTTCTTGGGACAGAACTTCGCCAAGGCGTTCGATGTACAGTTCGTCAATAAGGAGAACAAGCTGGAGTATGTTTGGGCTACCTCCTGGGGTGTTTCCACCCGTCTGATGGGAGCGCTTATCATGACGCATTCCGATGACAACGGTCTGGTACTTCCTCCGCACCTGGCTCCGATACAAGTAGTCATCGTACCTATCTACAAGAATGCGGAGATGCTGGCTAAGATTGACGAGAAAGTGGCAGGCATTGTTGCCAAGCTGAAGTCAATGGGTATTTCCGTGAAGTACGACAATGCCGACAACAAACGTCCGGGCTTCAAGTTTGCCGACTATGAGGTGAAGGGTGTTCCCGTTCGTCTGGTGATGGGTGGCCGCGACCTGGAGAACAATACAATGGAAATCATGCGTCGCGATACACTGGAGAAGGAGACGCGTTCCTGCGAGGGTATCGAAGAGTACGTGAAGGATTTGCTCGAGGACATTCAGGCAAATGTCTACAAGAAAGCGCTCGATTACCGTAACAGCCGCATCACCAGCGTGGACAGCTACGAGGAATTCAAGGAAAAGATTGAAGAAGGCGGCTTCATTCTGGCTCATTGGGACGGGACTACCGAAACCGAAGAGAAAATCAAGGAAGAGACCAAAGCAACCATCCGTTGTATTCCCTTCGATTCATTTGTTCCGGGTGACAAGGAACCGGGCAAGTGTATGGTTACCGGCAAGCCTTCTGCCTGCCGCGTGATTTTCGCACGTTCCTATTAATAATACCCACCCCGGATTACGCGGATTAACACAGATGATTTTAGGAGTTCTGATAATCAGAAACTTTTATCTGCGTTAATCCGCGTAATCCGGGGTGATTGTATATCTTGATACGTCCTCTCGGTTTTAAATTTATAGAGTTATCTCTCATCATGAATTGATGAACAGCTATTTATATTGCTTCAGAAATTCTGAGATTGTTTTACGTACAGTTTCCGGAGATTGTTTTGAATGAAGCATTGCTGCAATGACAATCCTATTCTCATCAATCAAATAATATATCACGTTAGGGGAAAGTTTTAAATGACGGACAGTAATGTTGTTAAATAGAGTAGAAAAATCACTGTCTATAATTCCTATATACGGATGTTTTGCTAAAAGATTTACTTTGTCTTGTATCTTTTGACGTGTTTTCTGTGCCGTTAACATGCCAAAATTATTCTCTACATAAATAAGTATCTCTAAAAAGTGCTCATAAGCCAACTTAGACCAGACTATTTCCATCCCATGCGTTCATTTATCATACTCTCTATTTGGGAGTTTGATATACAGTGTCCTGCTTTATTCTCTTCTAAGGCAAATAGAAGGGCTTCAGCCAAAGCATCTCGGGGAATACTGTTGATAAAGTCGTCCATCGGTATGGCTGATTGATGATAAGTTGCCATCATCGGTTCTTGTGCCGTTTGTTTGGAAGAGTCCTGCTCTTTATATGGTTTAATTTTACCCATTGCTTTTATTTTTAATCAAAGGTAAACTGAATAAATGAAAACTCCTAATATTCAATCCATTTATTTTCCACTGCATCAAAGCCAACCAATCTACATACTATTGTAACCTCCTTCACATCTCCTCGTAACAACTTTCCCTCATTTTTGCAGCGTAAAAAAAGAAAGGAGGCCCGAATATGAAACTGAACAGAAATGACTATACCGTAGAGGCGGCAGCCGGCGGTGGTTTTTACGCTTATTTTATGAATAATGTGTTGTGCAGCGCCTACGGTGAAACGCCTGACGAAGCCTGCGAAAACCTGGAACAGATTGTTGACGATTTTGTCAGTGATATGTATATGGTCGAGGAATTTGTCTGATATTCCGGCATCATATGCCGACCGAATTATCCTTTTTACGTATTTATTCCATAAATTCTCTTGAAGTCATGTCTGCGCGATGCCGGTGTGACTTTTGTCATTTATAACCGAATTGTCACATTCTTCACATTCTGCCGTAACACGGAGGTGCGATATTTGCATCAACTAAATGCAACGTCATGTGCTGCATGTGTTTCAACATTAATTTGTAAATCATCAAGTCGTCCCAATGAAAGTCCTTTTTATCGTTCAAGGAGAAGGCCGCGGGCATCTGACCCAAGCCATAACAATGGAAGAGCTGCTGCGCCGCAACGGTCACGAAGTAGTGGAAGTGTTGGTGGGCAAAAGCAATTCGCGCTGTCTGCCCGGTTTCTTCAACCGCAGCATTCAAGCTCCGGTGAAACGCTTTCTCAGTCCCAATTTCCTGCCTACGCCTGCCAACAAGCGGGCAAGTCTTGCGCGCAGTGTGGCCTATAATCTCACCCGTCTGCCCGTCTATCTGAAAAGCATGCACTATATACACCGCCGCATTGAGGAGAGTGGCGCCGAACTGGTCATCAACTTCTACGAACTGCTCACGGGGCTGACCTATCTCTTGTTCCATCCTTCCGTCCCTCAAATAAGCGTCGGGCACCAGTACCTGTTCCTGCACCGCGATTTCGAGTTTCCCGGTAAGAACGGCTTCCATCTGTGGCTGCTCCGCCTTTTCACCCGTTTCACGTGCATAGGTGCCCGCGAAAAACTCGCCCTTTCCTTCCGCGAGATGGAGGATGACGAAGAAGCGCATATCCGCGTGGTTCCGCCATTGCTGCGGAGGGAGGTGCTGTCGTGCGAAGGTACGGAAGGGGATTATCTCCACGGATACATGGTAAACTCCGGTTTTGGCGAGAATATCCGTCACTGGCACAGTGCCCATCCGGAAATACCCCTCCACTTCTTCTGGGACAAGCAGGACGAAGCCGAGGTGTGCCGTGTGGACGACACCTTGAGTTTCCATCAGCTCGATGACGTCAAATTCCTGCGCTACATGGCAGGCTGCAAGGCCTATGCCACCACTGCCGGCTTCGAGTCGGTCTGCGAGGCGATGTATCTGGGCAAGCCTTTGCTGATGGTTCCGGCGCATATCGAGCAGGACTGTAACGCCTACGATGCATTCCGTAGCGGTGCCGGTGTCATCTCCGAGGAGTTCGATTTGGAACGTCTGCTGGACTTCTCGGAGCATTTCCGTCCGAACATGGCTTTCCGCTATTGGGTGCGTAGCTGCGACTGGCGTATCCTGCGCTGTATAGAGAGGGAAGAAAAAGAGGAAACCTTTTTCGGGGTTTCCTCTTCCTGCCGTCCTTTCTTTCCGGCGACTTAAATGCTCACGTTCATCGCATTGGCTCCCAATGCCCCTAAGATGGCGGAGGCTACTGCAATTACGACTTTCAGAATTTTATCCCAGATACTTTTTTTCATGCTATATACGTTTTAAAAGTTGAACATACGAATCGGTAGTAAAATCAGTCATACTTATCCCAACGGATTTTCGCCCTGGTCTCCGTCCGAACCGCCTCCGTCTCCCGAGCCGGAACCGCTGCCGGAGCTTCCTCCTTCACCGTCTCCCTTGTTCAGCAAAGCTTCCAGGTCGTAGAAGTCAATCTTCTGCCCGGCACGCGTGGCGGCGATGTCCGGTCTTACGGTGCTGGAAGGCCGGAAATTGATTTTCACCGCCTTGATGTTCTTGGCGGTACACTCCTTTACATCCAGTACGCCTGCCGTACGCGCCGACAGGCTGAATACGCCGAAGTTCTTGATATTCACCGACTGGCCGCTGTAGAGGGTCGTAATCATGGCTTCCACAAAATTGGTCAATACACTCTGGATGTCTCCCAGCGTCAGCGAACTCTTCTCTTTCATCACATACGCAATGTCGTCCAGCGTCGCATTGTCGCCCAGTGTCACCAGCTGCGGGTAGAACTTTGCCACCGCATCTGCCTTTCGAGGATCTTTCCTCGCAATTTTCTTGAATGGTACTCCCATAAACAATTAAATAATTAAAAATTAACAATTAGAAATTAAAGTCCCGTATTGCAATACTCTTCTCTTTCTCCTTTAGGGGGGAAGAGGGGTGCTGCAAAAGTACTCCTCCGGCTTTTTCTGCTCATGGCTTTCTTCGGGTTACGCCGTCTCTTTCCCGTTTCCTTTCTGTTCAGGAAAAGTTCTTCGTCCGATGCCCGTTTATGTCTGTATATGCTTGGTCATATCACTGATATTCAGTATCTTTATGGTGTAATAATCAACCAATAACATAAAGAATGAAAACAGAAAAAGAAAAGAGGGAAGAGGAGGAGGACCTTCGTCCGTTCCGCATCCACGCCTATTCGAAGGAGGAGCTTGCCATGCTCTACAACCCGACTTACTGCATCAGCAATGCCATCTATACCCTGGCGGCATGGATACGCCACAACAAGGCGCTGAAGGGTGAGCTGGAGAAGGTGGGCTACAACAAATACCGGCGCACCTTCACTCCGCTGGAAGTGAAAGTGCTGGTGAAGTATCTGGGAGAACCCTGACAGGATGCCGGCCGGAAATAGGGAAGCCGTGTAAAGAAAACGCCAATATATGTAAAGCCCCGTAACAATATATGTTGTCATGCACAACAATATATGTTACGGGGCTTCTCTCTTCTCCTCGAATGCCGGTTACTGATATGTCTGGATGTCCACTACCTCATATTCGGTCGTCTCCTGCTCGTTGGTCCGTGTGCCGAATCCGTACTTTTCCAGTGCCTGCACCAGTACCAGCTGGGTGTGCGGGTTCACCTGCACCTTCCCGAATATGCTGAGCTTGGTCAGTATGACGCTGGCAGGGAGCCATTTTACCTGCAGGTCCTCGGGCAGCGGTTTGCGGAAGAAGACGAAGAGGTTCTCCTCCACGGGGTCTTTCATGCGGTGCCGTTCGTTGTGCTTGTTCAACTGTTCTATCTCCTCGCCCTCGTACCAGTATCTGAAACCGTCTTTCAGCAAGGCGAGCGCCTGGGCGTAGATGCCGGGATGGTTCACCGGGGTGTGGTAGTCTATGCCGGTGACGGTGATGGGGAGGAAACGCCGGTTTCCACCGATGTCCTGCAGGCACTGCCGGTTGTTGGTGCTCGCGATGAAGGAGCAGTGGCGGGGCAGGGTGAAGGCTTCGATGTCGTAGGCCTTGCGCTGTGTCACGTTGTCCTGCGCGATGATTCGCTTCAATGCTGCCAGCTCGCCGGGCTTCACGCCTTCGAACTCCTCCATGTTGATGATGATTCGCGTGGCGAGCAGGCGGGCATCGTCCTTGTTGCTCGGGTCTATTATGCCGTTGTAGAAGTACTCTTTCCACTCGGGCGGCAGCAGGCGCCGAATCCAGCTGCTCTTTCCCTTTCCCTGCTCGCTGTAGAGGATGATGACGAGCTGGTTCATGTCCTCGTCGCTCAGTGCGCAGGCCACCAGGCCCACTATCCACCGTTTGAAGCCCTTCTGCCATAGCTCCCGGTTCTCGGTCGTCAGGGTGTCGGCCAGCCGGGCGATGTAGTCCGTCCCGTCCCAGGGGGGAAGCGCGTACAGATAGTCGGTGTAGGGATTGAACTCCTTGGCGTAGTTGGAGTCTATCACGGCTCTGAGGAAATTCTGGTAGCAGGAGATGCCGGCCATCTGCAGGTCTACGAATATGGTGTTGTAGTCCTTTCCGCGCATGGGGCGGTAACCTTTTCCGGCATCTGCCGACAGGGCATAGGGCATGAATTCGAGGCGGTCCAGGATGAGGTTCCTGCGGATGCCGTAGTGCTCTTCCAGAAAGCTCATCACTTGGTTGATGACGGGCTTTTTCTCTTCCTTCTTTGTAGCGGCTTCGCTGGTCTTGTCGGTATAGATGTAGGCATTGTGCAGGGGAGATTCCACGTCGGGATACTCTTGTCCGAACTCGTTTTTCGCCAGTCTGATGGCTGTCTGCTCGTCCAGGCCCTTGCTGTAGCATTTGTTGCCCAGGGCGAAGAGGAAGTTGTCGCGGTTGCCTGCCCGGAACCTGGTGGTGCGCTTCACGGCGGTCACGGCTTGGGAGAATATCAGCTTCTCCCAAGGCTTTGCGTCCTGCGGCGTGGCGGCAGAGGAGGCGGGGAGGGGGTGTACCGTTTCGACGGGCGTCTTCTTTGGGCTGTTCTCCTTCTTCGCAGGCGGGATGATGCGTGCCGGCAACGGGGAAATCTGTTCCAGCAGTGCGGCATTGATATAGGCATGCGGGTCGAAGGACATGAAGTATCCTCGCGAGATGTCCTTTCCGCTTCCGTCCACCTCTACTCCGAGAAGGGCCTCGTAGTGCTCTTTGGCGGCGCTGTACAGCTTCAGGTGTATCTCCTCGAGCGTGGCGTAGGTCACCTCGCCCTGCCGGAGACGGTCATACAGACGCCGGGTGTATTCCGTCTGCATGAAGACGAACAGCTTGTAGCCGTGCCTTTTGGGGGAGAGGAAACTGCCCAGGGTGTGCGGGTCTTCGTTGATGAGGGTCCGGGTCTGCTCCAACTGTCCTTCTTCCAGGTCGTCGATGTCGAGCGTGATGACGGGGTTGTAGCGGGTGATGCTCGGTGCGAGCCTTCTTTCCCGGTAGTTGGCCGTGAGGGTCCTGAAGGGAAGCTGCTTCTTGACGTGGTTGGCTTCCTCCACCTTTCCCTGCGCCACGAGGCTGGCGATTTTGATGATTAACTTGGCATGCTTGCCGTTTTTTATGTCAGCCATGTCCTGCGTGAAGGTTGTCTCCCCGCTGACGGCGCTGAAACCACGGTAGGTGGTCACTGGAATGTTTTCCATTCTACTTGTATTAAGTTTGCCTTATTGGCGGCGCAAAGATGCCGTTTATTTCCTTAGGAAGCAAAAACGGCCATCCGCAGTGGGACAGCCGTTTTTTTACAATTTGAATTCCTTGGTCCGTTTTACTCCTTGGGATATAGCTCATTGAAGAGCTTATATATCTCATCCTCAATGCAATCGGGGTTCAGCGTATTGCCGCTTCCGTCCGCGTCCATAAAGTTTACAAGTAGATGCAGCAGCTTGGCGAAGGGGCTTACACCCTTCAGTCCGTGTTCCTTTTGGGGATTTATCAGCAGTGGGATGAAGGGTGTCAGGAAAGCCTTCCGCTCCTTGTATTCCACGGTTAACGACTTGTGTTCTACCATAGAAAGCAGGTCGATGGCCACTTGCACCTCTTTGCTCTCTTTGGTGTACAGCACTTGGTAATCCCTCCCTTTGATTTGCATCACGCTAATTGGCGTTTTTTTGTTCTCATAATTACAATTTGAAAATCTAATTTTATATTAAGTTAACGAATCGGGTGCAAAATTAATAAAAAAGAGAAGTCTGTGCACTATGTATTACACGGATTGGCACGGATTTTTGTAGTTTCTGTGCGTATCACTTTTGTGTATGTCCGTGCGTATCATCCTTTTGTTTCCGTGAGTATCCGTCACTCAGAACGTAGCGAAGAATTCTTCTCTGTGCTCCTCTGTGCCAATCTGTGTAATCTGTGGTGCCCCTCTCCGTGAACAAGTGAAGCGTGTGTGTAGTCTGTATGTATAGGGTGAGGTACCGGAACCTATGGTTATATATGTAACACACCCTTTCTTTAAAAAGATAAGAAATGACGCGCGTGCGCGTGTATCTTACCTAATAGGCGTAATTCTTTGATATATAGTGTGATGATGTCTGCATTAAAAAAGATTATCATTTTATCAATCAGAATATTTTGTACTTTCATTTCTTGACGTTACCTTTGCGTTCATTAAACGGAACGTGTTATAAAACATTTCTTTCATCATAAACGTTTCGTTGATAACGGCTTATCGCAAGATAGCTTGAATATAACTATTTCGTCGCCTTCCTTCCGAGATGGTGGAGGGTTTTGAAATAAAATGAATGCATATAGCCTATTTAAAGTAACCGCATTACATTACTTGACCGGGAGGTACTTCGCTACTCCGGTGTCCCCCAATCATATTTTTTCGTGAACGAGAATGCAGAAATGCACTGGTATGCAGTGCGTGTCACCTATAGCCGAGAGCTTTTTTTCAAGGAATACCTGGATGCAGCGGGCATTGAAAACTATATACCCATGCGCTATGAGTATGTCGTGAGGAAAGAGCGCCGCCTGCGCAAGCTTGTTCCTGCGGTCCATAACCTGGTCTTCGTCCGCTCCACCCGCGAGCGTATGGATGAAATAAAGAACGAACCGGGCATGAACATCCCCATCCGCTATATCATGGACCGCGAAACCCGCCAGCCCATCGTCATCCCGGACTCGCAGATGCGCAGCTTCATCGCCGTGTCTGGCACCTACGACCAGGCTGTGCTCTATCTTGAACCCACCGAACTGAACCTCTCCCAAGGAACCCGGGTACGTATCACCGGCGGCATCTTCGAAGGAGTGGAAGGGGTGTTTGTGCGTGTGCGCCATGACAGGAGGGTGGTGGTGAACATCGAGGGGGTGATGGCGGTGGCGACGACGTTTGTGCATGCGTCGCTGGTGGAGGAGATAGGAGAAGGGTAGAAGGGAAAACAGATTGTGTTTTTGAGTTTTTTCTTTTTTTGTTGAAGAATAATATCCATTGGAGAAATGATTTTTTGTTAAGAATAAAGATAATACTTGTTATAGCTCGTATTGGGTTCCTTATTTTTGTTTTTTAGATAGAAATTTCGATAATATGTAAAGGAAAGCGAAGCTCTACTTAAAATAAATAGATGTAATTCGTTTGCGTAAACTGTTTTCTAGCATCATGTTTTGCAATAGTGTAAATAGTTGAAGTGAATTGTAATTGAGCATGAATAAATATAAGCGATTAGGGAAAAATAGTTTACTTGTATTTATAGGTTCCATAGGCAGTAAGTTATTAGCCATATTGATGCTGCCTTTTTATACGGCATGGCTTTCTGTAGAGAATTATGGAGATATTGATCTGGTAGGCACTTATGTCTCATTGATAATGGGAGTGGTAACCCTATGTATAACCGATGCTATTTTCAGGTTTCCACAGGGTAAAAGCATAGACAAACAACGAACATTCTTTTCTTCAGGGCTGACAGTAGTTTCGCTCTCTTTGATTCTTTTTGGAGCAGTTTACTATTATTTATTGAAATATGTGGAAGATATTCAATGGGGGGTATTTGGCTCTTATGCTGGATATATATACGTCTTGTTGATTTTTAGCTTTTTACAATTATATCTTCAACAATTTTCAAGAAGTATAGACCGTATGTCTGTATTTGTAGTATCAGGCATTATTTTAACGTTTGTTACGGCTATATCTTCGTTATTATTAGTACCCAAGTGGGGTGTGGACGGTTACATTATTTCTCAATTGACCGGTTTTATTATTTCTTCTTTATACACAGTAGTTTCTATACATATACATACTTATTTATCGTATAAATCAATATCTATATCAACGATAAAAGAAATGTTGTCTTATTCGATTCCTATGATACCTAATGCTACACTTTGGTGGATATTAGGTACATCGAATAGATTATTTCTTGAATATTACCATTCGACAGACTTCGTTGGAATTTTTGCGGTATCCAATCGATTTCCGTCGATTATAACAATGGTGTTCAATACTTTTTTTCTTTCATGGCAGATTTCCGTGTTAGAAGAATTTAAGAAGCCCGATTTTCGGTTATTTTATAACCGTATCCTGAGACTGTGTTTTGTTTTATTATTATTGGTCGGTTTCTTCCTTTGCCTATCTAGCTATTGGCTAATCAAGTTTTTTGCGGACGAGTCTTATCTTGATGCTTGGAGATATATTCCATTTTTAGGACTGGCAGCAGTTTTTTCATCACTTTCTACTTTTGTGGGAACTATGTTTATGGCAACAAAGAATACACGCTATTTCCTTACCACCAGCCTTTGGGGAGGTTTTGTTTGCTTAGGAATGAACTTTTTGTTAATACCTCGATATGGAATCATGGGGGCTACTGTGTCATTACTGATTGCACATTTTGTTATATTATATTTGAGAACCATGAAGTCTGATAAATTTGTATGTCTTGATGGAAAATATGATTATCTATTGCAAATAGTGTTTTTGTTGGGAACTGCTGTTAGTATCTTATTTTTAGATACATGGTTCTTGAGAGTGTTATCATTCCTGCTTTTTTTCTCTCTGTTCTTGGTTTGGAATAGAAACTTTATAAAAGAGAGTAAAAATAAAATTGATTTTGTAATAAACAATAGATAATAAAATGTGTCTTGATAATGAAATAGGAAGTCCTAAAATTATTGTATTTGGAGAAAATCATCATAATACTTTAGGACTTATTCGTAGTTTGGGAGAAATAGGTCTGTTCTCATACTTAGTGTTAGTGAACTCCAATGGCTTGTATCCTTTTGTTGCGAAAAGTAGATACATAAAAAAAGTATGGATAGTGGACAACGTTCATGATGGTTTAGGTGTCATTTTAAGTGCATTTAATGAAGAAGAATGCAAGCCATTAATATTTCCGACATATGATAGTGAGGTTAAAATTCTTGGTGTAAATTTTGAAAAAATGAAGGATAAATTTATATTACCTGCTATTATAGATCGAAAGTGGACATTAGAGGAATGTTTGAATAAAGAATTTATGCGTACTCTTGCTCAAAGTATAGGGTTGAATACTCCTCAAAGTTGGGTTGTGGACTGTTCAGAAGAAGTAAATTTGCCCCAAGAGCTTATTTATCCTTGTGTCGTAAAAGCAATAGATAGCTCTAGTAGTCCTAAAAATTATACTATACATCAATCTGAGCGTTCTTTGTTGGAGTCTATTAATGAGTTAAGTAAATATTGTGACATTGTACAAATACAAGAGTTTATCTTCAAAAAAACGGAGGTCATACTTTTGGGTTGGAGTGATGGAAAGGGAACTACTGTGATTCCCTGCTTGATGGATAAGATAAGAGAGTATCCAAGATACTTTGGTACTACAGGATTAGGTAGAGTCACAAAGAATATAGAGGAGTATATTCAAGTCGATAAGGTGTATGAATATATTAATCGTATGGGATATAGTGGTTTATTTAGTGTTGAATTCCTTTTGTCTGATAGAGAAGCTTACTTTTTAGAAATTAATCTTAGAAATGATGGTAATGGATATTTGCCCACTTATGGAGGAGTCAATTTGCCTTACCAATGGTATTTGGCTATGACCGATAATCAATTGATATTATCTTCTCTTCCTAAATATATAAATCATGATTTTATAATGATGAGAGAATTTTCAGATATAATGATTCCTATAAAATATGGATATTCTTATTTTAAGTGGTTTAAGGATTACTTACATGTTGATTGCTTTTTATATTGGAATAAAAAAGACAAAATGCCTTATTTCTATTATTTGTTTAACAAAATATTTAGATGTATAACAAGAATATTAAAGTGAATATGCGGAAAAAAGTACTCTTATTATTGTATTTTGTTGCATATTATCTTGGTATAATCCTTTTCTTTTACTGGATAAATCGCAGAAAACAACGTATTCTTGTTTTTCATCATATCATACCGGATGACTATGTAAATACTAGTTTTGAGCAGAAGATAGTTTGTACATCCCGTTCTAGATTTGAATGGATGATGGCTATTGTTAATAAGCGATTAAAAGTAACAACCGAATTAGGGGAGCCGGAATCAGCCGTTATAACTTTTGATGATGGGTATCGGGCAGCATTGATAGCGGATGAGGTGTTGGCGAAAAGTGCAAATAAAGCTTATTTTTTTATACCAATCGTAAATGTCGATTCTTTTATGCCTTTGTGGATAGACCAAATAATGGCATGGTTCGCTTATGTACCCGAAGGAGAATATAGAATTGTAAATCGCAAAGTAAGAATTGGGGATACGTTAAGCAGGCAACAAGAATTTTCTTCGTTAATCAATACATTGTATGAAAAATATGATAAGGTTTCCATATTAGGGATGTTGGAAGATATATATCCTTTCAGAGACTTACCTATTGATAAGGCATATTTTGCTCTCCGCTTTAAGGGACTGACATCGGAAGAAATCTTGGAATTGAAAAGGAAAGGCCATAAGATAGGAGGTCATTCTGTAAGGCATGATATATTGTCGATGCTTGACGAATGGGAGTTACGAGAGGACTTCAAGGAATGTTCAGAATATATGGAACGCTTGTTTAATACAAATTTATATGCTTATCCTTTCGGACATAGACGAGATGTAACTCCCGGTGTTATGAAAGAATGTAGCCAATCTGTTTTCACACTTGCCGTGATGAATGAGTATAATTCGGAAGCTTCAGATTTTTCATTATCGCGTATGAATATAAGTCATTATAATTCCCGTTTTGAGATAGAAGCCTCTTTATCTGGTTTTACTCAATGGCTTAAAAATGTATTAAGATGAATCAAGTGAATCAGACTGCTCGTCCGACTCGGATAGCGGCTTGGGATTTGTTAAAGTTGTTTGCTATATTTTTAGTGGTATATGGTCATTGTATGCAACATCTTTTGGAGGTAGATACCAGATATAATCCTATGTTTCTATGGATTACCTCTTTTCACATGCCATTATTCATGACTTTGTCCGGATTGTTTGCAAGGAATTCTTTTCGAGCATCTTTTAAAGATTATTTTATGAAACGTGGCAGGCAGGTCCTTTTGCCTTGTCTGTCATGGAGTTTGATTATATTTGCCGTTATCGTTATTTTAGGAGGTGACTTGCAAATATATACGATAAAATCATTCGCAATCAATTCTTTATGGTTTTTGAAAAGTGTGTTTGTTTGTTTTGGGATTTATAGCGTTTAAATCCCAACGCAATCGGGTTATGTGGGTTGTATTGACTCTTTTACTTAGTCAAGTGATATTGATTTGGAATGTATTTATTATGTATCCTTGTTTTCTTTTCGGGATATGTATTTTTAAATATTTGTCATGGATCTTGAAATACAAGTGCCTTGTGTTAGTGATATCGGGGTTGTTATTTATGGTATTTTCTTTATATGTATCTTTTTCACCTAATTTTTGGGTTAGGGATCAGGGTATCCGAGAAGCTCTTTTTTCAGGTACATTGTCCTTAATGGATAATGCTCTTTTTTTAATGAAGGTTATTTTGAAGAGGTATTTTCAGTTATTTATAGGGCTGCTAGGATCGTCTTTTTTTATCACGCTATTTTTTCTATTGTTTACCGGGTTACGTAATGTCTACTTGCTAAATTTAGCTAAACTGGGACAATATACATTAGGTGTGTATGTCATACAATCGCTTATTCTTGAAACAATACTTGTCCGATGGATTTCTTTTAGTAGTGATTACTTTTGGTCGTTTGATTTTGTGATAGCTCCTCTCATATCTTTGTTGATAGTTTATGTATGCCTATTCATTAATAAGGTAATTGTTTTCAAAGAGGGTAAACTTGCTACATTACTTTTTGGAGTCTCATGTTCGTAAACTTCTCATGATAAGTTGTAGAGATTTTTGTTATGTTATTTACTTATATAATATATAATGTAATACTTTTATTTGTATTGATATTTGGGTATTATGTAAAGGTGTCTTCGACGAAATTATCCGAATATATTTGTAGGACTATTGTGTTTTTATCAATTGTAATACCGGCTTCTATTCGTAAAGGAATAGGAACTGATTATTGGAGTTATGTGGGATTGTATCAGTGGTATAGTACAAATAGTGATGAACATGAAATCGGTTTTCAATTATTGGGGAAGTTGATGAATTTTTTCGGGTTTAGTTATCAATCGTTTATCGCCTCTCTAGCAATTCTAGCTTTTGCTCCAGTTTGTTATTATGTTCCGAAGAGAAATTTTTATCCGTTTATTGTTATTTATTTCTTTTTGCTATTCCTTAGTTGTATAAGTACTACTCGACAGGCGATATCGATAGCATTAGTAACTTGTGGAATATTTGCGTTATATAAAGAAAAGGGAACAATGAAGTACTTGTTCTGTGTAGTACTTGCCTTCTTTTTTCATTATTCTTCCATATTGTATTTCCCTATTCTGTTGTTTAAAAACATCAAATTTTCTAATACTAATATTTATATATGTTTAGGAATAATATTGATGATTATGTCTAGAGCCGATTTTATTGATAATTTATTTGCTAGTTCGATATTTCAAGATTCTCCTTATGGTGTATACGCTACTATTGGTCAATATAATAGAGAGGCTGAAGTAGGAACTGGACTAGGGATAATATTAAATTTGATGCTACCATGTTTATTTCTTATGCTAAATCGTAAAATTTCAAAGTATTATGACCATGTAGGCTTTTTTGTGTTTTTGACCATGTTGTTTGTGACGAGCTATTTTTTAGCTTCAAAAGTACATATTTTTGGTCGATTAATGGGATGCTTTATTTTTCTCCCAGCTTTTTTAATTCATCCAGTATGTAAAACTTTATCGTTGAAATATAATAACTTTCTCATATTCTTATTTTTTATAATATATTTGATATTATATGAAAAAATGATTGCTGTTAGCCAATCTAGCTTGGGAAATGGGCTAGGTATTTCTCCTTACACTACTATATTCGATTGATTGAAGATAATTATATATTTGACATAATGATAGATATTGTTCTTCTGTGGGTTGATGGAAATGACCCAGTATGGCTAGCGGAATATGAAAAATATGCTCCAAAGGTAAACGGTGATAAGCGAAATGTGCGTTTTCGCGATTGGGACAATTTGAGATTTTTGTTTCGAGGAATTGAGAAGTATGCTCCTTGGGTCAGCAAGGTGCATTTCGTGACATGTGGACATATTCCAGATTGGCTGAATTTGAATGCACCTAAACTTAATTTTGTTAAACATTCGGATTTTATTCCTAATGAGTATCTTCCTACATTCAATTGCAATCCGATAGAAATGAATATTCATCGGATAAAAGATCTTGCGGAACAATTCATCTATTTTAATGACGATACTTTCTTGATCAATTCAGTTTCGGAAGAACGTTTCTTTAAAAACGGATTGCCTTGCGATATAGCAGCTTTAAATACAATGCAACCCAATACACAAGGTATAGACCATATCATTTGCAATGACTTGATATTGATTAATAAATATTTCGCTAAAAGGAGTCTTTTAAAAGAACATTTTGGGAAATGGATTAATGTCAGGTATCTCAGTCAATGGTATCGTACTTTGGCATTATTACCTTGGAGCATGCATACAGGTTTTGTCGATCCACATTTATCTAATGCTTATTTGAAATCTACGTTTGAACGGGTTTGGGAATTGGAACCGGAGATACTACAAAAGACTACTGAATCCCGTTTTAGGAATATCACGGATGTAAATCAATATCTTATAAGATATTGGAGACTTTGTTCCGGTGAATTCTCTCCTTATAATGTTTGGAAGGACTCAGAATTGATTACCATACAAAATAATAATTTGGACTATATATCAGATGTGATACGTAATCAACGGAAAAAAGTGGTTTGCTTGAATGATGCGGATTCAACAGTTGACTTTGATAAGGCTAAGATGTCATTGATTAGGGATTTTGAGGTAATCTTCCCTGAGAAATCATCGTTTGAGAAATAATCATTTATATAGAGTTGTCAATGTCTTATTTAGTATAATAATGGATATCAAAGAATTAGTTAGGACTGGAATGTTTTCTGTGGGGTGTTTGATGTGTCATACTAAAAAAAGTAGAGTGGTTTATTATCATGATGTTCATGTTGGTGACTCATGGACAACAATGTCGACTCCTTTTGAATTGTTTAAATTGCATATAAGTGCTATACGAAAATCGGGGTTTGAGATTGTTCGTGATATTAATAATCCAAAAGGGGAGATACAAATCGCTTTCGACGATGGATTCCGTGGGTTGTTGGATTGTGTGGATTGGTTGGTTTCCCAGAAAATATATCCTACAATATTCATCCCTATTTCATTGATTGGAAAAGAAGGGTATCTGTCTGAATCAGAGATATTAGAATTGCATAACGCAGGTTTCAATATTCAGTCGCATGGCATACGGCATAAGAACATGAGTGCAATGCCTGTGGACGAACTTTTGGATGATTTGTATGCCTCTAAAGCTTATCTCGAGAACTTCTTGGATAAGCAGATTGATAGTATTTGCTACCCTCAAGGGTATTATTCGGACCGGGTTATTTCTGAATCTCAAAATGCAGGTTATAAAAAACTTTATATTTCAGTACCGGGAGTATACGATATGGATGTAGCCCTGAAACATAGAGCTTTGTTTCAAACGATGTCCCCTCTTCAAGTTCGATTGGCTCTTTATGGAGGGATGGATATTCTTTCGTCTCATTATAAGAAAATGCATTATAACACAATATATAAATATTGATGGATACAGAAATTTATAGTAAAATATTCTCTGTTTCAGACAAAGAGCCTTTATTGCGATATTTGGCGAAAGCATATCCGTATCGGACTGACCTTAATACTTTTATTGATTTTACTTTATCGTATGTGCCTAAAGAAGGAATGGAAAAATCTTTGTTGGTTTTTAAAGATAAAGAAATTATAGGTGCAAATATGTTCCTACAAACGAAAGCCAAGATAGGGAGGCTTGAATATGATATTGTTTGGTCGTATGATACAAAAGTCTTGGATGAGTATCGCAAGACGGAGGCTGGGACTATCATTTGTGGGGAAATATTTTCGAATAAGAATTATTTTGGGGCGGGATTATCTGGTATTTCGGTAGAACTTAATAAGCGGATGCATGCTAAATTTATAGCGAAATCGGTTGCCTTTATTCGATTGAATAGGTATTTGTTCAAATATCTTTTTGCACCATTTTGCCCTTCTATGCGGAAACCATTAGTTGATGATTCTTCTTATCCACGTGAAATCAAAACTTGTTTAGGGTTATTTCGTCGATTAGAAAAGGCTATAGATTTGAATCAGCCTCAAGGCAATTACTGGAATGACAACCTAATAGAATTTGAACGTTCTACGAAATTTCTTGATTGGCGTTTTTTTACATTGAAAGATAAATATCAGGTATATGCCCTTCGTAAAAAGGAGGGAAATGATGTGTATTTTGCTTGTCGGCAATATGATTTGTCGGGCATACCACTTCTTTATGTGGTGGATTATAGATTTTCGATTGATGATTTTGAAGGGCAAAAAGCAATTATAAAAGCCGCTCTTTTGCTATCAAGGAAAATGAAATTTGCTGGAGTATATATTCGTTCGTCCTTGCCGGGGTTATCAAAGCTGTTGAAAAACAATGTTTTTATCATGAAAAAAGGAGGGGCTGATATAGTAACTCGTTTTAAACCGGCTATTCAAGAGGAATATTCAGTTTTCCATACTCCGGCTGATTCAGATATGGACTTTAAGTGAGTTGAGATATACTAAATTAATGGTTAGTACCCCCAAAATGATGTATTCTAAAAGTAAAAATAGCTATCATTAACGTTTAAAACAGATAATAATGGAATTAAAAGATTTTATTGAGAATTTTGCTCAACAATTTGATGATACAGAAGTCTCTGCTTTTACCCCTGAAACGGTGTTTAAGGATTTGGACGAATGGAGTTCGCTCGTTGCTCTCTCTCTAATCGCAATGGTTGACGAGGAGTATGATGTACGGATCAAGGGTGATGATATTCGTTCCTCTGAGACGATTGAAGACTTATTTGATTTAGTAAAAAGTAGAAGGTAATGGCATTTCTACAAGTAAACAATGGGGAAGTTATGACAATTTCGCTACCCTGACCTCATAGAATTTTAATAGATATGTATAATCCATTTTCTTTAGAAGGAAAAACAATACTTGTGACCGGAGCCTCAAGTGGTATCGGTCGCTCTATTTCCATTGAGTGTTCTCGTATGGGGGCAAATGTGGTACTGACCGCTCGTACTGAAACTCGTCTTAAAGAGACTCTATCTCTAATGGAAAGTGGTAAGCATCTTATTTTCCCCGCTGATTTGACAAAAGAGGAAGATATTATCAATATCGTAAATGAGATGCCCATGCTCAATGGAGTTGTAAACAATGCCGGAGTAGGTAATCGTGTATTGTGCAAAGCTATCAAGGAAAGCAATCTAAACGAGGTGATTCTCCCCAATTTGTATGGTCCCATCTTACTTCAACGTCATCTGCTCAAAAAGAAAAGAATAGCAAAAGAAGCTTCTATTGTGATGATTGCTTCGAGAGCTCCATTTGCGCCATCTATTGGTAATGCAGTTTATGCGGCTTCAAAAGGAGCTATTCTTGGTTATGCGAATGTGCTTGCATTGGAATGTGCGCCACAGAAAGTGAGAGTCAATTCAATCTGTCCTGCAATGGTTTGGACTGAACTGGTTGAAAAGGATGCGACCTTGATGGGAGCGGATTATGAGGACTTACAACAAAAATATCCCTTAAAGAGGTATGGTAGGCCGGAAGATGTGGCTTATCTGAGTGTTTATCTACTTAGTGATGCAAGCTCATGGATGACGGGTTCGGCTATTGATTTGACGGGGGGAGGCGAAGGAACTCTAACATTGTGATAAAAAATATTATGAATGCATATATAAAAGAAATCGTATATTACCTGCCCCAAGTGGAAGTTACGAATGAGGCGATTGTTCGTGACTTTCCGGAGTGGAGTGTTGAGAAAATTGCTTCAAAGGTGGGAGTGGAAAAGAGACATGTGGCAGCAGAGGATGAAACTGCTTCGGACATGGCCATTAAAGCGGCTGAATGCTTATTTCAAAAAAGGGATATAAAAAAGGAAGACATTGACTTTGTGCTGTTCTGTACGCAAAGTCCCGACTATAAATTGCCGACATCCGCTTGCATTATCCAGTATCAATTAGGATTGCGCAAGGATATAGGGGCATTGGATTTTAACTTGGGTTGTTCCGGTTATGTATATGGTTTGTCACTTGCCAAGGGATTGATAGCCGGAGGTATCGCCTCTAATGTTTTATTATTAACAGGTGAAACCTATAATAAATATCTACATCCAAAAGATAAGGGTAACCGTACTATTTTTGGAGATGCTGCTACCGCTACGGTGATAGGTACATCTGGATTTGCTCAAATCGGAGAGTTTTGTTTAGGAACAGATGGAAACGGGGCAAATAATTTGATTGTGGAATCAGGGGGAAGCCGTATACCCGAACTGCAGAATGATATCGAATTTGATGAGAATGGCAATCCTATCTCTTCTGATTATCTTTATATGAATGGTAGTGAGATATTTACTTTTACATTAGACATTGTACCTTCATTAGTAAATGCTACATTGGCAAATAACGGATTGGAAAAAGAGATGATAAATCAGTTCGTGTTTCATCAAGCCAATAAGTATATGCTGAATTTTCTTAGGAAGAAACTCAAAATAGAACAAGACAGATTTTATTATTGCCTATCCCAGTTTGGTAATACCGTATCCAACAGTATTCCTATCGCTTTGCGGGAGGCTATAGACGATGGTACAATTCATAAAGGGGACAATGTTCTTTTGGCTGGATTTGGGGTAGGCTATTCTTGGGCTGGAACTATATTAAAATTTTAACTGTTAGCGTCCAATTATGACATCTTGTTTGTTTTACTAAACGTCTCCTTTGCCTATCCTAGAAGAATCTCCGAGGGGGCTAGAACTAACCGAGCTATCCTTCAATGAATCTTTCTATCTAAGAAGTTTTCCTTGAAAGAGCAATTGCTGGCTTATCGTCATGACGACTTTCCTTGGGGAGACGTCATAATTGGATGCTTACTGGTCGCAGGGACTATGGAAATTTCTCGTTGATAACGGTCGGAATCAATATTAACAATCAAAAAATGAGTCCACTTTTGAATTATTGAATAGTAAACCTCTTTTAGATGGTATTCTCTGTACAATATGCCAATATAGAGCACTTACATTTTTCAGAATAAATGAACATTCTAATAAATTGCTCCAATCTCAAGAAAGGTGGAGGGCTTCAAGTCGCTGATTCAGTTTGTACTTGTTTGAATGCAATTCCCCAACATAATTTTTTTTTAGTATTATCCTCATGTATGGATGATACTGCTGATAGGGTATCGGAATACAAAAATGTCACTGTAGTGCGTCATGATATACGAAACAGTTGGTATACATTGTTTTGGGGACGTGATAAGGCTATGGATAATTTGGTAACCAGACACAATATTGGTGGAGTTCTTACCATATTCGGACCTGCAAGATGGAAGCCGAAATGTAAGCATCTATGTGGATTTGCCAGATCCCATCTCGTTTTGAACGATTCTCCCTATTTTCAACGTATGTCTTGGAAGGAACTAATGATAGAAAAGGCGAGAAATCTTTATTTATATTATTACTTCAAACGTGGTGTGACTGCTTTTTGGACTGAGAATCCTTATATTTCAGAGAAAGTAAAGCACTTGTTCCCTACCATAAAAGCCTATACTGTATCGAATTATTATAATCAGGTTTTCGATGATGAAAATACTCAAATAGAACATGCCTTACCGTCTTTTGACGGTTGTACTTTACTGTCCATAAATGCTCCTTATCCTCATAAGAATTTAGCAATTGCTATCGAAGTCGCTCGATATCTTAAAAAACATTATTCCGAATTTAGTTTTCGATTCGTTTTTACGGTGACAGAGAATGACTTGCCACCTATTCCCTCTTATTTGCGAGAGCATTTCTGTCTGATTGATAAAGTTAGTGTAGCAGAATGCCCTTCCTTATATCGTCAGGCAGATATAATGTTTCAACCAACTTTACTTGAATGTTTCACTGCCACATATGTCGAAGCGATGCGAATGCAAGTGCCAATTTTAACTACAGATTTGCCATTTGCTCATGGATTATGTGGAAATGCAGCTGTGTACTATTCGCCGTTAGATGCAGAAGACTGTGCCAAATCAATCTATAAAATGGCTGTAGACACATCCTTTCAAGATTATCTGGTCGGAGAAGGAATAAAACAACTTAAGTCCTTCGATAATTATAATCGGAGAGCAGAAAAATTAATCGATTTGATATCGAATTTGGATGATTAATACATATTATATTTATGTCAGTATTTAAAGACAAAGTCCTCCTTATAACCGGAGGTACCGGCAGTTTTGGTAACGCTGTATTGCGTCGTTTCCTTGATTCTGATATCAGGGAAATCCGCATCTTCAGTCGCGACGAGAAGAAGCAGGATGACATGCGTCATGCTTTGCAAAATCCGAAAGTAAAATTCTATATTGGTAATGTACGCAATAAAACATCCGTTGATATTGCTATGCGTGGAGTGGACTATGTGTTCAGCGCCGCAGCCTTGAAGCAGGTTCCGAGTTGTGAGTTCTTTCCGATGGAGGCCACCCGCACCAATGTGCTGGGAACGGAGAATGTGCTGCTTTCAGCCATTGAGCATGGCGTGAAAAACGTGGTGGTACTTTCTACCGATAAAGCGGCTTATCCGATCAATGCGATGGGTATCAGCAAGGCATTGATGGAAAAAGTCGCCATTGCGAAAGGCCGTGAACTGGGTGAAGATGCAGGAACTACAATTTGCTGTACACGCTACGGTAATGTGATGGCAAGCCGTGGTTCGGTGATTCCTCTTTGGGTGGAACAGATGACGGAGGGCAAGCCCATTACCATTACGGATCCGAACATGACCCGTTTTATGATGACGCTGGATGATGCCGTGGACCTCGTAATCTATGCTTTCACACATGGCAAGAACGGTGACCTTTTTGTACAGAAGGCCCCGGCCGCTACATTGGATACGCTTGCCGAAGCATTGAAGCAGATCTATGCGAGGATAGATTCGAGGTATGGTGAGACTGAAGTGAAAGTGATAGGCACACGCCACGGTGAGAAGCTGTATGAGACTTTGGTAACCCGTGAAGAGATGTCAAAGGCAGAGGATATGGGCAACTATTACCGTATCCCTTGTGACAACCGTGACTTGAACTACGACAAGTTCTTTACGGAAGGAAATGAGGAGATTGCCGGAATTGAGGACTATCATAGTCACAATACCCGCCGGTTGGATGTAGATGGCATGAAGGAACTGCTGTTGAGACTCCGGTTTATACAAGAGGACCTTGGTCTGATTCCGAAGGCCAAGACACGTGAGATACGTTCTGAATAATATTGTAGTATGAAAGTGTTAGTGCTGGGTGCGGCAGGTATGGCAGGCCATACCATTGCACTCTATTTTAAGGAACAAGGGCATGAAGTGACAGCTTTTTCCCGCAAGGCTTTTCCATATTGTAAATGGATTCAGGGAGATGCTTTTGATACCGGGCATTTGCAGGATGTCATAGTGAACGGTAGTTATGATGCAGTGATTAATTGTATCGGCTTGCTGAACCGATTTGCAGAATCTGCCCCTGAAAAAGCTGTCTATATCAATAGCTATCTGCCCCATCAGATAGTGGCATGGCTTGAAGATAAACAGACCCGTTTTGTACAAATGAGTACAGACTGTGTATTTGCGGGTAATACGGGGCCTTATAATGAAAATTCATTTCCTAACGGACGGTCATATTATGACCGTACCAAAGCGTTGGGAGAGGTAAACGACCGGAAAAATCTTACTTTTAGAAATTCTATTGTCGGTCCGGACATCAATGAGGACGGTATCGGTCTTTTCCATTGGTTCATGAAGCAGAGTGGTTGCATCAATGGCTTTACCAAGGCTGTCTGGACGGGTGTAACTACGCTTACCTTGGCAAAGGCCATGGAACAGGCACTGATCCAGAATCTGACGGGGCTGTATAATCTAGTGAATAACCGAAGCATAACCAAATATGACTTGTTATGCTTGTTCAATAAGTATTTCCGTAACGATGACCTCACCATCAATCCGTCGGAAAGTCTGGTACTGGACAAGACACTGATTTGCTGTCGGACGGACTTCAACTTTGTGGTTCCTACGTATGAGCAAATGGTCATCGAGATGAAAGAATGGGTTGACAGTCATAAAGAATTATATCCTTTATATTAAAAACTTATGGGTAAATTGAAATTAATGACGATTCTTGGCACTCGCCCTGAGATTATCAAGATGTCGGCAATCATAAAGAAATGTGACAGGTATTTTGAGCATGTATTGGTTCACACGGGGCAGAACTATGATTATACTTTGAATGAAGTGTTTTTTAAGGATCTTGGACTGCGCGAACCGGATTATTATTTGGGTGTAGTGGGTGAGAATATCGGCCAGACAATGGGCAACGTTGTATCCAAGAGTTATGAACTCATGGCTCAAGTAAGTCCCGATGCTGTAATTGTGCTTGGAGATACCAACAGTTGTTTGTCCATTATCTCCGCCAAACGTTTGAAGATTCCTATTTTTCATATGGAGGCGGGTAATCGTTGTAAGGATGAGAATCTCCCGGAGGAGGTAATCCGCCGTATTGTGGATGTCACCAGTGATGTGAATTTGTGTTACAGTGAACACGCACGCCGTTATATCCTTGATTCCGGCGTCAAGCCGGAGTACACTTATGTGGTCGGCTCGCCGATGCGTGAAGTCCTGGATGACAACATAGAACAAATCAATGCGAGCGATGTGCTTGAGAGGCTTGGGCTTGAGGAAAACAGATACATACTCTTGTCTGCCCACCGGGAAGAAAATATTGATATCGAAGCAAACTTCTTCAGCCTGATGAACGCTGTGAACGCCATGGCCGGAAAGTATGATATGCCGATTCTGTATTCATGCCATCCCCGTAGCAGGAAGTTCATAGAACAGCGCGGTTTTAGGTTTGACAGCCGTGTAATCCAGAGTCAACCCTTGGGATTTCATGATTACAACCACTTGCAGCAGCATGCGTTCTGCGTGGTTTCGGATAGTGGTACCGTACCCGAAGAAGGTAGCTATTTCAAATTTCCGGCTGTCAGTATCCGTACGTCTACCGAGCGTCCGGAAGCCATGGATAAAGGCGTGTTCACTATAGGCTGTATTACTACAGAACAGGTTTTGCAGGCTGTGGATTTGGCGGTGGAAATGCATAAGAACGGTGATTATGCACTTAATGTACCTGCATATGATGATAGCAATGTAAGTATGAAGGTTGTGAAACTGATTCAGAGCTATACGGGGATTATCAATAAGATGGTTTGGCGAAAGTAATAGCGGATGAAGATATTAGTTGTCAGCCAGTATTTCCATCCGGAAGAGTTTAAGGTCAATGAACTTGTAGCTGAATTTCAGAAGCGGGGGCACGAAGTTGCTGTATTGACGGGTAAACCCAACTATCCATCCGGAAAGATATTTGAGGGCTATAAGTTTTGGGACATTCAATATGAGGATTATAAAGGAGCCAGGGTAACCAGAGTTCCGTTAATTCCTCGAGGGAATGGCAATGGCCTGAGACTGTCTCTAAATTATCTCTCCTTCGTTCTCTTCGGAGGAATATATGTGAAGACGCATCCGGCAGATTATGATGCAATCATATGTTTTGAAATTTCTCCCGTTACCCAAATGTATCCTGCCTTATGGGCAAAAAGGAGAAAAGGTTGCAGAACTGCAATTTGGGTCCAGGATTTATGGCCTGAAAGTGTTGCGGCGGCAGGAAAGGCGAATAATTCATTTTTGCATTATTTGCTGAACAAAATGGTAAAGAATATCTATAGGCGAAGTGATGTCATCTTTATCCAGTCTACTGCCTTTGAAAAATCTATTCTAAAAAAATGTAATTTGGGGGATAAGATAGTATATGCTCCCAATTGGGCCGATGATTATTTCGTGCAGCCGGTCGTTGACAAGGATAAATATAGGGCCATAATGCCTGAGGGGTTCAAAATTATGTTTGCCGGTAATATTGGTGCGGCTCAGGATTTTGATAATATAATAGAAGCGGCTAATCTGACTAGAGGCTGTCAAGAGATAAAATGGGTAATTGTCGGTGAGGGTCGTTACAGACGCATTGCTGAAGAAAAAGTGGCGAAGTCTGGGTTGAAGGATACTGTATTTTTTTTAGGACGGTATCCTGTCAGTGAAATGCCACGTTTTTTCTCTCAGGCAGACGTGATGCTTGTATCTTTGAAAGACACGGATATTTTCTCTCTGACAATACCATCCAAGGTCCAATGTTATATGGCTTGTAAGAAGCCCATTCTTGCAATGCTCTCGGGTATAGGCAGTGAGATCATAAAAGAGGCCCGCTGCGGTTATACATGTAATTCCGGTGATTATAAGTCATTGGCTGAAAACGCTATAAAAATGTATCATCTCGCCGAGTCGGATTTAAAAGAGATGAGTAATCATGCCTATGAATATTACAATAGGAATTTCAGAAAAGATGCAATTATAACGAAAATACTTGAAAATTTGCAATAATATAATGAATATACTTATCACCGGGATCCACGGCTTTGTGGGTTCCAATCTCGTTGTTGCCCTAAAGGAACGTCATAGCCTTTACGGGCTGGATATTGTTGCTCCTGAAAAGGAGGGGGTGGTAAAGACTTTCTCCTGGAAGGATATTGAACCAGCTTCTTTTCCGATGCGGAATCTTCCTGAATTCGATGCCATTATTCATCTGGCTGGTAAAGCCCATGACACGAAGAACCGGTCTGCTGCCCAAGCCTATTTTGATATCAATATGGGATTGACCCAAAAGATATTTGATTTCTTTCTGGAATCGTCTGCGAAGAAGTTCGTATTCTTCAGTTCGGTAAAAGCCGCTGCAGACAGTGTGGTGGGTGATATGCTGACTGAAGAGGTGGTGCCTGCTCCGATAGGGCCTTATGGAGGAAGCAAGATAAGGGCGGAAGAATATATTCTTTCGAAACTAAAAGGAAGGGAAGATTTAAAGATTGATGATGGCAAGCAAGTGTATATTCTGCGTCCCTGCATGATTCATGGTCCCGGCAATAAAGGCAATCTGAATCTTCTTTATAATGTGGTGAGGAAAGGCATCCCTTGGCCTTTGGGAGCTTTTGAGAACAGGAGGTCTTTTACTTCGATAGAGAATCTTTGCTACGTGGTGGAAGGGCTGTTGACTAAGGAGGTGGTGAGTGGTATCTACCACATGGGAGATGACGAGGCCTTGTCCACGAATGAGCTGATAGCTTTGATGTGTCGGGCTTTGGAGCGTAAGCCGCATATCTGGAAGATAAACAGAGGACTGATGGAATTCTGTGCCCGGCTTGGGACTCTGCTCCATTTGCCTTTGAATACAGAGCGTCTGCGCAAGTTGACAGAGAATTATGTGGTGAGTAATGCGAAAATAAAGGCTGCCCTGGGAATTGACAGAATGCCGGTGAGGGCAGAGGAGGGGATAGTGAGAACGATAAAATCGTTCTCAAATTAAAAGTTAAGAATTAAAAATTGATAATTAAAAATTAAAGAGGAAAATACTGTTATGTATTATCTGTTAATATTGGTTCTGCTGTTTTTGGCAGAACTTTTTTATTTTAGGGTGGCTGATAGGTGCAATATCATCGACAAGCCCAATGAGCGGAGTTCTCATACGAAAGTGACTTTACGCGGTGGTGGGATTATTTTCTATTTCGGAGCGTTGGCCTATTTCCTGACGAGTGGCTTTGAATATCCCTGGTTCCTGCTTGCCTTGACACTGGTGACGTTCATCAGCTTCGTGGACGATATAAAATCCACCGGACAGATGACAAGACTGCTTTTTCATTTCTCTGCTATGGCTATGATGTTTTATCAGTGGGGACTGTTCTCCTTGTCTTGGTGGTGGATAGTCATAGCCTTGATAGTCTGTACGGGCATCATCAATGCCTACAACTTTATGGATGGCATTAACGGCATAACCGGTGGTTATTCTCTGGTTATTCTTGCTGCGTTGGCCTATATCAATAAGGAGGTGGTTACTTTTGTGGAAGCGGATTTCATCTATACCGTTATCTGTTCCGTTCTAGTCTTCTGTTTCTTCAATTTCCGCAAGCGTGCCAAATGCTTTGCCGGTGATGTGGGTTCGGTGAGCATTGCCTTTATCCTTCTTTTCCTGATAGGCAGGCTCATCATTGAAACGGAAGATTTCAGTTGGATAGTCCTTTTATCCGTTTATGGTGTGGATAGTGTACTGACTATCATTCACCGCCTGATGCTTCATGAGAATATCGGGCTACCGCATCGCAAGCATCTGTATCAGATTATGGCGAATGAACTGAAGATTCCTCATGTCATAGTCTCTTTGGTCTATATGACAATACAGACTCTTATAATAGTAGGATATATTTATTGTCAACGGTATGGCTATATCTTCTTGATAGGGTGTATCTTACTGTTGAGCGCAATATACGTACTCTTCATGAAAAAGTATTTTTCAAGACATATCTCTTGAATTACTGTCTTCCATTATACAATTTCCACGGTCACCTGAATACCCAAAGCTTTGGCAATACGCTCGATATCACGCTTCTTTGTTTTTGTATTGCTGCAGGTCATAAGAAACCGTCCGTTGCCTAATGGTTTTTGAGCGCGCTGGTATTTCTCATGAAGTGTGTTTGATATCAAGGGAATCTTGCATACCTTGATATTTAAAGATTGCACTTGTTCCACACCTACTGTCATCACAAATTGCCGGAAAGTCTCGGCTGCTTGTGTTTCTTGAATTACTTTCCCATTACCAAAAGTAATCTTTAATCGGGATATTGGAGTATTGCTTTCCGTATCATTGGTTACTTGGTACAGTTTCTTTGCTGCTTCAAGAAATCTTGGAAATAATGTTCCCCACTGGTTGTTGACAACAATTTTTGTTCCGTCTGCCAATAAAATAACTTCATCAGGCTTAAGAAAGTAACGTTTCTTTAAATCGGGATGAGATTTGATTTTTTCTTGGACTTCTATCAAAGTACGTATTACACCCAATGCTTTACTGTGTAAATTGGATGGAAAGACTTTCTCCAGCTCAACATAGTTTATGTTGGGATGGTCTTTGATATAATGCTTGATTACTTCCAATACAAAACGTCTTTTGACATAGAAGTTGATTCCATCCAATGAGAATTTTGTATGGTCTTTGGAGTCACTTTCTTTATAGTCGTTTTGTGAGTTTTTAGATGTTTGCCTCGTTTTAAGCTGTAATGAAGGCAGAATGCTCTTATTTTCGTAATGTACTGTAAGCGTAAGATTGGCAAATTCTTCATTAATGGCGGATTCCTCAAATCCTTCAGCTGTAAACTTGTCTTTGAGCAACGAAATCATATTCTTTACCCCATTGCCTTCGGATAAGAATTCTGACACCCTCCTATGCAGATTATTACGCGCTTGGATTTTTTTATATTGCTCATTACAGAATGTTTCTATTTTTCCCAGATTGAATTTGTCGTAAGTTAGCAGGTCACAGATGATGGAACCATTTACATCTTCTTTCTTAAATTCTGCTGTAAATACACAGATGGGATTCTCGCCATCGTTGGGAATGTCGTAGTAAAGCTGTATCTTTTCTCCTATATATAATCCGACATTAAGTTTCAGTTGGCGCATATACGACATCAACTGATTTTCTTGCCTCTCATTTTGTATATTAGACGGACGTTTTATTTCAATTGGGAGTACGGGGGATTGTGTATCATGTTCGTTCTTTCGCCAAAGTACAATGTCCGGGCGTATGGAGTTGCTATTGCCTATCGGTAATGTATACTGGGATACCATTGTTCCATTGGTCTTTTTCCATCCAAGGAATTTCAAGCAGTTCTCTATTTCCCGCTGGTAATCACCTTCTACCGAATTTGTTTCAAAATACGGTATCAGTGTTTCCACAATCTCAGGCCAATTTTCATTCATCTTTTATCGGGTTATATTAGGACATATTGTTTACACTTCTTCGGAGTGTGCATAAAGCAAATGTATTGACTTTATTTGAACTGCCCAAATTATAGTCATAAAAAATGGAATCGGGCGGTGTACAATAAAAACAAATAGTCCCGGATTCTTGACAAAGAATCCGGGACTATTTGTTTTTATCGTTTTTGAGAGGCTTTACTTAGCCGGCTTCAGCCATTTGTCCAGCCATTCAAAGAAGGTACGTTGCCACAGCACGCCATTCTGAGGTTTCAGTACCCAGTGGTTTTCGTCCGGATAGATAAGCAGTTCGGCAGGAACGCCACGCATCACGGCTGCATCGAAGGCGGCCATTGCCTGGTTGGCAAGGATGCGGAAGTCCTTCTCTCCGTGGATGCAGAGGATAGGGGTGTCCCATTTGTCGACGAAGAGATGCGGGGAGTTGGCAAAAGTGCGTTGTGCCGTAGCGTTGTTCTTTTCCCAATAAGCGCCGCCCATATCCCAGTTGGCAAACCATTTCTCTTCCGTTTCCAGATATTGCATTTCCATGTTGAAGATACCGTCGTGTGCGATGAATGCCTTGAAGCGTTTGTCATGGTGTCCGGCAAGCCAATATACGGAGAAACCTCCGAAGCTGGCACCTACGCAACCCAGGCGGTCTTTGTCGACGAAAGGTTCTTTCGCCATTTCGTCAATGGCAGTGAAGTAGTCCTTCATGCACTGGCCGCCATAATCACCGCTGATGGCTTCGTTCCACTCTACACCGAAGCCCGGAAGACCACGACGGTTGGGAGCTACGATGATATAGTCGTTTGCCGCCATAATCTGGAAATTCCAACGGTAGCTCCAGAACTGGCTGACGGGACTCTGAGGACCACCTTCACAGAAGAGGAGGGTGGGGTACTTCTTGTTAGGGTCGAACTGTGGAGGATAAATCACCCAGGTCAGCATCTGCTTGCCGTCGGTGGTCTTCATCCAGCGGGCTTCCACCTTACCCATCTCCAGCTGGTCGTAAATCTGCTTGTTTTCTGTGGTCAGTTGCACTGCTTCTGCAAAAGCGTCGCCGTTGCGTGCACTGTTTACGGCATAGATTTCGTCGCCCATGCTCATGGAGTGGCGTTTGGCGATAATCTTGTCTCCGCAAAGGGCAAGCGAAGCATAGTCGTACATGCCGTCGGTGAGCTGGGTAAGCTTGTCGTTTCCGGCAAGGTCGATGTTGTAAATCTGTGTCTCGCCATGCCATACACCGATGAAGTAGATGCTCTGGGAATCTTTGTTCCACAAGAAGGCGTCCACGTTCGATTCGAAAGCTTTGCTTACAAAACGTTTCTCGCCGGTCTCGAGGTTCATGATAAACAAGCGGTTCAAGTCGGCTTCGTAGCCGTCACGTTCCATGCTCTGCCAGGCGATGTATTTGCCGTCGGGAGAGTATTGGGGATTCGTATCATATCCCTTGTTTTCTTCCGTGATGTTTTTGGTTTCCTTGGAGGCAAGGTCGTAGATATAAATGTCGGAGTTGGTGGAAATGGCATACGCCAGTCCGGTTTTCTTACGGCATGTATAGGCCACCTTATCAGAAGACGGGCTCCATGCCAGCTGCTCGATACCGCCCCAGGGCTTCATCGGGCTTTCGTATGGCTCTCCCTCAAGAATATCAGTGACATTGCTGATGGCATTGCCGTCGAAATCAGCAACAAACGGATGGGGAGCAGTAGTCACCCATTCATCCCAATGCTTGTACATCAGGTCGGTAACGATGATGCCGGTGGCTTTAGGAAGGTCCGGATGTTTGTCTGCCGTACTCTTCACGGTCTTTACCTGGGCAATGAAAAGGAGTTTTTTGCCGTCGGGCGAGAAAGAGAACCCTTCGATGTCTCCCTCGTATTGAGTCAGCTGCTTGCGTCCGCTGCCGTCGGGATTCATTTCCCATACCTGGCTGCTGCCGCTTTCGTTGCAGAGGAAGGCAAGCTTCTTGCCGTCCTTGAACCATGTGGGCTGTCCTTCTTGCCAGGCGTCATGCGTTATCTGGGTATTGCCACTACCGTCGGCATTCATGACGAAGACTTCGCTGTTACTCTTGTTCTGGGGCACGCTGTAATAGGATACCGTGTAGGCAATTTGCTTTTCGTCGGGAGATACGGCTACACTGCCGATACGTCCCATCGCCCAGAGTGCCTCGGGTGTCATACGCTTTCCTTCAATCTTGATGTCCGACCGCTGGATGAGCGCTGCTGCGTCCTGCTGCTGTCCGGCATCTTTTGTTCCTCCGCAGGAGGCCAATGTCATGGCTGCTGACATAAGTAGTAGATTTACTTGTTTCATATATGTTTTTTGTTTCGGTTATTTCAATGCAAAGATACTAAATTTTCCTTCCTTGCCAATTCCCACGTTTGATATATAGCCAGCAGAAAATGAGAATAAAGCTGGAATAAACCATTTCCGAGGTCCAGCAAATGGCCACGTCGAGTTGCAGAATCAGAATAATGTAGGTGATATAGGCTGTGTAGATGACCAGCGTAGCCATCTCCAACCCCCATGCCGTACGCGTGTTGCCGGTTCCGGAAACTGCCTGGAAATAGACATTGGCAGGAACCAGGAACAGATAGGTGGAGCACATCACCCAGAGCGAATGTACGGCAGCGTCCTGCAGGTCGGGTATGTCGGTATAAATTCCCAGAATCAGCTTGGGGAACACCGCGAAAAGCAATGCCAGCGGAAGTACGAAGACGTAGGCTATGCGTACGTGCTGCCGGATGGTGCCTGCCACGCAATCGGAGTGGCCTGCACCGATGAGGTTGCTGACCAGTGACCCGCAGGTAGAGGCAAACGCCATGAGTACCATGAACAGTATGCCGGACACGTTGCGGACAATGTTGGTCACTGCCAGCGAGCGCTCTCCCAGATGCTCCACATAAAGGAAGAACAAGAACCAGGTGGAGAGGGAGAAGAAATTCTGTATCATGGTCCAGAAAGAGACGTTCAGCATCCGTTTCAATACGTCCAGCCGGAACTTCGGAATACGGTCCAGCCCGTACTTGCAGCAGTCGATACGGCTACGGGTATAGAGGATGAAGAATAACAGCGAAACCAGCTCGGCCAATGAGGAGCCGATGGCAGCTCCGGCAATGCCGAGTGCAGGAAAACCGAATTTACCGAAAATCAGGATATAGTTGAATACGACATTGCTCAACACCATGACGATGGAGTTCAGTGTCAGTGTCTTGGTCTGGGTGGTTCCCAAGAAAAAGGCACGGAACATGACTGCGCTGAACGAGAAGAAGGCACCGAATACACGCCAATGCAGGTAGCTGGTGGCTGCTTCGTAGATATGTTCCGAGGCTACGATGCGTTTCAGGATAATCGGCGAGAAGCAATAGGACAGCAGGAACATGACTGTCGCCATCCCGACTTGGAAATAGATGCCCTGATAGAACAAGTCACCGATTTCCTTATACTGCTGTTCGCCGTTGCGCCGGGCAATGAGTATCTGTGCCCCGATGCTGAAACCGAAGGCAACCATGAAGATGACCATATAGAAGACACCGGCGATGGCAGATGCTCCCAACTCGACTTCGCCTACACGTCCGAGGAAGGCGGTGTCCGTCATACCTATCATCTGCTCCATAAGGAGGCTGATTAGGATAGGGTAGGCTATGAGCCAGATTTGTTTGTAGGTGTATTTAGTCTGCATAATTTAGAGTCTGTGAGTTTTTTCATTGGCGTAAGGATAAGAAAGCCGGGCAAATGTCATTGTCCGGCTTTCTGCAAAAGAATATCTTGAACGGTAGTCTTACTACTTTTTGTTCTGTTTTTCTTTCATCATCTGTTCCTGCTGTTTCTGCATGGCTTCCAGACGAGCGGCGAAACCGGTTTTCTTCATCTTCTTCGGGTCTTTCTTGTTGGCTTCCAACTGAGCAAGAAGGGCTTCCTCATTGGTTGTCTTGCGCATGATGAGCGTTGTTACCACACTGACTAACGTAGAGATGAAGTAGTAATAGTTCAATCCCGAAGGATAGTCGTTCAATATGAAGAGGAACATGATAGGCATCAGGTATGACATCCACTTCATGGCAGCCATCTGCGGATTGGCACCCGTATCCTGTTGCTGCATCATGTACTTCGTGTTCAATATGTTGGTAACCGTCATCAGCAGGCAGAACAAGCTGAGGTGGCTTCCCAGGAACGGGATATGGAACGGGAAGTTGATGAACGCATCGTAAGTGGAAAGGTCGTCTGCCCACAAGAAGCTCTGCTGGCGGAGTTCAATGGCACTCGGCACGAACATGAACAAGGCCATCAAGATAGGGAACTGTATCAGCATCGGCAGACATCCGCCCATCGGACTGACTCCGTACTGGCTGTAGAGGCCCATCACTTCCTGCTGCTTCTTCATGGCATCTTCCTGCTTGGGGTACTTCTTGTTTATCTCGTCGATTTTCGGTTTCAGTACGCGCATCTTGGCAGAGGACATGTAGGTTTTCCACGTTGCGGGGAATACTACAGCTTTTACGATTAACGTCATGAACAACAGTACGATACCCATGCTCAACCCCCAACTGGACAACCAGTCGAAGATGTTGATGGTGAACCATTTGTTTATCCAGCGGATGAGCGGCCAGCCCAGATAGACCAGACGGTTCAGCTCCCACTTCTCGTCACGCCCCTTGTCGAGTGCGGTCAGGGTCTTGTAGTGATTGGGGCCGAAGTAGAAGAACAGCTGGGTAGGTTCCTTGCCAGCAGGGTCGAACTTCGTGCTCATCTCCGCAGAATAGTCCTTAATGTAGCCGCTGCCTTGAGTCTCCATCTTGGAACTCAGCTTGGTCTTTTCAAAGTCGGCATCTGCCAGGAATACTGAAGAGAAGAACTGGTTCTTGAAGGCAATCCAGTCCAGGCGTTCCGGAACTTCCTTTTCATCGTTCTTGTTGGCAGACAGATAATCGGTACCCTCTCCGGCGATTTTGTAAGTCAGCTCAGCCAGACGGTTCTCGTAGGTGTAACCCTTCTCTATCTGACGGGCACGCTGAGACCACTCGATGTCCACATAATTGTTGGTGGCGGCCAGCTTGCCTTCCATATTGACTGCCTGGATAGTAAAGTCTATCAGGTATGTGTCATTGTGCATGCTGTAGGTAAAGTCGATATAGCTGTTGCTGTCTGCCGACAAACGCATGGTGACGGTACTGTCCGTACGGTTTACTGCGGTGAAATAATAGTCTTCCGTCTGGATAGTCTCTTTCTTGTTGTAAAAGAGGAAATTCATGGAAGCGTCATTGCCGCTGAACAGTGTGACGGGGGTCGTCTTGTCTTGTCCCATGTATTCCTTCAGCGTGGCCGAAGCTATGCGCCCGCCTTTTGTATCTACGGTTATTTCCGCCAGGTTGTTCTGGATGGTTACCTGCGAGTTGGTTCCTTGACGGGCGTCGAAGAAGAGGGCAGTGGAGTCAACGCTTGCTTCCGCTCCGCTTTCGTTGGCCAGGGCTGCTTCCGCCTTGGCTTTCAAGTCGGCTTCGCGCTGTTGCACCTGGGCTATGGAGTCGTAGTAACGTTGCTGTGCTTCCAACTGCTCCTGGCTGGGACGGCTCAGAAAGCTGAAACCTACTAACAATATCGCTATCAGAACAAGACCTGTGATGGTATTTTTATCCATTCTTTGTTGATTACAAATTACTTATTACAAATTATTTCTTTTCGTTTTCATTTTCGATGGCGGCCTTCACGAATGCTACGAACAGCGGGTGCGGATGCAATACCGTACTGCTGTATTCGGGATGGAACTGGGTACCGACAAACCACTTCAATGCGGGTATTTCGACAATTTCTACCAGATCCGATTCGGGGTTTATACCCACACACTTCATGCCTGCTGCTTCGTAGGCCTCCTTGAAGCTGTTGTTGAATTCGTAGCGGTGGCGGTGACGCTCCTGGATATGCTCGGTACCGTATGCCTCGTATGCCTTGCTGCCTTTCTGCAGAACACATTCATAGGCACCCAGACGCATGGTTCCACCCATATTGGTGATGGACTTCTGCTCTTCCATGATGTCGATAACATTGTGCGGTGTCTTTTCATCCATCTCACGTGAGTTGGCATCGGCGTAGCCCAGTACATTACGGGCAAATTCAATGGCGATGCACTGCATACCCAGACAGATACCGAAGGTGGGGATGTCGTGTGTACGCGCATATTTGATGGCTACGAACTTGCCGGCAACGCCGCGTTCGCCGAAGCCCGGACCGATAAGTACGCCTGCCATACCTTTCAAGGCTTCTGCCACATTCTCGTCCGTCAGCTTTTCACTGTTCACGAAGTCTACCGACACCTTGCGGTCATTGTAGGTTCCTGCTTGTGAAAGGGCCTCGCGGATGGACTTGTAGGCATCCTGCAAGTCATATTTGCCCACCAATGCGATGTGCAGCGGGGCAGTCTCTTCGGCTTTGTGACGGCGTTCGAGGAAAGCGCGCCACGGTCCCAGTCCCGGAGTGTCGCCGACGGGAAGTCCCATTTTCTTCAAAATGGTAACGTCCAGTCCCTGGCGCTGCATCAAGATGGGCACCTCGTAGATGGTAGGCGCGTCGATGCTCTGCACCACGGCATTTTCGTCCACATTGCAGAACAGAGCCACTTTCTTGCGCAGGGTGGTACTCAACTCATGTTCCGTACGCAGTACGAGGACATCGGGTTGGATACCGGCACTTTGCAGTTCCTTTACGGAGTGCTGGGTGGGCTTGGTCTTCAGCTCACCGGCAGCTGCCAGGTAGGGGACATAAGTAAGGTGTACGCACAAGGCGTCTTTTCCCAGTTCCCACTTCAGCTGACGGATGCTTTCCAGATAGGGCAGAGACTCGATGTCACCCACTGTACCGCCAATCTCGGTAATAACAAAGTCGAATTTGTATTTGTTTCCCAGCAGTTTTACATTACGCTTGATTTCGTCTGTAATATGGGGAATAACCTGGATGGTCTTTCCCAGATAGTCCCCCCGGCGCTCTTTGTCGATGACGCTTTTGTAGATGCGTCCGGTCGTGATATTGTTGGCCTTGGTGGTCTGGATGCCCAGGAAGCGTTCGTAATGGCCCAAATCGAGGTCGGCTTCGTGGCCATCCACGGTAACGTAGCATTCGCCGTGTTCATAAGGGTTCAGTGTACCCGGGTCGATGTTGATGTACGGGTCAAACTTCTGGATGGTTACCTTGTAACCTCTTGCTTGCAGCAATTTACCGATGGAGGATGAGATGATACCTTTACCTAATGAAGAGGCAACACCACCGGTGACGAAAATATACTTTGTTTCTCCCACAACTATATTATTTTATTAATTGTTTAATCTAATGCCAAGAGCCTATACGGCTTGTCGTTCAGGGTGCGCACTGCTCCCGTCAGTACACGTAGAACTTAAAAAGCGCAAAATTATAAAAAAAAGAGGAAGTAGAGAAAGTTTCGATGAAACAATTATTAAAAAATACGATTTCATCGAAGAAAGTCCTTCTTGCCTTTTTCTTATGGCTTTTCTATGTTTTCTAAACATTTTAAGCTAAATTTGCGCTCGAAACATAGACTTTAGGGCATTATGAAGAATAGACACATTGCATTTTGGTTAATTGCTACGATGATTTCTTCGTCGGTGATGGCACAGAATACGCTGGATACCGCCTCGAAGAACAGTGGACAGGAAACAACTGCCAAAGCCGACACCTTGCCGGATATAATGAAAGAATACATGATTCTGAAATTGAAACCGGAAGGTATGGGGTACAGGCTGGATACTGTTTCCATATTATATGAAAGGTATATCGGAGTGCTGGATTATTTGAATGACCCCACGACTCCGGAGCGTTATATACCTTCCAATCCGAACTACTATAGGTTGTTCCTTCCCCTTACCTATTATTATGCCCCCATGAGACGCCTTTCCAAGGTGGACTGGCATTTCCAGGTGCCTGATACGGTGCCTGCCCTGACGCGCGAGATGTTGCCGTTCGACACACTGAGTTTCACCTCAAAGGACCGAGCCAACAAACTGGTGGACCGTACGCTGCTGAACACGTATGTGAATTGTCCCAATCTGGTTGTAATGACCGAGAAGGAGGTGATGAAAGGGAAGATATTCAAGGATAATATAGAGAAGGAGGCTTCTTCCAAGCCGTCCGTCGTGAAACTGTTTGCACAAGAGAATATGGTGGGAGTGAAGGAGGAAGCCGACGTGATTATCCACAAGCCCAACTGGTGGGTGACGGGTGGAAACGGTTCATTGCAGATTACCCAGAACTATATCTCCGACAACTGGTACAAGGGAGGTGAGAGCACTAACGCCGTGCTTGCCAACCTGCAATTGTTTGCCAACTATAATGACCGTGAAAAGGTGCAGTGGGAAAATCTGCTCGATGCCAAGCTGGGCTTCAGCTCCGCACCTTCCGACGAGTTTCATAACTATCTGGTAAGTACCGACCAACTCCGGCTGTACAGTAAACTGGGTATTCAGGCTGCGTCCAAGTGGTATTATACCATCACGACTGAGTTTAAGACCCAGTTCTGCAATGGCTACAAGGCCAACAGTGAAGAGCTGGTTTCGGCTTTCTTTGCTCCGGCGGACTGGTCGAGCAGTATCGGTATGGACTACAAGTTGAAGAAGCAGAAATTCAGCTTGTCCGTTTTCATGGCTCCGCTGACGTACATGCTGCGCTATGTAGGAAATAAGGGGGTGAATGAAGTGAGTTTCGGTCTTGATGAGGGCAAATGCGTGAAGCATAACTTCGGTTCGCAGATACAGCCTACACTTTCATGGACCATCATTCCTTCCATCACGCTGGATTCCCGCTTGGACTTCCAGACCAGTTATGAGTGGACGCGTATCGAATGGGAAAACACGGTGAACTTTGTGCTGAACCGCTATCTTTCCACCAAGCTCTATGTGCACGCCCGCTATGACGACAGTGCCAAGCCGACGGAAGGGGACAGCTATTTTCAGGTAAAAGAATTGCTCAGTTTCGGTATCAATTATAAATGGTAAATAAACAAATGGTCTGTTCGGAGTGAACAGATTATCTGTTTTGGTTAGTCAGACGGTCTGTTTTTCCTTGACAGACCGTCTGTTTTTTGTCTTTTTGTAGTCTGTGGCAGGTGAAAAAACATAAAAACATAGAAAAAGCACGTTTACGAACACAGAAAATGCATAGGAAAGGTTTGCAGTTCACAAATAATGCGTAAATTTGCCGCGATTTGTAATGCACACTTTGCAAAATGGCGAATACTATAAAACATCAAGGTATTGTGGAAAACATAAACGGTTCTCATCTCCAAGTGAGAATCATCCAGACTTCAGCGTGCGCTTCGTGTAGTGTCAAGGGGCATTGTACCTCTGCGGATACGAAAGAGAAACTTGTCGATGTGGCCGATGCCAATGCCGCATCCTACCAGCCCGGCGACCGTGTATGGGTGACGGGCGAACTTTCAATGGGAGTGATGGCAGTTCTGTTTGCCTTTATATTTCCTTTCCTTATTCTGATAATCTCACTATTTGTCTTTATGGCTATCTGGAATGACGAGCTGCGTTCCGCGCTTTGTGCGCTGGCACTTCTTGTACCTTATTATTATATATTGTGGCTGAACAAGTCGCGGATGGGTAAGAAGTTCTCATTCTCCGTACGACCGATGAACTAACTAATAATAAAACAAATAATTAATAAACAACTAATTTATGAATGTAATTCTGATTGCAGTGATTTCATTGGGAGTTATAGCGCTGGTATCGGCCGCTATTCTTTACGTGGCTTCCAAGAAATTCGCCGTGTATGAAGATCCGCGGATTGCCCAGGTAGCAGAGGTGCTTCCCCAGGCAAATTGCGGTGGATGTGGTTACCCCGGTTGTAGCGGATTTGCAGATGCTTGCGTAAAGGCAGGTTCGCTGGATGGTAAACTTTGTCCGGTGGGTGGACAGCCCGTCATGACAAAGATTGCCGAGATTCTGGGCTTGGATGCCGCTGCTGCCGAACCTATGGTTGCGGTGGTGAGATGTAATGGAACTTGTGCCAACCGTCCTCGTGTGAACCAATACGATGGCGCCAAGAGTTGTGCCATTGCGGCTTCTCTCTATGGTGGTGAAACGGGTTGTAGTTATGGCTGTCTGGGATGCGGCGACTGTGTGGCTGCCTGCCAGTTCGATGCTATCCACATGAATCCGGAGACCGGACTTCCCGAAGTGGATGAGGAAAAGTGTACGGCTTGTGGAGCTTGTGCCAAGGCTTGTCCGAAATCTATTATTGAAATCCGTCCTCAAGGCAAGAAATCACGTCGTATTTACGTACAGTGTGTAAACAAGGACAAGGGGGCCGTAGCACGCAAGGCTTGTACCGTGGCATGTATCGGTTGCGGCAAGTGTGTGAAGGTTTGTCCGTTCGAGGCTATCACGCTGGAAAACAATCTGGCTTACATTGACCCCAATAAGTGTAAATCCTGTCGCAAGTGCGAGGAAGCTTGTCCGCAAAACACAATCATTGCCCTCAACTTCCCGCCGCGCAAACCGAAGGCTGACGATGCAGCTCCCCAAGTAAAGGTTGCAGCTCCTAAAGCTGAGGTTGAGACTCCCAAAGCAGAGGTTTAGACTTCCCAAGTTGAGGTATGAATTAATAAAGTAAATAAACGACTAAAAATACAGAATTGTATGTTGAAGACATTTTCAATTGGTGGAGTCCATCCACACGAAAATAAACTTTCAGCACATCAGCCTATCATCAAGGCAGAGATTCCGGCCAAGGCCGCTATCTTGCTGGGACAGCACATCGGTGCTCCTGCCAAGCCTATCGTTGCCAAAGGTGATGTTGTGAAAGTGGGTACAAAGATTGCCGAGCCCGGCGGTTTTGTATCAGCAGCCATTCATTCGTCTGTCAGCGGGAAAGTCGCTAAGATTGACACGATTGTCGATGCCAGCGGTTACGCCAAGCCTGCTATATTCATTGACGTAGAAGGGGATGAATGGGAAGAATCCATTGACCGTTCCGAAACGTTGGTGAAGGAATGCAGTCTGACCTCCGAGGAAATCGTGAAGAAAATCGCTGATGCCGGTATCGTAGGTCTGGGCGGTGCATGCTTCCCTACGCAGGTCAAGTTGTGTCCTCCTCCTGCATTCAAGGCAGAGTGTGTCATCATCAACGCCGTAGAGTGCGAACCGTATCTGACTGCCGACCATCAGCTGATGCTGGAACATGCGGAAGAAATTATGGTAGGTGTATCCATTCTGATGAAAGCGGTAAAGGTGAACAAGGCATTCATTGGCATTGAGAACAACAAGCCCGATGCCATCCAGCTGATGACGAAGGTTGCTTCCAGCTATGCAGGTATCGAGGTGGTACCCTTGAAGGTACAATATCCGCAGGGTGGTGAAAAGCAGTTGATTGATGCTGTCATCAGTCGCCAGGTTGCAGCCGGTGCGCTGCCTATCTCCACGGGAGCTGTGGTGCAGAATGTGGGTACCGCATTTGCCGTTTACCAGGCCGTACAGAAGAACAAACCTCTGTTTGAACGTGTCATTACCGTGACCGGTAAGTCTCTGGCAAAGCCGTCCAATTTCCTGGCACGTATCGGTACGCCGATGAAGCAGCTGATTGAAGCTTGCGGCGGTCTGCCCGAAGATACGGGCAAGATTATCGGCGGTGGCCCGATGATGGGTAAAGCTCTGGTAAATACGGATGTACCGACAGCCAAAGGAAGCTCCGGTATTCTGATTATGAACGAGAAGGAAGCCAAGCGCGGCGAGGTACAGCCTTGTATCCGTTGTGCCAAGTGCGTGGGAGCCTGCCCGATGGGGTTGGAGCCGTATCTGCTGGCTACCGTTTCGGCCCACGGAGATTTTGAAAGAGTAGAGAAAGAAGACATTATGTCGTGTATAGAATGCGGTTCATGCCAGTTCACTTGTCCTTCCAACCGTCCGATGCTGGATTATATCCGCTTGGGTAAGGGTAAGGTAGGAGCGATGATCCGTGCACGTCAAGCTAAAAAATAACGAAGTATGAATAAATTAATCGTATCCCTTTCGCCCCACGTTCACGGCGGTGACAGCGTGAAGAAGAATATGTACGGTGTGCTTATCGCATTGATTCCGGCATTTCTCGTTTCGCTTTACTTTTTCGGACTGGGTGCGCTGATTGTTACGGCCACTTCCGTAGCAGCCTGCTTGTTCTTTGAATGGGCCATCGGCAAATTCCTCATGAAAAAAGAGACCACAACCATCACCGACGGCTCTGCCATCATTACCGGTGTGTTGCTGGCCTTTAACCTGCCTTCCAACCTGCCCATCTGGATTATCATCCTTGGTGCCTTGTTTGCCATCGGGGTAGGCAAGATGTCCTTCGGAGGTTTGGGTTGCAATCCCTTTAACCCTGCACTGGCAGGACGTGTATTCCTGTTGCTTTCATTCCCCGTGCAGATGACGACATGGCCGGCTGTAGGCCAGTTGACAGCCTATACGGATGCCACGACGGCTGCTACGCCGCTGGCTATTATGAAAGGTGTCATCAATGGTGCTCCGGGCATGTCCCTGAGCGACCTTCCGGGAGCTTTCGACCTTCTGATAGGTAATAATGGAGGATGTCTCGGTGAGGTGAGTGCCTTGGCGCTGCTGCTTGGTTTGTTCTACATGTTGTGGAAGAAAATCATCACCTGGCACATTCCGGTATCTATTCTGGTGACGGTATTCGTGTTCTCCGGTATCATGTATCTGGTCAATCCGGAACTTTATGTATCCCCGGTCGTACAGTTGTTGTCCGGTGGTCTGATGCTGGGTGCTGTCTTTATGGCTACGGACTACGTGACTTCTCCGATGAGCCACAAAGGTATGCTGATTTATGGTGTTTGCATCGGCCTACTGACTGTCATCATCCGTCTGTTCGGTGCATATCCGGAGGGTATGTCGTTTGCCATTCTGATTATGAATGCGTTCACTCCGCTCATCAACACCTATGTTAAACCTAAACGCTTTGGGGAGGTAGCGAAGAAGAAATGAAAAAGTTAGAATCATCCTTGAAGAATATGTTGCTGGTACTTACGGGCGTTACCGCAATCTCCGTAGCGTTGCTGGCTTATGTAAACGAATTGACGAAGGAGCCCATTGCGCAGGCCAATGCAAAGACCTTGAGCGATGCCGTAAGTGCGGTGGTTCCGGGCTTCGACAATGACCCCATTGCCGAGAAGAAGATGCAGGAAGTAAACGGAGTACAGTATTCTGTATATCCTGCCACCAAAGGTGGAGAATATATCGGAGCTGCTGTGGAAGCTGTTGCCATGGGTTTTGGCGGTGAGCTGAAAGTGTTGGTCGGTTTCGATGCTGAAGGCAAAATCATCGACTACTCCTTGTTGTCGCATGTGGAAACTCCGGGGTTGGGTTCCAAGGCTGCCGACTGGTTCAAGAAAGGCAATAAAGGTGACATCACCGGCATGAATCCGGGTGAAGCTGCATTGACAGTGAGCAAGGACGGTGGTAAAGTAGATGCCATTACAGCGTCTACCATCACCTCACGTGCTTTTTTGAATGCAGTGAATGCGGCTTATGCTGCCTATGCCGGTCAGGAAACTGCCGACGGCACTACCGGCGCTACTCAAAAGAATGTTGAACAACCTGCTGATTCCGCAGCTCCCGCAGCTGTGGATACACTCAGCGCTAAATAAGAAAGGAGTAGAAGATATGAATAATTTTAAAGTTATGATGAACGGGATTATCAAAGAGAATCCTACGTTTGTGCTCCTGCTGGGTATGTGTCCTACACTGGGTACCACTTCCTCTGCCATTAACGGTATGGGTATGGGACTGGCTACAATGTTCGTGCTGATATGTTCCAATGTGGTGATTTCTGCCATCAAGAATCTGATTCCCGATATGGTGCGTATCCCTTCATTCATTGTAGTCATAGCATCATTTGTGACACTGTTGCAGATGATAATGCAAGCTTACGTTCCTGCATTGTACGCCACACTGGGCCTGTTCATTCCGCTGATTGTTGTAAACTGTATCGTATTGGGACGTGCCGAGGCATTTGCTGCCAAAAACAATCCGGTGGCTTCCTTGTTCGACGGTCTGGGCATGGGCTTGGGCTTTACCATTGCACTGACATTACTGGGTGCCGTGCGTGAGTTCCTGGGAACCGGCAAGATATTCAACTTGAGTATCCTTCCTGAAGAATACGGCATGTTGGTATTTGTCCTTGCTCCGGGTGCATTCATCGCATTGGGCTATCTCATTGCTTTAATCAACAGTATGAAGAAGAATTAATAATGAAAAATTAAAAATGAAAAAATTGAGAACGTATCGGCGGTAGGCTGCCGGGCTTTTAATTTTTAGTTTTTAATTCTTAATTTAATGATTATGGAATATATATTGATATTTATCTCGGCAATCTTTGTAAACAACATCGTATTGTCGCAATTCTTGGGAATTTGCCCGTTCTTGGGAGTTTCCAAGAAAGTGGAGACTGCATTGGGCATGTCGGCAGCGGTGGCATTCGTGCTCACCATCGCCACTATCGTGACATTCCTTATTCAGAAGTATGTGCTCGACGCTTTTGATTTGGGCTATTTGCAGACTATTACCTTTATCCTGGTGATTGCCGCATTGGTGCAGATGGTAGAGATTATCTTGAAGAAAGTTTCTCCTTCTCTGTATCAGGCCTTGGGCGTGTTCCTGCCGTTGATTACTACCAACTGCTGTATTCTCGGTGTGGCTATCCTTGTTATCCAAAAAGATTATGATTTGCTGACGGGAGTGGTTTATGCATTCTCCACGGCACTTGGTTTCGGCTTGGCACTGACACTGTTTGCAGGCCTGCGCGAGCAAATGAGCCTGGTTAGTGTACCGAAAGGTATGCAGGGTACTCCGATAGCTTTGATTACTGCCGGACTGCTGGCAATGGCATTCATGGGCTTTTCGGGGGTTGTGAAGATTTAAAGAAGAAAAAACGGAAATAAAGTGGAAGGGGGATAAACTAAAATTTATCCCCCTTTTTCTGTTTTTATTAATTTATTTCCTTACATTTGTGGCGTATTGATAACCTAAAAGCTAAATTATCTATATTTAATATGAAAGGGAAAATCTTAGTTACGGGTGGAACCGGTTATATTGGTTCTCACACGGTGGTGGAACTTCAAAACGCAGGTTATGAAGTTGTTATTATTGATAATTTGTCAAACTCCAGCGCAGATGTTGTAGATAACATAGAGAAGGTATCGGGCATCCGCCCTGCATTCGAGGAATTGGATTGCTTGGATTATGCCGGTCTTGACGCTGTGTTTACCAAATATAAAGGCATTAAAGCCATCATTCACTTTGCGGCCAGCAAGGCTGTGGGTGAATCTGTCCAGAAACCGTTGCTTTACTATCGTAATAACCTGGTTTCACTGATAAACCTGCTGGAATTGATGCCGAAGCATGGAGTGGAAGGTATCGTATTCTCTTCTTCCTGCACAGTTTACGGCCAGCCGGACGAACTTCCGGTAACGGAAAAGGCACCTATTAAGAAAGCTGAGTCTCCGTATGGAAACACGAAGCAAATCAATGAAGAGATTGTACGTGATACGGTTGCTTCCGGTGCTCCGATAAACGCCATCTTGTTGCGTTACTTCAACCCGATAGGTGCACACCCCACAGCATTGCTGGGAGAGTTGCCTAACGGTGTACCGCAGAACTTGATTCCTTATCTTACCCAGACCGCTATCGGCATCCGTGAGAAACTGAGCGTGTTTGGTGACGATTATGATACTCCCGACGGTTTTTGTATCCGCGACTTCATCAATGTAGTCGATTTGGCCAAAGCACACGTAGTGGCTATCCGCCGTATCTTGGAGAACAAGCAGAAGGAAAAAGTGGAAGTATTCAATATCGGTACAGGTCGTGGACTTTCCGTATTGGAACTGATTAATGCTTTCGAAAAGGCTACCGGTGTAAAACTGAACTATCAGATAGTAGGTCGGCGTGCCGGTGATATTGAGAAGGTATGGGCAAACCCGGAATTGGCAAACAATGAACTGGGTTGGAAGGCAGAAACAAGTATTGAAGATACTTTACTTTCTGCATGGAAATGGCAGTTGAAGCTTCGTGAAAGAGGTATTCAATGACAAACTTTGAATTTGTGTTTTTTAACAAATAGGCAATAAACAAATGCCTCCCCGCATTTGTTTATAATGTGCAAATCAGCCTGAAGCTGTTTATGTATATGTGAATATCCGTAACTAGTACGTATGCCTCCCCGGCATAGACAGGTAAGATTGCATAGTAGTTTTGTCGTGTTTTATTTTGTGTTTGTGTTGTGAATAAGCCTTGTCGAGAGACAAGGCTTATTTTTTGTATATTATATACAGAACCTCTGTTGTCAATTCAGTGTTTTTTTCATAAGATGGGTGGGCAATTCCTTTTTCTTGCTAATTGTTAACTGACGTTATCATGTCTGTAACAATTTGTTCCAATTGTAGTATTAATCGTTCAAAATAGTCTTTTTTGTTCAAAAAATGCTATACACGGTAACAACTACATGCAAATTGTTTATATATTTGCGTTGTTGTTTATGTAACTATTGGGATGAACAAACCATAGCTGACAAACGTTAATAGGTACGAGTACATAGCTGATGAAAGACGCGACTTGGCTGACTTGTTAATGAGGATACACGCGACTTACAACTTAGTATTGGGAAAAATAATTAAGGAAATATAGAATAAAAAGATTGCTTATGTCACAGATTGTCGGACATATCTCACAGGTAATCGGGCCTGTAGTAGACGTCTATTTCGAAGGAACGGAGGCAGAAATGATGTTGCCGAGTATTCACGACGCACTGGAAATAAAAAGGTCGAACGGCAAAAGACTGATTGTAGAGGTACAGCAGCACATTGGTGAAAACACGGTGCGTACTGTTGCTATGGACAGTACGGACGGCCTGCAGAGAGGAATGACAGTGCATCCGCTGGGAGGCCCCATCACCATGCCGATAGGTACACAAATCAAAGGCCGCCTGATGAACGTTGTGGGCGACTCTATCGACGGCATGAAGGAGTTGGACCGTACCGGTGCTTATCCCATCCATCGCGACCCCCCTAAGTTTGAAGATTTGACTACCGTACAAGAGGTGCTTTATACAGGCATCAAGGTTATCGACTTGCTGGAACCATATAGCAAGGGCGGTAAAATCGGTCTGTTTGGTGGCGCCGGTGTAGGCAAGACGGTGCTTATCCAAGAGCTCATTAATAATATTGCGAAGAAGCAGCACGGCTTCTCTGTGTTTGCCGGTGTAGGAGAACGTACACGTGAAGGCAACGACCTGCTGAGAGAAATGATTGAATCCGGTGTTATCCGTTACGGAGAAGAATTCAAGAAAGGTATGGAGGAAGGCCATTGGGATTTGTCCAAAGTAGATTATGACGAAGTGGCCAAATCACAAGTGTCTTTGATATTCGGTCAGATGAACGAACCTCCCGGTGCGCGTCAGTCCGTGGCATTGTCTGGGTTGACGGTGGCCGAGTCCTTCCGTGACATGGGAGCGGAGACAGACGGGCCGCGTGACATTCTGTTCTTCATTGATAATATCTTCCGTTTCACCCAAGCCGGTTCCGAGGTTTCGGCCTTGCTGGGCCGTATGCCTTCTGCCGTGGGCTATCAGCCGACACTGGCAACGGAAATGGGTGCCATGCAGGAGCGTATTACCTCCACAAGAAACGGCTCCATCACTTCCGTGCAGGCTGTATATGTGCCTGCCGATGACTTGACGGACCCGGCACCTGCCACAACGTTTACCCACCTCGATGCCACCACGGTGTTGAGTCGTAAGATTACTGAACTTGGTATTTATCCTGCTGTGGACCCGTTGGAATCTACTTCACGCATTCTCGACCCACACATCGTGGGGGTAGAACACTACGAAGTGGCACAACGTGTAAAACAAATATTGCAACGCAACAAGGAATTGCAAGACATTATCTCCATCCTTGGTATGGAGGAACTCTCTGATGCCGACCGTACGTTGGTGAACCGTGCACGTCGTGTGCAGCGTTTCCTTTCACAGCCGTTTGCCGTTGCCGAGCAGTTTACGGGTGTCCCAGGTACAATGGTTTCCATTGAGGACACTATCAAAGGCTTCAAGATGATTCTTGACGGAGAGGTGGACTACCTGCCCGAACCTGCTTTCTTGAATGTGGGAACCATTGAAGAAGCCATTGAGAAGGGTAAGAAACTACTGGAGCAGGCAGGGGGAAAAACGATTAAAAATTAAAAGTCTGGGAGCTTTGATGATGAAAAAGTTGCATTTGAATATTGTTTCACCGGAGAAGGAACTCTTCAACGGGGAAGTGGAAAGTGTTACATTGCCGGGCACTATGGGCTCTTTTTCTATCCTGCCGCAGCATGCACCGATTGTATCATCGTTGGGAACGGGGAAATTGATTTACGCAACGGACGGTGAGGAACATGAGTTGGATATTCAAAGCGGATTCGTGGAGATGAGTAACGGAAGGGTTGCCGTCTGTATAGAACAGCAATAGGCTATTAAAAAATTAAAAATTAAAAAATAGAGGTTGTTGGCGTGACTATTACTAAGAGAAACTACTTATTGCATACAGCGCTCTTGACGGTATTGATAGGAATTGTAGGCGGTTGGGCGTATTTTTCGATAAATCCGCATCACTATTTCGGCGGTTATCCGCTGATTCCGCTTTTCTTCTTTGTTTTCGGTGCATTTATGATTAATATGACCGAAAGCTGCCGTCACCGGATGCCGGGACGAATGTTGCAGATTTATCTGCTGATGCGTGTGATGAGAATGCTGGTCTCCATGATTGTGATGCTGGTTTATTGCGTTGCAGTACGTGAGGAAGCCAGGGCGTTTTTGTTGACGTTTATAGCCAACTATCTGATATATTTGATTTATGATTCCTGGTTCTTCTTCACTTTTGAGGCGAATCGGGAACTGAAAAAGAAAAGTAACAATGAAAAGATTGCGTAACATACTGACTGTAGTTCTGCTGGCACTGGGCATGTTGCTACCCGCCACGGTGCGGGCCGAGAATACGGTGGACGTGAAGGAGATTGTCTTCGGGCATATCGGCGATTCTTACGAATGGCACATCACGACGTGGGGCGAAACTCACGTTACGATTCCTTTGCCGGTAATAGTGCATAGCTCTACCACCGGATGGCATGCCTTTCTATCCTCACGTCTGGAGGAGAACGGTGGAAGTTATGAAGGCTTTTCCATCGCTCCCGCAGGAAGCAAGTACGAAGGCAAGCTGGTGGAGTATGATGCCACCGGAAACGAAATACGCCCGTTGGACATCTCCATCACGAAGGTGACACTGGCTTTGCTCATCAACAGCGCATTGCTGCTTCTCATCATTTTGAGTGTGGCGCACTGGTATCGCAAGCACCCGCAGGGAAGTGCCGCTCCCGGTGGTTTCATCGGGTTTATGGAGATGTTTATCATGATGGTGAACGATGATATTATAAAGAGCTGTGTCGGTCCGAAGTACCGTAAATTCGCACCTTACTTGCTGACGGCCTTCTTCTTTATTTTCATCAACAACATTATGGGGCTGATTCCTTTCTTTCCCGGAGGGGCCAACGTGACGGGAAATATAGCCATTACGATGGTATTGGCCATCTGTACTTTCTTGGCCGTGAATATCTTTGGAACCAAGACTTATTGGAAAGATATCTTTTGGCCGGATGTGCCCTGGTGGCTGAAGGTACCGGTCCCCATGATGCCGTTTATCGAGTTCTTCGGTATTTTCACCAAACCGTTTGCTTTGATGATACGTCTTTTTGCCAATATGCTGGCAGGGCACATGGCAATGCTGGTGCTTACCTGCCTGATATTCATCTCGGCCAGTATGGGACCTGCTTTGAACGGAACGCTGACCGTGGCATCGGTGTTGTTCAATATCTTTATGAATGCACTTGAGTTGTTGGTTGCCTTTATCCAGGCATATGTGTTCACCATGCTGTCAGCCGTGTTCATCGGTCTGGCGCAGGAAGAGCATAAGGAGAAGGCGGTGAAGTGATACGATTATTGGGAATATAAATATTAATAAAAATAACCATTTAAAAACTGAAAGTTATGTTACTATCTGTATTATTGCAAGCTGCTGCGGCAGGTGTGGGAGTTAGTAAACTGGGTGCAGCCATTGGTGCTGGTTTGGCTGTTATTGGTGCTGGTGTAGGTATTGGTAAAATCGGCGGTTCTGCTATGGAGGCCATTGCCCGCCAGCCGGAAGCATCCGGAGATATCCGTATGAACATGATTATTGCCGCTGCCTTGATTGAAGGTGTTGCTTTGTTGGCAGTAGTTGTGTGTTTATTGGTATTCTTTTTATAATGTACAATCTACCATTTACCATTTACAATTTGTCCGTGCAGCATCACCGCGCAGCCAAATTGTAAATCGTAAATTGTCAAATAGTAAATAAAATTATGTCATTGTTATTACCCGATAGTGGTCTGCTGTTCTGGATGCTCCTTTCATTCGGTGTGGTGTTTGTGGTGCTTGCCAAGTACGGTTTTCCCGTTATCACCAAGATGGTGGAAGGTCGCAAGACCTACATCGACCAGTCTTTGGAAGTGGCACGCGAAGCAAATGCCCAGCTCTCCAAACTGAAAGAGGAGAGTGAAGCGTTGATTGCTGCTGCCAACAAAGAACAAGGACGTATTCTGCGGGAGGCGATGCATGAGCGTGACAAGATTATCGTCGAAGCACGCAAGCAGGCGGAAGCCGCCGCGCAGAAGGAGCTGGACGAAGTTAAAAAGCAGATACAGCAAGAGAAGGAAGAGGCCATCCGCGATATTCGCCGCCAGGTGGCAGTCTTGTCCGTAGATATAGCCGAGAAAATTATCCGCAAGAATCTGGACGAGAAACATGAGCAGATGGAGATGATAGACCGGATGTTGGATGAAGTGCTGGCCGCAAGTAAAAACAATTAATTCTCAAAGAAATGGATATAGGAATCGTTTCGATGCGTTATGCGAAAGCATTGATGGAATATGCCAAGAGCATGGGGGCAGAAGATACTCTGTACAAGGAGTTTTGTATGCTCGACCGTAGCTTCAGGAAACATCCCGATTTGCGCATGGCATTGGAAAACCCCATCCTGACGATACGTGAGAAGTTAACACTTATCTGTACCGCTGCTGTGGGGGATGCTCCTGCGGGCCGTGAGTTTGCGCGTTTCATGACCCTGGTGTTGAAGAACCGGCGGGAAAACTTTCTCCAGTACATCTGCCTGAGTTTTCTGGATTTGTACCGGAAAGACAAGCATATCGGTGTAGGAAAGCTGATAACAGCCGTTCCCGTCAGCCAGGAAGTGCGGGAGCGTATTCATGACAGTGCTTCCTCCCTGCTGCATGCCAGCATGGAGCTGCAGACTGAAGTGGATCCCTCCATTGAAGGTGGTTTTATCTTCGACATCAACGACTTCCGTCTGGATGCCAGTATTGCTACGCAGCTTAAGAAAGTGAAACAGCAGTTCATTGATAAGAATAGAAGAATCGTGTGATTTACGATTTGACAATTTACAATTTACTTATTTAATAGTCTTGTGATGCGTAAGTTGTAGAGGTCAAACAGTATATGATTCGGGTTCTTTCAAATAGTAAATAGTAAATTGTAAAATAGTAAATACTAAGATGTTGTCTGAAAATATAAAAGTAAGCGAAGTCTCCGATATTCTCCGCAAGCAACTGGAAGGGATTGACACCCGCGTACAGTTGGACGAGATTGGCACGGTACTGCAAGTCAGTGACGGTGTAGCCCGTATCTATGGGTTGCGCAATGCCGAAGCCAACGAGTTGTTGGAGTTCGACAACGGCATCAAGGCCATTGTGATGAACCTCGAAGAGGATAATGTGGGTGCTGTGTTGCTTGGCCCTACGGATAAAATCAAGGAAGGCTTCATTGTAAAGCGTACCAAGCGTATTGCTTCCATCATGGTGGGAGAGGATATGCTGGGCCGTGTAATAGACCCTCTGGGTGCGCCGCTCGATGGCAAAGGACTGATAGGCGGAGAACTTTATGAAATGCCGCTGGAACGCAAGGCGCCGGGAGTTATCTTCCGTCAGCCGGTGAATCAGCCGCTACAGACCGGTCTGAAGGCTGTGGATGCCATGATACCTATTGGCCGCGGACAGCGTGAACTGATTATCGGTGACCGCCAGACCGGTAAGACGGCCATTGCCATCGATACCATCATCAACCAGCGTGCCAATTTTGAAGCTGGTGATCCGGTGTATTGTATTTATGTAGCCATTGGTCAGAAAGGTTCTACCGTTGCCTCTATCGTGAATACCCTGCACCAGTACGGTGCGATGGACTATACCATTGTGGTGGCTGCTACGGCGGGCGACCCGGCTGCATTGCAGTATTACGCTCCCTTTGCAGGGGCTGCCATCGGAGAGTATTTCCGTGATACCGGCCGTCATGCGCTGGTGGTCTATGACGACTTGTCCAAGCAGGCGGTGGCCTATCGTGAAGTGTCTCTGATTCTGCGCCGTCCATCAGGACGTGAGGCCTATCCGGGTGATATCTTCTATCTGCACTCCCGTTTGTTGGAACGTGCGGCGAAGATTATCAGCCAGGAGGAAGTGGCACGCGAGATGAACGACCTGCCGGACAGTCTGAAAGGCAAGGTGAAAGGTGGCGGTTCGCTGACTGCATTGCCCATTATCGAAACTCAGGCAGGAGACGTGTCTGCCTATATCCCAACGAATGTGATTTCAATCACTGACGGGCAGATATTCCTTGATACGAACCTCTTCAACCAGGGTAACCGTCCGGCCATTGACGTGGGTATCTCTGTGAGCCGTGTGGGTGGTAATGCCCAAGTCAAGGCTATGAAGAAGGTGGCAGGTACATTAAAGATTGACCAGGCACAGTACCGGGAGCTGGAAGCGTTTACCAAGTTCAGTGGCGATATGGACCCCGTGACGGCATTGACCATCGACAAGGGACAGAAGAATACACGCCTGCTGGTACAGCCCCAATACAGCCCGATGCCGGTAGAAAAGCAGATTGCCATTCTTTATTGCGGCACGCACGGCTTGTTGAGGAATGTTCCTTTGGACAAGGTCAGCGAGTTTGAACGCAACTTCCTTGAGTCTCTTGAGATGAACTATCGCATGGAGGTACTCGACGTTTTAAAGACGGGTGCCATCAATGACGATGTCTGCAAGAAGATTGAGGAGACGGCAGAGGCGGTTGCAAGGCAATTCATGTGATTTACGATTGGACGATTTACGATTTACGATTGGAGTTACTCTATATGGTAAGTTGTAAATCGGACGCAGGCAGAAGTTACCTCAATCGTAAATCGTAAATAATTAAATCGTAAATAGATATATGTCTTCACTGAAAGAGGTAAAAAATAGAATAAGCTCCGTCAAGAGTACACGCCAGATAACATCGGCTATGAAGATGGTGGCATCTGCCAAACTGCATAAGGCGCAGGGGCGGATTGAGAATATGCTGCCTTATCAACGGAAGCTGAGTGAGATTCTGACGAACTTTCTGCGTACGGATGCTTCCTTCGAGTCGCCCTATACCGAGAAAAGACCCGTGAAGAGGGTAGCGGTCGTGGCGTTTTCGTCCAATAGTTCCTTGTGCGGTGCATTCAACTCGAATGTGGCGAAGATGCTGGAACGGACTTTGGAAGATTACCAGTCGCTGGGCAAGGAGAATATTCTGATATATCCCGTTGGGAGAAAGGTGGAGGAAGCCGTCAAGAAAATGGGATATGTGCCGCAAGGCAGCTACCAGGTGATGGCAGACAAGCCTTCGTACGTTGAAGCGTATGAGCTGGCAGAGAAGTTGATGCATGAGTTTGTGGAAAAGCAGATTGACCATGTGGAATTGATTTACCATCACTTCAAATCGATGGGTTCGCAGGTGCTGCTCCGCGAGAATTATCTGCCCATTGACCTGACGCAAGTAGCGCAGGAGGCGGCAGAAGATGTACCGGAGGATGCCCGCAGTTTTAATAATGATTACATTGTGGAACCTTCCGTCGGCGAACTGATAGCGGAACTTCTGCCAAAAGTGTTGAGTCAGAAGATATTTACCGTGCTTCTCGATTCCAATACTTCGGAACATGCTGCCCGTATGCTAGCCATGCAGACGGCGACAGATAATGCCAACGAGTTGATTCAAGATTTGACGAAACAGTATAACAAGAGCCGTCAGCAGGCCATTACGAATGAGCTGCTCGATATTATCGGCGGTAGCTTGAAATAGTCCGGATTGCCCCGTAAAGGGCTTTCTCAGGATGGGTACAAATAAATGGAATAATAGGACAAGGATAACGAAATAAGCGTTATCTTTGTCCTATTATCATATATGGCTACTGATGAAATCCGTATCATTCTGAGAGAGAGCGGATTGGTTGAATAATAAACATATCAATGGAGAATAATCCCGAAATAGCGCTTGCATGGCAATTCATTGAAAACACAGGCACTCATCTTTTTTTGACCAGCAAGGCAGGTACCGGTAAGACAACTTTCCTGCGAAAACTGAGGGCAGAGAGTCCGAAACGGATGATTGTACTTGCACCGACGGGAATTGCCGCTATCAATGCAGGCGGTGTCACCATCCACTCCTTTTTCCAAGTACCTTTCGCTCCTTATGTGCCCGAAAGCTCATTCAGCGCAGATGGCAAGGCAACCTACCGTTTTCGTTACGGGAAAGAGAAAATTAACATTATACGCAGCATAGATTTATTGGTCATCGATGAAATCAGTATGGTCCGTGCCGACTTGCTCGATTCGGTGGATGCCGTCTTGAGGCGGTTCCGCGACCGGAACAAACCCTTTGGCGGCGTGCAACTGCTGATGATTGGCGACTTACAGCAGCTGTCTCCCGTAGTGAAAGACGATGAGTGGCAGATGCTGCGCAAATACTATGACACGCCTTATTTCTTCTCCAGCCAGGCCTTGAAGCAGACGGAATATTGCACCATAGAGCTAAAGAAAGTCTATCGGCAGAACGACGGGACTTTTCTTGAATTACTGAACCGCATTCGCGAAAACCGTTGTGACGGGCAAGTGCTGGAAGCCTTGAACCGCCGGTATATTCCCAATTTCGTACCAGATAAAGAAGAAGGATACATCCGCCTGGTGACCCACAACTATCAGGCCCAACGGATTAATGACCATGAGCTGGAACAACTTCCGGGACGCTCGTATGCCTTTCGTGCCAAGATTGACGGAAAGTTTCCCGAATATTCCTATCCCACGGATGAGGTGCTGGAACTGAAACGCGGTGCCCAGGTAATGTTCGTGAAGAACGACACCTCCGGCGAACACCGTTACTACAATGGCATGATTGGAGAGGTGACAGCCGTGTCGGCAGATGGAATTGAAGTGCGCAGTAAGGGAAGTGACGCTACCTTCTTACTTCAGGAGGAAGAGTGGACGAATGCCAAGTATGTGCTTGATGAGGAAACCAAGGAGATTACAGAAGATATTGAAGGAACATTCCGGCAATATCCGCTGAAGCTGGCGTGGGCGATTACCATTCACAAAAGCCAGGGACTGACGTTTGAACGTGCCGTGATTGATGCCGGTGCCTCCTTTGCGCATGGGCAGACCTATGTGGCTCTGAGCCGCTGCAAGACATTGGAGGGAGTGGTGCTCAGTGCCCCGCTTTCTGCAAAGGCCGTTATCAGTGACCATGCAGTAGATACCTTCACGATGGAGGCACGGAGAAACGAGCCGGACGAGAAACGCTTCCGTTCCTTGCAGCAGACCTATTTCCTGGAACTGCTGTCGGGCTTGTTCGATTTCCAGCCCATGGAGCAGGCTTTGCGGCGGTATGTGCGGCTGATAGACGAACACTTGTACAAGCTCTTTCCCAAGCAACTCGCAGCCTGCAAGGAGGAAGTGGAACGTTTTCACGACAAAGTGACGAAAGTGGCCCAGAAGTTCGGTATCCAGTATACCCGCCTGATTGATACTGCGCAGGACTATGCAGCCGACCCGACTTTGCAGGGGCGCATACACGCTGCCGCCACTTATTTTCAAGAGCAGTTGCAACCGCTGGATGCGGTGATGGCGAGTGCGGTAACTTCTGATAATAAAGAGTTGAAGAAGAAGCTCCGGGATGCCATGGAGGAGCTGGAGGAAATGTTTGACTTGAAGACTGATTTGCTGGATTATGTGCTGGAGAATGGTTTCCATGTGGCAGAATACTTGAAGCAGAAAGCACTGCTTTCCATTGATGATTCGGCTTTGCAGAAGGGTAAAGGCAAAGGGAGAAGTGCCGCTGCCAAAGAAGGGCAGGGAAGCAGTAAGCAGGCTGATAAAGAGAAACGTCCGCGTGAGCGGAAACGCGATGCTGCGGCTGTTGAAGTACCCACGGATGTGTTGCATCCGGAACTTTACAACCGCTTGGTGGCATGGCGCAATGCAGAAGCTTCCGCGTTGGGGTTGCCCGTATACACCGTCATTCAGCAGAAGGCAATTCTGGGTATCAGCAATCTGCTTCCTTCGGATAAGGCTATGCTTGTACGCATTCCGTATTTCGGAAAGAAAGGGGCGGAGAAATATGGAGATGTGATTCTGGAGATGGTACGTGTGTATCGCAAAGAGAAAGGACTGGCAGAGCCGGAGTTGCTGTAGTCGAATCTGCTGCCATCCTCAACCTGCATCATTTACCATCCGACTGCATCATTTACCATCCGAACATCTGCTTTATTCCTTCCTCCAGCGTGCGCGGCTGATACCCCAGTTCCCGGTGTGCCTTTTCTATACTCAGCCCGCTGAAACGGGGACGTGGTGTCTTTTCGTTCATCTCCTTCGTGGTGACGGGACGGATGAGCGAGCGATTCAGCCCCAATACGTCCGCTACCCGATAAGCGATGTCTGCAATGGTCAGGCACTCGCTGCCACAGAGATGATAGATACCGTTTTGCGGATGACTTATCAGCTTCTCCACTCCTTGCGACACGTCTCCCACGAAGGTGGGCGTACGCCATTGGTCGGATACGACGAACACTTCCTCATTGTTCCTTAATCTGTTTGCCACCAGTTGGAGCACATTTCCATGCTGTCCGGGCAGGGCGGCACCGTACACCACCACTACGCGCACGATGGCATAATCCCTGCAAACGGCAGCGATACGTTTCTCACCTTCCAGTTTGGTGTAGCCGTAATAATTAACGGGAGCGGGAATATCCTCCTCCGTATAGGGTCGGTCCGTATCACCACCGAAAACGAAGTCGGTGGAAAGATGGATAAAACGGCTGCCTCCCGCCTCACAGCATTCTGCCAGATGCTTCACGGCAGTAATGTTGACGGCATCCGCTTCTGCATGGTGCGTTTCGCAGTAATCGGGGACGGAGAGGGCGGAGGTATTGATTACAACATCCGGCTGTACTTCCTGGAAAAGCTTTTTCACCGCCTGGCGGTTGCATATATCCGTACGGATAAAGCGATAGTCGCCCGAATGGGGACAGATGTCGTCGTGCAGGGAACAGCCCGTTGTCTGGTAAGACAAGTTGCGGGACAAATCATCCAGGATGCGTCTGCCGGTAAAACCGTTGGCGCCTATCACCAGTATTTTCTTTCTTGTCATTGATTCTGTTGTTAAGTGATGGGCATCAATAGGGCACGTGTCTGCCCTGCTGTACCTCGATGCGTATGCCAAAGGCTCCGTTGGCAGACTTCAGCTCGAACGCCCCTTTGAAATTGTTCTTTTCCCAAGGCAGTGCGGAAGGGTTGGGCACTTTCCAGCCGTCCTTGTCATATTCGCCGTACGTATGGATGCGCATGCCGTTCTTCAAAGTGAAACTTCCCATTTGCAGGTTGTCGGTAGAGCCCCAGAAGCCCGTCAGTCCGAAGGGGTTTGAACTGAAATACCGGGAGTTGCTGAGTGAGAATATGTTCGAAAGGCCTTGTGAATAAGTCACGTTCGGGTTCAACCGGAAGATGCGGCTGTAGTCCTTGCTGGCATCCGGTATCTCCAAGGTGAATTTGGGAAGAGTGGGGGCAGACAGATTCATCAGCCCCATATCCAGCAGGAAGCCGTCGTAATTCTTCACGTCCGGCAGAAGCTCCTTTTCAGACGGAGACATGCCTTCGGGAGACGCTTCGCCACGTACAGCGGTACGTACCGTATCGGCAGGCATCCCACTCTGTGCGCTGACGGACGATATGCCTGCAAGTAAAATGATGATGCAGAAGAAGATTCGTTTCATAGTTCTTTGTTCACAATTTCAGTTGCTGTCTGCCGCATAGGGGCAGACTGAACAAAGATACTCGTTTCCCTCTATTTCCGGAAATATCTTTGTATTATTTCTATTTCTTTATACGAATGGTAGGGGCGAAAATGGGCGAATTTACCCATTTCATTTTGGTGGGGTCGTATCTTCGTTCCATCCCTCCGTTGAGGTCGAGCCAGTCCGTCACTTTCAGTTCCAGTACCATGCCATAACCGCTTTGCGGATACATCGGGTTCATATATCCATGAAAGGAGTTACTTCTCCCGTAGCCCGAATACTGGCCGAAGGCATGCAGGCGCATGTAGGGATTGATGCGGTAGGATACGGAGGCATTGTAGCCTATGTCCCATTGAGTACCTCGGGGGGCATCCCTTTTGGCATATTGGGCACCGGTAATGGATGAAGGTTGGGAGATGGAATAATGGGCGGCATATACCCCTCCGCTCAATTCCCAATGTCCGTCGGGACTGTAATAAGTAACTCCTGCGCCAGCCTGCATGATGGAGCCCATTGCAGGATAGGTGTTATGGCTGCCGTACATCGTCAGTACGACTTCCGGCGAGAGCAGGAAATCGGCGAAACGCTGGAAGTCCCATTCAAAGATGTTTTTCTGAAAGTGTATCTTCTTCATGTCCGTCCAGGGCAGGGGCTCCACATAGTCGGAGGGAGGGAGATGGAGATTTATCTCTTCCTGCTGTTCGCCTTGCAGACTTTGTTGGGGCTGGCTTTCATCAAGGCCCGTACGCTTGTTCTCTTTTGGAGAAAAGGGAATCTGCTCTTTCTTTACGGGAGGCCGGTTCTTTATTGTGTCTTCCGGAATCTCGCTCTGTGCATAGGCGCAGAGTGAGGAACAGATAAAAGTAATGAATAATAACTTTCTCATAAATAGTAGTTTAGTTTTAGTTTAGTTCACTATTAGTTTATATCCTATTCCCCGCACATTGACGATACGGATGCGCTCGTCTCCGGCCAGTTTATGCCGCAGTTTGGTGATGAACACATGCAGGCTGCGGGAGTTGAAGAAGCTGTCGTCTCCCCAGAGGTCGAGCAATACGTTCTGGGTGTTGACCACCTGGTTGCGGTTCTCGCAAAGGCGTTTCAGTATTTCGGACTCGCGGTGGGAGAGTTCCACTTCCGTATCCGCGTTAGGTGAAGTCGGGGTGCCTGCAAAAGCAAGTCGTTGAGTGACGGAATTGAAACGGTAGTCACCGATTTCAAAAACGGTAGTTTCTTTGGGCTTTTCCTCTGTAAAGGAGAAAGCTTTGCCTACCAGGGCCTTTATGCGGATAATGAGTTCCTGCATTCCGAAAGGCTTTTTCAGGTAATCGTTGGCACCCAGCTCAAACCCTTCCACCACATCGTTGATGGCGGAGCGGGCGGTAAGGAACAGTACCGGGGTCTGTTTGTCGGTCTGCCGGATGCGGCGCACCATTTCAAAGCCGTCCATGCGGGGCATCATCACGTCTGCCACCAGCACGTCGGGACGGAGGTCGAAGAACTTGCGCAATCCCTCTTCACCGTCTGCTGCGGTGTGGATGATGAAGTTCTGCCCTTCCAATGTGTCCTTGATAATCATGGCGAGGGTCTGTTCGTCCTCAACCAGAAGTACGGTTATCTTTTCCATAATTGTCGCTTTTGTTACAAGTAATGTAAAGCTCCTTAACAAGTAATGTAAAGTACCCTAACAAATAATGTTATCATATCCTTATCGTAAAGGTACTTCCTTTTCCCAACTCACTCTTTACCGATACGCTGCCACCATGCTTCTCTATCATGGTCTTCACATAGAACAATCCCAGCCCATAGCCTTTCACATCGTGCAGATTACCCGTGGGTACGCGGTAGAATTTGTCGAAGATGTGCTTCTGCTTCTCGGGAGCAATACCGATACCGTGGTCGCTGACAGAGATTTCGGTCTGTTCATTCTGCCCTTCGACGGCCATCTTGCGGCAATGGATGGTCACTTCGGCTTCTCCGTGCGAATATTTGATGGCGTTGTCTATCAGGTTGCTGATGATGTTGCTGAAATGCGTACGGTCGGCAAGTACGCTCAAATCTTCCGGTTCGATGTCCACCGATATGTGGACGGAGCTTTCCGCTTTCAGCTTGTGTTGTTCGATGAGCGTTTCCAGAATATCACGTATTGCAAACTCCTCCGGGTGCAGGCGGAAAGTCCTGCGGCGTTCCATACTCATGGAAAGTATCTGTTCAACCAGTCCACTGAGGCGCTGAAGCTGTTCCTGGCAGATACGCAGGTATTTGTCGCGTTGGGCCTTTTCCTCCGCTTGGTTGAAGTTGAGCAGAGCGTCGTTGGCGGCATATGCTACGGCGATGGGGGTTTTCAGTTCGTGGGTGATGTTGTTGGTGAAATCGCTCTTCATCTCTTCCAGTGTCTTCTGTTTCAGGATGGTGCGTATCAGGAACCAGAAGGAGAAAGCGAGTACGATCAGAATAACGAATGATGTGGTGAGAATGCCCGACATCTGTCGCAAGACCAACGTGCCGGCCGGTTCCATGATGAGACGGTAGCTTTGACTTGTATTGATGTCGAAAGAATAATTATATTCCACGGCTTTTGAGGTAGGCACATAGCCGGGGGTACCGATGTTTACCAATGTATCTATATAGAGAATGGTAGAGTCCCATTTGCTGCCTTTGTGAAGATGTAGCAGCCTATGGGGAAGATTGATGTTACGGTCATGCAGGAATGAAGTCAGCAGGCTGTCATAAAGCAGTACGTCGGGGTCGGAAATGATGTCCAGTCCCGAATGCAGTCCGCGCTGGAAGTAGGTGGCGAGTTCCAGCATACTGTTTTGGTCGCGCAAAATCACATCCAGTCCCCCTTTGGCACTCAATGCGGATTGGGGAGAGCTGTCTGAGTCCCTGACACTGACTTCCACGCGGGTTGAATCGTTCGGGTGGGTCACGTAAACACTGTCTCCTTTGGGCATGAAGGTTTCGTGCAGGGTGGTGTTGTCCAAAGAATCTTCACGGGAGATGGTGGTACTGCTACGGACAAATGATTTTCCGTCATCGCTGTATCCGGCTGATACGCTGACTTCACCGTGGTTTATGTCGTCCTGCTTCATTTTATCCACGCGTATCATCATTTCGTTATAGTCGCTCATGCGCATGGCTTCGGTGATGTCCCTTTCCATTTCACTGTGCATGGTATGGTAGAGCCCCGTCAGCCAGTAGGCTTGGTAGGCGAAGATGCCGGCCAGGGAGACGATGACAAGTATGGCAATATATTTGAATGGCAGTTTCATGTTTGTTTCCGGTTACTTTTATACATACAAAGGTAAGATTAATATTGTGAACCCTATCATCCGATAAGACTAAATAACACTCCCGATAACACTGGATAACACTTGGTAAGCCGCTGATAACACAAGTTTCTGCTGATTCTGCCGTACTTTGCAGACGAAGATTTGCAGAAGAAGAATATAAACATAAATAAAAAGAAGGACATGAAACGATTCTATTTACTCCCTATTGTATGCTGTGCTTTGAGCATCAGTCTTTCGGCACAAGAGAACAACGGCACTGCAACCACCTCCGGTGCGGACGACAACCGCATCCTCAGCGCCGACAGCCTTATCACGACCGATGCCCGTCTGGACAGTCTTTATCAGACCTTGCCGGAAGTGATGATTACCGGTGAACGCCCCATCGTTAAGGCAGCGCAAGGCAAGCTGGTGTACGACCTGCCCCGCCTTATCCGGAACCTCCCCGTAGATAATGCCTACGATGCCGTGAAAGAGCTTCCCGGCGTCATCGAGATGAATGGAGGGCTGCAGTTGGCAGGTCAGGGAGTCACCGTTATCCTGGACGGCAAAGTAACCACCCTCAGCACAGAGCAGCTCTATTCCTTGCTGCGCAGCATCCCTGCCAGCCGCATAGAGAAGGCGGAAGTGATGTACAACGCCCCTGCACGCTACCAGGTGCGTGGCGCACTTATCAATATCACCTTGAAACAATCGGTAGGCGGCCCCGGCTCCTGGCAAGGCGAACTCTATGCCAAGTATTGCCAGAAGCATAACGAAGGCTTTGAGGAACGCGCCAGCCTGCTCTTCAGCAAAAATAAATTCTCAGCAGATTTTCTTTACTCGCACAGCCATGGCCGGGGCTACTCTACTACCGACAAAGAGGCTGTGCACACTCTGGCAGACGGCTCAGTTCACCCCATGACAACAGATGAGGTGGGCCGTGGCCGCAGCCATACCCATAATTTCAGGGTAGGGGCGGACTATAACATCGCCAAGGACCATCAGCTGAGTTTCGTCTATAACGGTGGCTATTCCACCTCCCACAACTGGACGGGCGTGACGGGCACGCAGGTGTCCACAACTCATGGCAATAGCACCGACTGGCTGCACAACGGCCGTCTGGACTATCGTACCCCTTTCGGCCTCAAAGCCGGTGCCGAACTGACCTACTACCGTTCCCCGTCCGACCAGTTGCTGCATAGCCGCATGCAGGACGAGGAACTTGACTTCTACACCGAAGATTGCCAACGCATCAACCGATGGAAATTCTTTCTGGCCCAGGAGCATAGTCTGGGAAAAGGTTGGGATTTGAATTACGGAGCCATCTATACTACCAGCATCGACAACAGCTACCAATATTATTATGACCCCGAAACCGGCGAACAACTGACCTCATCGGATGCCTTGAGCAATATGAAGTCCCGCCGCCGCGAGCAGACCTGGAATATCTATGCAGGTTTCAGCAAGAGTTTCGGCGACAAACTTGCTTTGGACGCTTCTTTGGCTGTGGAGCATTACAAGACTCCCGTCTGGAACCAGTGGGACTGGTATCCCATCGTCAACTTGAACTATATGCCGGCACCGGGACATATCCTTCAGCTCTCTCTGAGCAGCGACAAGGACTATCCCGACTACTGGGCGGTGCAGGATGCCGTCTCTTACATCGGCGGTGGATACTCTGAGCTGCATGGTAATCCGTTACTGAAACCGGCACAAGAGTATGAGCTGAAAATGACCTATATTTTGAAAAGCAAATACATCTTCAGCGCTTGGTTCAACCACACCAAGGACTACTCTGTACAGACACTCTACCAATCCTCCGAACGTCTGGTTGAAATCTACAAGACACTCAATTTTGATTATCAGCAACAAGCAGGTATACAAGCCTCTATACCGTTTAAGGTGAAAAATTGGTTGAATTCTCGTCTTACCCTCATCGGCTTGTGGCATCGCGAAAAGGATGGTGATTTCTGGGATATTCCTTTCGACAGAAAGCAATGCTATGGCATTGCCCAGATGAACAATACTTTTACTCTCTCCACCAAACCCGACTTGAAGCTGACGGTGACCGGATTTGTGCATAGTAAAGCCATTCAGGGCATCTACGACCTGCCTACGTCGGGTAATGTGAATATTGCCCTGCGCTACGGCTTTGCTAAGAACAAAGCCATCCTCAACCTCTACTGCAACGACATTTTTGAGACGGGACAGATTTCTCCCCGCATCCGCTTCCAGACGCAGAATGTGACGAATCATTACTCATGCTTCCGCGAATTCGGCGTATCGTTCACCTATAAATTCGGTGGATATAAGGAGAAGCAACGGGAGGCAGTGGATACGTCGCGGTTCAAATAGATAGAAGATGCAGGTGGTCAGGTGAAAATACGGTATTCTTTTGTACTTTGCCACATCTTTCGTACTTTTGCAACTTTCAAAACATTAAAGTTGTTATTTAAAGAAAAGACTCTGTATGAAATCGGACATTGAAATAGCCCGCAGCATAGAGCTGAAGAAGATAAAGCAGGTGGCTGAAAGTGTGGATATCCCGCGTGACGAAGTAGAGAACTATGGCCGTTACATAGCCAAGATTCCTACGCATCTGATTGATGAAGAGAAAGTGAAGAAGAGCAATCTGATACTGGTGACGGCTATCACGGCTACGAAAGCGGGTATCGGTAAAACAACCGTGTCCATCGGGCTGGCATTGGGGCTGAACAAGATTGGCAAGAAAGCGATTGTGGCTTTACGCGAACCCTCGTTAGGTCCTTGCTTCGGCATGAAAGGCGGTGCTGCCGGCGGAGGATATGCCCAGGTGCTTCCCATGGAGAAGATAAACCTGCACTTTACGGGCGACTTTCACGCCATTACCTCCGCACACAACATGATTTCCGCTTTGCTCGACAATTACTTGTACCAGCATCAGGCAGACGGCTTCGGACTGAAAGAAATCATCTGGCGGCGCGTACTTGATGTGAATGACCGTTCCTTGCGGAGCATTGTCACCGGATTGGGACCGAGCACCAACGGCATTACCGAGGAGTCGGGCTTCGATATTACCCCGGCTTCCGAAATTATGGCTATTCTCTGTCTGGCAACGGACCTCGACGACCTCCGTCGCCGTATTGAAAATATTATTCTGGGATTCCGTTTCGATGGTACTCCTTTCACAGTGAAGGAGTTAGGAGTAGCCGGTGCCATTACCGTACTGTTGAAAGATGCTATCAACCCCAACTTGGTACAGACTACCGAAGGCTCTGCTGCTTTTGTTCATGGAGGACCGTTCGCAAATATTGCCCATGGTTGCAACTCCATTCTTGCCACAAAAATGGCCATGACATTCGGCGATTATGTAGTGACGGAAGCCGGTTTCGGAGCTGACCTGGGTGCGGAGAAGTTCTACAACATCAAGTGCCGCAAGAGCGGCCTACAGCCCAAGCTGACGATAATCGTTGCTACCGCACAAGGACTGAAGATGCATGGCGGTGTCAGTCTGGACCGCATCAAGGAACCCAATATGGAAGGACTGAAAGAGGGCTTCGGCAATCTGGACAAACATGTACGCAATTTGCGTTCATTCGGCCAGCAGGTCATCGTGGCATTCAACCGTTTTGCCAGTGATACGGACGAGGAGGTGGAAGCTATCCGCCGCCATTGCGAAGAAAAGCTTGAGGTAGGTTTTGCCGTGAACAACGCCTTTGCCAAAGGAGGAGAGGGAGCCGTTGACCTTGCCAATCTGGTAGTAGATACTATCGAGAACAAACCATCCGAACCGCTGACCTTCACCTACGAAGAGAGCGATTGCGTGGAACGTAAAATAGAAAAGGTAGCCTGCAACCTCTACGGGGCAAGCGTAGTGACTTACAGTCTCCACTCCCGCAAAGTTATCAAACTGATAGAGCAGATGGGTATCAGCCATTACCCCGTCTGTATTGCCAAGACGCAGTACTCCTTCTCTGCCGACCCGAAGATATACGGTGCAGTCAACAACTTTGAGTTCCACATCAAGGATATTGTGGTCAATAACGGTGCGGAAATGATTGTAGCCATCGCCGGTGAAATTCTCCGTATGCCGGGATTACCCAAGAAACCACAAGCCGAACACATTGATATTGTGGACGGAAATATAGAAGGGCTGAGCTAAACGCGCGGAGCGCGTTTAGAATTAAAAATTAAAGGCTGCGCAATGTTCGCTTTGAACTGCGCAGCCTTTAATTTTTAATTCTTAATTTTTAATTCTGTTTGCTTATTAATAAGCAAACAGCGGGTATTCTTTCATCTTCGCATTGACGCGTGCACGTACCTCTGCGATGACTTGTTCGTTGTCTACGTTGGACAGAACGGTTTCAATCATCTCGGCAATTTCGAGCATCAGGTCTTCCTTGGCACCACGGGTTGTGATGGCAGGAGTACCCAGACGGATACCGGAAGTCTGGAAAGCCGAGCGGCTGTCAAACGGAACCATGTTCTTGTTTACGGTGATGTCGGCAGATACCAACGCCTTCTCGGCAACCTTACCGGTCAAATCGGGATATTTGCTGCGCAGGTCTACCAGCATGGAGTGGTTGTCCGTACCGCCGGAAACGATGGTGAAGCCACGGTCTATCAAGGCTTGTGCCAGGACAGCGGCGTTTTTCTTCACCTGCTTGGCATATTCTTTCCATTCCGGTTGCAGGATTTCGCCGAAGGCAACGGCTTTTGCTGCGATGACATGTTCCAGCGGACCACCTTGGATACCGGGGAATACGGCTGAATCCAGCAACTGGGACATCATCTTGATTTCTCCCTTCGGAGTTTTCTTGCCCCAGGGGTTGGGGAAGTCCTTACCCATCATGATAACGCCACCGCGAGGACCACGCAGAGTCTTGTGGGTAGTGGAGGTCACGATGTGGGCATATTTCACGGGGTTATCCAGTTCACCGGCTGCAATCAGTCCGGCAGGATGAGCCATGTCAATCATTAGGATGGCACCTATCTTGTCCGCGATTTCGCGCATGCGCTTGTAGTCCCATTCGCGGGAATAAGCAGAACCGCCGCCGATAATCATTTTGGGTTTCTCGCGCAGGGCAACTTCTTCCATCTGGTCATAGTCCACACGTCCGGTTTCCTGGTTCAGATTGTATTCGCAGGGAGTATAGATAATACCGGAAGTGTTGACCAGTGAGCCATGGGAGAGGTGACCGCCGTGTGCAAGGTTCAGTCCCATGAATTTGTCGCCCGGATTGAGCACGGCGAGGAATACGGCTGCATTGGCTTGTGCACCGGAGTGCGGCTGTACGTTGGCCCATTCTGCGCCGAAGATCTGTTTCAAGCGGTCGATGGCAATCTGCTCACTCTGGTCCACTACCTCACAACCACCATAGTAACGCTTGCCGGGGTATCCTTCAGCATACTTGTTGGTGAGGCAGGAGCCCATTGCCTGCATAACCTGGTCACTTACAAAGTTCTCTGATGCAATCAGTTCAATGCCTTTGAGCTGACGTTGGTGTTCTTTTTCGATAAGTTCGAAAATTAAATCATCTCTTTTCATTCTGCTTATTAGATAAGTTTGATAAATCTGTGTTCTCTTATTAAGCGCACAAATTTACGGGAAATAAATGAATAAATTGAAAGAAAAGGAAGAAATTTACTGTCAAAAGAACACTCCGAAAGAAAAACTCAGCACATTGTCCCTGCGGTGAAAACGGATTTCGTTTTTCGTGTTTTCGTCAGCAGCGTTGTTGTCGGCCGGAATATCGTATGTCACGCTCTTGGAGATGTTGTGCAGCCCCATGTCGTAACGGAAGTCGAAAAAGACGCGTGAGATGGTGACGGATACGCCGACGGTGAAACTGAGATTGAGCGGACGCAGCCTTTCACGGATATTCACCTGGTCGAAATTCTCGAAGTCGATGTCACTTTTCCTGTCCCATATATAGCGCACTTTGGGTCCTCCAAAGACGGCAAGGCTGTACGGCCCCTCCTTGATGAAGTTGTATCCGTAGATGACGGGGATGTCTATACTGTGGATGGACGATGTAATGGAGGCTTCCTCCGGCCGGGCTCCTGATGCGGCGTCTTCGGGCAGAGGTTTCTCGAAGGTGATGTTGCACCGGTTGATGTTGTAGGATATTTCCGGTTGCAGGAAGTGGCGGTCGAAGTTTATCCGCATGAAAAGGGAACCGAAATATCCTATTTTGTAATTGTTCTGCACTTCGTCAATGGGCACTCCGTTGACGCTGAACTGGGATACAAGGAACAAGGAAGAGGTGAAACCGCCTTTGAAACCGAAATTGACCGGAGTTTCCTTGTGGTGTCCGGAATGCTCTTCGTCGGCAGTACCGGGCACAACCGGAGTCTGTCCCCACATCATGGCGGGGAAGGCCAACAGATATAAGCCCATCAAGATTCGTCGCAACTCCATCTCTTAAAACCTTTATCGCATTATTACTTCTTTTTCTCTACTGACCATCCGAATTTGCCTATCTTTTCTCCCAGCTCATAATATCCACCGTGCACATAGACCAAGGGATTCGTTTCCGCCAGTTCCAGTTTGCCGGTTTCAGGGTTCAGATTACGGGTATCGGCACGTACATTTACCACATCCGCTATAAACATGTCGTGCGAACCGAGAGCCATAATCTCCTTTACCCGGCATTCTATGCAAAGCGGTGATTCCTCGATAAGAGGCGCGCTGACTACGGTGCTTTTCCCCGGTGTCAGATGCATTTCCTCGAATTTGTTGTAGTCCTTTCCGGAGCGTACGCCACACCAGTCCGTGGCACGGGCCATGTCTTTCGTGGTGAGATTGATGACGAATTCCATATTCCGCTTGATGATGTCGTAGGAGTGGCGTTCGGGGCGTACGGAGATGTAGCACATGGGCGGGTTCGTACAAATCGTCCCCGTCCATGCGATAGTCAGAATGTTATATTCCTCCGGAGTGCTTCCGCAGCTCACCAATACGGCAGGCAGCGGATAAATCATTGTTCCGGGTTTCCAGTCTTCTTTCATATAATCTCAATATCTTCTCTGGTCTGCTCCTTTTCGCAGTAGTGGCATTTGATGACGCAATTGTCCTTATCCATGACATGAAACAACGTAGGCATAGGCTCATTGTTCGTGATGCACTTCGGGTTGGCGCATTTCACGATTCCGCGCAGCTCTTCGGGCAGGCGGACTTCGCGTTTCTCCACCACTTCGTAGTCGCGGATAATGTTCAGTTTTACATTGGGAGCCACCACGGCGATACGGTTTATCTCTTCGTCGCAGAAGAACTTGTCGGCAATCTTGATGATGCCTTTCGTGCCCAGCTTCTTGCTCTTGAGGTTGAAGCCGATGGTGATATTGTTGCTCATGTGTTCCAGTCCGAGCAGGGAGACTACGGTAAACAGTCTCTCGGAGGGTATATGGTCTATTACAGTGCCGTTTTCCAGAGCAGCAACCTGCAATTCCTGTTTCTTTTCGCTTAACATCTTGAAATATTAGTTATTAGACGATTCTACTGAATTACTCCTTTACTCTTTTTCACCTCATCCAGCGTGATGCCCAGTACATCGCACAGAATAGCTTCACGGGCATACAGTCCGTTTTGTGCCTGCTGGAAATAGTATGCCTTGGGATTGTCGTCCACATCATAGGCTATTTCGTTGACACGGGGCAGCGGATGCAGGATGCGCAGGTTGGGACGGGTATGTTCCAGCATCTTGTTGCGCAGGATGTAGACATTCTTCACCCGCTCGTACTCCATAAGGTCGGTGAAGCGCTCGCGCTGCACACGGGTCATGTAGAGGATGTCGGCATCAGCAATGATTTCTTCCGTAAAGTCCGTATGTTCCACGTACTTGATGTTGTGCTCGCGGCAGTAAATTTTGTATTCTTCGGGCATCCGCAACTCGTCGGGAGCGATGAAGTGGAAAGTGGGGTTGAAGTGGCGCATGGCCATCAGCAGGGAGTGGACGGTACGGCCATACTTCAAGTCGCCGACCAGAAAAATGTTCAGGTTCTCCAGTGTGCCTTGTGTCTTGTAGATGGAGTAGAGATCGAGCATGGTTTGTGAGGGATGCTGGTTGGCACCGTCTCCGGCATTCACAATGGGCACGGTGGTGACTTCACTGGCATAGCGTGCGGCCCCTTCGAGGTGGTGGCGCATCACGATGATGTCGGCATAGTTGCTCACCATCTTGATGGTGTCTTTCAGCGTCTCGCCCTTGGATGAGCTGGTGGCCTTGGGGTCGCTGAACCCGATGACACGTGCTCCAAGCCGGTTGGCGGCAGTCTCGAAACTGAGGCGTGTACGGGTGGAAGGCTCGAAAAATAAGGTGGCAACTACTTTCCCGTCCAATATATGCCGGTTGGGATGGGCTTCAAACTCTTTCGCCATCTCGAGCATATAGAGGATTTTTTCCCGGCTATGCTCGGCAATGGTGACTAAACTTCTGTTTTCCATATCGTTGAATTCATTTGTACTTTTCGAGAGTGTAAAGTTACGGAAAATATGCGGGCTACGGAAATATGCGGGGAAGTTTTTTGCGAAACATGGGCTGTTTTTTTAACCGTGTGGCTTGTTGTCCGGAATGCCACACTTCATCATTCGGAATGCTACACTTCGACAAGGCAAACGCCGCATTTCGCGAATGTTCAAGTGTGGCATTTGCCCTATTCAAGTGCGGCGTTTGCCTTGTCGAAGTGTAGCATTCCGGACAGTGAAGTGTGGTATCTCTTTACACCGTCGCCGTCGTTCTTTTTAACGACAACGTCGTTTTTTCTCTTCTCTTATTCTCTTATCTCCTCTTACGCGCGCGAGGGCAAGTTTTCGTTGTCCCAATCTGTATTATAGCTCATTACGATGTATTTTTCCTTTCCGGTTTTTTCTTCAAGTTTTCTAATTGTTTTGCAATCGTTTTGCATTTCACTGAGAGTTTCCATTAAAATAAACGGGCGTTTTTTTTGCGGATGCCGGAAATCTTATCCTGAAAAAGATATAAAAAGCATAGGCACATCCAATATATTTCCGTACCTTTGCCCTATTATTGAACTTTGATTTTAGCAACTGAAACATGATAAGGAAAGTCGTCAAAATCCTATGGATTTTCATCGCACTGATTTCGCTGGTGTGTGTCTTTATATTCTTTTCCATAGCCAAGGGCTGGATAGGCTATATGCCTCCGGTGGAAGACCTGGAAAATCCGAATTACAAATTTGCCACAGAAGTCTTTTCCGAGGACGGAAAAGTATTGGGTACTTATTCCTATAGTAAGGAAAACCGCGTGTTTGTGGGATACAATGATTTGTCGCCCAATATCATTAACGCCTTGATAGCTACGGAAGATGTACGTTTTGCCGAACATTCGGGCATTGACGCCTACGCCCTGACGCGTGCCGTAGTGAAGCGCGGTATCCTGATGCAGAAGAATGCCGGCGGTGGCAGTACCATCACCCAGCAGCTTTCCAAACAGCTTTATTCTCCCAGTGCCGACAATGTGATGGAACGTCTGTTTCAGAAGCCCATCGAATGGGTGATTGCCGTAAAGCTGGAACGTTACTATACAAAAGAGGAAATCCTCACCATGTATCTCAACAAGTTCGATTTCCTGAACAATGCGGTAGGCATCAAGACTGCTGCCTTTACCTACTTCGGTTGCGAACCGAAAGATTTGAAGATTGAGGAAGCGGCTACGTTGGTGGGCATGTGCAAGAATCCGTCTCTCTATAATCCGGTGCGCTACAATGAACGTTCCCGCGGACGGCGCAATGTGGTGCTCGACCAGATGCGGAAAGCGGGATATATTACGGAAGCCGAGCGCGACTCCCTCCAGGCGTTGCCTCTGAAACTGAAGTACAACCGTGTGGACCACAAGGAAGGGTTGGCCACTTATTTCCGCGAATACCTGCGCGGCGTGCTCACCGCCAAGAAGCCCGACAAGGCCAACTACCGCGGTTGGCAGATGCAGAAATACTACGAGGATTCACTTGATTGGGAGAACAATCCGCTCTTTGGATGGTGCGAAAAGAACACCAAGAAAGACGGTACCAAATACAACCTCTACACCGACGGGCTGAAAATCTATACCACGCTCGACTCGCGTATGCAGCAGTATGCCGAGGATGCCGTGACAGAGCATCTGAAGGAACTGCAAGGTTACTTCTTCAAGGAAAAGAAAGGGGCCAAGAAAGCTCCCTACACCTTCCGTCTGACCCAGGAGCAGGTGGACGAGATTCTGGGACGTGCCATGAGGTTGTCCGACCGCTACCGCATTATGAAGAAAGCCGGAGCCACCGAAGCTGAAATAAAGAAAGCCTTCGATACCCCGGAGGAGATGTCCGTATTCAGTTGGGAAGGGGAGAAAGACACCATTATGACCCCGATGGATTCCATCCGTTACTACAAGTTCTTCCTTCGTGCCGGTTTCATGTCCATGGACCCGCGCAGCGGACATGTCAAGGCATACGTAGGCGGACCGAACTACCATTACTTCCAGTACGATATGGCCATGGTGGGACGCCGCCAGGTAGGTTCTACCATCAAGCCTTTCCTTTATACATTGGCTATGGAGAACGGTTTTTCTCCCTGCGACGAAGTGCGCCACGTGGAATACACGCTGATTGATGAAAACGGAAAACCGTGGACGCCGCGTAATGCCAACAAAAAGCTGATTGGTGACATGGTGACTGTGAAGTGGGGGCTGGCAAACTCGGACAACTGGATTACGGCCTATCTCATGAGCAAGCTGAATCCCTATAATCTGAAACGTCTTATACATACTTTCGGTGTCCGCAACCGTGATATAGTACCTTCCGTTTCACTCTGTCTGGGCCCGTGCGAGATTTCCGTCGGCGAGATGGTAAGTGCCTATACCGCATTCCCCAACAAGGGTATCCGGGTAGCTCCGCTGTTCGTGACCCGCATCGAGGACAACGACGGAAACGTGCTGGCAACCTTTGCTCCCGAAATGCAGGAAGTCATCAGCGTATCCAGCGCTTACAAGATGCTGGTCATGCTGCGTGCCGTTGTCAACGAAGGTACCGGAGGCCGTGTGCGCCGTCTGGGTGTGAAAGCCGACATGGGCGGCAAGACCGGAACAACGAACTACAATGCCGACGGCTGGTTTATGGGCTTCACGCCTTCGCTTGTGTCCGGTTGCTGGGTGGGCGGTGAGGACCGCGACATCCACTTCGATACGATGCTTCACGGACAAGGTGCTTCCATGGCATTGCCTATCTGGACCAAATACATGGTGAAAGTGCTCGGTGACAAATCTCTGGGATATGATGAAAATGAAACATTCCAGTTGCCCGAAGGCTATGACCCGTGCAAGGATGATGTGAATCTGGAAGGAGACACCCATATAGAAGAACCGATAGAGGGACTCGACGAACTGTTTAATTAGTTGAAAGGTGAAAATTGAAAGTGGAAAGGTAAACTTTCAATTTTCACCTTTTCCCCTTTCACCTTAAAAAATGGATTATACGATTAGTATTGGGAGCAACGAGCAGCGGAGGGAGAACATGGAACTGGCTCGCAGACGCTTGACGGAACTTTTTTCGGGAATACGTTTCTCGGAAGAGGAGGAGACGGCACCTTTGTTCTTTCACCGTCCGAATCTGTTCTCCAATCAGGTGGCATGCTTTGCTTCCGATAATCCGGTAGAGGAAGTCACCGCCTGCCTGAAAGCCATCGAACGGGAAGCCGGAAGGAAGCCCGAGGAGAAGGAGCAGGAAATTGTACGGCTGGATATAGACTTGTTGTCTTGTGACGGGACTGTCTATAAGCCAAAAGATTTGAAACGTGATTATATCCTGCGAGGATTGAAACAACTGTTATAATTAATAAAGAATATAAGGAGATGTGTCGATAGTATATGAACACTTTCGGATACACTCTCATTTTAAAAAACGAAGATTGAAAATGAAATTTTTAGGAATCATACCTGCCCGTTACGCATCTACGCGTTTTCCAGCCAAACCATTGGCGGTGTTAGGTGGAAAAACCGTGATACAGCGAGTATACGAGCAAGTGGCAGGAATCTTGGACGATGCATACGTGGCTACGGACGATGAGCGTATTGAAGCCGCAGTAAAAGCATTCGGAGGAAAGGTGGTAATGACTTCCACCGAACATAAAAGCGGCACCGACCGCTGTCAGGAAGCTTGTACAAAAATAGGAGGACAGTTTGATGTCGTGGTGAATATCCAGGGGGATGAGCCTTTCATCCAGCCTTCGCAGTTACAAGCCGTCAAAGCATGTTTCGACGATCCGGCCACCCAGATAGCCACTCTGGTGAAACCCTTTACGGTAGATAATGGTTTCGAGGCACTGGAAAATGTGAACTCTCCGAAGGTTGTGCTCAACAAAAACAGGAATGCCCTCTATTTTAGCCGTTCCATTATTCCCTACCAGCGCAATGCGGCGAAGGAAGACTGGCTGAAGAACCATACGTATTATAAGCATATCGGCCTTTATGCCTATCGCGTAGAGGTACTGAAAGAGATAACCGCCCTTCCGCAGTCATCCCTCGAGATTGCCGAATCATTGGAACAGCTTCGTTGGTTGGAAAACGGATACACTATCAAAGCAGGTATCACGGATGTGGAAACTATCGGCATAGATACTCCTCAAGATTTGGAACGGGCAGAAGAATTTCTTAAAAGCCATGGGCTGTAAACTAGAAAGCCCATGCTGAACCGAAGTGACCAACCCCGGATTCTCGAACCGGAACAACTGGTGGTGCAAAGGCCGGAACGTATCAAGTTGCCTAATGGCGTACCATTGAGCGTGCTCAATGCCGGTGACAATGAAGTGACACGTATCGATCTCCTCATGGCAGGCGGCCGATGGCAACAGAAACAGCCCTTGCAGGCGTTGTTTACGAACCGCATGCTTCGCGAGGGCACCCGACGCTACGATGCCGCCCGGATAGCGGAAAAGCTGGACTATTATGGAGCCTGGCTGGAATTGTCCAGTGCATCCGAGTATGCCTATGTCACCCTTTATTCTCTGAATAAATACCTTCCCCAAACGCTTGATGTATTGGAATCTATCGTCAAAGAGCCGGTATTTCCCGAGAAAGAGCTGGGAGTGATTGTAGACAATAATATCCAGCAGTTTCTTGTCAACTCTTCCAAGGTGGACTTTCTGGCGCACCGCGGATTGGTGAAGGCTCTGTACGGCGGGCAGCATCCCGGCGGACGTCTGGTGCAGGAAGAGGATTATCGGCGTATCACCCCTGCTGTGCTACGCGAGTTTTATGACCGTTATTATCATTCCAATAATTGCAGCATCTACCTCTCGGGCAAGGTAACCGACGATTGCATCCGCAGGATAGAGTCCTTGTTTGGCTGCGAGGCTTTCGGTACGGATTTCCGCAAACCGGAGAAGACAGAATTCCATCCGGTTACCGCTTCCGGAAAACGTATCTTCATCGAACGTCCGGACGCCCTGCAAAGTGCCGTCCGTATGGGCATGCTTTCCCTGGACCGTAATCATCCGGACTACTTGAAGGCCCGCGTACTGGTCACACTGTTCGGGGGTTATTTTGGCAGTCGCCTGATGTCCAATATCCGGGAAGATAAAGGATACACATACGGTATCTCCGCAGCCATCATGCCCTATCCGGGGCAGGGAGTGTTGGCGGTCAGTGCCGAAGCCGCCAACGAATTTGTGGAGCCTCTTATCGGTGAGGTTTATCATGAAATAGACCGCCTTCAGAACGAGCTGGCTTCCGATGGAGAGCTTTCCATGGTGAAGAACTATATGTTGGGAGACATGTGCCGTAGTTATGAATCTGCATTCTCGCTGGCAGATGCCTGGATTTTTGTGCAGGTATCGGGCTTGCAGGATACCTACTTTGCCGAAGCACTGGATGCTGTCAAGGAGGTTACTCCACAAGAAATCCGTGAACTTGCAGGGCGGCATTTATGCAAAGAGAAATTAAAAGAAATAGTGTGCGGCAAAAAAATGTCATAAAAAGCGGGAGTTATCGCATCATTTTACCGGATAAATCCTACCTTTGTCAATTATCAACTATCAATTATCAATTAATGAAATATCTATATACTGCACTCATTCTGGCTTTCTTATGCCAAGGTGGAGCCACTGCCCAGGAAAAAAAAAGCGGCTTTTTCGATAAAGTGAAAAATACATTCTCTTCGGAGATAAAGATAGGTACCTATACGTTCAAAGATAACGGGGCCGTCTATACTGGTGAAATAAAAGGCCGCAAGCCCAATGGAAAGGGGAAGACCGTTTTCAAGAACGGCGACGTCTACGAGGGTGAGTATGTGAAGGGCAAGCGTGAAGGCTACGGTACATATATGTTTCCCGACGGTGAAAAGTATGAGGGGCAATGGTTTCAAGACCAGCAGCATGGCAGGGGTATCTACTATTTTATGAATAACAACCGTTATGACGGCATGTGGTTTCAGGATTACCAGCACGGTAAAGGAACCATGTACTATTACAATGGTGATATTTATGAGGGCGACTGGGTGAATGATAAACGCGAAGGCCAAGGAACGTATACCTGGAAGAACGGTTCCAAGTATGTAGGCTCGTGGAAGAATGACAAGAAAGACGGCAAAGGAACACTGACCTGGAATGACGGTTCCAAATATGACGGAGAGTGGAAAAATGATGTCCGGGACGGTAAAGGAACTTTTGAATATGCCAACGGTGACAAATACGTAGGTGACTGGAAGGACGACATGCAGCATGGCAAAGGTATTTACTTTTTCCATACCGGCGACCGTTACGAAGGTTCTTATGTTCAAGGTGAACGTACCGGAGAGGGCATTTATTACCATGCCAGCGGCAACAAGTATGTGGGCAGCTTCAAGGATGGAAAGCAGGAAGGCCACGGCACATTTACGTGGGCAAGCGGCGCCGTTTACGAAGGTAATTGGAAAGATAACCAACGTGACGGATACGGTACTTACAAATGGAATGTAGGTGACTCTTACGAAGGTGAATGGAAAGACAATAAGTTCAACGGCCAAGGTACCCTGATTCAGACCGATGGAACCAAATATAAAGGCGGTTTTGTGAACGGTATGGAAGAAGGTAGCGGTATCCAGGAGGACAAGAACGGAAACCGTTATGAAGGCTTCTTCAAACAAGGCAAGAAACACGGTCCGTTTGTAGAAACAGACAAGAACGGAAAGGTGATACGAAAAGGAACCTACAAGATGGGAAGGCTGGAGAATTAGAATTAAAAATTAGAAATTAAAAATTAAAGGCTGCGCAATGTTCACTTCAGAACCGCGCAGCCTTTAATTTTTAATTTCTAATTTTTAATTTCTAACCGCGGAGCGGTTAGATAATGTATTGTGAACTGATTGATTCATTGTTCATCACCCGCTTGATGGTTTCGGCGAACATATCGGCAATGCTCAACTGTTTAACCTTGTCACATTTTTTAGAGTAGGGGATACTATCAGTAAATACCATTTCCGTTAGTGCGGATTCTTGTACACGGAAAGAAGCAGGGTCGGACATTACGCAGTGGCTAGCAATGGCACGGACAGATTTGGCTCCTGCTTCCAGCATGATGTTGGCAGCCTTGGTAATGGTTCCTGCTGTATCTACAATATCGTCTACCAATACTACATTCTTGTCTTTTACATCACCGATGATTTGCATGGTGGCAACCACGTTTGCTTTTTCGCGTGTCTTGTTGCACAATACCAGAGGTACACCGAGGTATTTGGAGAATGTGCTGGCGCGTTTTGAACCGCCGACATCCGGGGTGGCGATTACCAAGTCTTCCAGTTTCAAGGATTCAATATAGGGGAGGAATACTGCTGATGCATACAAATGATCCACCGGAATGTTGAAGAAACCCTGAATCTGGTCTGCATGAAGGTCCATCGTAATCAGACGGTCGATACCTGCAACAGAGAGCAGGTCGGCCACCAGCTTGGCGCCGATGGAAACACGGGGTTTGTCTTTTCTGTCCTGACGTGCCCAACCGAAGTAAGGGATAACGGCTACAACGCTTTTTGCCGATGCTCTTTTAGCAGCATCAACCATCAGCAGAAGTTCCATCAAGTTGTCAGAATTAGGGAAGGTTGATTGAACCAGGAATACATGCGAGCCACGGATAGATTCCTCATAAGAGACTGCAAACTCACCATCTGCAAAATGGGTGATGTTCATCTTTCCCAGAGGGCAATCAAGGCTAGCGCAGATTTTCTCTGCAAGGTATCTCGAATTTGTTCCGGAGAATACCATAAAGGGTGCTTTTTCGCTCATTTGTGTAATAGATGTTACCTATTTGTTAATTTGCATGCAAAGGTAGGAATTTCCCGTTACATAAAACAAGAGTTATTGTATAAAAATTATTTTTCTTTCCCGGATTTATTCGTAGCTTTGCTTTATGAAACGACTTTCTTTTATATGGTTTGCGGGGTTGTTGTGCCTTTGTACAACAATGGTTTCGTGTGTGGGAACGGCACCCATGAAGGAAGTACGCCTTATCGACTCTCTAAACCAGGTGGCTTATGCTTTTCGTTATAAAAACCTGGATTCATCCTGCCATGCGGCATCAAGAGCCTACCGTGAAGTCAGCCTCTATAAACAAGGAAAAGCGGAAGCATCCAATAATCTGGGCTTTTGTGCTTTTATGCGCATGGATTTTGAGCAGGCCGAAAAGTTTCATATGGATGTCTATAATCTGACCAAGAATGAACTGGAACTCCTTATTGCCGACATCGGTTTGATGAAGATTTATCAGCGGACGGCGTTGAACAAGGAGTTCTACGATTATCGCAATAGTGCCTTGCACCGTATGAAAAGAATAGCGGAGGATGACAATCTGTTTGTGGACCAACACGAGCAAATGCGTTTGAATTATGCCCGTTCGGAATTTTATATTGTATCTGCTGTGTATTATTATTATTTGCAACAGCGTCCGGAAGCTGTAGCCTCTATTAATGAAGTTACTAAAAAACAAGAGTTGCTGGCAGATACCAATCAGCTGTTGTATTATCACTACATCAAAGGTTCTGCTGCCTTATGCGAGGGTGAGACACCGGATGAGCGAAGACTGAGAGAATTTGATGAGCTCTATACCGCATGGCGGTTGGCTTCGCGCAAGGGCTATCTTTACTTTGAGGGCAATGGAGTGCAGGGACTTGCCAACTTGATGGCTTCACCGGATAATTACGCATTTTTTCAAGACCGCCGCTCCCATGCCTTGACACGTTTTGGAGTACCGGTAGATTCGCTGCTTCCCATGCGTCTGGGGCAGTTGGCATTGCAAAAATTCAGCCAATACAAGGATTTGTATCAGATAGCAGGTGCATATGTATCTATCGGCAAATACCTGAATGCCCACAGTCACTATACAGAAGCTCTTGACACGCTAAAACTTGCTCTGGAATGTGTAAATGACCATCACCGCCTTTTCTATGACTGCCACGATAGTTTGGACTGGCTGAAAGCATTTGACCGTCGAGATACGATTTGTGCGGAGAAGGCATGGATGGAGCAGAAACTGAAAACCGTGCCCGAGTGGATTTCACGTATTCGTGAACAGTTGAGCGTTTCGTATGCAGGACTCGGAATGAAAGAAAAATCAGACTATAACCGCAATATTTACCTGGATATCCTTGAAGATACACGCCAGGATAAAGAACTGGAAAGCCGCTATCAGGCATTGGAAAAGGAGGCGGGGCAACTCAACGTCGTGTTGTCACTGGTCATTGTGGGCTTCGTGCTTGTATCCCTCTTCTTCTGGTTTTTCAACAAGCGTTCCAAAGACCGGAACAGAGTGCATCTCCGCCGTCTGCAGCTGATGCTGGATATCTGTCAGAAGATAACGGCATCCATTCCGGCAGATGCACAGACTGAGGAGGAAATCGTCGACTCTATCCGGACGGCTGTCTGCCCGGAATTGGAAAAGCTGTTTGGAGTGAAGGATATCCGCATAGATAACGGGCAATTAGTGTTCCCGCGTCGGATGAGCAAGGATGAGCAGGCGATGGTACGGGTGATAACTCCCTATATCCAATGGGCAATTGACAACGGCATGACGTCCATCTCCCTTGGCGACGAACGCCGCAGACTGGAAAAGCAACGCTACATTTACGAGCAGCACATCGCGGGGAACAAACGGCAAAATCTGATAAAGAAAGCATGTATGGCTATTGTCAACGGAATTCACCCGTACATAGACCGTATCATCAACGAAGTGCAGAAACTGACTCAAAAAGGATTCATCAAAGAGGAGCGGATCAAAGAGGAGAAATACCAGTATATCGACGAGTTGGTTACTACCATCAATGAATACAATGATATTCTTGCCCTTTGGATAAAGATGAAGCAAGGAAGCCTTAGCCTGAACATAGAGACGTTCGAATTGAATGAACTTTTCGAGCTGCTTAGGAAGGGAAGCCGTACATTCGAGATGAAGAGACAGTCGTTGGAGGTGCAGCCTACGGATATCCGGGTAAAGGCAGACAAAGCCCTTACATTGTTTATGATAAATACACTGGCGGAGAATGCCCGTAAATATACCCCTCAGGGCGGTATGGTGAAAGTATATGCACGGCAGGAGGAAGATTATGTGGAAATCTCGGTAGAGGATAATGGTTGTGGATTGTCACCGGAAGATGTAGCCCGCATTGTGGGAGAAAAAGTATATGACTCGAAAGCCATCGGTATGAGTGACGCTCCCGACAAGGAGGAATTGAGGAAGAACAAAGGAAGTGGCTTTGGACTGATGAACTGTAAGGGCATCATTGAAAAATATCGCAAGACGAATGATTTGTTCAAGGTCTGTCTGTTTAATGTGGAGAGCGGGCTGGGAAAAGGCAGCCGTTTTTATTTCCGTCTGCCTGCCGGTATCCGTAAGTCCGTGTCGGTGTTGCTCGTCGTGTTGTCTTTGTGCATGTCATCCTGCCGGTATGCTGTGGAACAGCCTGCTTCCGGAGAGGTGTTACCGGATTCTTTGGCACTGCTTGCACAGAATGAATACGAAGCTTTGCTGGACGAAGCCTCCGATTATGCCAATGAAGCTTATTACTGCAATGTAGACGGAGAATACGAACTGGCTTTACAATACATAGATTCGGCCATGTATTGCCTGAACGAACATTACAAGCAATACGCCCATCCTATACATCGCTATATGACGTTGACGGGAGACGGGACGCCTGCGGAACTGGATTGGTGGAACCAGATGTTCAATTCGGATTTCCATGTAATCCTGGATATCAGGAATGAAGCGGCAGTCTCATTTCTTGCATTGAAGCAATGGGATGACTATAGTTATAATAATGCTGCCTACACTACCTTATACAAACTGTTGGGAGAAGACCAATCCTTGGAAGAATATTGCCGGCAGCTGGAGCGTTCCACCAACAACAAGATGGTGGGCATTTTGCTGGCGGTGATTTTGCTGTTCGTATTGCTGTTGGGATATTACATACTCTACTTCCGTAAACGTCTGGTGAACCGCTGGAATCTGGAGCAAGTACTGGAAATTAATGGAAAGGTGTTCAATGCCTCCTTGTTGCCGGTTTCGGATACGGAGGAAATGTTGCAGCGTGAGGAGGATACATTGAAGGAAATCCCGCGGCAGATTGTAGGTTCCGCTTTTGATGCAGTGAACGAACTTTTGAGTATCGACCGGTTAAGCATAGCTGTATACAACGAGACTACACATAAGCTGGAATACACTTCCAATCCAGTGGAAGATACCGCCGTGGACGAGTTGCCTGTCCGAAGGAAATATATGGAGAATTGTTTTGAGCAGCAAGTGTACATATCGGAAAAGGGTATACAAGCATTGCCGCTTGTTGTGGATGCAGGCAATATGTGTCGTTGCATAGGTGTGCTGTGTCTGGAACGCAGGGAAGGTACGGAGCAGGAGACCGACCATTTGCTTTTGGAACTGATAGCCCGTTATGTCTCCATTGTAATCTTTAATGCAGTGGTTAAGTTGGCTATGAAATACCGGGACATCGAAGTGGCTCAGGATGAAGCCCGGCGAGCTTCCTGGGAAGACAGTTTGCTGCATGTACAGAACATGGTGCTGGATAATTGTCTTTCGACCATCAAGCATGAAACGATTTATTATCCGAACAAGATAAAGCAGCTGATAGGGAAACTGCGGTCCGGCAAACAGACAGAAGCGGAGGAGCGGGAAACGGTGGTTGCCATCAGCGAATTGATAGAGTATTACAAAGGTATCTTTACGACACTCAGTTCATGCGCTTCCCGCCAGTTGGAAGAGGTGACTTTCAGGCGTGCGACAATATCTGTGCCGGAACTTATGGCTACTGCCGGGAAATATTTCCGCAAAGTGTATAAGGGAAACAAGGCGCATATTGATTTTAAGATACAACCGTTGGAAGGACGGATTACCGGTGACTGGAACCAGTTGCGTTTCCTGCTTGAAAACCTGATAGACGAGGCTTGCTCCGTAACTCTGGATGGAGCTGTCTGTCTGTCGGCCCGGGAAGATGGGGAATTTATACGTTTTCTGTTTACAGATATGCGCAGGGAAAAGACCCGTGAAGAATTGAACCAATTGTTCTATCCCGACTTGTCCCGCATGACGGCCGGTGAGAAAGGAGAACTGTATGGTACGGAATATCTGGTGTGCAAGCAGATTATCCGCGACCATGACGAGTTTGCCGGACGCCGGGGATGCCGTATCAATGCCGAACCGGGAAAGGAAGGAGGTTTTACAATATATTTTACGCTACCGAAAAAATGAAATATGGAAGACAAAAAATTTAAAGTAATCATCGTTGAAGATGTCAAGTTGGAGCTGAAAGGGACGGAAGAGATTTTCCGCCATGAAATTCCCAATGCGGAGGTAATAGGTACTGCTATGACTGAGCAGGAGTTCTGGACATTGATTGAAGCCGGCGTACCGGATCTTGTTCTGCTGGACTTGGGATTGGGAGGTTCGACCACAATCGGGGTGGACATCTGCCGGAATATCTTCAAGCGTTATCCGGGAGTACATGTGCTGATATTCACGGGAGAAATATTGAATGAGAAGTTATGGGTGGACGTACTTGAGGCCGGTGCCGACGGCATTATCCTGAAAACCGGAGAGTTGCTGACCAAAACCGATGTGCAGGCAGTGATGGACGGCAAGAAGCTGGTCTTTAACTATCCGATACTGGAGAAGATAGTGGAACGCTTCAAGAAATCTGTCCTGAATGATGCAAAACGTCAGGAAGCAATCATAAGCTATGATATTGATGAGTATGACGAGCGTTTCCTCCGTCATTTGGCACTGGGCTATACCAAAGAAATGATTGCCAATCTTAGGGGAATGCCTTTTGGAGTCAAGTCGCTGGAGAAACGGCAGAATGACTTGGTCGGCCGTCTTTTCCCGCCTAGTGAACGGGTGGGGGTGAATGCCACTCGTCTGGTGGTGCGTGCATTGGAACTTCGAATCTTGAATATAGACAATCTGGAAGCCGACGATGAGTAAACTCCGAATGCCACATCCCGCTACGATGTTCTTCCTGCTGACGCTGGCAGTCATCCTCCTTTCATGGATATTCGATGTCTATGGTCTGAGCGTGCTGCAACCGCAGACTGGAGAAGAAATACGGGTGCAGAGCCTGCTGAGTCCGGAGGGCATACGCTGGCTGCTGCGCCATGTCATAACCAATTTTACGGGATTCGCTCCGTTAGGGCTGGTGATTGTGGCTATGTTCGGAATAGGGGTGGCACAGCATTCGGGTTTCATCGATGCATGTATTCGCAGGGGGGTACGACGTCCACGTGATCCTTGGCGCATTATTCTGCTGGTCATTGTCTTAGGACTGTTGTCCAATATAGTGGGAGATGCAGGATATATCATTCTGTTGCCGATAGCTGCAACTTTGTTCCAGTCCGTCGGTCTGCACCCCATTGGAGGTATAATTACAGCTTATGTTTCAGTCTCTTGTGGCTATAGCGCTAATGTGTTTTTGAGTACATTAGACCCCATGATTGCCTCTGTAACGCAAGAAGCGGCTGATAGGATGAATATTGCTCCGGGGCAGACTGGACCGCTGTGCAATTATTATTTTCTCTTTGTTTCCACGTTCCTGCTTGCATTTATCATTTATCATATTACCCGCAGGAGCTTGTTGCCGCACTTGGGAATGTATGCAGGGGATATTCATTTTAATGGCTACAAACAACTGTCCCGCAAGGAACGGAGAGCTATGTTGGGAGCTGTATTTGCAGGCTTGCTGTATATTGCCATTATTCTGTGGGCTACATTCTCTTCATGGGGGATATTGCGGAGTGTCAATGGTGGGTTGATTCGTTCTCCGTTTATAGTTGGTATTCTGTTTTTGCTTTCGTTTGGAATAGGTTTGATGGGGATGGTCTATGGTTTTGCCTCCGGCCGATACCGTACGGACGGTGATGTGATAGAAGGACTTACGCAGCCGATGAAACTGCTGGGCGTTTATTTTGTGATAGCTTTCTTTGCCTCACAGATGTTTGCTTGTTTTGAATATTCCCACTTGGACAAGTGCATTGCCATTTTAGGCGCTAATCTGCTGTCCTCTGCCTCTTTGAGTAGTTTATGGATATTGATTCTCTTCATTCTTTTTACGGCGCTGGTCAATCTCTTTATGGTATCTGCCACAGCTAAATGGGCTTTTATGTCTTTCATTTTTGTTCCGGTATTGGCAAGTATGGGCATTTCGCCGGATATGACCCAATGTGCGTTCCGTATAGGTGACAGTGCAACAAATGCCATAACACCTTTTATGTTCTACATGCCACTTGTCTTGACCTATATGCAGCAATATGATAGGCAATCCACTTATGGTTCACTGCTGAAGTATACTTGGAGATATTCTTTAGTCATTCTATTGGCATGGACTGCCTTATTTGTACTTTGGTACATCAGCGGTTTGCCATTAGGACTGTAATGTCATAACCAATGAACAGCCCGCTTTCGATAACCCCGGTAATGGCTTTCAGTTTCTGTTCCAAATCAGGAACAATGTTGCTGAGATGAATGTCAAGAATGAAATTACCGCTTTCGGTAAATACCGGACCGTCTTTTCCTTCTGCAAGACGTAGGCTGATTTTTGAAGCTCCCAATAAGCGTATCTCGTTTTCCACATGGGAGAGAGCATGTGGAAACACTTCCACCGGTATGGGGTATTTGCTCCCCAGTTTGCTGACAAGCTTGCTCTCATCGACAATGATGTAAGTCTTACCACTGCTTTTAATGAGAAGTTTCTCCTTAAACATGGCTCCACCACGTCCTTTGATGAGGTTATTATGCGGATCCACTTCGTCTGCACCGTCGAATGTCCAATCCGGACGCTTATTCCACAGAGTAGTTTGCGGCAGGCCAAGCTGTATACATGTCATCGAAATTTCGGCAGATGCCGGAATGATTTCTATATGCAGAGATTCTTGTTTAACTCGCTGAGCTAATGCAAACAAAGTGAGATAAACGGTAGAGCCGGAGCCTGCTCCTATGGCATCACCGTCTTTGGCCAGTCCGGCAATTTCCTGGGCTACCAATTCCTTACTCGCCTTATTGCTGATTTTATTTGACCATTGCAATTCTTGTATCAACTGATTTTCCCATTCCATCTCTTTAAAATTTAGCTGTTATTACTCTTTCATTCATTTTCGGGTCAATGCTACTTTTCCTATTTGAATATTCCTCCATATTTTTACTTTTTATAATTAGTAACATTGATAATTTGCAAAATGTTTTAATACATCTGTATATAAATACCGTGTATCTTGTTTGTAAAGGTAACTAATCATTACTTTTTATGTAGCAAATGAGCCTTTTATACATAGGTAACGAAAAAAGGTGATACAAAAATTTGCAATATTCGTAAAAAAGCGTACCTTTGCACCGCAATTAAGGCTGGTTCCGTAGCTCAGCTGGATAGAGCAACGCCCTTCTAAGGCGTGGGTCTTGCGTTCGAATCGCAACGGAATCACAAGGAAAAAACCGCAAATGGCTAATAAAAAGCTTTTGCGGTTTTCTTGTTTTAGAATTAGAAAATGTCCGCATTTTGTCAGCATAGGTTGTAATGGGAAACAAATTGGAGTATTTGGTTTACATTGCAGGCAAGATTTATTTGCGATACCTGGAGAAAAAATTATCAATCCAACGGACTAGATATACTATAATAACTCCGGCTATGACCATACTGATAATACGTACCAACATAATTTATAGAATTAAAGATTTGTTTTTATAGAATAATAATGTGCAAAGATAATTGATTGGTGGAGAAACAAAAACTCTGGAAAGGATATAAAGATAGGAATTAACGCATATTTTCACGGATATAATCTTCTATTGTAAAATCACTCTTATATCTAGATATTTCCGGATTCTTCTCTACAGTCGTAATGCAACGTTTTTCTTTACCAAGTACCAACCGGTTTAGGAAGCTCAGGATGTCATGACGATTATCCTTCATAGGAGAATAGGATAGGGAATGTCCTATACCTTCCGCTATATAGAAATAGTATGCTGTCTCTTTTTCTTTCAGTTGCATACAGATAAAGTTTGAGCCCCATAGCCCCATTTCCTCTTCTACTACTGCCTTAGTAAAAGGAACCGTGCTGTCGGCATCACCATGGAACAACATAAGAGGACAAGGGGACATTATCCATTTTGGAATACCATTGGCACAGATTGCTCCAGAAAAGGAAATGACCCCTGCATAATTGAAATTGGCAGGTAATCTGTCCGCAAAAGCCGTTTGATTGCAAATCTCATACTCTGCTTGAAGGGCAGTTATCGCACCTGCACTTGAACCGCAAGCTATAATTTGTGCAGGATTTATTTGCCATTCTACACTATGCTCAATTATATAATTTGTAGCATCACCAAAATCTTCTACAGCACAAGTGATTGCTTGTTGCAGGGCAGAAGAGAATCCTTGCAAGTCCGAATACTCCGATTTATCTATATCCTTTAATTGGGTACGGTAATCTGTTGATACTACCACATAGCCGGCTCGTGCCAAAAAATGAAAATAAGAAATGTAATCGGGATTATCTCTTCTCCCGCCTTTGAAACCTCCCCCAAATGCAAAAAGAATGACGGGCTTTGATTGTGTCCCTTGTATTTGATCAATCATTACATACTTGTCCAGTTTCAGAGTATCAACCTTTTTGATGGCAAAAATATATGTTTGCTTGTCAATATGCTGTGCATGCACAACAGTAGCTATACTCAATAATGAGCATGCCATCAAGATAAAAATAAAGCGTTTTCCCATATTCAGTTTATTCTATTAATGCTGCGTGGATTATCTGACCTACAAAGATAGAATAAAACTATAACTAAAAAGGGGAAAGATGACATTTAGACATAAAAAAAGGCTATCTATCCCAGACAGCCAATCTTTTTTATTAACCTTAAATCTAATACTATGAAAAACACAGTACAAAGATACGTACTTGCAGGAGATATCCAAATTTTAGCGGGTAATCAGCGGATATTATAACATGGTTTAGTAGAATATTATTTCCGTTAACTATTAACATAAATAATATTCAATTTAACAGAAGAAGGAATTAATATTCCTCATCAGTGATTGCAAACTTTAGTCATGTCCACTGTAAATCCACCATTGGCGGGTATAAATTTTCCTTTTCTTTTAAGAAATTCTATCAGGGTATCTACATCCATATTGTCGGCAGAGCAGGTGAAAAAACGCTGCTGCTCGCCGAATTTTTGGATAATGGCTTCTCTCAATGATAACTCAGTATAACTATTACCTTCCATCATGTGAAGGACTTCATGTGCATGTAATTGTTCCATAATCTTTTTTTGTGGCAAAGATAATATGATATTCTAAGTATAAGTGTAACATATGTGACAAAGCCCAACACACATATCCGGATATTTGCTTTTACGTAAAATAACACTTGTTACGACTATGCTAAAAACCTCAAAAAAAGTAAAAAGGTTTTGCTTCTATACCATTGTAAACTAACTTTGGGAATCAACTTTTAAATGAATTAAAGCATATGAAAAAATTAATCTTATCTATTGCACTATGTTGTGCAGCTACGAATTTCTTTGCGCAGAATGCTGACCCTGCCCAGTTGGTCAACGATGGTAAGGCTGCTCTTGAAGCTAAAAATTACCAGGAAGCTTACACAAAATTTAGTACTTATCTGACACAAACAAACAACCAAGATTCCGTAATTGCATATAACTGTGGCGTTTGTGCCGATAAGATAAAGAAACCTGCCGAAGCTTTGAAGTATTTTGATATTGCTGTACAGAAAAAGTATAACCTGGCAAATGCTTATATAGGTAAAGCCGGTGCTTTGAAAGATTTGAAGAAAAATGATGAGTATGTTGCCACTTTAAAGGAAGGGCTGGAAGCAAATCCCGGTAATAAGACATTGACTAAATTGTATGCCACTTATTACGTAAATCAAGGTATCATGGCGCAGAAAGCCAAAAAGATGGATGCAGCCGAAGAAGCATTTAAACAAGCCATAGCTATCCAAGCAGATAATGTAAATGCACTTAACAGTCTGGGTTCTTTGTATTATAGTAAGGGTGCCAATACCATGAAAACAGATGTAGAAAAAGCAAAAGTTGAATTCAAGGAAGCCAAAGAATATTTGGATAAACTTATTCCATTGCTCTCTGCAGACAAACCAGCTCAAAAGAAGATGATGGATAATGCAAAAACGATGTTGAACTTCATCGACAGTCAATTGAAATAAAAGACTCTCCTATATAAAAAAGAGGCAGATATCTGAATTGATATCTGCCTCTTTTTTAATGTTATGAAATGATTATTTAGTTCTTTTCAGTACAACAGCTGTACGTGCCGGTATGTAAAGCTTCAGCCACTCCTTCTTGTCTTTTTTATAAAGCGGATCGTGGATGGTAAAATGTTTGATGGTATCATCCGTCAAACCATTACCGCCATAATCTGGATTATCTGTATTCAAAATAACTTCATAAGTTCCGGCAGGAACCAAGAAACCGTAATCAGTAAAAGACTGCTTAGGGTTGAAGTTGAATACAAAAATCAAGTCCTTGCGCATATAGGCCAATACCTGGTCACCGTCATTATGCCATATTTCTTGGACCGGAGTAGCCTGGAAGTTCTTTATGCTTTTTACAACTACCAACATGGCAGCATCAAAGTCACCCATATAATGATATGCCAGATTCTTGTTGTCCACCAAATCCCATTGACGGCGGGCATATTTACAAGACCAACCGTTACCTTCACGGGGGAAATCAATCCATTCCGGATGTCCGAATTCATTGCCCATAAAGTTAAGATAACCGCCATTGATAGTAGTCGCAGTCAGTAAACGTATCATTTTATGGAGAGAAATGCCTCGATTTACGGTATAGTTCTCGTCTCCTTTCTGCATGTGCCAGTACATATCCGCATCAATCAAGCGGAAAATGATGGTTTTATCGCCCACCAAAGCTTGGTCATGGCTTTCCGCATAGGAGATAGTCTTTTCATCTTTGCGGCGGTTGGTCACTTCCCAGAACATGCTGGATGGCTTCCAGTCTTCATCTATTTTCTCCTTGATTGTCTTAATCCAATAATCGGGAATATTCATGGCCATACGGTAATCAAATCCGTAGCCGCCATCTTCATATTTTGCCGCCAGTCCGGGCATTCCCGATACTTCTTCGGCAATGGTGATGGCTTTGGCATTGACCTGATGGATAAGCCGGTTGGCAAGTGTCAGATAACAAATGGCATTGTCGTCTTGATGTCCGTTGAAGTAATCTCCATAATTACAGAATGCTTCTCCCAAACCATGACTATAATATAACATGGAGGTTACTCCGTCAAAGCGGAAGCCGTCGAAATGATATTCTTCCAGCCAGAATTTACAGTTAGACAGCAGGAAGTGAATAACTTCGTTCTTGCCGTAATCAAAGCAAAGTGAATCCCAAGCTGGATGTTCCCGACGTCCACCGGGATAGAAATATTGATTAGGATCACCGGCAAAGTTACCCAAGCCTTCCACTTCATTCTTCACAGCGTGTGAATGGACAATATCCATGATAACGGCAATCCCCATACTATGGGCTGTATCAATCAACTCCTTCAGTTCTTCCGGAGTACCAAAACGGGAAGAAGCGGCAAAGAAACTGGAAACATGGTATCCGAAGCTACCATAATAGGGATGTTCCTGGATAGCCATAATCTGTATGCAGTTGTAGCCTTCTTTGGCGATACGTGGAAGAATCTTTTCCTGAAATTCCTTATAGCTACCGACCTTTTCCTCCTGCTGAGACATACCGATATGGCATTCATATATCAATAAAGGATCTGTAGATGGCTTGAAAACCCGCTTTTTCATTTTATAGGGTTTCTCCGGAGCCCAAACCTGGGCACTGAATATTTTAGTCTGTTCGTCTTGTACGACACGTGTAGCCCATGCAGGAATGCGTTCACCGCAACCACCGTCCCAATGTACCATCAGCTTGTACAAGTCACCGTGTTTCACGGCATCAGCAGGAAGCTTGATTTCCCAATTACCGTTTGCTTTACGCTTCAAGCTATATTTTTTTTCTTCTTTCCAATCGTTAAAAGTTCCGACCATAAAGATTTGGGTTGCGTTAGGCGCCCATTCACGGAAAACCCAACCATCGTCAGTACGATGCAGGCCGAAATAGAGGTATCCGGATGCAAAATCAGACAAGGTTAGTTTTCCTTTGTTGGTCAATTCCGATTCTTTGTCTATGGCATGTTGATGACGTCCGTTGATGGCATCGGCAAAAGGTTCCAGCCATGGGTCATTCTTGATTAAATTCAATGTTTCCATAAAGAGGATGAGTTTTGGATATTTGATAAATTTACGCTTTAACTTTCACAATTATTTTTTTTACACCGTCAGGGGTAATACCCGGAGCATGCCCGTCCTGAGGGAAAAAGATAGCAAACATTCCGGGCTTCACTGCAATATAGTCCTCCGCCAGTCCTTCAAAAAAAGTGATGTCTTTTTCCGCATTGTAAGGAGCATCAACCGGAAGGCAGTCTTGGGCGGCGGTATAACCCATTATCTCCGTACCGGACAAGGGTATTTGAATGTCAATATAGTCTTTATGGGTTTCCAGTTTGGCATTTTCTTTTTCTTTTGGGTTTGTCTGCGCCACGTTGACCAGCAAGTCCTTTCCTTTCAGTTCGGTCTTGCCGATTTCCAAAGAGTGCAAGTCATGTGATTTTAAAAAATCAATGGCCTGCTCAAACAGAGGATGCAGCAAAGTATATTTTTCTATGTTTTCAAGTCTGTCTATAACCATAATTCAAATGTTTTAAGTTAGTTATATAGGTAAATTATTCAAAGTCGTCTATGGTGTAATTCACAAAATCAGAAAAACGCTTCATCTGCTTGAAGATGTCGTCTGTACGATCCAAAAAGTCTGGAGCAAGAAAGAAGCTGTCCGGCTGGCAGCAGGCAACCGTATACTCTTTACACTGAAGGTATTTCAGATAGGGATAGTCCTTTGGAAATCCTTTTGGAGCTGTTTTTAGAAAATTCTCTCCGATGACGGGAAAGTATTGCTTGAAAGCAGGATCTTCCACTATACTGCGAAATTCATCTATATTGTCGTGTACCGCTTGTCGCAGAGCTCTTAACAAGGGCGGGGGAGGACAATAACTTCCACCGGCCAACAAGCAGTTTCCCGGTTCCAGATGCACGTAATAGCCACAATGGTCGGATTTCTTTCCTTTCGCATTGATATATCCTCCCAGATGTGTCTTGTAGGGAGTTTTATCTTCGGAAAAGCGTGTATCACGATAAATACGGTATGTACAGTCCTTTGCTTCTATACCACGGATGCTTTCATCAAATAAAGAGATACGGGAGATAATTACTGTAAGCAAGTTTTCAAACTCGCTGCGGGCGACTTCATACTGTTCCCGGTGAGAATTGAACCATTCACGATTGTTGTTTGCAGACAGTTCTTTCAAAAATTGAAATATAACAGGGATATTCATATCATATTCTTTCCTTATTATCTGCCAAATTTACGGATAATATTTCTAACATGCTACAAAGAAGGGTAAAAAAAAGCATCGGCTCTGGTAAACCGATGCTCCTTACACATTTATCAATCAAACAGACGCTTCTGTTTTTGATGTACTTACTTATCACAAGCGGGTACGTCTCTTTTAATTAATCTTATATCTAATACTATGAAAAACACATTTATATAACACAACAAATTGGAATTTTGTTCATGCAGATGAGGATAACTTTAGCATAAAAAAATGGGTGGGTCATTTTATTCTGCATCCGGTTTGCACTATCTTTGCAAGAAAATATGTAGAATATGGCCGAATATAAATTTGATGAAGATAGCGTTAAAGCGCTGATAGCTTGGGCAAAGAGCACATCTTTCCCTCAAAGTGTAACATTGTCTGATGCTGAGAACATAGTGGATGTGAAACGTTTTGTGCAAGCTAACCTGAGTGACATAGATGCACATTATCCTGATGATTTTTATAATCCTGCCATCACGCGGCTATATCGGCTGAAGGAATATATGGAAGAGAACAAATAAAGACTTGGCACTGATTATGCGGAAAACCACGAAGCGATTAAGAAATCCGTGTTGTTCTGCATAATCAGTGCCAAATCTAATAAATCACCAGAGTTGTGATTCCGTTATAGCTTTATCTTAAGTATCTTTCCTCCATATCCTTCGACGGCCACATTAGTAGCCTTATAGGGAAGCAGACTTATGTTTTCTTCTTTTCCGCTGAGCAGCTCCGTAGCTTTGTACTGGTCCATCTGCGGTATTTGCAGGAAGTCAAAAGCATGAGAAGGAATATTTATGGCAAGGTCTGCCGAGATATGGTCGAAGTTCACGACGAACAGCAGCAGGTCTCTCTCAAATTTGCGCAGGAATGTATATTGCTTATGTTCATTAAAGCGCCATCCGTTGACATTGGCATACATCAAATCGAAGAAAGCCCCCTGAGAGATGGCCTTTTCTTCATTGCAAAGAGTCAGTAGCCGTTTATAAATGCTGTATAGGTGTTTCTGGTCCTCCGTCAGCATCTTGCCGTCGAACTTGCCGCCATTGCGCCAACGGCGGATAGTATCTACACTCCAATAGTCAAAGATGGTTGTACGTCCGTCCCGGCCGCTGAAACCTTCACTATCCATGCCCAGCTCACCAAACTCCTGACCGAAATAAATCATCATCGGATTGGTGTTCATGCAAGCTGACACAATGAGTGCCGGAATCGCCTTGCGTGGGTTACTGGCAAAAAAGTCGGAAGCGATACGTTGCTCGTCATGGTTTTCCAGAAAGTTCAGCATGCGTTTTTCTATACCTCCCAGACTTTGCCAGGAACGGGTGATGGCAGTTGCCGATTCATACCCGCAAGTAACAGCCCGCAAGGTATCATAAAGTCCTACTTTGTCGTATAAATAATCAAACTTGCCACGGAACAAGTAATTCTTGTATTCTCCCGGGTTGTAGACTTCGGCTATAAACAGCAGGGAGGGATATTGTTCCTTGACCTGCGGAATTGCCCATTCCCAGAACTCTACGGGAACCATCTCGGCCATATCGCAACGGAAACCGTCTATGTTCTTTCCCGCCCAGAACAGCATGATATCCAGCATCTTGGTCCATGTGTCGGGAATGGGGTCGAAATGGCAAGTCCCGCCGTTCTGGTAATCCACTCCATAATTCAACTTTATAGTTTCGTACCAATCGGTGATGTTTGGATAAGCATCAAAACGGTTGTTTCCGGTAGCTTTTGCCGGAAACTCCCTATAAGGTTCGGCGGCTGCACCTTTCATGTCAAATTGGCCATGCAGTTCCGATTTCGGGATATAATAGAAGTTATTATATGGGCTGAACGCATAATTGGTATCATCGTTTGACCCCAGTTGTGAAGTGCCATCCGGCTGGGCATCCGAGTGATATTGACGGGCTACGTGGTTGGGAACAAAATCTATGATAACCTTCAGACCGCTACGGTGAGTGCGCTGCACCAGATTCTCAAACTCTTTCATACGCTCCGGTACGTCCTTGGCGAGATCCGGGTCGACATCATAGTAGTCCTTGATGGCATAGGGAGATCCGGCTTTACCTTTCACTATGGCCGGATGGTCGGGTTGGATATTGTGACGGCGGTAGTCAGTTTGCGTAGCATGCTCGATGATGCCCGTGTACCAGATATGTGTAGCGCCAAGCTTCTTGATTTCTCCCAACGCCTTGGCTGTAAAGTCAGCCATCTTGCCGCATCCATTTTCGGTGATGCTGCCATTATTGATGCAGTGGTTATTGTTGTTTCCGAATAGTCGGGTGAACACTTGATAAATAATCAATTTGTTTTCGTCGTTCATTTCTTTGTTTTCTATGTTATAGAATGGTTATTTTATTCTTTCCAAATGCTGCCTTTGTCAATGAGCAGGCGTTCCAATATATCATTGGTCGTATTATATCCCTGCATGAATATCTCCTCCGCCTTTTCCAGCTCTGTATTGCTGTATCCTTCCAAGTTATAAGGTTCTATCAGCAAATCAGCCTTCTCGCGTTCAGGAAAAGAGTTGGAGCGGAACATAAAATTATAGGAACGTAAGGCAATGCTCACAATGTTCATTTTATACTTGGTCGCCATCAGAGGGCTGACATTCACGGCAATCACTTTTTCGCATATACGGCGGAGGGTAGAGACAGGCAGGTTCATCAGCAGGCCTCCGTCCACGTAATGGGTGCCGTCTATATTGACCGGGGCAAACAATACCGGCATGCAACACGAAGCTGCTACGCGTTCGGCGATGTCCCCTTTATGGAAATGTACCAGACGTCCGTGGTCCAGGTCAGTAGCTGTAATAATCAGAGGGATTTGCAGTTCTTCCAGTTTCTTGGATTTCAGATTGCTTTTCAGGAAATCGATGAATTCTCCCAATTCAAACAATCCGACTTTGGGAATCACCAGTTTGGTCAGGTCCTGAAACTTGTGCCCGGCAAAGTAGTCAAGAACTTGATGCGGTTCATTGCCGTCGGCGTAGAATACCCCGGCCAAGGCTCCGGCGCTGACTCCGGAAAGTATATTGGGCTTTATGTCATGTTCCAATAAGGATTGCATGGCACCCAAATGGGCAAAGCCTTTGATGAAACCGCCGCTTAAGGCAAAACCTATTGGATATTTTTTAGTGAACCAGTTGTTCGTTACTACTTCCATGTTGAAAATATGATATATTGTTCGGCACGAAATTAATGATTTTATTGTAGGGAGAAAGGAAAATAGCGGAAAAAAGTTCAAAGTATTAAGAGAAAAGTCTTCTCTATTAAGGAGAAAGTTTTTCTTAGTTAGGGAAAAAGTTTTTATCAGTTAAGAAAAAACTTTGTTTATGGTTTGCGGATGTCTATCCCAAGGCTTGGGATAGACATCCGCAAACTGGGGATATGTATCCGCAGTGTGCGAACAAAGTTTTAGGATTAAGGGATACTGTTTGAGAATATACGTTTATTTCTTTGCGATTGCTTTCAGCAGTGCATATCCTCCGAACCACTGAATCAGCATGCCCGGAATGCCCATACGGAAATCTTGCACAGCCAGAAAGAAATTACCGCACAACGCCCATTCAAAGACCGTACCGATAATTTGATAGGAGAGGACTACACCCAGCAATGCCAATAAAGAGATATTCTTGGCATAGCGTGCAGCAAGAGCGGCGGTTCCGGCCAGCAGACCGGACTTTATAAGTATGGCCGGCAACACGGCTGCTGCAGGCATGGCAAAAAGCAGATGATTGATGACCGGAGACAAGAGAGCCGTCAGCAGACCTACCTTGAAACCATATTTATAAGCAGCTATCAGTGTAAAGAAATAGATGGGAAGCAACGTCGGACCGCCTGCTGGGACCAGATGGCAGAGTTGCGGCAAGGCGATGTTTCCTGCCACGAACAGCAGGACGAATAGATAGGTCTTTACGTTGCCGAAAGGCAAAGAATAAAGTTTTGCAGATGTTTCCATTTGTATAATATTATAGTTGATAAATCTATTTTTATTATGACTGTTTAAAACTGAAAAGGTTTAATCAAATCTTCACCAATTCATATTCCATGGTTCCCAATCCTATTTTCTCGGCATGGCGCAATCCGGCAAGCCAGTCTGTGTCGGGGTGCATCAAGTGGAACTTGTCGCATCCACACAAGTCGTCGTGCTCGTGTGCCGTGGCAAGGCAATTGTTACCGTGCAGTATCGGGGCTTGGATGACCATATCTGCACATGCCTTGTCCAGTGCAACCGGGTCTGCCGAAGCCAGAATGCCGAGGTCGGGCACGATGGCGGCATCGTTGTGGTTCCAGCAGTCGCATTCGGGAGATACGTTCATGATGAAGCTGATGTGGAAATGGGGCTTGCCCATAACGACAGCGAGGGCATATTCCGCAATCTTGTAGTTCAGGCGCTCGGAGGTATCTTCGGCTCCCATCACGGCACCGTCGTGCTGGCAGAGGGCTACGCACTGTCCGCAACCTACGCATTTGGTGTAGTCTATTTCTGCCTTGCGGCTGGTATTGAGGTGCACAGCGTCGTGTGCGCAGTGCTTCACGCAGATGTTGCAGCCTATGCAGCTTTCTACGTCAATCTTGGGTTGCGAGGCGCAGTGCAGTTCCAGCTTTCCGCCTACACTGGCACATCCCATGCCCAGATTCTTCAAGGCGCCGCCAAAACCGGCTTGTTCGTGCCCCTTGAAGTGGTTCATACTGATTACAATATCGGCATCGGCTATCGCTGTGCCGATTTTGGGTGCCGGACAATATTCCCCGTTCAGAGGGATTTCGCGGTAGTCCGTTCCCTTCAGTCCGTCGCCGATAATGACCTGGCACTGGGCCGAGATAGGGTTAAAGCCATTCTCCATCGCACTTTGCAAGTGGTCTACAGCATTGGCACGACGACCGGAATACAGCGTGTTGCAGTCCGTCAAGAAAGGTTTGGCTCCCAGGCTGCGGAGCAGGGTTGCCATTCGAGCTGCATAATTGGGACGCAAGTATGCCAGGTTTCCGGGTTCGCCGAAATGGATTTTAATGGCAGCAAAGCTATCTTTCAAAGGAAGTTGCTCGATGCCTGCCCTTTTCAGCAAGCGTTCCATTTTATCCAAAAGATTGGATGTAGGGGAGGTACGCAAATCAGAGTAGTATACTTTTGCTTTTTCCATGTGTTTTTACCTATTTATAGTGATAGTATCTGCAAAAATAACGGATTATTTCCATATTAATAGGTATATGGCTAAAAAAAGTAGGGAAATCCCTTTTGACAAATAGGGGGATAATAAGAGGTCTATCCATGTTTCTGCCTACCTTTGTGGCAACTAAAAACTCGATAAGATGAAAACAATCAGACTAATTATTGCGGGACTGGTAATGACGATGGGATTCAGCAGTTGTTCCAGTTTGTTTTATGATGCTAAGGTAGATGTGTTGAACAGTATCCAGAAGGGGATGAGCAGGCAGGAGGTCACCAAGATATTGGGAACTCCAGAGTATCGCCGCTTCGACCGGGATATAGAAGAATGGGAATATTCCAGAGTGCTGTCCGGTAAAAGTAATATCAGCCGAACTCAGATTGTCGTGACTTTTGAAGGTGGGAGAGTCGTTGCAATGGACTCATTCTCCGGAGAGCCACGTACGTTGCCGGTTGTTCCCAGTGAAGTAGTGATAGATTCTCCAGCTCCGGTTTATGTCAGGGGGATGCACCCCGAAGACTTCCGGCATTTTTATGAAAAAGTGAAGTCCCGCCCTTTCAAGGATGATCAAATCGAAATGATGAGAACTGTTGCCCGAAACAACAGTCTGAACTGTGTGCAATGTGCCAGTTTGATGGCACTATATACTTTTGATGACGACAAGATGAAAGTCCTCAACATATTCGCTCCCAATATCGTAGATCCGGAAAACTACGAAGCGATTTTAGACGTCATTGATTCACTGTTTAAGAAAGACGATGCCAAGAAAATTCTGGGCATACGCTATTAAGAAGCAGACATGTCGAAACGCATTGTCCGTTGGTGCCAAACACATGATGTATCGGAGGCTGACAGATAATGCGTTTAAGGTAAACAGATAATGCGTTTCGACGAGCTCTTATTCCGATAAAGGAAAGTGCCATAACGGACCGTTCCCGTGCCCTATATTCATGTCTTTCCCCCGGTTTATCGCAGTACCGATATACTCTTTAGCCTTGCAGACCGCTTCATCGAGTTTGTTGCCACCGGCAAGAAATGTAGCTATGGCAGAGGAAAGGGTACACCCTGTGCCGTGCAGGTTACGGCTCTCTATTTTGGGGTTGGAATAGAGGATGCATCCGGATGGCAGGATGTCAGCCCCGGCAGAAGGTTGCCGGCAATAAAGCACGTCGCACATGTCATTATCCTCTAGATGTCCGCCTTTGACGAGAATAGCGGTGTTGTATCTGCAGGATAATTCCTGTGCCGCTTGTCGCATCTCCACAGTACCGGTAATGGTTTGCCCCCAAAGCAGGCTTGCTTCATTCAGGTTGGGAGTAATGAGGGTGCATAGCGGAAACAGTTCCGTCTTAATGACTTGTATGGTTTCTTCGGTCATCAGTCGCCGTCCGCTGGTCGATATCATGACGGGGTCATAGACTATACACTCCGGAGTATAAGTCTGAAGACAATCGACAATGGTGGTCACAATACCGGCATCATGTACCATACCTATCTTGACGGCATCCGGCCTTAAATCATCCATAACAGAGGTGATTTGTGCCTTAACCATATCCGCAGGTATCGGATAAACCGATTGTACTCCCAGTGTGTTTTGTGCAGTAACAGCCGTGATGACGGAAGCGGCATAACCTCCCAAAGCGGAAATGGTCTTTATGTCTGCTTGTATGCCTGCACCGCCCGAACAGTCGGAACCGGCAATGGAAAGGATAATAGGGGGAAGCATGAAATAATTAAAAATTAGAAATTAAAAATTAAAGGGGGGAGGAGAGCTGTTTCAGGTGGAGGAAGTGGGGGATGAAATCTTCCTTCGCTTGCTGCCAGATGTCTCCTAGCAGGACGGCACCTCCGAAACCTAAAACGGCTATTTCCGGAAGATGCTCCAGGCTGATGCCACCCAATGCCATGACGTTGGAATCGATGATACCTGCTTGCTGTGCTTTCTTCAAGGTATCGCAGGAGTAAGCGGAAGAGTAGCCTTCTTTGGATATACTGTCATAAATGGGACTGAGGAACACATAGCTACAATCTGATTTATGTTTCAACACTTCTTCAAGAGAGTGGCAGGAACAACTGATGTGTCCCTTATATCCGAACGGTATCTGCGGATTGCGCCCGTTCAGATGAATTCCTTTCAGACCGAAAACGGATGCCAGCTGGAATTGCTCATGCGTGACAATGCGCGGCATATATTCCATCGGCAACTGCCGCAGGAAATACTCCATCTCTTCTGCCGAAGCTCCCGGCTTGCGCAGATGGAGTATTTCCAAACCGTTTTGGAATAAGGAGGTAACTGCCGCTGCTTCTCCTTCAAAGAATTGCGGCGTGGTAATGACTATCAGTTTCATATCTTTATGGATGTTTGTCTATAATGAGAGAATATACGACTGCATGGTTCTTAAATCAATCGTCCATAGCTTTCCTGCCAAGGGTTCACCGTAGCCGCAAATCAGTTTCAACACTTCATTGGCTTCTACGCTACCCACAATGGCAGGGGTTACGCCGATAACCGATTTGTCCGGAGATGGCATGAGCAGTGTCCCTTCTTCATCCGGATAGAGGTCACGATAGTTTTTTGCACCCTCACCGTAGCAGAAGACGGACACTTGGCCTTCAAAGCCTTGAATGGCACCATAAACGTAGGGCTTGCCCCAAGCGTTGCATACGTCATTCAGCAAGTAGCGGGTAGCGAAGTTATCGCATCCGTCTACCACTATATCGTAGTTCCTTATCAGTTCTCCGGCATTCTTCTTGTCCAGACGGAAGGGGTATACTTCCACGTTTACATCGCTGTTCAAACCCTGCACTCTACGGGCGCCACATAGAGGTTTAGGCTGTCCAAGGTCAGCTTCAGCATACAGAACCTGACGTTGAAGATTACTGATGCTGACCTGGTCATCGTCCACCAATCCCAGCGTTCCGACTCCTGCTCCCGCCAGATAGAGGGCAATGGGAGAACCCAATCCTCCCACACCGACTATCAACACCTTGGCATTACGCAGTTTCTCTTGTCCGGCTTCGCCTATTTCGGGAAGGGACGTTTGTCTGGCATATCGGTTCATTTGTTCATTGTTATTAAGGTTCTGTATTCGGTCACTCATCTCTTGAAAGCCTTCAAATCAAAACTCGCATCCCAATCTTTCCACACCGGTTCGCGCCCCAGGCGTTTCAACGCTTTGTCCACTTCCACAGCCTTGCGCTCGTCGCTGACATGAAACTGTTCCAGCGTTTGCGGATAGCTGTAATATCCTCCCGGCTCGGTCTTGCTTTCGGCGCTCATGGTTGTCACACCAAGTGTTGCCATATGGTCGCGTATATCGGCAGGCTCGCGGGTGGAGTAGGAGATGTCCACATCATGGTCAAAGATACGCATGGCAAAAGTGACTTGTGCCAGTTCGCAGTCGCTCATGATGACATTGGGCTGGAAGCCGCCATTCTCCGAAGGACGCATACGGGGGAAGTTGACGCTGTATTTCGTCTGCCAATAATGTTTCTGGAGATAGCGCAGGTGATAAGCCATCATGGTGATGTCTGTCCGCCATTCTTTCTCCAGACCGATGAGCACTCCCATGCCGATGGAATGGACGCCTGCCTGCCCCATACGGTCAAAACCGTTGACACGCCATTCAAACTTGGACTTCATGCCGCGGGGGTGGTAGATGTTGTAATTCGCTTTGTGATAGGTTTCCTGGAAACAAATCACACCGTTCATGCCGTGCTCTTTCAGCTCTGCATACTCTTCCGTTTTTAAGGGCATCACTTCTATTTTCAGATTGCTGAAGTAGGGTTTTGCCAGGTCCAGTGCGCGGGCTATGTAGGGCACGCCTGCTTTGGCCGGATTTTCTCCCGTCACCAACAGCAAATTCTCGAAAGGTGCCAGCTTCTTGATGGCCTTGTACTCGTTCACGATTTCTTCTTCCGTCAGTATGGTACGCGGCATGGGGTTGCTGATGTGGAAACCGCAATACACGCAAGAGTTGGTGCAGGAATTCGTGATGTAAAGAGGCACGAACATGGAGATGGTCTTCCCGAATCGTGCCTCGGTGTATTTCTTGCTCAATCGTGCCATCGTCTCCAGATAGGGGGCAGCGGCGGGTGAGATGAGGGCCATGAAGTCCTCTACATTACAATGTTCTTTGGAGAGGGCACGGCGTACATCCGCATCTGTCTTGGCATGGATGCGTGCCGTGGTTTCCTCCCAGGATATATGTTCTAATTCGTCTGAAAACATAGTGTTCTATCAATTCCCATTTATTTCTTTTTTAATTCTCTCGACAACCGCATTGCACAGAAGTTCGGTCCGCACATCGTGCAATACTCCCCATCCACATGCTTCCCTGCATGAAAATAGCTGAACGCACGTTCCGGGTCGAGCGACAAGTCAAACTGGTCTTTCCAGCGGAATTCATAACGTGCTTTGCTCAGTGCATTGTCACGCACTTGTGCTCCGGGATGCCCTTTTGCCAGGTCGGCGGCATGGGCGGCTATCTTATAGGTGATGACACCTACACGCACATCCTCCTTATCGGGCAGTGCCAGATGCTCTTTGGGAGTGACATAGCAGAGCATCGCCGTACCCAGCCAGCCTATCTGCGCTGCACCGATGGCGGACGTGATATGGTCGTATCCCGGTGCGATGTCCGTCACGATGGGGCCGAGCGTATAGAAAGGCGCATCGTGGCATTTTTCTATCTGGCGCTCCATATTCTCCTTAATCTTGTGCATGGGCACGTGGCCGGGACCTTCGATGAAAGCCTGCACATTCTTGTCCCAGGCACGCAGCACAAGCTCGCCCATCGTGTCGAGTTCTGCAAACTGCGCTTCATCGTTGGCATCGTGCGTAGACCCCGGACGCAGCCCGTCTCCCAAAGAGATGGCAACGTCATACTGTGCCAGAATGTCGCAAATGTCATCAAAGTGTTCGTAAAGGAAACTTTCGCGGTCGTGCACCAGGCACCATTTGCTCATGATGCTGCCGCCACGGCTCACGATGCCGCACAACCTTTTCTCGGCCAGATGCACATTGTGGCGGCGTATGCCGGCATGGATGGTGAAGTAGTCCACTCCCTGCTCGCATTGTTCAATCAAGGTGTCGCGGTAGATTTCCCAGGTGAGGTCTTCCACCTTGCCGTTCACTTTCTCCAATGCCTGGTAGATGGGGACAGTGCCCACGGGAACGGGACAGTTGCGGATAATCCATTCGCGCGTTTCGTGTATGTTCTCGCCCGTGGAGAGGTCCATCAGCGTGTCGCCGCCCCATTTGCAGCTCCACAATGCTTTCTCTACCTCTTCTTCGATGCCCGAGGTGGTGGCGGAGTTTCCGATATTGGTATTTATCTTCACCAGGAAGTTACGGCCTATAATCATCGGCTCTGCTTCGGGATGGTTGATGTTGGCAGGAAGCAGGGCGCGTCCGGCAGCAATCTCCTGGCGTACAAATTCCGGTGTGATGTGCGTCTCTATTCCCAGCTCCGCGCAGTTCATGTTCTCGCGAATCGCCACATACTCCATTTCAGGCGTGATGATACCTTGTTTGGCATAGTACATCTGTGTGCAGCATTTTCCTTGAAGGGCGCGGTAGGGCAGGGTGATATGCTCAAAGCGCAGAGAGTCGAGCGACTGGTCGTCGCGGCGCATGCGTCCGTACTCCGACGTTATTTCGGAAAGCTGCTCCACATCGCCGCGTTTCAGTATCCACGGCTCGCGCAGACGGGGCAGCCCTTTCTTCAAATCCACTTCGACGGCAGGGTCGCTGAACGGTCCGCTGGTATCATACACATACACTTCCGGATTCGGAGTAAGTACCTTTTCTCCATCAATGAAGTTCGTACTGGGCACTTGCTCCACCTTGCGCATAGCTACGCGCAATTCGGGAAACAAGGTGCCCGGCAAATATACTTTCTCGGAACGGGGGAATTTTATCTTCTGGTTCATTTTTCTTTAGGTTTTGTTATGTAGAGATTTACGATTAGACAATTTACGATTGGAGTTTGTATTGTTAAACAACCTCTCTCAACCGGTAGGTTTATGATTGCATGAGTAACTTCAATCGTAAATCGTAAATTGTCTAATCGTAAATCTCCCTGTTTTGTCATTTTTCATTCAAGAAAGCCGTCAGCGGTGAGCTGGCTTCCGCAACAAAATTATCTGCCTGTATGCCCAGACCTGCTTCGTATGCCATGCGTCCCGCCTCTACAGCCTGCTTGAACGCTACCGCCATGGTCACGGGGTCGCCCGCCACTGCAATGGCTGTATTCACCAGGCAAGCCGAAGCGCCCATTTCCATAGCCTCTGCCGCATGGCTCGGGGCACCGATACCGGCATCCACCACTACGGGGATATTGGCTTGTTCAATGATTATTCTCAGGAAATCCCTTGTCTGTAGTCCTTTGTTTGTACCGATAGGAGCACCCAGCGGCATGACGGTGGCGGCACCGGCTTCTTCCAGCCTCTTGCACAGTGTGGGGTCGGCCTGGCAATAGGGCAGTACCACAAATCCTAACTTGACCAGTTCTTCCGTGGCTTTCAGCGTCTCTACAGAATCGGGCAACAGATAGCGGGGGTCGGGGTGTATCTCCAGTTTCAGCCAGTTCGTGCCGAAAGCTTCACGCGCCATCTGTGCAGCAAAAACAGCTTCTTCGGCATTGCGCACGCCGGAGGTGTTGGGCAGAAGCTGGATACCGGGATGCTGTATGTGTACCAGCATATTGTCTTCCTTGTTGTCCAGTTCAATGCGTTTCATGGCTACCGTCACCATTTCTGTGCCGGATGCCAGGATAGACTGCTCCATCACTTCATCGGAATTGAACTTTCCGGTTCCTAACAACAGACGGGAGTTGAACTCACGTTCCGCAATCACTAATTTTTCCATATCAGTCGTCATATATTAATTCTTTATTTTTCATTCTCCATTAAAGAAATGATTCTTTTCATTTCATCTGCCGGACTATCGGCATGCAGTACCGTGCCCGAAAGGGCAATCCCGCTTACCCCCGTCTGCATAACGGCTGGAATATCCGCTATGGTTATTCCACCGATGGCTACTATCGGAAGGTGTATATCCTTCTCCTGCATCCGGTGGATGATAGCTGTATATCCTTCCAGTCCCAATATCGGACTCAGATTCTTCTTGGTAGTGGTGTAGCGGAAGGGGCCGCAGCCTATGTAGTCGGCACCGGCTTTGTAGTGTTGCAGTACATCCTCAAAAGTATTGGCGGTACCGCCTATAATGTACTCCGCGCCCAGAATCCGGCGTGCGTCGGCTATGGGCATGTCTTTCTTTCCAAGATGTACGCCGTCGGCATGCAGTTTTCGCGCCAGTTCCACATGGTCGTCAATGATGAAGGTGGCACCGTATTGCCGGCAAAGGGCCTGCACTTCCAAAGCTACGGGTTCTATCGTTTCCACCGGGGTGTCTTTCATGCGCAGTTGCACCCAGCGGCAACCGCCCTCAAGAGCCATGCGTGCAGCATCCAGATACGAATATCGTTCCGTATAGTGCGTGATGAACTGCATTCCTCCGTTTTTCAGTCTCTCGTCCTTCATCTTCCTCACCCTCCGCAAGCTGCTTTGATAATGATGATGGGCATGTATTCCCTCAGGATGCATTTTGTCCATTCCGTGCGAAGTACAATACGGTTGTCTACGGCCACGGCAATGCCTTGCATCGGTAGGGCAAGTTCCTCGATAAGTTGTGAAAGGGTAGTGGCGCCGGTTTTCACTTCCTTGTTGTTGACCAATACTTTCATTTTTCTGTTCATTAAGAAATAAAACAATGGAAGTAAATACAAAGAAGCGTCTTTACGGCAAGTTCAGTGAAGAAAGAAATATCCAATTCCTACGGCAGTACTAACTGCATCAGGTTCGAGGGTATAATCTCAGCCCGTCGGGGCACCCCTTTGTCTTTACGGCAACAAAGGTAAGGGAAAATCGGAAATAAAAAACAAAAGAACGTACTTTTTATTTCAGTGATTACTTTTTGTTTACTTGCGCCCCTTTGTGGCACGTATCTTTTTCAGCGTATTCCGAACAGTGGTTCTGACTCCAGTTGAATAAAAATCAAGCTCTGTATTTTCTAGTATCAGTTGCAATTCCTGCAGCAGTTCCGGCTCCTTCCTGCAAAGCAGATAGGCTATTCTGATGGAAAGGGCTTGCACTCCTATGCTTTCTTGCGGAGATAGCATGTGGTCCAGGCAGTAATTCAGCAAATCGACGGAGATTGGAGTAGGGATGGGAATATTATACAGTATAGATAATAAGAGACGTTTGGAACCGTCGTGCGTGCAGTCTATCAGCCGTTGAATGATTTCATCGTACAGTAGGATGAACCAGTTGGGATGGATTTCGCTCAATTTCTCGCATACCCATATTGCTCGCCATGACACCGTCTGTTTTTCATCGTATGTCAATCGGTATATATCTTCAAAATACTCGGGGCAGAGGCATACCTCTTGTACCAGAGAGTCTATCGATAACTTATGAATAGGTACTGCCAAGGTATTTCTGAACTCCGTAATCTTTTCCATATATCCCATTTTGTTGTGAGTGGCAAATATAAAGGAAATGGCCTACTAAAACAAGAAAGGCTGTCTATTTGAAGAAAGACAGCCTTGAAAATATTCTATTTAAGGAATTATGCAATCCCGTGAGCCGTAGCTTCCGGTGCAATCTTCTTGATAAGACCTTGCAGCACTGCACCAGGACCGCACTCTGTGAAGTCCGTAGCACCATCGGCAACCATGTTCTTCACTGTTTGCGTCCAACGTACCGATGCTGTCAGCTGAGCCACCAGGTTCTTCTTGATTTCTACCGGGTCAGTATGAGGCATAGCGTCTACATTCTGATATACGGGGCACTTCGGAGCATGGATTTCTGTTGCATTGATGGCTGCTTCCAGTTCAACTTTGGCAGGGTTCATCAGCGGAGAGTGGAACGCACCGCCTACCTTCAACGGCAGAGCACGCTTTGCACCTGCAGCCTTCATCAGTTCGCAAGCCTTGTTGATACCTTCTATGGAACCGGAAATTACAATCTGTCCCGGGCAGTTATAGTTGGCTGCCACGCAAACTTCACCTTCAGCACTTACTTGAGCGCAGATTTCCTCAACCTTTTCATCCGGCAGGGCAATAATGGCTGCCATAGTGGAGGGCTGTGCCTCGCAAGCCTTTTGCATAGCCATGGCACGGGCATACACCAGTTTCAGACCATCTTCAAAGCTCAGTGCACCGGCAGCAACCAAGGCAGAGAACTCGCCCAATGAGTGACCGGCGGTCATCTCCGGCTTAAAGTCATCGCCCATGCAGAGGGCGGAAATAACGGAATGAAGGAACACGGCAGGTTGGGTAACTTTAGTCTGGCGCAGGTCTTCATCTGTTCCGTTGAACATAATATCAGTAATACGATACCCGAGGATATCATTTGCTTTCTCAAAAAGTTCCTTGGCTAATGCCGAATTTTCGTACAGGTCCTTTCCCATGCCAACGAATTGGGCACCTTGACCCGGAAATACAAATGCTTTCATATTTACTCGTTTTTTAGTGTTTAAATAAAAAGTGCTGCAAAGGTAGAGGTTTTTCTGATATTCACCGCACAAACGGATGTTTTTTGTGCAATGCCCTTACTTTAAGGAGGGAAGCTAAAATACAATATGTATGCTTGGGCCTTCTGTGGTATCCGGAGGCTGAAATACTTATAAATGAAACACTTTCTCCTTATTGTACTTCCTACAATTAGACCTCTTGTATATTCTTGTAAATTACATATTGTATTCCATACGATAACAACTGAAAATGATATTGTATAAAGTAAGATATGTATTCAGTTGAAAAATAATGCTTTATAATATTATAAAAATATTCTTTTCCTTTATTGCAAATTAGAAAAACCTATTTATATTTGCAGCGCTTAACGAGATATATTATGCAAAACATAGAACAAAAAACGCCGTTGGCAAACAATCATATCTCTGTGGACTGTGTAGTGATTGGTTTTGACGGAGAACAGCTAAAGGTTCTGCTGATTAAGCGTGCAGGAGAGGAAGAAGGAGAAATCTTTCATGATATGAAGCTTCCCGGAAGTTTGATTTACATGGATGAGGATTTGGATGAAGCTGCCAAACGGGTGTTGAATGAATTGACGGGGCTGAAGAACGTCAATCTGATGCAATTCAAGGCATTCGGCTCAAAAAACCGTACGAAGGACCCCAGAGATGTACATTGGCTGGAACGTGCCATGCAGTCCAAGGTAGAGCGTATTGTCACCATAGCCTATCTTTCCCTGGTGAAGATAGACCGCGCATTGAACCGTGATTTGGACAATTATCAAGCTAGTTGGGTAGCCATGCCGGATATAAAGGCTCTGGCATTCGACCACAACCTGATTATCAAGGAGGCCATTACCTATGTCCGTCAGTACGTCGAGTTCAACCCGTCTTCACTGTTCGACTTGTTGCCGCGTAAGTTCACCGCATCCCAGCTTCGCACTTTGTACGAACTGGTGTATGACAAGCAGTACGACGTACGCAATTTCCATAAAAAAATTGCCTTGATGGAGTATGTCGTCCCCCTGGAAGAAAAACAGCAGGGCGTGGCCCACCGGGCGGCACGCTACTACCGTTTCGACAAAAAGATATACAATAAAATCCGACGGTAGCCGGATTGTAAATTCTTCATATCACTTTCATTTTAATATTGATAGAAATGTATTTATTAGGTTATGACATCGGCAGCTCGTCTGTAAAAGCGAGTCTGGTAAATGCGGAAAGCGGCAAGTGTGTATCGTCTGCCTTCTTCCCCAAGACTGAAGCGGAAATTATCGCAGTGAAGCCCGGCTGGGCAGAGCAAGACCCCGGAAACTGGTGGGAAAACTTGAAACTGGCCACACAAGCGGTATTGGCAGAATCCGGAGTAAACGCAGAAGACATCAAGGCGATCGGTATCTCTTATCAGATGCATGGCTTGGTATGTGTAGATAAAAACCAGCAGGTGTTGCGTCCTGCCATTATCTGGTGCGACTCCAGAGCCGTGCCCTACGGACAAAAGGCTTTCGAAACATTGGGAGAGGAGACTTGCCTTTCACATCTGCTGAATTCTCCGGGCAACTTCACGGCCTCCAAACTGGCTTGGATTAAGGAGAATGAGCCTTCCGTTTACGAAAAGATTCATAAGATAATGCTGCCGGGCGACTATATCGCCATGAAGTTGAGCGGTACCATCTGTACCACGGTGTCCGGTTTGTCCGAAGGGATGTTCTGGGATTTCAAGAACAACCGGGTTGCCGACTTTCTGATGGACTATTATGGGTTCGACTCCTCTCTGATTGCCGACATCAAACCGACTTTCTCCGAGCAGGGACGTGTCAATGCTGCTGCAGCCGCAGAGCTGGGTCTGAAAGAAGGTACGCCTATCACTTACCGTGCCGGCGACCAGCCCAACAATGCCCTTTCCCTGAATGTATTCAATCCGGGTGAAATAGCTTCCACCGCCGGAACGTCCGGCGTGGTATACGGCGTGAACGGTGAGGTGAACTACGACCCCAAGTCACGTGTCAACACCTTTGCACACGTCAACCATGCTGCCGGGCAAACCCGTCTGGGTGTTCTGCTGTGCATCAATGGTACGGGCATTCTCAATTCATGGGTAAAACGCACCGTTGCTCCCGAAGGCATCTCCTACAGCGATATGAATCTGCTGGCAGCACAAGCTCCCATCGGCAGTGCCGGTATCAGCATCCTGCCCTTTGGAAACGGTGCGGAGCGTATGCTTGAGAACAAGGAAACAGGCTGTTCCATTCATGGCATCAACTTCAACCAGCACGGCAAACAGCATATCATCCGTGCAGCGCAGGAAGGCATCGTTTTTTCCTTTAAATATGGAATCGACATCATGGAACAAATGGGCATTCCCGTGCAGAAAATTCATGCAGGCAAGGCTAATATGTTCCTCAGCCCGCTGTTCCGCGAGACATTGGCCGGTGTGACGGGAGCTGTCATCGAACTGTATGATACCGACGGCTCTGTAGGTGCCGCCAAAGGCGCCGGAATCGGTGTGGGCATATACAAGGACAACAACGAAGCATTTGCCACGCTTGAGAAGCTCGAGGTGATAGAGCCGAAAGTGGCAGACCGCCAGGCTTATGCCGACGCATATGCGCGCTGGAAACACTGGGTAATGTGCTAATGTGCACATTAAAACGTTAGCACGTTAAAACAATAAATTAATAATTAACCCCGTGATGAATGTGTCTGTCATTGGCACATTCTCACATTAAAACATTAAATTCTTATGGCAACAAAAGAGTATTTTCCCGGAATAGGAAAGATTAAATTCGAAGGTAAAGAGAGCAAGAACCCGATGGCATTCCGTTATTACGATGCCGATAAAGTAATCATGGGTAAGAAAATGAGCGAATGGCTGAAGTTCGCCATGGCATGGTGGCACACTCTTTGCGCAGAAGGTGGTGACCAATTCGGTGGCGGAACAAAGAAATTCCCCTGGAACGGTGAGGCTGACAAGGTTCAGGCTGCCAAGAACAAAATGGACGCCGGCTTTGAATTCATGCAGAAAATGGGTATCGAATACTACTGCTTCCACGATGTAGACCTCTGCGAAGAAGCCGAGACCATTGAAGAATACGAAGCCAACTTGAAGGAAATCGTAGCGTATGCCAAGCAGAAACAAGCAGAAACCGGCATCAAACTGTTGTGGGGTACTGCCAACGTATTCGGCCATGCCCGCTACATGAATGGTGCAGCCACCAATCCCGATTTCGATGTTGTGGCACGTGCCGCCATCCAAATCAAAAACGCCATCGACGCTACTATCGAACTGGGAGGCTCAAACTATGTATTCTGGGGCGGTCGCGAAGGCTACATGTCATTGCTGAATACAGACCAGAAGCGTGAGAAAGAGCACCTCGCACAGATGTTGACCATCGCCCGCGACTATGCACGTGCCCGCGGCTTCAAAGGTACCTTCTTGATTGAACCGAAACCGATGGAACCTACAAAACACCAGTATGATGTAGACACCGAAACCGTTATCGGCTTCTTGAAGGCTCACAATCTGGACAAAGATTTCAAGGTGAACATCGAAGTGAACCACGCTACTTTGGCGGGCCACACCTTCGAGCACGAACTCGCAGTAGCCGTAGACAACGGTATGCTCGGCTCCATCGACGCCAACCGTGGTGACTACCAGAACGGCTGGGATACAGACCAGTTCCCCATTGACAACTTCGAACTGACCCAGGCAATGATGCAAATCATCCGTAACGGAGGCTTTGGCAATGGCGGTACAAACTTCGATGCCAAGACCCGTCGCAACTCCACCGACCTGGAAGACATTTTCATTGCCCACATCGCCGGTATGGACGTGATGGCACGTGCACTGGAAAGTGCAGCCAAACTGCTTGAAGAGTCTCCTTACAAGAAGATGCTGGCCGACCGCTATGCTTCCTTCGACAGTGGTAAAGGCAAGGAATTTGAAGATGGCAAACTGACGCTGGAGGATTTGGTAGCTTACGCAAAAGCCAACGGTGAGCCGAAACAGACCAGCGGCAAGCAGGAATTGTATGAGGCAATCGTGAATATGTACTGCTAATAATGATCAATGTTTAGTGATTAGTGGTTAATAAGTTGCGCATGAGGTGTTTCAATATTAATCATTAATCGCTAATCATTAATCGCTAATCATTAACCATTAATCATTAATATCATGAATTATACAGAAAAAGGCAGTAAACTCTACCTCTTCTCTATTGTGCTGGTAGCCGTCATCGGGGGCTTGCTTTTCGGCTACGATACAGCAGTCATATCCGGTGCCGATAAAGGGCTTCAGGCATTTTTTATGGGTGCCTCCGATTTTGTCTACACAGATACGATTCACGGCATTACCTCTTCCAGTGCACTTATCGGATGTATCATCGGTAGTGCTCTTTCGGGATTCTTCGCATCCAATCTGGGACGTAAGAATTCTCTTTTCATAGCCGGCGTCTTGTTCTTTCTGTCGGCATTGGGCTCCTACTACCCGGAATTCCTTTTCTTCGACTATGGTGTTCCTTCCTATTCCTTGCTCGTGGCATTCAATTTCTACCGTGTATTGGGAGGAATCGGCGTAGGTTTGGCATCGGCCATCTGCCCGATGTATATTGCGGAAATTGCGCCGAGCAACATTCGCGGGACTCTGGTATCATGGAATCAGTTTGCCATTATCTTCGGCCAGTTGGTGGTTTACTTCGTGAATTTCCTTATTCTGGGCGAGAATTCAAATCCGGTGATAAAGGCCATTGAAGGAGTCAACCAGATTCTGAATCCCGAAGCGGCAGCATGGACCACAGAGATAGGATGGCGTCTGATGTTTGTCAGTGAGGCTGTTCCTGCAGGAGTCTTTGCGTTGCTCGTACTGTTTGTTCCCGAAACGCCACGCTATCTTGCCATGAGTGGCAAGGATGATAAGGCACTCCAGGTGTTAAGCCGTATCAACGGCTTGGCTCAGGCAAAGGTTATTCTGTCTCAAATCAAAGCCACGGCAGAGGAAAAGACGGAAAAGCTTTTCACTTATGGCTGGATGGTTATCTTTATCGGTATCATGCTGAGTGTATTCCAGCAAGCGGTAGGTATCAACGCCGTACTCTATTTCGCACCGCGTATCTTCGAAACGATGGGAATGGGCAACCCGATGGTTCAAACCGTCATCATGGGTATCATCAATATTCTGTTCACGTTGCTGGCTGTCTTTACAGTCGAGAAATGGGGACGTAAACCGCTGCTCATCTCGGGGTCTATCGGCATGGCGATAGGTGCTTTCGGAGTAGCTCTTTGCAACGTTGTGGCAGGGCTTCCTCCCATGTTGGCTGTTGTCAGCATCATGGTCTACAGTGCTTCGTTCATGTTCAGCTGGGGCCCCATCTGCTGGGTACTGATTGCTGAAATCTTCCCGAATACCATCCGTGGCGCTGCAGTAGCCATTGCCGTAGCCTTCCAATGGATATTCAATTTCATTGTATCTTCCACCTTCGTACCTATGTACAATATGAGTTTGGGAGATATGGGAGACAAGTTCGGGCACATGTTTGCTTATGGCTTATACGGAATCATCTGTGTGGTGGCTGCTCTGTTTGTCTGGAAGCTTGTTCCCGAAACGAAAGGCAAGACACTGGAAGACATGACCAAGCTGTGGAAGAATAGAAGAAACAATAGATAAGACCGTCATTGAAACTGTCCATATAAGACGGGAAAGAGGAGGCCTGATGAATGCCTCCTCTTTTTGTTATCAATTCCGTATCTTTTCCCTTATCCGTTCAAGATGGGAAAGAAAAATCTTCGGAGGGGAAGATAACATGTAAGGATAAACCGTACCTTTGCACTGTTTTTAATCAGGAATAGCAAGAAAGTTATGGATTCAATGAAAATCAATAAGGTGCAGATACGCAATCTGCAGATTGAAGATTATGACCAGTTGGCACAATCGTTTACGCGCGTTTATTCAGACGGAAGCGATGTGTTCTGGACGCACAAACAAATAGAAAAACTGATACGCATCTTCCCCGAGGGACAGATTGTGACGGTGGTTGACGAGAAAATCGTGGGCTGTGCGCTTTCCATCATAGTGAACTACGATGATGTGAAGAACGACCACACTTACGCCCAGGTTACGGGCAAGGAGACTTTCAACACCCACAATCCGAAAGGCAACATACTTTATGGCATCGAAGTCTTTATCCATCCCCAATACCGTGGCCTGCGTCTGGCACGCCGTATGTATGAATACCGCAAGGAACTTTGCGAGACATTGAACCTGAAGGCAATCATGTTTGGCGGACGTATCCCCAACTACTACAAATATGCCGATCAAATCCGCCCCAAGGAGTACATAGATAAGGTGAAGCAAAAGGAAATCTTCGACCCGGTGCTGACCTTTCAGCTCTCTAACGACTTCCACGTGCGCAAGGTGATGCGCAACTACCTTCCCAATGATGAGGAGTCCAAGCACTACGCCTGCCTGCTGCAATGGGACAATATCTACTATCAGGCTCCCACACAAGACTATGTAAACCCCAAAACCACTGTCCGCGTAGGCTTGGTACAATGGCAGATGCGTACCTACAAGACACTGGATGACCTTTTTGAGCAAGTGGAATTTTTTGTGGATGCCGTGAGCGACTACAAGAGTGACTTTGTCCTTTTTCCCGAATACTTCAACGCACCGTTGATGGCAAAATTCAACAACGAGGGCGAGTCGCAGGCTATCCGCGGGCTGGCGGCCTATACCGAGGAAATCAAGGAGCGTTTCGTCAAGCTCGCCATCAGCTATAACATCAACATTATTACGGGCAGTATGCCGCTTATCAAGGAAGACGGGCTGCTATACAACGTAGGATTCCTCTGCCGACGTGACGGAAGTTATGAAATGTACGAAAAGATACATGTCACTCCCGACGAGATAAAGTCCTGGGGACTGAGCGGAGGCAAGTCCATCCAAACTTTCGATACGGACTGTGCTAAGATAGGCGTGCTGATATGCTACGATGTAGAGTTCCCCGAACTGAGCCGCATCATGGCGGACCAAGGCATGCAGATACTCTTTGTTCCTTTCCTTACCGATACGCAGAATGCTTACAGCCGCGTAAAGGTGTGCGCCCATGCTCGTGCCATCGAAAACGAGTGCTTTGTAGTGATAGCCGGCAGTGTAGGCAATCTTCCCCGCGTGCACAACATGGACATCCAGTATGCCCAGTCCGGCGTGTTCACTCCCTGCGACTTCGCTTTCCCCACAGACGGCAAGCGTGCGGAAGCCACTCCGAATACCGAAATGATTCTTGTGTCGGATGTGGATCTGGACTTGCTGAATGAACTGCATACCTACGGCAGTGTACGCAACCTGAAAGACCGGAGAGGCGATTTGTACGAGGTGAAAATGAAGAAATGACCCCCTTCCGGATGCCACACTTCATCGTCCCGAATGCCACACCTTAGCATCCCGAATGCCACGGGTTCCGGACAACGAAGTGTGGCATTTCAGTTGCCGAAGTGTGGCATTCGGGATGATGAAGTGTGGCATTTCGGATGGTAATTCCATTGCTTATCCGTATCTTTACACGATTTTACTCTAAAAAAACAAAACGATGGCCAAGAAAACTGTCTCCGCTCCCGAAATACCTCTTTGTACCAATGTGTTGCGATTACTGGACTACCGCATGGCTCCCGACGAACTGATTCTGTTCGATTGGCTCGTGGTGAAACAGATTGCCTTTAAATACAAGCCTTTCCATTACTCCCAAGCCCGTGTGGAGGAGGAAACCCGTATCCGCCGCACCCGGCAGGAAGTCATCATCAAGCAATTCTCCGGCCTGGGCTTCCTGAAAACCGACATAAAGGTCAATTCCGTCACCCGTGGGCGTGTCCGCTATTACTCCGTGGACTTCAGCGTACTTGCCGACGCGGATGTCCTGCTGGAACTCATCGTGCTCGGAAGCACGCTTTTCCGCAACTTCCTGAGCTACTTTGACTACCACGCCATCATGCAGAAGAAGAGCAAGGAAGAGGTGTTGAAGCCTGTCGCCGCCATCGACCGCAAGGCTGCCGACCGAATCTACCGGCTGCTGAACGAGGTCTATGACAAGCGCCGCCAATACTACAATGACGGGGGACTGACCGATAAGGTGAAGCCCAAACGTACCAAAATCGCCATACAATTGCTGCACAACAAGCCCATAGAGCGCAAGCTGGCAAAGCTGACGGACTACTACGATGACAACAGCATAAAAAACGCCTTTCTGGCTTATGTGGACGAAGTCCTGACCGGAAAGAAAACACCTGAGAACCTGATGTATTACTTCCTCTCCTTTGACGAGGCACTGGATTGCTTCGGAGTGGTGAACCATTACCTCAACGAATTCACGTTATATTATACTCATGGCAGCAACGGCAGTTGATTGACAACCGCCGCCGATGCTTTTATTATTTCTTTATTTATAATACTTGTATTATTCTTTCGCGTGCTGTTCCCTGCACGCCCATTGCCGATAGCGGCAATGGCATTCGCAGAATTCTACATACCATTTGTTGAACTCAGCAAAACATCCCTCTCATTTGTAGTTTTCAGGTCGCTTGTTTGAGCTAAATTTACGTTTTTTGCCGTTTTTTGCTTAGGGGACCCGTGCATTTTGGGGATTTTTAGAAAGGTCATATCAAACGAATATTACCCCCACATCCATTGAACTGACGCCAAATAAAACATTTTATCGCACTTAGCCAGCTTTTTCCACCTAAAAAGTCTCTTGTATCTAAGTTTTTTGTAAATTTGCACCCTTAAAATAGAGAAGATGGCTTTTGACGTACCAAGAAATATGCCAGTCAAGAGTATCTTCAATCGTAAATTGTCAAATAGTAAATATCAAGATGGGTAAGAAGTTTGCCGAATATTCGAAGCTTGACCTTTCCGATGTGAACGGGAAAGTGTTGGAGAAATGGGACGAAAACCAGGTTTTCGCCAAGAGTATGACAGAACGTGAAGGTTGTCCTTCTTTCGTGTTTTTCGAAGGACCTCCCTCGGCCAATGGTATGCCGGGCATTCACCACGTAATGGCTCGCTCCATTAAGGACATTTTCTGTCGTTACAAGACAATGAAGGGATTTCAGGTAAAGCGCAAGGCCGGATGGGACACTCATGGGCTTCCCGTGGAACTGGGTGTGGAAAAGGCGCTCGGCATCACCAAAGAGGATATTGGCAAGACCATTTCAGTGGCAGAATACAACGCCGCCTGCCGCAAGGACGTCATGAAGTTCACCAAAGAGTGGGAAGACCTGACTCACAAGATGGGCTACTGGGTGGACATGAAGAACCCCTACATCACTTACGACAACCGCTACATCGAAACCTTGTGGTGGCTGTTGAAGCAACTCTACAAGAAAGGACTGCTTTATAAAGGATATACCATACAGCCGTATTCTCCCGCTGCCGGTACGGGACTCAGCTCGCACGAGCTGAACCAGCCCGGATGCTACCGCGACGTGAAAGACACGACCGTGGTGGGGCAGTTCAGGATAAAGAACCCGAAGCCGGAAATGGCAGAGTGGGGGACTCCCTACTTCCTGGCATGGACTACCACTCCGTGGACATTGCCCAGCAATACCGCGCTCTGTGTAGGGCCTAAGATAGACTACGTTGCCGTGCAGACCTACAACGGCTATAGCGGCGAGAAAATGACCGTCGTCCTGGCAAAGGCGCTGCTCTACACCCACTTCAACAAAAAAGCGGAAGGCATTGCATTAGAGGACTATAAGCCGGGTAATAAGCTGATACCGTTCAAGGTGGTGGGCGAATATAAAGGCCCGGACCTGATAGGCATGGAGTACGAACAGCTCATCCCGTGGGTGAAGCCGATAGACGTGGCCGAAGACGGCAGTTGGACTGCCAGCGACAAAGGTTTCCGCGTAATCGCGGGTGATTATGTGACGACCGAAGACGGTACGGGTATCGTACACATCGCCCCGACCTTTGGTGCGGACGATGCCTTTGTGGCCCGTGCTGCAGGCATACCTTCCCTGTTCATGATAAACAAGAAAGGTGAAACCCGCCCGATGGTGGATCTCACCGGTAAGTTCTATCTGATAGATGAACTGGATGAGGATTTCGTAAAGGCATGTGTCAACGTGGACCTCTATAAGGACTATCAGGGCAAGTGGGTGAAGAATGCCTACGACCCCCAATTCACTGTAGACGGCAAGTACGACGAACAAGCCGCACAAGCTGCCGAATCGCTGGATATTGAAATCTGCATGATGATGAAAGCCGCCCGCCAGGCATTCAAGATAGAAAAGCATGTACACAACTATCCGCACTGCTGGCGTACGGACAAACCCGTATTGTACTATCCGCTGGATAGCTGGTTCATCCGCAGCACTGCTTGCAAGGAACGTATGATAGAGTTGAACAAGACCATCAACTGGAAGCCGGAAAGCACCGGTACGGGACGTTTTGGCAAGTGGCTGGAAAACCTGAATGACTGGAACCTCAGCCGTTCGCGCTATTGGGGTACTCCGCTGCCCATCTGGCGCACGGAGGACAATAGCGAGGAAAAATGTATCGAGTCTGTAGAAGAGCTCTACAACGAAATAGAGAAATCCGTGGCTGCCGGCCTGATGCAGTCCAACCCCTACAAGGACAAAGGCTTCCAGCCGGGCGTATACACCGAAGAGAATTACGACAAGATAGACCTGCACCGTCCTTACGTGGACGATGTCATCCTTGTTTCCAAAGACGGCAAGCCGATGAAACGCGAGACGGACTTGATTGACGTTTGGTTCGATTCCGGTGCCATGCCTTATGCACAAATACACTATCCGTTCGAGAATAAGGAACTGCTGGATAGCCACCAGGTATATCCTGCCGATTTCATCGCCGAAGGGGTGGATCAGACACGCGGTTGGTTCTTCACGTTGCACGCCATCGCCACGATGGTGTTCGACAGCACCGCCTACAAAGCCGTCATCTCCAATGGTCTGGTGCTCGACAAGAACGGAAACAAGATGTCCAAGCGCTTGGGCAATGCCGTAGACCCCTTCTCGACCATCGAGAAATACGGTTCCGACCCGTTGCGCTGGTACATGATTACCAACTCCTCTCCGTGGGACAACCTCAAGTTCGACGTGGATGGCGTGGAAGAGGTGCGCCGCAAGTTCTTCGGAACACTCTATAACACCTATTCATTCTTCGCCCTCTATGCCAATGTGGACGAATTTGAATACAAGGAAGCCGACGTGCCCATGACGGAACGTCCCGAGATAGACCGCTGGATTCTCTCCGTGCTGAATACGCTGGTGAAGAACGTGGATACCTGCTACAATGAATACGAACCCACAAAGGCGGGACGTCTCATTTCCGAATTCGTGAATGACAACCTCTCCAACTGGTATGTCCGCCTGAACCGCAAACGTTTCTGGGGCGGTGGTATGACGCAGGACAAGCTCTCTGCATTCCAGACACTCTATACATGCCTCGAAACCGTGGCTAAGCTGATGGCACCCATCGCTCCGTTCTATGCTGATATGCTCTATTCCGACCTGACCGAAGTTACCGGACGCGACAACGTCGTTTCCGTACACCTTGCCAAGTTCCCCGAGTATAAGGAGGAAATGATAGACAAGGAACTGGAAGCCCGTATGCAGATGGCGCAAGACGTCACTTCCATGGTATTGGCATTGCGCCGCAAAGCAGATATTAAGGTTCGTCAGCCATTATACACAGCATGGATACCTATCACAAATGAGGATATGGAAAGACGTCTTAACGCAGTAAAGCATTTAATAGAGGCTGAAGTTAATGTTAAATCCTTAACATTAATGAGTAGTAATACTATTGGGATGATTATAAAACGCGTCAAATGTGATTATAAAAAGATGGGGCCCAAGTTTGGCAAACTGATGAAGTCCATAGCTATAGCTGTAGAAGAACTTTCTCAAGAAGAAATATTAAAATTCGAATCAGAAAGGAAATACTCTTTGAAAATAAATGATACAGTTGCTGTTATAGAACTTAGTGATGTGGAAATATTAACAGAAGACGCTCCTGGCATGTTGACAATGACGAATGGTAATCTAACAGTAGGTTTAGATATTGAGATAACGGAAGAACTTCGATTTGAAGGTATTGCTCGTGAATTAGTAAATCGTATCCAAAATATACGTAAATCAAGTGGTCTTGAAATTACTGATAAAATAAAAATAACACTATCTAAAAATCCACAAACAGATAGTGCAGTAATTAATAATAAAGACTATATTTGTAACCAAGTTTTGGGGACTTCTCTAGAACTTAAGGATTTTATTGAAAATGGTACCGAAATAGAGTTTGAAAACTTCAAACTCCATGTGAGCATTGTTAAAGAATAATTAATTAAACATGTAAAGTTATGGCAGAAAAGACAAGATACTCAGATGCAGAATTGGAAGAATTCCGTGCTATCATTTTAGAAAAGTTGGAATTGGCACAACGTGACTATGAACTATTAAAGGCCAGCCTAACAGGTGCAGATGGTAACGATACCGACGATACATCTCCTACTTATAAAGTGTTGGAGGAGGGCGCTAATACTTTGTCTAAGGAAGAAACAACACGTTTAGCACAGCGTCAACTAAAGTTCATCCAAGGATTACAAGCTGCTTTAGTACGTATTGAAAACAAAACATACGGTATTTGTCGTGAAACTGGTAAGTTGATTCCGGCAGAACGCTTACGTGCTGTGCCCCATGCTACCTTAAGCATAGAAGCTAAAAATAACGGCAAGAAATAGAAATGGGTAATTTTTTCACCAAAAGTCGAATTGCGTTACTTGTTATTTTTTCGGTATTAATTATCGACCAGATAATAAAAGTATGGATAAAAACACATATGTATTGGCACGAAAGTATACGTGTCACAGATTGGTTTTATATATACTTTACAGAAAATAATGGTATGGCTTTCGGTATGGAAATATTAGGAAAGCTGTTTTTGACGTCATTTCGTATTGTTGCTGTAACAATCATAGGATGGTTCTTATATAAATTTGTAAAACAAGGTGTTAAAACTGGATTTATAATCTGTATATCACTTATCCTTACTGGAGCATTAGGAAATATAATTGATAGTGTATTTTATGGTGTACTGTTTAATGAAAGTACTCATTCCCAGATAGCCTCTTTTCTACCTGAAGGAGGAGGGTATGCTTCCTTATTTTATGGTAAGGTAGTAGATATGTTTTATTTCCCTATCATTGATACTAACTGGCCCCAGTGGCTACCATTTATCGGTGGACAGCATTTTATTTTCTTTAGTCCGATTTTTAACTTTGCTGATGCAGCAATAAGTTGTGGTATTATCTCACTATTGTTATTCTATAGCAAATATTTGAATGAAGTTTTTCATACTGTAACTCCTAATTTAACGAAAATCGGAAAGAACGGAATAAAAATTGGCATTACTTGTATCGCATTAGGTTGGCTCATTGGTTATATATTTAATGATATCAAGTTATTTGTAGACATGTTAATGCAAGGTTGCATTCTAATTTTGATAGGGATTACTGTATATATTATTGGCAAAATAAAGAAAAATAAGAAATAGTTATATCCTTAACTAATGTTAGAGGAATAAATTATAAATGAAAGGAATAAATCGAATTCAATGGTGTAGCGTAGTCCTTCTGGCGTTCAGTCTGACGGCTTGTAAGGTGAAAAGACCTGAGACCGTCCTTCCGGATGCCAAGATGGAAAACGTGCTTTATGATTATCACATAGCCAAAGCTATGGGTGAAGAAGTGCCGTATAACGAAAGTTATAAGCGGGTGCTATACATTGAGTCGGTTTTCAAGAAATATGGCATCACTCAGGCCGATTTTGACTCTTCCATGGTCTGGTTTGCCCGTAATCCGGAAGTACTTACCAAAATCTACGAGAAAGTGAATGTACGGTTGAAAGCCGAGAGAGACGGTATCAACCACTTGATTGCCCTGCGTGACAACAAGCCGAAAGAATCACTTCCCGGAGACAGTATCGACGTGTGGATATGGCAGCACATCTATCAGTTGACGGGTATGCCCCTGGACAACAAGATAACGTTTACGTTGCCATCAGACACCAATTTCCACGACCGTGACACGCTGCGCTGGAGCGTGCGCTTCCGTTTCCACAACGGTGCACCGGACAGCATACATGCTCCGTTGATGGCGATGCAGATTCTTTACGAAAAGAATGACAGTGTCATCAGTGCCATTCGGAAAGTACAAGACACAGGTGTGGAAACGCTCACCTTGTTTGCCGATACTTTAGGAGAAATCAAGGAAATACGCGGGTTCATCTATTATCCGCAGCAGGAGACTCCACAGCCTTTGCTGGCAGACCGTATCTCACTGATGCGCTATCACGCCACGGACAGCTTGGTCATTGCCCCAAAGGACAGCCTTCAGCAGGCGACAGACTCCCTTCGCAAAGACAGTATCGGAAAACCTGAGAAATTGAAACCTCTGGAAATTCAGGAGCAGGAAAATACCACGACTCCCAGAACCATACGTCCCCGCCCGAAAGCATGAAACGCTACGCTTCCCATTTTCTGTTTCTTCCCGGGCATGGCTATCTGAAACAATATGTGGTGGAGATAGGTGAAGGACAATGTGTATCACGTATCTTCCCATTGACAGAAGAGGTGGAGAATACGGAATGGCTACCGGGAGTCATAGCTTTGCTTACGGAGGTGGAAACAGACTATCCTCATTTTGATACGTGCTGCAATATACTGACGGCAATCCCTCCGGTTATCGAGGAAGAATTGCCTTATTTGATTCCCTGGTTGTTTTTTCCTTTTGATTTTACTACAATGCAGCCTGGCGCCGGAACTCAGCGCAAACTACTGCTGTGGCAATAGCCACATTCAATGACTCCGAGGTCTCACGGCTGGCGGGATAATTCGGTATGTATAGTTTGCGGTTGATGAGTGCCTCCACTTCTTTTCCGATGCCATTTCCTTCATTACCCATCACAATCAGCCCATTTTTCGAAAGCGGTTGTCCGTACATATTCTCTCCGTCCAGGAAAGTGCCGTAAACGGGAATATCCTTCAGTGAGCGGATGAACTCGGGTAGGGGAGTATAATGCAGTCTGACGCGTGCGATACCTCCCATCGTGGCCTGCACAGTTTTGGGATTATAGATATCCACCGTGTTGGGCGAACAGAAAATATGCTCTATCCCGAACCAATCAGCAAGGCGGACAATCGTTCCCAGGTTACCGGGGTCTTGCACATCATCCAAAGCCAGACAGAGGGAGTGGCTGATGACGGAAATATCCGTCTCCTCATCCGGCTGCCGGAACACAGCCAGCACTTGTTGGGGAGTTTTCAGCAGGCTGGCACGCGAAAGTTCCTCCTCCGATACTTCCGTGACATCCGTTACGGTGGAGAGAGGGCGGTTCCGGGAAAGCCATTCTGAAGTTGCCAGCAAGAACTGACAAGGAAAATGTCCCAACAAATCCCCTACGAGTTTAGGTCCTTCTGCCAGAAATACCTTGTCGGCCTTCCGGTTCTTTTTCTGCTCCAACGAGTGGATATATTTAATGCGATTTTTACTTAATGCCATAGGACACACATGTTATCATTTGACAAAAATACGTGATTATTTCAATATAATCAAAAACTCTGCACTCTTCCGGCGTTTTTTATTTCGGGAACAAAAAAATACAAGTATATTTGTAGCTGTTTATGCGCAATTAATGACTCGGTATGAATAAAGGTTTCCGCTACGCGATACTTACTACTATCGTACTTTTGTTGGCTTCCTGTTCTTCTACCAAATATGTGCCGGACGGCTCGTATTTGCTGGATGAAGTGCGCATACATACTGATAATAAGGAAGTAAAACCATCCAATCTCTCCATGTACATCCGCCAGAATCCCAATGCGAAGTGGTTCAGCCTGATAAAGACCCAGTTGTATGTCTACAACTGGTCCGGACGGGACTCTACACGCTGGATAAACCGTACATTGAGGAAATTAGGTGATGCCCCGGTCATATACAGTGAGGAGGAAACCAACCGGACCAGGGAAGAAATCACTAAGGCTGTGCAGAATATGGGCTATATGGGCGCCCTGGTGGAACCGGTACGCCAAGTCAAGAAGAAAAAGATGAAGTTGGTCTATAAGGTGACAACCGGCAAGCCCTATAAAGTTCGTACCTTGAAATATGATATCCAGGACAGTAAAATAAAGGAATACATGCGGCAGGATTCCGCAGTAACCTTATTATCCGAAGGCATGTATTTTGATGTCAATGTACTGGATGCAGAACGCCAGCGCATCACAAACAAACTGCTTCAGAATGGATATTACAAGTTCAATAAAGAGTACATATCCTATACTGCGGATACTGTCCGTAATTCTTATCTGGTAGATTTGACACTGCATTTGGCTCCATACAGACAGCATAACGAGGATACGCCGCAGAATCACCGGCAATACACTATCAATAAAGTGAGTTTCATTACCGATTATAATGTGTTGCAGGCATCCACCCAGAACAGCATCGAGGTGAATGATTCATTGCATTACAAAGGCTTTCCCATCTACTACAAAGACAAGCTTTATCTGCGCCCCAAAGTGCTGACCAACAATCTGCGCATCACTCCGGGAACTCTCTATAACGAGCAGAACGTGCAGCGTACCTACTCCAACTACGGACGCCTGCAAGCCCTGAAATATACCAATATCCGTTTTTTTGAAGTGCAACAGAGTGACAGTGCAAAGCTCAACGCCTATGTGATGCTGACCAGAGGCAAGCATCAGTCCGTATCTTTTGAGGTGGAAGGCACAAACTCTGCCGGCGACTTGGGAGCTGCCGCTTCGGTGGCTTTTCAGCACCGCAACATGTTCAAAGGTTCCGAAACATTCATGTTCAAGCTACGTGGGGCATACGAGGCTGTGTCCGGTTTGCAGAGTTCATTAAACCAGAACTACATAGAATTGGGAGCGGAAACAACCATCAATTTCCCAAGGTTCATGTTCCCCTTTGTATCCAGCGATTTCAAGCGGAGGATAAGGGCTACTACAGAGTTTGGGTTGCAATATAACTACCAGATACGCCCGGAATTCACGCGCATTGTAGCATCTGCCGGATGGAGCTATAAATGGGGGGTACAGCAGCGTCGCTCGCAACATCGCATTGATTTGCTGGACATCAATTATCTCTACATGCCTAGTATAGACTCACTGTTTAGAGAAAAATATCTGGAGAAAGACGAGAACTACATCCTCAAATACAATTATGAAGACCGCTTTATTGTCCGCACCGGCTATAGCTATATCTACAACAGTGCCGGAAGAGCATTGATGAATAACTCCGGTATCGGAAATTCCTATACCATCCGCCTCAATTTTGAATCGGCGGGTAACTTGTTGTATGCTGTGGCAAAGCTCGGAGGAATGAAAAAGAATGCATCGGGGGAATACACTTTGTTGAACATTCCTTTTGCCCAATACCTGAAAGGCAATTTTGACTTTGCCAAGAATCTGGTCATTGACAACCGCAATTCATTGGCATTTCATTTTGGTGCCGGTATTGCCATTCCATACGGCAATGCAACAATGCTTCCATTTGAGAAGCGCTACTTCTCCGGCGGCGCCAACAGTGTGCGCGGATGGTCTGTACGTGATTTGGGGCCCGGTTCTTTCCCCGGCGATAATAACTTCATGAACCAGTCGGGAGACATCAAGCTGGATGCCAGCATTGAATACCGCACACGGTTGTTCTGGAAATTCAGAGGAGCCCTCTTTGTAGATGCCGGGAATATCTGGACAATACGGGATTATAAAGACCAGCCGGGAGGTCAGTTTAAATTTGACAAGTTCTATAAGCAGATTGCCGTGGCATATGGTTTGGGATTGCGTCTTGACCTGGATTTCTTTGTATTGCGTTTCGACGGAGGTATGAAGGCCATCAATCCGGCTTATGAAAAGAAAAAAGACCGTTATCCCATTATTCATCCTAAATTCAGCCGCGATTTTGCTTTCCACTTTGCTGTGGGATATCCGTTCTAATGAAAGTTGAAAATGGAAAGTGAGAAATGCTTATTGGGCATCTATGTACCAGCCACTTTCCATTTTCAATTTTCCATTAATTAAAAGCGTAGTACGTGCCAATCATCGTCGCCTGACGTGCTGCTGCCACACCTTGGGCATCCAGCGTCACTGTCATTTCCTCACCGTTCGGAAGGGTCATTTGTGCAGTGCCGTCATTGTTCATTTGCAGCAATTCTGTGCTGACACCATCGGCAACAACATTCCAAGTATTCAACTCTTTGTTGTAAATGAGTTCCATAGAAGCAGTCTCACCTTCTTTGGTGATAGAATAGCCGTTTTCAAGTGTCTCTACCAGGTAGTCACCGTTTTCGCCTTTCACTTTCTTTACATCACCAATGCTGGCCATAGGGTTTGAACCACTCCAGAATTCGATGGAGTTGATGACCAATGCATCGGCCAGATAGCAAACGCCATATACCGGGATAATATTGAATGCCAGATAAACCAGTTCGTTTACAAACTTGGTACCAATACCTTGATTCCAGCTGACCAGTTTACTATGCAGTCCAAAAGAACCGATACAAGAACTGAAAAGAAACGAGCCGCAAATCATTACGGTCGCAGCCATCTTCAAATTGAACTTTTTCATAATCACTCTTTTTTATTTTACTGTGTTTAATTAGCTTTATAGCTCATCGAGTTATTTTAAGCATCCGCAAATATAGGATTTTTTACGAAAATACATCCTATTTGAGCTTAAAATCTGTTTTCAGTAAAACGGAAGTGTCTATTTACGAGCCTTTTGGAAAAGAGCTTTTCTTATCCAGCGGTCAACGGCAAACTTGCCCGGACCTATGATATACATCAATATGAACACTACCAGATATACAAAAGCCAACTCTTTCGTGGCAAACGGGTCATTACCATGAATTACAAAAAAGGCAACAGCCATTGTAAACACCATTGGTATCATAGCCAAACGATAGAGAAAACCTATAATGAATGCCATGGAACATGCCAATTCACCAAAGATAGCCAGTCCTAAAGACAGCGGACTGCCTACACCCAGCGGGTCAGGGAAAACGGCCGACAGCTCTTGAAAGTTAGTCCACTTCTGGATACCGTGGTTCATTAATAATATACCGAATACAATTCTTGCAATCAATAGCATAGCAGATGTTGCCGTTCCGTCCGGTTTGGCGGGAAATAAAAGTTGTTTTAACATATTCATTCGTTTTTAAGTTCGTATATGAACTATAACAAATATTACTCAATAAAAGTTTACTCCCGCTTCAAGGGTTTGATGATAATCCGTAAAGACGGGTCATAGGTAAAGTAACTCCACATCCAGTCTACGAAGATGAAAAGACGGTTCTTTACACCCACAATACTCATCAAATGGATGAATAGCCACACAGCCCATGCCGGAAAACCGCCAAAACGCAGTTTCTTAAGCTCGACTACGGCATGATTGCGGCCAATGGTCGCCATGGAGCCTTTGTTTTGATATATAAACGGCTGTAACGGCAGGCCTGTTTCTGCACGCTGCAAGTTCCTTATCAAGTTGCGGGCCTGCTGGATGGCTGGTTGCACCACTTGCGGGTGTCCTTTGGGATACTCCTCAGAAATCATAAGGGCCGTATCCCCGATAGCGAAAATATTGGGATATTGAGAAAGACGGTTATAAGTGTCCACCTTCAAGCGGTTTCCCGGTCCATAGGCATCGGCAGGCAATCCTTGAAGGCTGTTTGCCTTGACACCGGCCACCCAGAATACATTTTTGGTATCGATGGCAGTCCCGTCATTCAATGCCAATTGATAATTCTCGTATCCCATCACCCGTTGGTTCAATTTGATTTCCACATCACGCTTCTTCAGATAATCGGCCACTTCTTTGGAAGACTCTTCTGAAAAAGCAGACAAGAGCCGGGAAGAACCATCCAACAAGATGATACGCATCTCATTGATATTCAAGTCCGGATAGTCTTGAGGAAGGACAAACTTCCTCATCTCGGCCAAAGCACCAGCCAACTCTATTCCCGTAGCTCCACCGCCTACAATGGCAAAGGTCATCAGACGCCTGCGCTCTTCTTTATTACCGGTGTTCTGGGCTTGTTCAAAACTATCCAATATCTGGTTTCGGTTGAACAAGGCTTCCGAAGTATTCTTTAGTGCCATGGTCTGTTTCTCCAGCCCGTCGTTTCCAAAATAATTTGTGTTGCAGCCGGTGGCAATGACCAAATAGTCGTATGCCAGCGTGCCGATGGAAGTCTCCAGCAGATTGTGTTCCGGGAAGACTTGCTGTGCTTCACAAATACGTATATGGAAATGCTCTCTTTTTTTGAAGATTTTTCGGTATGGGAATGATATGGCACTCGGTTCAATACCTGCTGTGGCCACTTGATAGAGTAACGGTTGGAAGATGTGATGGTTATTCTTATCCAGTAAAACTATCTGAAACTTGTTGCTTTTCAATTTTCGTGCCAGCTTTAATCCGCCAAAGCCGCCGCCTACGATTACCAGTCGTTTCTGTCCCTCTTTATCGGGAATGTCCATTGCTGTTTTCATAATTCAATATCATGTTGTTCTTTGTAATATTAAAATAACAGTATAAATCGAGGAAAGTTCTATAAATGATGTAGTTAAAAAGAGTGAACCCCACATGCAATGTAGAAATGAACATTAAAAGAGAAAAATTGGAAACAAAAAGAACAGTAACATTGTTGTAATGAAGAACATAAAAACTAACTTTGCCACGGAAGTTTTCTACAAGTAAATGGACACTAAATTGACAAAATGGATATTACCAATATTGATGCTGATTACAGAAACGGCTGTTCATGCACAAACACACCTTGCAGAAGCAAAAAACTCTGTGGACTCAATTTCTACGTATCCCATAGACTCGCTTCCCAAGAAACGCAGTTTTTTCGGAAAAATTTTGAATTACTTCAACGATGCCAACAAAGAAAAGAAAAACAAGAAATTTGATTTCAGCATTATAGGCGGACCTCATTATTCCAGTGACACCAAATTTGGAATCGGACTGGTGGCGGCAGGACTCTACCGTACCGACCGGAACGATAGTATTCTCCCTCCGTCCAATGTCTCTCTGTATGGGGATGTCTCCACAGTGGGATTCTATTTGCTGGGAGTACGTGGAAACCATCTGTTTCCCCAAGACAAATACCGGTTGAACTACAATCTGTATTTCTATTCTTTCCCAAGCCTTTACTGGGGACAAGGATATGACAATGGAGCCAATGATGACAATGAGAGTGAATACGATCGCTTTCAGGCGCAGGTTAAGGTGGACTTCATGTTCCGGATGGCACGTAACTTTTATATCGGTCCGATGACAGCATTTGATTACGTGTATGGACATGACTTTGAAAAACCGGAATTATGGAAAGGAATGAAAGCGCGTAGCACCAACGTGAGCTTGGGGTTTTCCTTGTTGTATGATTCACGCGATTTTCTGACAAATGCCTATAAAGGATATTACCTACGGATAGACCAGCGCTTCAGTCCGGCCTTTTTGGGAAATAAATATGCATTCAGCAATACGGAACTGACGACCAGCTATTACCAGTCCGTGTGGAAGGGTGGGGTGTTGGCAGGCCAGTTCCATACTCTGCTGAACTACGGAAATCCGCCCTGGGGACTGATGGCAACATTGGGAAGTTCCTATTCTATGCGTGGCTATTATGAGGGGCGCTACCGTGACAAGTGTGCAATGGATGCCCAGCTGGAACTACGCCAACATGTATGGAAGCGAAATGGAGTTGCCGTATGGGTAGGGGCGGGAACCATATTCCCGAATTTCTCGGAATTGGAGGCCAGGCATATTCTTCCTAATTATGGTTTCGGCTACCGCTGGGAGTTCAAAAAGAGAGTAAACGTACGTTTGGATTTAGGTTTTGGCAAACACCAGACCGGATTTATATTCAATATCAATGAAGCTTTTTAGAGACATAAAAAAATGGTTCGACAATCAGGAACATTTGTTCTATCTGTTTCTGGTCATTCTGATAGTGCCCAATGTAGTGCTATGCTTTACAGAACCCATATCATGGACGGCAAAGATATGTAATATCCTGCTACCCCTTTCTATATATTATGCTGTAATGGCTTGGTCGAGAAACTGTGGCAGGACATTCTGGCTGCTATTTCCGTTCATCTTCTTCGGAGCCTTCCAGCTTGTATTGCTGTATCTTTTCGGTCAGTCCATTATCGCAGTGGATATGTTTCTGAATCTGGTGACAACCAATTCGAGCGAGGCGCTGGAACTGCTGGACAATCTGATACCTGCCATCGTTATTGTGGTAGTGCTCTATATACCTGCATTAATTCTGGCAACCATATCCATTGTACACAAACGCAGACTGTCCGAAGCATTCATCCGGCAAGCTCGCCGTCGCACTCTGTATGTGTTGTCTGCCGGAATATTATCCTTAGGCACTGCTTATTTGACAGATAACCGGTATGAGCCGAAATCCGAACTGTATCCTGCCAACGTATGCTACAACATAGCACTTGCTTTTCAACGGACGGCCCAGACGCGGAATTATCACAAGACCTCTAAAGATTTTACCTTTCATGCTAGAAGTACTCATCAGGCTGATGAAAGGGAAGTATATGTAATGGTGGTGGGAGAAACCTCACGGGCATGCAACTGGGCTTTGTACGGCTACGAACGGGAGACTAACCCGGGACTGTCGGGCATTGGCGGACTGACAGCTTTCAGCCATGTGCTGACAGAATCAAACACTACCCACAAGAGTGTTCCGATGTTGCTGTCGCCGGTCAGTGCTTCCAGTTTTGATTCCATCTATTATCAGAAAGGGATTATCACAGCATTCAAGGAAGCCGGTTACCAGACCGCCTTTTTCTCGAACCAGCGTTATAACCACTCATTTATAGACTTCTTCGGCAAAGAAGCCGACACGTATGATTTCATTAAAGAAGATGTGGGGGATTCCAATTACAACCCCTCTGATAACGAACTGTTGAAACTGGTAGCAAAAGAACTGGGCAAAGGAGTTTCCAGGCAATTTATAGTTCTCCACACTTACGGTTCTCATTTCAATTATAAAGAGCGCTATCCGGCAGAGCAGGCTTTCTTCCTGCCGGACATGCCCGTTGATGCGGAAGTGAAATACAAAGACAACCTGATTAATGCCTATGACAATTCTATCCGCTACACGGATAATTTTCTGGTTCGTCTGATAGATATGCTTCAAGAACAACATGTCAATTCTGCCCTGATATACACTTCAGACCATGGAGAAGATATTTTCGATGACAACCGGCATCTCTTTCTGCATGCTTCACCGGTACCTTCCTATTATCAGATACATGTGCCATTCTTTATTTGGATGTCCGACAACTACCGGCAGAGATACCCATCGTTATTGGAGGCCGCACAAGCCAATAGGCAGAAGAATGTATCTTCCAGTGCCTCATTCTTCCAGACAATGCTGGAAATAGGTGGAGTGGAGACCCCATACCGGAATGACTCTTTATCTGTCACCAGCGCTCTGTTTATCGAAAGACCCAGAGTCTATCTGAACGACCACAATGAAGCCCGCACACTGGATGATGTCGGTATGCTCAAGGAAGACTTCAAGATGCTGGAAGAGAAAGGCATCAGGTAATCAGGGAAAGAGAGCAGGCTGTTGCTATTTTGCCCTGATTCTTGATATAAAATTCTGAATCACCGGATACATCTCCTCTACCGTATTCAGCTCCATGCAAGCCGTCTCCAACGGGCACCAGCCGGTCTTGTCACGGTTAATGATATGGGGAACCTCTTGGGCAAAAGTCGTTTCAATTCCTGCTTCGCACAGCAATGCCAGCGCAGGAGTGCTGATTATATCGGCATAGACCGTTTTAAAGCCTCCCAGTACCATCAAAGCAGCGGCACCTTTCCCTATAACCTTATCGGCAATGGTAGCCCCCTTCATAAATGCAGAATCTGCCTGGTACAAATCATACAAATCCGCTACTCCCCGTTGGGTGAAAGTACGGACTTCCTCCCGGTTCTTCATAACACAAGAGTATCCTCCCTTGTGCAGTATGTCAATGATACTCTCCATTTTATAAAGTCTCTTGTTTCAACTGTTCTACAAATTTGTCAATACGATGCAGTTCTTTGGGAATATCAATCGTTTGCGGGCAATGCGGAGAACACTGGTTGCACCCGGTACAATGGTCGGCCTGCCTCAGTTTGGGTACACTTCGGTCATATCCTACGAGAAAAGCACGGCGTGCTTTCCGATAATTCTCATCCTGGCTGCTTTCCGGCACATTTCCTTCATTGACACATTTATTGTAATGTATCAAGATGGCAGGAATGTCAATTCCATACGGGCAAGGCATGCAGTACTTGCAGTCGTTGCAAGGTATGGTGGGGTACTCCATCATCAAATCTGCCGTATCATACAGATACTGAGTTTCCTCTTCTGTGAGTGGTACCAATGGAGAGTAAGTACGGATGTTATCCTGCAAATGTTCCATATAAGTCATGCCGCTCAGCACTGTCAGTACATCCTGGGGAGAACCGGCATAACGGAATGCCCAAGACGCCACACTGCGTTCGGGTTCGCGCTGCTTCAGCCGTGCCACAATATGGTCGGGGACATTGGAGAGCCGCCCACCCAGCAGAGGCTCCATAATGACAGCAGGGATCTTACGCTTGGCCAGCTCGTCATACAGATACTCTGCCTTGAAGTTGCTGCCCGAAGCATGTTTCCAGTCCACATAATTCAACTGTATTTGTACAAAGTCCCAATGAACTTCACCACGGTCATGCATCTGCAAGGCATAGTCATAGACTTCGATATCTCCGTGGAACGACCATCCCAAACGGCGGATGCGTCCTGCTTCACGCTCCTTGACAAGAAAATCAATCATACCGTTGTCTATGTAGCGTTTGCGGAATTGCTCCATGCCACCGCCACCAATCATGTGTAGCAGATAGTAGTCTATATAGTCCACCTGCATATCCTCGAACGACTTACGGTACATGGCGATGGAACCCTCGCGAGTCCAGGTATCAGGATGAAAATTGGATAGTTTGGTGGCAAGATAGAACGATTCGCGTGGATGGCGTTTCAGAGCTATTCCCGTAGACTTCTCACTCCATCCTTGTACATACATCGGAGACGTATCGAAATAATTCACGCCATGGGCAATGGCATAATCCACCAGTTCGTTTACAGCATCCTGGTCTATCATTTCCCCTTTTCCATCCGGAGCAGGAACGGTAGGCCAGCGCATACAGCCGTATCCTAAAATAGAAACTTTGTCACTCCCCAAACCAGGAAAACTACGATAGGTCATTTTATCCGTCGGAATGGGGCCCAATACTTTACTGCCTTCACTGCTTCCTTCCTTAGAACCACATCCATAGAGGGCAGCAGTAGATGTGGCGGTTGTAATTCCCACTATCTTCAAGAAATCACGACGGTTCATATTGTTTTTATGATGTTCTTCCATACTTATAGAAATTCTACTTTGTTATATAATTCGATGTCTTTCATGTCCTTCCACATAGATGGCACTGAACGGACGGGCCGGACAAAGATTCTCACATGCCCCGCAGCCGATACAACGCTCCACATTGATTACCGGAATCTTTGGAGAATCCTTGTCTTCAGGTATACTCGGCACCATTTGTATGGCTCCCGTCGGACAATGGCGTGCACAGTTGCCACACTGCACACCATCCGTCAGTGGTATGCAATTTTTCTTTACCCACACGGCATGCCCTATCTGAACGGATGATTTATCAGCTTTGGTTATCGGACGGATAGCCCCTGCAGGACATACCTCCGAACATTTTGTACATTCCGGTCTACAATAGCCGCGTTCGTATGACATTTCCGGTTGCATCAATTTCCTTAAGTCTGCAGAAGGACGAAGAACCTGATTGGGACATGCCGACACACAGAGCTGGCAGGCCGTGCAGTGTTGCGCCATATTGCGGGCACTCAATGAGCCGGGAGGAGTGAGGGGAGTGCTTCGCTCAGGAATCTTCTTATCTTCAATGGCTGCCAGTCCTCCGTCTACTTTCTTTTCCTGCGCTTTTAAAACAGAAGTGGCTGCAACCAGAGCCGTTGCTGTGAAAAAACTGCGGCGGGTTTCGTTTATCTGTTCCGAATCTGCCTTGCCCGCAGCAGGTTTACCGAAAGGATGATACTTGTAGGAAATGGCTCCATGCTTGCACTTCTCAATGCAGTTCATGCAAACCACACACCGGCTTGCATCAATCTGATGCTCCTTAAAGTTGATGCAGGCTGCCTTGCAGTTGCGTGAACAAAGACTGCATTGGTTGCACTTTTCCAAATCTATTGTGATGCGGAAAAGCGAATAACGTGAAAGGAAGCCCAAGACCGTTCCTACCGGGCAAATCGTATTACAATAGGTTCGTCCGTTGCGTCCGGCCAGAACAACAAGCACAGCCAAAGTAGCGGCAGCAATAATAAAAGTCGGCAGGCTCTTCAACCATACATCCGTTTCATAAAAGGCATAACTGTCTGCCCGTTCAGCCAGATAAGCAAGCAGATTGTTGCCCCATTGCCATATAGGTTGAAAAAGATTATTGGCAATACGTCCGTATGCACTATAGGGTGCAAGTAGAGCAGCCAATGAACCAATTCCGGCAATCAAAGCAATGATAAACACACCCAATACGCCATAGCGCAGCCAAGATAAGGCCGGAGAATAAGAGTAAGGAAGCTTCCTGCGTTTTTTAGGTTGCCGGTCCAGCCATGCCAGTATATCCTGAAATACCCCTAAGGGGCAAATCACAGAACAATAGATACGCCCGCATACCAAAGTGAGAATTACAAGAAACAATATCACTCCCACATTCAGCGCCAATACAGCCGGCAAAAACTGGATTTTGGCTAACCAGCCGAACCACCCATGCAACGTTCCCGTAAAATCAAGGAACAGCAAGGTGATGAGTGCAAAACAAATCATTGCAAAAGTCAGTCTAATCTTCCGTAACATGATAATCCTTTATTTTGAGTTCCTAAACATTCTATATCAGCGATATGAGTACAAAACAACTGCCGAAATAGTGAAATTTTCTTTATGCAAAAAGAAAGAAAAAAAGAAAGATATCATCATTCAATGGAATTAAAAACGAAAGAAATAAACGGTGCAGAATGCCTTTACTATAATCCAAGCGGTCTACAGAAAGAATCAACTTATGATTTCCGAAAAATCTCCGTGTACGGTCTATCGCCCGCCGTACTTCCGGTCTGGAAGAAGCATTGTGATACAGTCCGTAGTTGATTCCCATAGGAAGAGCATCGGTCTCAACTACTCTATTCCCGAGTTGTGCTTCGTCCAGTTTAAAGTCAATACGCAGTACCCGTTTGACAGCACTGATAAAATGCCGCATATAGTCATAAGTATGGAAAGCTATAAAGTCAGCATCCAATAATCCTTTCAGGATTTCTGCACGTTCTGGTAATATCCGGAAAAGTTCATAGGAAGGGAAAGGGATATGATGGAAATATCCGATATTCAAATTCGGGTAAACCTTCCGAAGCATTCCGGGAAGCAGCATTGGCTGATAGTCTTGAATCCACACCTTGTCACCTGGATGTATCACGCGGCAAATGGCATCGCAGAACAACTGGTTCACTTCCTGATACGATTGCCAGAAAGAGTTCCGATATAGCGTATAAACAAAAAAGTAGTGACATAATGGCCAAATAGTACTATTACTATAGCCTTCATAATAATTCTTTATCTGTGTTTCGGACAAGAATACTGGGTGAAAATTTATTCCTTCCAATCTAGAAGTGATTTCCTTTTTACTTTCTTCGTTGTCAACGCATATTCCAGGCCATCCAATCCAATGTTTTTCGTAGGAAATCTGAAGTGAGTCCAAACCGGTAGCCAGTCCACCTTCACTTCATGAAAACACGAACGTTTCATCCTCTTTGGTAACCTTAACGGGTAATCTGTTTGATATAATATAAAATTTCATGTATGAGTTAACACAAGAAATATGCCAACTCATACAATATTTTATTTATTGCTTATAATCAGGATTTTAGAAAAAGATAAAGAGAAAAACAAACATTCAAAAAATGAAAAAGAATGTTCCATTTCGATATGGTCCTACTATTACCAATTATCACTGGAAATGTCTTTCTTCACCAATGCTTCAATTCTTTGCTTATAGCAATTTATCCCTTCTGCTATATTTTTACTAGCTTCCGAGGTCCCCATTCCATAGACTATAAGAGGAGTTTGCCATACCATTCCGGCATGTACAGCACTTGCTTGATAAGGTCTTAACAACTCATCCACCGTAAAACGATTTCTTCCTCCGCTTCTATAAGCATCATGTTCAGAGCCGGCAGTAGTGACCACCATCAATGTCTTACCAGCCACAGCAGGAGTTTTTGCCAGATAAGTAAATACTTCATCCAACCATCTCTTCAATAAAGAAGGAGCCGACATCCAATAGAACGGAAACTGAAATACAAGCGCAGATGCATGCGATATGATAGTGCTCCATATCTCTGCATTAAAAGCATCTTCCACACGCATCTCATATAAATTGTATATGGCCACCTCTCCCATGTCACTAATAGCATCCATCAATGCCTTGTTAGCTCGCGACTCTTTTATATTGGGATGTGTCAGAAGAACCACTACTTGCTTTGAATCTTTATCCATATTGTTTTTCTTTTAGTTTAAAATCATTGATGTGTGTACAAATATACAAAATATAGATATACGAGTAGGAGGAAATAAAAGTTTTCTTCCTACTTTCATTTTCTGACATATATTTTCGAATGTGACGAAAGAGGCGGAAAGCGGGTGAGGGCAAAGGTATAAAAACAAACTTCTGAAGAATTTATTATGCGGACTAACGAAAAATAATGTATCATCCCCATATAGATTTACTAGTGATTCCGTATGAGGAGCTTATACCCATCAAAGCATGTTCTTGTTAAGACAAATCAAAAAAGGAACAACAGTAGTTGTTCCTTTTTTAAGTACACCCTCAGGGATTCGAACCCTGGACCCACTGATTAAGAGTCAGTTGCTCTACCAACTGAGCTAAGAGTGCATTCCTTATTTCTTGTTTGCGGGTGCAAAAGTAGTCCTTTTATTTTATTCGTGCAAACAAAACGGTGTATTTTTTGCGATGAAATGGGATTTTTTATTCAAACTCGTATAAATCAGAAGGAGTAGTACGCTTCAAAGCACACAACTGTACATCCTTTCCTACGATAATTCCTTTTTCCCTTAATTTCCATTCCACTGTTTTATATGCCAATTCAGGATGATTGTTGTCCTTGCTCAAATGACAAAGCCAAATATACTGTAAATGTTCCGTCATATTTTCCGAAAGAAATTCAGCAGTAGCAATATTACTCATGTGTCCGGTGCGGCTGGTAATCCGTTCTTTCAGGTATTGGGGGTAGGTACCCATGCGTAACATTTCCTCATCGTAGTTGGCTTCCAATATCAGATAATTGGCCTTTCTGATATATTCTGCGGCCGTAGGAGTAATTTCACCAAGGTCTGTAAGAAAAGCAAACACTTTTCCGCCTATCTCAATGCAATAGCCCACATTGTCCGTGCCATCATGAGGTACCTCGAAAGATTCGATATGAAAATCTTCCAACTGCATGGGTTGCTGCTTTTCCAGGTAACGGACAGACGAATATAACTTTTCTGTCATGCAATAGCTCCGGTTGATGCCCTCATGAATCCGGGCGGTTGTATAAATAGGAATATTCAGTTTTTCACCCAATCCGCCTACTGCTTTGATATGGTCCGCATGATCATGCGTAACAAATACCGCACGTATCATTTCCATGCTGATACCTGCTTCTTTCAGTCCTTTTTTTATCGTCCGTACTGCAATGCCGGCGTCGATGAGTATTCCATATTTTTCTGTGCCTATATAATAACAGTTACCGCTGCTTCCACTGGCAAGGCTTATAAATTTTACTTTCATCCTAATCTCCTTAATTACAAAAAAGCCGTCGCTTTTAAAAAAAGTGACGGCAAATATACAAAAAGTATGCAATATATAAACCTTATGCCTTCTTCTTTTTGTCGATGAATTCGGTAGTTTTGGCAAAAACGAATAATGCTATTGCTGCAACCAATCCTATAGCAGCGAAATAATACCAGATATAATGTGCATTGACACTGGCTGCTTCCCACGCTTCGCGGGTTTCAAACAAGACTGGATCAGGACAATATTTTGTCAGAAGCACCCCCGCAATACCAAACCCGAAAATAGAAGAGAGGAATGAATGAAGATGACTGAAACCGAGGTACATACCTTCTTCACCTTTGGGGGCCTGCAAAGAAAAGTACTCCAGATAACGCGGTGAGATAAAACATTCTGCCAAAGCTTGCACAACAATACCAAGTACCATCATTAAAGTAATATTGCTCATGCCGGAAATAATATCGTTGCCCAGCAAATTACCGCATGCCATCAGCAATGCCGATACCGGAATAAGAAACATGCCTATATTCATAGAAGTAATAGCTGTGCGCTTTGCCATCCACCGAGTGATAAAACTTACGCAGCAAACCACTACAAACGGGTTTACATTGGCTATCCACCCCGGTTTGGCTGTTTCACCCGCCATACGGATGACATATTTGGGCATAGTTGCATAGAGCTGTTGCTGCACCATCCAAAAGCCGGTTACGATGAGGATAAGAATCAACAAACGCCAATTAGTGATAATACGCAGAAAACCTTGCCCAATTTCACGCATGCTTTTCCCTTCACCTGCTGTATGTGCCGATTTATACAATAAGACGACAGCCAATAATGCAAGCACCGTCATGGCAGCCGAGAAGTAATTGATATAAATATAAGCCTGCTCACCGATAACATTCCGTAGAGGATCGACCACCGTTTTTCCGGTAAAAGCTCCTATATTCACCATCATATAGAAGATGGAATAGCCGCGAGCACGGGTAGCCTCTGTTGTTTCCTTAGCCACCGATCCCGATATGATAGACTTGATGAACGAGCCTCCTACCATGATAACAAACAATACGGGGATAATCATCCAACGGTCATTACTATCCGGCAATCCGGAAAAACGGGTTGTCTCACCATACTCCACCAGACCGGCTGCTTCCAGTAGGGTGGGAAGCAATCCCAAGCCCAAATACCCGATGGAAAGCAGTGAAAAAGCAATAATCATCGACTTTCGGAAACCTATCTTATCGGCATATGCGCCCGTAAAGATGGGCAACAAATAGAGCCCTCCCGAAAACAGACCGGAAATCATGCTTGACTCAAAATCATTGAAACCTAAAATATTGGAAAGATAAATGGTAAGAACAATAAATACGGCATAATATGCCATGCGTTCGAACAGTTCTACTGTACTGCTTACCCAAAAAGCTCTGCTGAAGCCTTTGGAAGCGGGTTGGGGTGATGTCATCATCCTTTTGTACGATTAAAATTTATGTATTAAATGAAAAAATAAGTGCAAAAATACGGAATTAATATCGTGTTTGCAAGATATTAATTTTCTGCAAACACAATATTAATAAGTTGCAGACAAGATATTAACTTCCCATTTATCACTATTTATCTTTTCATTTATATAGAATACTCCGTATCTTTGGACGCTTTTATAAAACGACCATTCATGAAAGATAAAATCGAATTTATAGCTTTTGACGCTGATGACACACTGTGGGAAAGCGAACTTTATATTCAGGAGTTCGAGCACAAATTCTGTAACCTTTTAAGGCAATATCTGCCTGCTTCATCCATATCACAAAGGTTTTTTGAAACAGAAATGAAGAATCTGCATATGTATGGCTATGGGCTGAAGAGCATAATGCTCAGTATGACTGAAACCATCTGCAAAGTGACAGACGGAAACGGGAATATGCATCTTATAGAAGAAGTAATAGGATGGGGACAAGAGCTTCTGCAGAAACCGGTTACACTACTGGAAGGCGTGAAGGAGACCATATCGTCACTTCATGGGAAATATAAATTGGTGTTGGCCACTAAGGGGGACTTGTTCGACCAGAAAAGAAAAATAGAAGCTTCCGGACTGCGAGAATATTTCCATCATATCGAAATTATGAGTGACAAGAAAATCGATGATTACCAGAGGCTGATTGATACATTGGGCTGTCCGCCTGAAAAACTCCTGATGATAGGTAATTCTGTAAAATCAGACATACTTCCGGTATTGAAACTTGGGGGATACGCTGCCCATGTACCATACCACGTGACTTGGGCATACGAGCAACATGAAGGGGAAATACGACATCCCAATTTTATACGATTGGATAGTATCAAAGGAATATTAGATAAGCTATAAGTTATGGGTGAAACTGCATAACTTATAGCTTACTATTGCTTTTTAGAATTGGAAGAAATTCTTAGCGTTATAATAGCTGATATCTTCAATCATCTGGTTTACGCGTTCCATCTCGGAAATAGGAATTTCACCATTTTCTACATCACGGCCTACAAGATTACACAATGTACGGCGGAAATATTCATGGCGCGGATAGGAGAGGAAGGAACGGGAATCGGTCAGCATACCAACAAATCGGCTCAATAAGCCCAGTACAGAAAGAGCATTCATCTGCTTTTCCATACCATCCTTCTGGTCAAGGAACCACCAACCGGAACCGAATTGAATCTTACCGGCAACCGTACCATCCTGGAAGTTACCCAGCATAGTAGCAATGACTTCGTTGGCGCATGGATTCAAATTATAAAGAATAGTCTTGGTCAGCTTACCATTGGAGTTTAAGCGGTCGAGAAATTTAGCCATAGCTTTTGCTGTAGTAAATTCGCCAATGGAATCAAAACCGGTATCAGGACCTAACAGTTTGAACATCTTACTATTGTTGTTGCGAATAGCACCATAATGGAACTGTTGTGTCCAACCTTTCTCCCAATCCATTTCGCCGAACACAACCAGCATGGCCGACTTGAATTTCAGAATTTCCTCCTTCGTCAATCCAGTACCGCCATATACCTTGTTAAAGATAGCCTTAACTTCCGCTCCTGTATAATCCTCGGCATAGAATTCTTCAATTCCGTGGTCAGACAGTTTACATCCTTGTTCCGCGAAAAAATCGTGACGCTTACGCAAGGCAGCAACCATATCGTCAAAGCAGGAAATAGCCACATCGCTCACTTCGGCCAACTTTTCTACATATGCGCGAAAATCGGCAGGAACTTCCACCGCCATTGCCTTATCCGGACGCCAAGTAGGCAACATCTTGATTTCAAAACCGCTCTCGCGTGTCTTGATATGATATTCCAAGGAATCAATAGGATCATCTGTAGTACAAACCACTTCCACGTGATAACGGCGCATCATGCCACGGGCGGAATATTCAGGCTGTTTCAGCTTCTCATTACATTCATCATAAATTTCACGGGCCGTATGAGGATTGAGAATTTTATCGATTCCAAAAGCGGTCTTCAATTCAAGGTGAGTCCAGTGGTACAACGGATTACGGAAAGTATAAGGTACCGTTTCGGCCCACTTCTCAAACTTTTCCCAATCTGTAGTATCCTTACCGGTACAGAAACGTTCGTCCACACCATTGGTACGCATGGCACGCCACTTGTAGTGGTCACCTCCCAACCAAATCTCAGTCAGTGACTTAAACTGATAGTCTTCCGCCACCATTTGAGGAATCAAGTGACAATGATAGTCGATAATCGGCATTTTAGCCGCATGCTCGTGGTACAACTTCTGTGCTGTTTCCGTTTGCAACAGAAAGTTTCCGTCCATAAAGTTTTTCATCTTCTTGTGTTTTAAGTATCTAAAAATATTACTTTCTATTTATTACACCTATATAGTATTGATTGTAAAGCTAATAGGTCGTATAATTGTTTTTAGTTTTATTAACCGTTATCGAACACAAAAGTAGAAATTTTACTTGGAGAAACAAAATAATTCGTATCTTTGCGCGAATATTTATAATATTTAAGCTTCAGACGTCTCACCTTTACCGCCTTAGGCAGCATACCTCAAGATGGAAAACAAGAACTATACCATTAAAGACATAGCACGCATGGCCGGCGTCTCTGCCGGCACTGTAGACCGCGTACTGCACAACCGCGGAGACGTATCCGTTTCCAGTAGGGAAAAAGTCCAGAAAGTACTCGACGACATAGATTATCATCCCAATATGTTTGCCATCGGGCTGGCGGCTAAAAAGCGCTATCATATTGTCTGCATTATACCTTATTATATAGAACATGATTATTGGCATGCTGTAGCAGCGGGAATTGACCGTGCCGCACAAGAATTACGGCCGTTCAATGTTGGGGTTAGCTATCTGTACTATCGGCATGCGGACAAATCCTCCTATAAAGAAGCATGTGCTGTGCTCCGGGAGGAAAATGCCGACGCCGTACTTGTTGCCCCGAATTTCCGAGAGGAGACCATAAAACTCACTACTTATTTGGAGGAAGCGGATATTCCCTATGCATTCATAGACTTCAATATTGAACAGACGCATGCCTTGTGTTATATCGGACAAGACTCCAAAACCAGCGGATACATTGCTGCCAAGATTCTGATGCGTAGCTATGAAAAAGGGCAGGAGCTTGTGTTATTCCTGAGCAATCAGAAAAACAATCCGGCAGAAATCCAGATGCAACGCCGCCTCGAGGGGTTCATGCAATACCTTTCCGAGGAACATAAGGATTTGACTATCCATGACATTGTGTTGCACAAGGAAGATACTGACGGCAACAGACGGATATTGGATGCTTTTTTTAAAGAACATCCCCAAGCCGTACTGGGAGCTGTTTTTAATTCCCGTGTTTATCAAGTGGCAAGTTATCTGCACGAAAAGGGGTGGAAGCTGGCAGGACTTGTGGGATATGACCTTTTACACAAAAATACAGAGTTCCTGAAAACCGGTGAAGTAACCTTTCTCATCGGTCAACGTCCAGGCCTGCAAGGCTATTGTGGCGTAAAGACTTTATGCAACCACGTGGTATTTAAAAGACCGGTCACTGCAGTGAAATACATGCCCATCGACATATTGATGAAGGAAAACATAGACTTTTACTTTGAGTTTGAATAATTAAAAAATTACATATCAACCATTTAAATCATTTTTTAAATGAAAGCATTAAACAAAGAAACTGCTCCCAAAGCACAACGCCCGGAACGCATTATCCAGTTTGGCGAAGGTAATTTCCTTCGCGCATTTGTGGATTGGATTATTTATAACATGAATCAAAAGACCGATTTCAACAGCAATGTGGTAGTAGTCCAACCCATCGATAAAGGTATGGTTGACATGCTGAATGCCCAGGATGACCTTTATCATGTAAATCTGCAAGGTCTGGATAAAGGAGAAACCATCAACAGTCTGACTATGATAGATGTAATCAGCCGTGCCTTAAACCCCTATACTCAAAACGATGAGTTCATGAAATTGGCCGAACAACCGGAAATGCGTTTTGCCATTTCCAACACGACGGAAGCAGGTATAGCCTTTGACCCTGCTTGTAAGCTGACAGATACACCGGCGTCTTCTTATCCGGGCAAACTGACACAGCTGTTGTATCACCGCTTCAAGACATTCAACGGCGACAAGAGCAAAGGACTGATTATCTTCCCTTGCGAACTCATCTTCCTGAATGGCCACAAGTTGAAGGAGACAATCTATCAATACATTGAATTATGGCAATTGGGTGATGAGTTCAGAGCTTGGTTTGAGGAAGCCTGCGGTGTGTATGCAACACTGGTGGACCGTATCGTTCCAGGATTCCCCCGCAAAGACATTGCCGCTATAAAAGGAAAGATACAGTACGATGACAATCTGGTAGTGCAGGCTGAAATTTTCCATTTATGGGTCATCGAGGCTCCGCAAGAAGTCGCCGAAGAATTCCCTGCCGACAAAGCCGGACTGAATGTATTGTTTGTTCCTTCTGAAGAACCTTACCACGAAAGAAAAGTAACCTTGCTGAATGGACCTCATACCGTATTGTCTCCAGTAGCCTATCTGTCGGAGGTAAATATTGTACGCGATGCCTGCCAGCATCCTATAATCGGACAATACATCCATAAAGTGATGTTTGACGAGCTGATGGAAACGTTGAACCTGCCGAAAAACGAATTGAAAAAGTTTGCAGAAGATGTATTGGAGCGCTTCAACAATCCGTTTGTTGACCATGCCGTAACCAGTATTATGCTGAACTCTTTCCCTAAATACCAAACCCGTGACCTTCCTGGCCTGAAAACCTACTTGAAACGTAAAGGAGAACTGCCGAAAGGTCTGGTATTGGGACTGGCTGCCATCATCACGTACTACAAAGGAGGTACCCGCGCAGACGGCACAGAAATCATCCCGAATGATGCTCCCGAAATCATGCAGTTATTGAAAGACCTTTGGGCAACGGGGGATACCCGCAAAGTGGCAGAAGGCGTATTGGCAGCCAAAGACCTTATCTGGGGGGAACACGGAGACTTGAATACCGTTCCAGGATTGACAGACATGATTACCTGCTTCTTAAAATCCATCCAAGAAAAAGGCATGCAGGAAACAGTAAAAGGTATTCTTTAATTCCTATGATTTTAAACAAGCAGACCGTACAAAAGGAGTTTTTATACGGTCTGCTTTATTTATACCACATTTGATGGGAAATAATTAAGCCACAGTTTTCTTTTTTGTCTAAAGGCTTTCCTGCTCTGCTGCCCGCAATATAAAAGTAGTGGCACCAATAGTTACAATGGCTCCATCCTCAATGCGAATACGGTCTTTGTCACCCAAAATTTCATTATTAAGGAAAGTTCCCGTCAGGCTGGGAGCATCGCGTAAGGTATAAATCAACACTCCCTGCTTATTACGCTTTACATTAATGATACAGTGACGCCGGTCCATACTCATATCCGAAGTCTCAATCGGCACATCGATAACATTCCCCACGCAACGCCGGCCTATGATATTGTCACCTTCTTGCAATGGAAGTACCTGCTTAAAACCAAACACGTTCTCAATGACCGTGATGCTGCCAAAAGCCTCTTTAAACTCCGCTTCATCCGGACGTTCTTCCTTTTGAGGGGCTTTCATCTTTGATTTACCTAAACGGATACTGAACTGCTTCTTACACTGGTCACATACAAAGACCAGTGATTGGCCTTCGGTATACTTGGTTTCATCGAATGTTAAGTAATTCTCACATTTGGGACAACGGATACGCTTCATGATAGTTAAAAATTAAAGAATTAAAAAATAAAGCAAGGGTAGATTACTTTCTACTTCTTTAATACCCAAGCGTTCTTATACGTTTCATTCTGGCGAACTCTGTTCAATGCCTGATATGCTTCTGTTTCTGTGCCACAAGACTCAATGCTGACACGCATTTTACCATCTCCAACAATTGCTTTTGCATGAGGGTAACCTTTTTCAATCAGTTGCTTTGCCATTGCTTCGGCATCCTTCTCAGTACCTACACTGGCAATGATGACGTGGTATTTCTGTGCAGAGACAAGTGACGGGGCGACAGTCCCTGCTGTGGTCTTTTGAATTTCACTCTTTGTTGTTACAGATGTTGAAGAGGACACTTCTGCCGCCTGCTGCTTAGGCTGAGAAACAACCGGAGCATTCTGCGCGTTAGCTTGGCCCACCTTAACCTCTCTTACGGCAACTGGAACCACCTTTTTCTTTGCCTTCTGCCCCGTGTTTTTTTGAGCCGACGCTTTCGGAGTGTCGGCCTTCCGGCTAACAACAATCGGATTAATGGCAAGGGATTCCTTTTCTATCATCTCAAAAAGTTCATTCGGAAGTAATTGCGCATAATTTCCTTCAACCACTTCCGTATTCTCTATCGGTGTAGACAAAAAGAAAAACAAGGCAACCACTGCAATCATGGCAACCGCATTCGACAAATAGGAACGGTTGAATTTAATCTCAAACCTTCGCTTTTTGTCTTCCGGCACAACTGGAACAGAATAACGGATGGTCTTTTCCATGTACGGTTTCTTCAGTTCCGCCAGTTCCTGCATTTCAAAACTATCCAACCCATATAAGTAAGGAGTGGTTATCTTGTGGTCATAGGGAACAAAGTCATAAATACCATGAATAGAGTAACGCAATTCGCCAATGTTGGGCAAATCCACCTTACCTTCTTCATGGAGAGCAGTGAATATATGCGCCACTTCTTTTTCTACAATCCGCGTAGCATCAGAAAAATCAGTATCATAGACAGCCATATAGGATTGTACAAGTAAGCCGTCATTCATCTTCAGTTGAGGATTGAAACCGATAATACGGGTAGGGGGCAGAAAAACATTCTCTTCCGCTACTCTCATTGCCGGAGTATAATGAGCTACAAATCCTCCCAAACCGGGAACAATGACACAATCGTTCTCCAATAACAATACTTCTATGTGCTGTGCTAATTCAATCATGCTACAAAAGTAGCGGAAATATCGGATATACGCTAGTTTCAGAGCTTTTTTCTTATCAACAAATTATGAACATTGCACATTGAAAATGTATTTGAAAAAGGTTTTTTGGCAAGAGAAGGAATTTTTACCGGAAAAATTTCTACTTTTGTACCGTTTAACTATACTCGTCAAGAATAGAAAGACAATTGCCCTCGCAAGAGTATACAAACCTAAACACTTAACAAAAGACTATTATGCGTATTATTTTCTGTCTGATGGTTTTCTTGTTCATAGGAAAGAACACGATGCTGGCACAGCAGCTGTCCTCATTCGTAGAATATGGAGCAGCCCTGCATACCGGTGACAATACTCCTCTTTGGCAGGTCAGCAACCAGCAAGGACTCACTTCGCTCGACAACAATACTTACATACGTGGAGGAATATCCTACAAACACCAACTTGGAAAATGGAAGTTTGAAGAAGCACTGGATTTGGTTGCAGCAGCCGGATTCAGCACGACCTCCTTCATTGTACAGCAGGCTTACGTAGACATCCGTTACAAGTGGTTTGGATTCTTTGCCGGAAGCCGGGAACAGAATTCTCCATTGCTGAATCAAGAGCTGAGCAGTGGCGGCATGACCTGGTCGGGTAATGCGCGTCCCATCCCACAAGTACAGATAGGCATACCCGAGTATGTACAGTTGCTACCCCGTTTAGGCCTGAAAGGAGAAATCTCGTACGGATGGTTTACAGATAACAAATACCAGCGGGAGCAAGTCGGAGAAAAATACTGGTACACCAAGAGTATCAAATACCATCATAAAGAAGGGTTCCTGCGTATCGGTATACCCAAAGGAAAATGGCAACTGGAACTCGGAATGACCCTCGACACCCAATTCGGAGGATACAAGATTGGAGGTTCCGAATCGGGAGACTTGGGCAACGGATGGAAGGATTACGTACGCGTATTCTTCCCCGGCCACGGGCGTGAGGACGGACCGGTAGGTGAACATCTGGCTTTCCAAGGCAATTTTCTGGGTAGCGAATATATCAAAATGACTTATCGTCCTAAGGAAGATTTCTCCATCAGCGCCTATCTGGACAATCATTTTGATGACTTCTCCGCCATGGCCAAACTCAACGGTTGGGATGGCTTATGGGGTGTGGAATATAAATCCAACCATAGACAAGCCATCAACGGAATCGTTATCGAATATCTCCAGACTACCAATATGAGCGGTCCACTGCACGGTTTGCAAAATTCTGTAGTAGGTAAGACCGGAGGAGCCGACAACTACTACAACAACGGTTACTACCCAGGATGGGCACATTGGGGTATGGCGATAGCCAATCCGTTGATAGCATCGCCTATCTATAATAAGGATGGCGATATGAGTTTCAAGTACAATCGCGTTAAGGCCCTGCATCTGGGATGGAGCGGCGACATCAGCAGTGAGTGGAGATATGTGGCAAAATTGTCCCACAACAGAACTTGGGGAACTCCTCATCGTCCAATACCCGATATATTAGAAAATTTTTCTACTTTTGCATCGTTTTACTATATTCCCCGTAAATGGAAAGGCTGGTGCTTCAACGCGTCCCTTGCATTGGATATGGGAGAGATATATGGAGACAATTTTGGATTCCAACTGAAAGTACATAAAACATTTTAAGAAAATGAACTACATACAAACAGAGATTGACGGCGTATGGCTGATTGAGCCGAAAGTATTCCATGATGCCCGCGGATACTTTATGGAAGCATTTAAGGAAGAAGAGTTCCGTGCACATGTCGGAAACGTTCACTTCATCCAGGACAATGAGTCCAAATCCTCTTTCGGTGTATTACGTGGTCTTCATTACCAGAAGGGTGATTGCAGCCAAGCCAAACTGGTACGTGTCATTAAGGGAAAAGTGCTGGACGTGGCTGTCGACTTAAGAAAATCTTCTCTCACTTTCGGAAAGTATGTCAGTGTGGAGCTAAGTGAGGAGAACAAAAGACAATTCTTCATTCCGCGTGGTTTTGCCCATGGTTTTCTGGTGCTGAGCGATGAAGCTGTCTTTACATACAAGGTAGACAACGTATACGCACCACAATCTGAGGCATCCATCCGTTTTGACGACGAAGCCATCGGTATTGAATGGCCCGTTGCTACGGAACAGCTTCTATTATCAGATAAAGACGGACATGCCGTATCGTTCAAGGATGCGGTCTATTATGAATAAAATATGAAAATAGCCATTGTCGGTACAGGATACGTCGGTTTGGTAACCGGAACCTGCTTTGCGGAAATCGGTGTCAACGTTATTTGCGTAGACACGAACAGTGAAAAGATAGAGTCACTGAAAAAGGGTGTTATTCCTATCTATGAAAATGGACTGGAAGAAATGGTTAGCCGGAATGTGAAAGCAGGACGCCTGCAATTCACCACGTCTCTGGAGAGTTGTCTGAATGAGGTGGAAGTGGTATTCAGTGCTGTAGGTACACCACCTGATGAGGATGGAAGTGCCGACTTGAGCTATGTGCTGGAAGTTGCCCGCACCATTGGACGCAATATGCAGAAATATGTGTTGGTGGTAACCAAAAGTACCGTTCCCGTAGGTACTGCCAGAAAAGTGCGGGCTACCATTCAAGAAGAACTTGATAAGAGAGGGATGAACATTGACTTCGATGTCGCTTCGAATCCCGAGTTTCTGAAAGAAGGTAATGCTATCAACGATTTTATGAGTCCCGACCGTGTAGTGGTGGGAGTAGAGTCCGAACGAGCCAAGAAGATAATGAGCAAGCTCTACAAACCATTCCTGCTGAACAACTTCCGTGTCATCTTTATGGACATCCCTTCTGCAGAAATGACAAAGTATGCAGCTAACTCCATGCTTGCCACCCGCATCAGCTTCATGAACGACATTGCCAATTTGTGCGAATTGGTGGGAGCGGATGTAAACATGGTGCGCAGTGGTATCGGTTCGGATACCCGTATCGGACGCAAGTTCCTCTATCCGGGGATAGGTTACGGCGGTTCATGCTTCCCTAAGGATGTAAAGGCACTGATTAAAACGGCTGAACTGAGCGGCTACAAGATGCGTGTACTCCATGCAGTAGAGGAGGTGAACGAGAAACAGAAGAGTATCTTATTCGAAAAGTTGCAGAAGCATTTCAATAATGATTTGGAGGGAAAGACCATTGCCATTTGGGGGCTGGCCTTTAAACCCGAAACAGATGACATGCGTGAAGCCCCGGCTCTGGTATTGATTGACGAGTTGCTGAAGGCCGGTTGTAAAGTACGTGCCTACGACCCGGCTGCCATGAACGAATGCCGACGCCGCATAGGAGAAAGTATTTATTATGCGACAGATATGTATGATGCTGCGCTGGATGCAGATGCACTGATGCTGGTGACCGAATGGAAAGAATTCCGCCTGCCTTCATGGGCAGTCATCAAGAAAACTATGGAACAGCCGTTGGTATTGGACGGACGTAACATTTACGACAAGAAAGATATGGAAGAACAAGGTTTCACATATCATTGCATCGGAAAATAAAGTTGCAGAAAAAAGAAAAGAAATAAATAGGGACGTTATGACAATAAAAAGAAGTGCGATTCTCATTGTACTTGTTGTCTCATTGGCATCATGCAGCAACAGACAAAACGGGGAGGTTTCCGTCAAGGAAGACCTTACTGCAAAACAACTGTTGCAAGGCATCTGGGTGAACGATGAAACAGAAATGCCGTTGATGCGCATCGAAGGGGATACGGTATATTATGCCAACCCGCAAAGCGCTCCCGTACCTTTCAAGGTTGTTCACGATACAATCTACATATACAGCAATGAACCGGTGGCCTATAAGATAGACCGTCAAACGGAATACAGCTTCTGGTTCCACTCGCTGGCCGACGAAGTAATTAAACTGCATAAATCAGAGAATGCGGAAGATTCTTTGGTTTTCACCAGCCGGGAAGTGGAGGTCATTTCTACTACTCCGGAAGTGATAAAGAAAGACAGTATCGTAACATACAAGAATACAAGATATAGGGGATATGTATATATCAACCCCTCAAAGATGAAGGTTTTCAAGACTTCCTATTCTGAAAATGGAATCAGTGTGGACAATGTGTATTATGATAATGTAATCCACATCTGTGTATACGAAGGGAAGAAGATGCTTTATGGCCAGGACATCACTAAAAAGATGTTTGCGGATATATTCCCTGCCGAAATGCTGGACCAGGCCATTCTTGCCGATATGAATTTCATGGGTGTGGATAGTAAGGGGTACCATTATCAGGCAACCCTCGGCATACCCGAAAGTTCCGTATACAATTTGGTAAATATGATTATTGGTTTTGACAATACAATGAACATAGAAAAAGCGGAATAAATCCGCTTTTTCTTCACCACAGTGTTTATTTCTTCTCACCGCCATTCTGTGGACGTTTGGCCCTGGGCTTTCCGCCTTTATTGTTGTTACGGCCGTTCTTGTTTCCTCCTGGCTTACGTCCGTTTCCATGGCCGCCCCGTCTTCCTCCTCCGTCAAATGCTCTCGGCTTGTATTCGGGTGCTTCACCCAGCTCTTCGGGAACCGGTATCTTATAGATGTCCCTATCCAGGAATTTTTCGATATTCTTAAAGTTCCCCTGCTCCTTTTCGGAAACGAAGGTGATGGCTACGCCGTCATTATTGGCACGCGCCGTACGTCCGATGCGGTGCACATAATCTTCACTGTCGTGGGGAACGTCATAGTTTATCACCAGACGGATGTCATCGATATCAATACCTCTCGCAACGATATCTGTAGCTACCAGGATATTGATACGTCCTGCCTTGAATTCGTACATCACTTCTTCGCGCTGTGCCTGCTCTAAATCGGAGTGCATTTCACCAACGTTCAGTTTCATCTGCTTCAAAGCTTTGGTCACTTCCTTCACTTTCAGTTTGGAAGAAGCAAAGATGATAACGCGTTCCGGCGTCTCCTCTGCAAAGAGGCTACGGATGATGCCCAGCTTCTGATTCTCGTAGCAGACGTAGGCTGCCTGCACAATCTTTTCTGCCGGTTTGGAAACAGCCAGCTTCACCTCGGCAGGATTGTTCAGAATGTTACCAGCCAACTGTTGTATCTTAGCAGGCATGGTGGCAGAGAACATGATTGTCTGCCGCTCTTTAGGAAGGAATTTGACAATTTGCATAATATCGTCATAAAATCCCATATCCAGCATCCGGTCTGCTTCATCCAAAATAAAATAAGAGACACGGGAAAGATCTACATAACCAAGGCTAAGATGGGCTATCAAACGCCCCGGGGTAGCAATAACGACATCAGCACCCAGTGTCAACCCTCTTTTCTGCTGCTCGAATAGTATTCCGTCATTACCGCCATACACGGCCACGCTGGAAACCGACATGAAATAAGAGAAACCTTCCATCTGTTGGTCTATCTGTTGCGCCAACTCGCGGGTAGGAGCCATGACAATGCAATTGATGGCATCGGCAGGGTGTCCGCCCTCTGAAAGCTTGTTCAATATAGGCAACAAATATGCGGCTGTTTTTCCCGTTCCGGTTTGTGCCACTGCTATTAAATCTCGACCTTCGAGTATGACGGGAATTGATTTTTCTTGTATGGGGGTGCACTCTTCAAAGCGCATGGCATCCAGTGCCTCCAGTACATTGCCATTTAAATGTAGTTCTGAAAACTTCATGTATCTCTTTTAAATTTGCGTACAAAGATAGGAAAAAGACTTATAAAATAGACTCTTACAGTAAAAAAATAAGCCCTTGGGACAATAATTATCTCAAGGGCTTGCAAATTTGTTTCAAGCATCTGCCTTCAACGGGGAATATCAATGTATGAATCCTTAAATCCCAGAAAGTAAAGTACGCCATCTAAGCCGATGGTATTGATGGATTGCTTGGCATTGGCAACTACTTTGGGCTTTGCATGGAAAGCGATTCCAAGGCCGGCAATTCCCAGCATGGGCAGGTCGTTGGCACCGTCGCCGACAGCAATAGTCTGCGCAATATCCACTTTCTCCACCTGAGCTATCAAACGCAGCAACTCTGCCTTACGCTTACCGTCGACTACATCACCGAGATAGCGGCCGGTCAGTTTGCCATCCTCTATTTCCAACTCGTTGGCATACACATAGTCTATACCGTACTTCTTCTGGAGGTACTGCCCGAAGTAGGTAAACCCTCCCGAAAGAATAGCTATCTTGTAACCGTATTTCTTCAAAACATACATCAGGCGATCCACACCTTCCGTAATGGGAAGATTTTCTGCAATCTCCTGCATCACGGACTCATCCAATCCTTTCAATAAAGCCACTCGTTCGCGAAAGCTCTCAATGAAATCTATCTCACCACGCATGGCGCGTTCGGTAATGGCCTTTACCTGGTCGCCCACACCCGCACGTATGGCCAATTCATCAATCACTTCTGTTTCAATCAGCGTAGAGTCCATATCGAAGCAAATGAGGCGGCGCATCCGGCGGTACATATTGTCCAACTGGAAAGAGAAATCCATTTCCAGTTCGGTTGCCAGTTTCATCAACTGTTCTTGCATGGCAATACGGTCTTTCGGAGTGCCACGAACGGAAAATTCGATGCAGGCGCGTGTACGCGATTCGCATTCGTCCAGCGGGATACGTCCTGTAAGGCGCTTGATGGCATCGATATTCATGCCTTGCTCTGCAAGAATACGGGTAACGGCAGATATTTGACGGGCAGACAACTTACGCCCCAATAAAGTAAGAATATAGCGGTTCTTTCCCTGCATATTCACCCAATCCTCGTACTCTTTGGTAGTAATGGGGTAGAAACGGACAGTCACGCCCAGGGAGGAAGCCTTGAAAAGCAGTTCCTTCATAATGAACCCCGAGTGTTGTTCTTCCGTCTTGCACAAAATGCCCAACGAAAGAGTATTGTGAATATCTGCCTGGCCAATATCCAGAATGGTAGCATCATATTTCGCCAGAATTTCCGTCACGGAAGCTGTCAGTCCCGGACGGTCTTCACCCGTAATACGTATTAGGATGAGTTCAGTGTTCAATGGTTGCATAAGTCATCTTTTTGATAGAATAATAGGCTACAAAAGTAAGGAAAATTCCCACTATTTATGCTAAATAACATAAAAATATGCCTCTAAAAAGTGAGAAAAATGCTTGTTTATTTGGAAGTTTGTTTAGGAATTACTTACCTTTGCACCCGATTTCACAATTAAAAGCTTTGATTATCAGTGTATTTATCACTATTCAAGGCTTTGACAAGACGATGTTCCGGGAAGAAATCACTGTTGAAGGACAGTCCCGGATAGTATTAACCAAAACCGTGCCGCATGAAATATGCAAAATGGATTTTTGTTGTATTACTAATAAGTTCCTTGACTTCTTTTGTAGAAAAAGACAAACCTACCGGAGGTTTGAATGTGGGTGACATGGCCCCGGATTTCAAAATCCAAACCATGTCGGCAGAGCAATCCCAAACCGAACTTTCAGACTTGAAAGGAAAGTATGTATTGCTCAGTTTTTGGGCAAGTTACGACGCGCAGTCCCGGATGCAAAACGCAAGTTTGAGCAATGCGCTTCGCTCTACTGCCCGCAACAATGTGAAGATGGTTTCAGTTTCATTCGATGAGTATCAGTCAATCTTTGAAGAAACCATCCGTAAGGACCAAATAGTTACGCCCACTTGTTTCGTGGAAACTAAAGGCGAATATTCCGGCCTCTTTAAGAAATATCGCTTGGGTCGCGGATTCACTAACTATTTACTGGATGATAATGGTGTAATTATTGCCAAAAACATCTCTGCTGCAGAACTTTCCGCTTACTTGAATTAAGCTTGCTGATGCCCGGTGCATGCAACAGCAACTTAAAGAACCTGTAAGACGAAAGTGAGGGTGTTCCCCGGAAACCGGCGTCTCTTTCCGGCAAAAAAGGGAACAGAACAAAAGAGGAAAATGAATACAACAAAAAGCCCCTCCCGCACTTGTACAACGCAAGAGTGGGAGGGGCTTCTTATTTTAATGGGCTTCCAGAGACAAACATCCTAAACCTCTGCTTTAGTACGCCAAACCTCAACTTGAGCAAGCTGAAGTAGAGGTTTAGAATGCTTATTTCGGCGCTTTCCTATATAGATAGAATGCAATGAAGGCATACATTATATTCGGTATCCACACAGCGATGACCGGAGGCATGTTGCCGTTCACGGCAAATGTGGAAGCAATGGTCTGAAACAGAATATAAGAGAAACTCAATGCCAAGCCTATACCTAAATGCAATCCCATTCCACCTTTCGTTTTCTTGGAAGACAAAGACACTCCAATCAGCGTCAGGATAAAGGAGGCAAACGACATGGCAATGCGTTTGTGGTACTCTATCTCAAATTCCTTAATGTTGGCAAAGCCGCGTTGCCGCTGCCTGTTGATGTACTCGCTTAGCTGAGGGCTGGTCAACATCTCCTGCTGGTTCTTCATAATCAGGAAGTCGGCAGGCTCCATAAAAAGGGTAGTGTCTATGCGGTCACCCTTCGTGATACTCTCCTTCATGCCATCCATCTGGCGAATCATATAATCCTTGATTTTCCACTTATGCACGGCCGTCGTGTCGTAGGTAATGGAACGGGCTGTAAGGTGGGAGACCAGTTGCTTGTCATTGAACTTGTCCAAAGAAAAGCGATAACCGGTCTTGCTGTAGTCTTCAAAACGTTCGATATAGGCAATTACCCCCGAATCCACTTCCAGCTGGATGTTCCGTGCCGTATTCGCCTTACGGGGTTTGTAGTACTTGTCCTCAAAATTGATACGTGTCACACTGCCTTTGGGAATGACATAAGACCCGAGGCAGAACGTCACTACCGCAATGATTGCCGCAGATACCATATAAGGACGCAACATACGCTTGAAACTCATTCCCGTAGAGAACATGGCAATAATCTCCGAGTTCTCCGCCAGTTTGGAAGTAAAGAAGATTACGGCGATAAATACAAACAGCGGACTGAACAGATTGGCAAAGTAGGGGATGAAGTTCAGATAATAATCAAAGACAATAGCATTCCACGGCGCTTCATGAGACATGAAGCGGTCCATCTTCTCGTTGAAGTCGAACACCACCGCAATGGAGATAATCAATGCGATGGCAAAGACATATGTACCCAGGAACTTCTTAATAATGTACCAGTCCAGCCGCTTCAGGAATTTACCTCTCGGCAGCTTTATATTCTTCCATATCCTCCAGTTCATTTTTCTCATAATCTTGTCGATACGCGTTTCACCATCATCGGTTTCCAGGTAGCAAAGTCGCCTGCAATGATATGCTTACGTGCCTCGCCTGCCAGCCACAGATAGAAAGCCAAGTTGTGGATAGATGCTATCTGCATGGCAAGCAGCTCTTGTGCATGGAACAGATGGCGCAAGTATGCCTTGCTGTACATGGTATCTACGTAGGAGGCACCGTCTGCTTCAATGGGAGAGAAATCCATTTCCCATTTTTTGTTGCGCATGTTCATGATGCCGTCCTTGGTAAACAACATGCCGTTGCGTCCGTTGCGGGTAGGCATCACACAGTCGAACATATCGACACCGCGTTCAATGCCCTCTAGAATGTTTACCGGGGTCCCGACTCCCATCAGATAGCGAGGCTTGTCTTTGGGAAGAATACCGTTCACCAGCTCAATCATCTCGTACATCTTGTCTACAGGCTCGCCCACAGCCAGACCGCCAATGGCATTACCGTCAGCACCTTTAGAGGCGACAAACTCTGCCGACTGCTCGCGGAGGTCGCGATAGACGCAACCCTGCACAATGGGGAATAAGGATTGCTGATAACCGTACTTCGGTTCTGTTTCGTTGAAACGCTTGATACAACGGTCCAGCCAGCGATGTGTCAATCCCAGTGATTTTTTGGCATATTCGTAGTCCGAATCCCCCGGAGGACATTCATCAAAGGCCATCATGATGTCTGCACCGATAGTCCGTTCTATATCCATCACCTTCTCCGGCGTAAAGATATGCTTGCTACCATCGATGTGTGAACGGAATTCCGCACCTTCTTCGCGCAACTTGCGGATACCGGACAACGAGAATACCTGGAAACCGCCGCTGTCTGTCAGCATAGGACGGTCAAAGCCGTTGAACTTATGCAGTCCACCGGCTTTCTCTATCACTTCCAGTCCCGGACGCAGATAAAGATGATAGGTATTACCCAATATTATCTGCGCCTTTATGTCCTCTTTCAGCTCGGGCAGATGCACGCCTTTCACTGTTCCCACTGTACCTACCGGCATAAAGATAGGTGTCTCAATCTGCCCGTGGTCAGTAGTAATCAGTCCGGCACGTGCATTGGTCTTGCTGTCTGTATATTGTAACTCGAATGTCATTCTTCTTTCTTTTCAGTCTTTTCTTTCTTTACGGACAAGTCGATGGCATCGGCTACTTTTTCATCAGTCAGCGCAATGGCAAACACTTCCTTAATATCCTTCACATAGTGGAAAGTCAGTCCTTTCAGATATATATCCTGTATCTCTTCTATATTCTTGCGGTTTTCGTCGCTCAAGATAATCTCCTTGATGCCGGCACGCTTGGCTGCCAGTATCTTCTCTTTGATGCCTCCTACCGGAAGTACCTTACCGCGAAGTGTTATCTCTCCCGTCATGGCAAGATTGGCCTTCACCTTTTTCTGCGTGAGGGCAGAAGCGAGGGAGGTAGCCATCGTGATACCTGCAGACGGCCCGTCCTTCGGAATGGCACCTTCGGGCACATGGACGTGGATGTTCCAGTTATCAAAAATCTCTTCGTCAAGATTCAGCAGGGAGGCATGCGCCTTGATGTATTCCAGTGCCAGCATGGCCGACTCTTTCATTACATCACCCAAATTACCGGTCAATGTCAAACGTCCGCCCTTGCCACGGCTCAGGCTGGTTTCCACGAAAAGTATTTCACCACCTACGGCAGTCCACGCCAGACCGGTCACCACCCCTGCATACTCATTACCCTGATACTTGTCCCGGGTATATTCGGGTGCACCCAGGAATTCATACAAGTCTCCCGGTTTTATTTCGGTCTTCGCAAAATAACCGTCCGTAGCATATTGGCGTGCAGATTTACGGAGTATCTTTCCGATTTTCTTTTCCAGTTCGCGCACGCCGCTCTCACGGGTATAATTCTCTATAATGGCTTCCAGTGTGTTCTTCGGAATCTTGATATCATTCTTTTTCATACCGTTTGCCTCCAATTCCTTCGGAACCAGATGGCGGCGGGCAATCTCAATCTTTTCTTCCGTGATATAGCCGCTTACCTCAATCAGCTCCATACGGTCCAGCAACGGTCCGGGGATGGTATTCAGATTATTGGCAGTAGCGATGAACATCACTTTGGACAAATCATAGTCCACATCCAGAAAGTTATCATGGAATGTAGTATTCTGTTCCGGGTCGAGCACTTCGAGGAGGGCAGAGGAGGGGTCTCCCTGGCGGTCGGCACTCACCTTGTCTATTTCATCCAGAATAAATACCGGATTGGAGGAGCCTGCCTTTATCAGATTCTTGATAATCCGTCCCGGCATGGCACCGATATAGGTTTTACGATGACCGCGAATCTCAGCTTCATCATGCACGCCTCCCAGCGACATACGGATATACTTACGCTTCAAGGCGGCAGCAATGGAACGCCCCAAAGAGGTTTTTCCCACACCCGGAGGGCCATACAGGCAGATGATGGGTGATTTCATATCGCCTTTCAGCTTTAATACAGCAAGATGTTCCAGAATGCGTTCCTTCACCTTCTCCAAACCATAATGGTCTTTGTTCAGTGTCTTTTCTGCATTGACAAGGCTCAGATTATCCGTCGTATAAATGCCCCACGGCAAACTAAGCATCGTCTGCAGATAGTTCAGCTGCACGCTATAGTCGGGAGACTGGGGATGGGTACGTTCCAACTTATCCACCTCTTTCAGGAACGTAGCCTTCACCTCATCATTCCATTTGATGGTCTCCGCCTTCTTACGCATCTCCTCTATTTCCTGCTCTTGACCGCCGCCACCCAGCTCATCCTGAATGGTTTTAATCTGCTGCTGCAGGAAATACTCACGCTGCTGCTGGTCTATATCCTCACGTGCACGCATCTGGATAGACTCTTTGATTTCGGCAAGCTGCACTTCACGATTCAGAATCTCAAGCAGGCGGTAGGTACGCGCCCGCAAAGAGTCGATACGGAGCAGTTCTATCTTTTCGTCTTTCTTGAGTGGCAGGTTCGTACAGATAAAGTCTACCAAAAACATTGGATTGGTAATGTTCTTGATGGCAAATGCCGAATCCTGCGGAAACATATCGGATGACTTGATGTAGCGTACTGTCAAGTCTTTACACGCCTCTACCAATGCATGGAATTCCTTGTCATTCTTCTCCGGAAGTTCTTCATTCAGCGTAGCTATCCGTCCCTTCAGATAAGGAGTCGTATCCGTAATCTCCTTCAGTTCCATACGTTTGGAGCCTTGCAGAATGACTGTAGTCGTCTGGTCTGGCATTTCAAGCACACGTACTATCTTGGCAACTGTACCGATGGTATGTAAATCCTCAAACAGAGGTGTCTCTGTTTCAGCCACCTTTTGGCATACAACAGCTATATAAGAATTTTTCTTTTCTGCTTCACGCACCAATTTGAGGGAAGATTTTCTTCCTACAGATACCGGCATAAACACCCCAGGGAACAATACCATATTTCGGAGAGGCAATATCGGTAAAACCTCTTCTACCTCAATGTCCATCAATTGTTCTTCATTCCCCTCAAAATCAGCAATTACAGAGAAAGCGTTTCCGCTTCTATCTTCGACATCACTCAGGTAATTTCTTTTCTTCATTTCTTTCTTTTTAGTTTATGTCATATTGGCAGGCCAATAAAGCGCCTGCAAAGTTAAGCTATTTCTTCATAAATAAACGTTCTTCACCCTTTAAAAAGACAAAAACAGTGCCAATTTTATGACAAATATGCAGGCTTTGATTATTTTTGAGCCCAATTAAAGAAGATAAACATGCCAAAATCATCTTTTAAGTTTAAACAATTTACCATATTTCATGATAAATGCGCCATGAAGGTCGGCACAGATGGTGTACTACTTGGGGCATGGGCCTCGGCAGACAAAGCAAAGCGTATACTGGACGTTGGAACCGGTACCGGATTAATAGCCTTACAGTTAGCGCAAAGGAATCCGCATGCCCGGATTACTGCAATCGAGATAGATGCGGCTGCAGCCGGACAAGCCACAGAAAATGTATCTCACTCTCCATGGGCCGATAGAGTAGAGGTCATATGTCATGATTTCCGAGATTATCAGCCGGAAAACAGATTTGACCTCATCGTTTCCAATCCTCCCTATTTTATAGATGCGTTGAAATGTCCTGACGAACAAAGGTGCACAGCACGGCATGCGGGCAATTTGAATTACGATTTACTGTTTCATCGTTCGGCATCTTTGCTTGAAGAGCAAGGAGTCGTAAGCATCATTATTCCAGCGGAAGCTGAAAAAACGGTTGTGGATACAGCTTGGAACCATAAGTTGTTTCCATTGCATCGTGTGCAAGTCTTCACCAAGCCCGGAAAACCGTGCAGACGGGTATTGCTGAACTTTGGTTTTGAAGCAAAAGAGTGTAGAGAAGAGAAACTCTGTATTGAGGTGAATCACAATGAGTTTACCCCTGAATATGTAGCTTTAACGAAAGATTTCTATCTGAAAATGTAATTTTAATTGCATAAAACTTGCCTAAACGTTTGGTTGGTATCAGAATTGTTTTTACCTTTGCACTCGCTTTTCAGAAGTAAAGTATTCGGGGTGTAGCGCAGTCCGGTTAGCGCACCTGCTTTGGGAGCAGGGGGTCGTGGGTTCGAATCCCGCTACCCCGACAGAAATTAATAAGCTACTGATTTTTCAGTAGCTTATTTTTGTATATACCCTCTTTCCCACTTATCCAAATAGCAGCGTAAAGCAACTCCCTTTTCCCACAGCAGACTGCACCGTGATATTCCCTCCATGCCGGTTCATCACTTGTTTACATAAACTGAGCCCGATGCCCGAACCGGAAGGCTTGGTGGTGAAGAACGGTACAAAAATCTTATCTTGCACTTCCGGCAGAATGCCTTCACCATTGTCACTGACAGTGATTAGGCATTGCCACGAGAGGGCGGGTAGCATCTTCACTTCTATCCGGGGATGCTCTTTCCTGCTACATGCCTCTTTGGCATTTTTAATCAGATTAATCAGTACTTGTTCTATCTGTGTCCGGTCTATCTGGAGTATGCGGTCGGCCTCCGGAAGCTCTATCCGGATATACTCTTCCGAAAACAGCTTCTGCAAATCCTGCAACAGCTCGCGGACGGCAACCGGACGACGGACGGGGGCGGGAAGTCTTGTCAGCTTCCGGTAATTCTCCACAAACTCCAACAACCCCTTACTACGGCGGTGGATAGTCTGCATTCCCTGCCGCATGACGGGATAGTTCTTTTCCGACATTTCCCGCTCGCTCAAGGTTTCGGAGAGGGAGATGATGGGAGTGATTGAATTCATTATTTCGTGCGTCAGCACACGTATCAGCTTTTGCCACGCTTCCATCTCATTGCGTTCCAGCACGCGGGTACGGAAATTCCTCATCGCTTCGGAAAGCTCGTCCACCATATCCTCCATAGACCGGTTCTTGTAGGGAGAACGGAATGACAGCATCATGTCGTCATAGCGCAGGCTCTCTGCCAGATGGCGCATCATGCGCACCTGCATCATCTGCAGGCGGTACAGATGAACGGCAATCGCCAGCAATATCAAAAAAGCCATCAGTGCACTGAACCACAGTCCGGCATCCACCAGCAGATAAACGCCGACCGAAAGGAAGGCTATGCCGATGATGTGCAGTGCCACAATCAATGAATATCGTTTCATAAGCCCAGTTTTTCAAGTTTCCGGTACAAGGCGAAGCGAGTAATGCCCAAGTATTCGGCGGCACGGGTCACATTTCCTTCACTGAGCCGCATGGCACGTTCCACAGCCTGCCGTTCCAATTGCTCCAAGTTGAGGACTTCTTCTTCCTTCTTCTGACGGGAAACAGAAGCTTGGAACATAAAGTTCTCCGGACGAAGCAGAGAACCGTCTCCCAATATGACAGCACGTTCCACTGTATGCTGCAACTCACGTACATTACCCGGCCAGGCATATTTCAACAACTTGTTTTTCGCCTCCCGGGTCAGCTCGCGCATCTCTTTCTGATATTTGCGGGCATACCGTTGCAGGAAATACTCTGCCAGCAGGAGGATGTCGTTTCCGCGTTCCCGCAGAGGTGGAATATGCAACTCGATGGTGTTGATGCGATACAGCAGGTCTTGGCGGAAGTCTCCTTCGTCCACCAGCCGACGGATGTCTGCATTGGTGGCGCAGATGAGCCGCACATCAATGGGCGTAGCCTGCGTACTTCCCAAACGACTGATACAACGCTTTTCGATGGCAGTCAGCAATTTGGCCTGCATGGGCAGGGAAAGGTTACCTATCTCGTCCAGAAAAAGCGTACCGCCGGTTGCCACTTCCATACGTCCAACTTTCGCTTTCCGTGCATCGGTGAAGGCGCCTTTCTCGTAGCCGAACAACTCGCTTTCGAACAACTGTTCGGGAATACTGCCGAGGTCTATCGTGACAAACGGCTTTCCATAGCGGGGAGAATTGCGGTAAAGCATACGGGCAATCACATCCTTTCCGGTTCCATTCTCACCTAATATAAGAATGTTGGCATCCGTATCGCGCAACTTCTCCACAGTAGAGAAAACTTGCTGCATGACGGGAGAATCACCGATAATAATCTCTTCGGAGCCTCCCGCTGTGGCATTGCTCAGAACTTCCACCTGCTCCTTCAGCAGATTTATCTCGGTCCGCGAACGACGCAGCTTCATGCCCGAAGAAAGGGTCGCCAACAATTTTTCCTTCTCCCACGGCTTGGGAATGAAATCCGTAGCCCCCGCTTTGATGGCACGCACTGCCTTGTCCGTATCCGCGTAGGCAGTCATGAAGATGACCACTGCTTGCGGGTCGATACTCAGAATCTGCTTCAAGCTATCGAAACCTTCCTGACCACTGATGGCATCACGGCTGAAATTCATATCCAGCAGAATAATGTCCGGACGGAAAGTGGTCATAAAATGCTCGATGCGGTCGGGAGTCACTGCCACTTTTATCTTCTCGGCGTAGGGTTCGAGAAGAAGGTTCAGCGCAAAAAGGACATCCTCGTTATCATCTACAATCAATATTTTACCAAACTGTTCCATATCTGTTTTCTTTTCGTGCAGGCAAGGCCTACACAATCCCACATCTCTTGTACGGGCAAAGATAAGTATAATATCCATGTGTTGTGCGTGCATTATCGCACTATTTTTGTGCGCAACTGCACACGTTTGGAAAGCTTCGAACCACAACAAACACTTATAATACAACAACTTATACTTATGGCATAGAATTTGAACTTTATAGAGTAAAGAAAACAACTATGCACCGGAATATATTTTTATTGCTTATTACATTCAGTCTGATGTCGAGTGCCGTTGCTCAAGAGCACACGCTGGAGCTGACTTTGGAAGAAACCATCGAGCAGGCCCGCCAGCAGTCGCCCGACGCCCAAAATGCCCGCCATAGCTTCCGTTCCGCTTATTGGAACTACAAATACTACTGTGCCAACTACCTGCCGACGCTCAAGCTTACTTCCAATCCCTATCTGGACCGTGCTATCAACAAAGTGACCCAAAGCGATGGCAACGTCAAGTTCATAGAGCAGAACCTGCTGAGCACTGACCTGACACTGAGCCTGACACAAAACGTGCCGTGGACCGGAGGAACCTTTTTCATTGAAACGGCTGCGCAGCGCCTCGACCTTTTCAGCAGTGACACCTATTCCTGGCAGACTTCACCCGTCAACATCGGATACAGCCAGTCCTTGTTTGGCTACAACAGCCTGAAGTGGGACCGGCGCATCGAACCTATCCGTTATCGCGAAGCCAAGAAAACCTACGTAGAAACCCTTGAGCTTGTTGCCGCCAATGCCACAGAGAAGTTCTTCAACCTGGCCAAAGCACAAAGCAACTACGAAATAGCCAACGCCAACTACGCCAATGCCGACACCTTGTATATATATGCGCAAGGACGATATAACATCGGCACCATCAGCGAAAACGAAATGTTGCAGCTCGAACTCAACAAACTGACCGAAGAAACCAACTGCATGAATGCCCGCATCGAAGTGGAAAACTGCATGCAGGAACTCCGTTCCTACCTCGGCATCCAAGAAGACCTCCTTATAAAGGTGAGAATAGACAACCGCGTGCCCGACCTGCACATCGACCTGGATGCCGCGCTGATGCTTGCCAACGAAAACAGTCCGGAGATACAGAACATGCTACGCCGCAAGGTGGAAAGCGAGAGTGCCGTGTCGCGCGCCAAGGCCAATGCCGGACTGAAGGCAGACATCTACCTGCGCTTCGGCTTGACACAAACTGCCGACAAGCTGAAAGATGCCTACCGGAATCCACTGGACCAGCAGTACGTCAGCTTGGGCATTACCCTCCCAATCCTGGACTGGGGGCGCGGAAGGGGACAAGTACGCGTGGCCCGTTCTAACCGAGACCTTGTCTACACGCAGGTAGAGCAAGACAAGACGGATTTCGACTTGAACGTACGGAAACTCGTAAAGCAATTCAACCTGCAGGCGCAACGGGTAAACATAGCCGCCCGCACGGACCATACAGCCCAACGACGCGCCGAAGTAGCCCGAAAACTCTATCTGCTCGGCAAGTCCTCGGTACTCGACCTCAATGCATCCATCACGGAAAAAGATACGGCCCGGAGAAGCTATATAACGGCTTTGTACAACTATTGGAGTTTGTACTATGCACTGAGAAGCATCACGCTATATGACTTTGAAAAAGAGAGGCCACTGGCAGAAGACTTGGAAAGGGTTACTAATGAAGAATCTATACAGTAATAGAATCGTGGAATAGTTTTAGTAAAAACTGGCCGGAGATTTACTAAAACTCCGGTGACGATTTACTAAATCTCCGGTAAAGTTTTAGTAAAACTCGGAACCCTTATTCAGAAGTACTTCTGAAGGGGGTATCTGAAAAGTAAAAAAAGAGTATATAAAATATTGCATTATGGATATAAAACTTGAAAAGAAACCCTGGTACATCCGTTACCGCTACTATCTGGCGGGAGGCGTTGCCTTCCTTGCCTTCCTGATTTATGTAGTCACCCTTTCGCTGGGTCCCAGCAAACTGCGTATCGAGCAGGACAACATACAGATAGCCGAAGTCAAGAACGGCAAATTTATGGAATATGTAGATGTGGAGGGAGTGATTCAGCCCATCCTTACCATCAAGGTCAATGCACGTGAAGCCGGAAGCGTGGAACGCATCATAGGAGAGGAGGGGAGCCTGCTCCGGCAAGGAGATACCATCCTCGTCATGGAAAACCCCGACCTGCTGCGCAGTATCGAAGACCAGCGCGACGACTGGGAAAAGCAGCTTATCACCTACCGCGAAAAAGAAATTGAAATGGAGCAGAAAAGCCTGAACCTGCAACAACAAGCCCTGCAGACCGATTATGACCTCAACCGCCTGCGCAAGAGTTTTGCCCTTGACAAGGAGGAGTACCGCATGGGCATCAAGAGCAAGGCGCAGCTCGAAGTTTCCGAGGACGAATACAACTATAAAGTGAAAAATGCCCATCTTCAAAGGGAAAGCCTCCGTCATGACTCTGCCGTCACCGTCATCCGCAAAGACCTCATCAGGAACGACCGCGAACGGGAACGGAAGAAGTATGAACGCGCCTGCGAACGGCTCGGCAACCTGGTGGTGAAAGCTCCCGTCGCCGGCCAGCTCAGTTTTGTCAAGGTGACTCCGGGACAGCAGGTCGCTTCCGGTGAAAGCATTGCGGAAATCAAGGTGCTGGACCAATATAAAGTGCATACTTCCCTGAGCGAATACTACATCGACCGCATTATCACCGGATTGCCTGCCACCATCAATTATCAGGGAAGAAAATACCCGTTGCGCATCACGAAAGTGGTTCCCGAAGTCAAAGACCGCACGTTCGACGTAGACCTCGTCTTCACCGGTGACATGCCCGACAACGTACGTGTAGGCAAAAGCTTCCGGGTACAGATAGAACTCGGCCAGCCGGAGGAGGCGCTCGTCATTCCGCGCGGCAACTTCTACCAGAGTACCGGAGGACAATGGATTTACAAACTGAACGCCGCAAAGACAAAAGCCGTGCGCGTGCCGCTTGGCATCGGTCGCCAAAATCCGCAACAATACGAGATTACGGAAGGTTTGCAGCCCGGAGATTGGGTAATTACAACGGGATATGATACCTTTGGCGAGGCGGAAGAATTGATAATGAAATAAAACTACGCACTATGAGACAAATAATCTTAGCCATCAATGCATTGCTGAAATTCAAAGCATACACCCTTATCAATGTATTGGGACTGGCGTGCAGTTTGGCTTGCGTACTCACCGTAGCCCGATATATCCACCAAGAAAATACAGTGAACCAATGCTTTCCCGAATATAAACGCATTTGCCTGATAAAAACCTCTACCAGCAGTGGTGAAAACTTCTTGGGAGGCTACCGGTCGGGATTGGAAAAGGATCCTGCCGTAGAACAATTTACGGTGATTTATCAAATATCGGATATGCCCGTTCTGTTCGGTGAACAGGAAATTGCAGCGAACGCTTTTTCCGTAGACAGCACCTTCTTCAAAATCTTTCCATATAGGGTGATTGCCGGAAGCGGAAGAATAGTCCGCCCGAGGGATGTTGTCATCACCCGTTCTTTTTGGAAGAAGAAGCTGGGAGGGAAGAATGCCATAGGCGCTACTTTCAAAAACACAAAAGGGAATAAATTCACTATTATAGGAGTGGTGGACGACCCCGATACCAAGACATCATGGATGCCGGATATATTTATGTCGGATGAACTGGACGAATTCCTTTTTTTCGACCCTATATACGCCATGCTGATGGCACCGGATACAGACATTGCACTGCTGAATAAAAAGTATTCAAAAGAACACCCCCGCAGCAAATGGAGCACTTATGAGACAGTACGCTATCAGTATTTGCCTTTGAAAGATTTATATTACGATAAAGACCACGGAAAAGAAAACAAGAACTATCAATATGGCAACCAAAGCTATGTCCGGGTATTGATGGTAGTAGCCTTCCTGGTAGGTATCATAGGGCTGCTGAACTTCATCAACATCTACACTGTCATCATGTCCAAGCGGTCAAGAGAGTTTGGGGTGAAAAAAGTGTTCGGTGCAGGCAGGACAGACATTTTCCTGCAAATATATGCCGAGAACATCTTATTGACGGGACTGGCATTACTCCTTTGCTGGGCTTTAATAGAAATAACCAGGTTTTTCTTTTTCCATGAACTTTATATACCTACCACAACAGACTCCGGCTTTGACCGGAAGGTCTCTGCCATCGTACTTTTAGGATTGCCATTGCTGACTACTGTTTATCCGTTCTTGAAATACACATGTAGCAGACCCGTCAACTCCATACGCGAGCTGGCATCTTCACGCTTTTCCACACGGTCACGCATGATATTACTGTGTTTTCAATATGTCGTAACCATCTTTATAATAACCGTTTCTCTATTCTTTGTACGGCAGTTGGAGTATATGCTCTGCGCCGACCTCGGTTTCCGCTCGCACGATGTGATAACTTGCCGGATGTATGTCGATAAATTGGGCTTATATAAAACAACTAAAGAGGAGGGATTGGATGAAGGAAAAAGACAATATATAAGTAATGCTTTGGTCAATAAACGAATGAGTGAAAGCACTCTGTTTGAGCATTGGAGCAGAGGAAACGACTTGCTGTTCACCGACTTCCGTTTTGACAGTTTTGCGCTCAACAGAGCCGAAAACGGTTTCCATCCGGCATTATCTGCACATTTAACGACCCACTCCATGGCAATATACGATTTTCAACTTGTAGAGGGGCGCCTATGGAACGACTCCATAGATGAAGCGTTCACCAAAAACAGTTTCAAGGTAATTATCAACGAAACCGCTAAAAGAGTCTATGGAATAAAAGACATCACCAAAGACAAGCTGCAACCTGAAGAACCACACTACGCCTCAAGCAGCTTACCGGATTTCTACAATCCACCTTGCGAGATAGTAGGGGTCATAAAGGATTTCAATGTTCGGCACCTTTCACAATCCATCCAACCGGTTGTCATCTATTATCACGATGCAAGCATAGGCGGAATTTATACTGTTACAGCCTCGTATAAGCACGAGAATAAAGCCAAAGTCATTGATTTCCTGCGCCGCTTATACGAAGAATCTACGGGAAGAACCGACTTTGAATATACGCTGATAGAAGATGAACTCCAAAAGATGTATCGTGAAGACCGTCAAGTGGTGAACATTTATACGCTCTTTGCCGGAATAGCCATTTTCATCTCTTCATTGGGATTATTGTCAATATCCTTGTTCGATATTCGGCAACGTTACCGTGAGATAGGTTTACGCAAAGTGAACGGTGCGCAAGCAAAGGATATTTACCCCTTACTCATTAAAAAGTATCTCTCGGTCATGGGAGTCGCCACTTTGCTATCCATACCCTTGTCATGGATTGCCATTACCCTCTATTTGCAGGATTTTGCCCACAAAGCCCCTTTGACATTCGACTTGTTTGCCGTAGCAGTAGCCATAACAACTGCCATCTCCTTGTTGACTATTATTAGGCAAATCAGCAAGGCTGCCAACATCAATCCGGCAAGCATTATGAAAAACGAATAAAAGACACGAATATGAAACTCATACTATTATATATCCGAACATTAAGTAGGTTTAAAGTATATACGGTAATCAATATTATCGGACTGGCACTGAGCTTGGCTTGTGTCATTATTATATTCCGCTACGTGAAGCAGGAAAATGATGTAGATTGTTATAGTCCCAACAAAGACCGGATAGGCATCATGGTGCAGGAATACAAAGATGACAACAATAAAACGGCAGTTATCGGAGGTCCCCTCGAAGATGCAGACATAGAAGCGATGTCCACTTTCGTATGGTTCAATAAAGACTATATCATAAAGGAAGAAAAACATATTGATGTAGAAACGATTGTAGCAGACAGCTTGTTTCTAATAGTGACTGATTTTCCCATGAAATATGGAAAAGCCGAATCATGGGCGGCGTCTCCACAAACCGCCTTTATCACAGAAGAGCTGAGTGAGAAACTATTCGGGAACATAAATCCTATCGGCAAAACCATTGAATACTCTACCGGTGACCCTCTTACGGTGACCGGAGTTATCGGCAAAGACAGAGGGAAACGCTCGCTTCATTTCGACTTGCTTGTTCCTGAAACATTGCAGAAGGATTGGGAGTTCCGTTTCCCGATGAAAATGGCATTAATTCATAAAGGGGCTTCCTTTACGAAGATAAATGCACGGCATGCAGCGTTCCGGCAATCTCCACGTGCTGCGGATGTTGAATTCAGGTATCAACTGCTTCCCATGCGTGAAGTGTATTTTCATCCAGCCATTGATGTTTGGCAGGACATGCTGCAAAGGGGGAATTTACCACAGCTACATCTATTGGCACTTGTTGCTGTACTAATTTTAATTGTAGGCATCTTCAATTTTATGAGTCTTTATACGGTTGTATTATTGAAACGAAGCAAAGAATTCAGACTAAAGAAGGTTTTTGGAAACAATTCAGCACAGCTATTCTCCCAACTATATATCGAGAATTTATGTCTGACACTTGTATCATTATTTATAGCCTGGTTCCTTGTCGAGATTTCCGTCTTTCCCTTAAATAACTATTTTGATGTCATTCAACAACCTAATGGTATATTTGACATAGGAATAACCATAGCTATCCTGATTTTACAGCCATTGACAGCTTCAATCTATCCGTTTTTTAAATTCAAATACAACACGCCTATCCATTCATTACGGAAAATAGGCAGTGGTGAAAAATCGTCTGTTGTAAGAAACCTCTATCTGAGTATTCAGTATATCGTGGCATTCATTCTAATAGTTGTTTCCATGTTCTTCGCCAAACAACTGTATGAAATGACTCATATAGATTTAGGCTATGACACAGACTCTATCGTTAAAGTCCATTTTGAACGCTATGAACGCAAACAGCCTACCACTGAAGCAGAATATCTGAAACAGACCTCCTTGCGCAAAGCCTCCAAAGAAAATATATCCACTGCAATGAATGCCTCTCCTTTATTCACGGCATGGAATTACTCTTTATCCCCTTATGAATATTTCACAGAATCTCCGGTACTTTTCCGTAAGCTCGGAGAAGCCAATTTCAAACAATTGTATTGCATTCCCATAACAGAAGAAGAAATAAGATTTCATGGCTTCCGTTTATCCCAGGGACGTTTATGGGATGCCGACATCGACCATGAAGGTGAAGCAAAACTGATTCTCAATCAAAAAGCCATGCAACTCTTCGGACTCGAAAGCGCAATCAATGCCCGGCTGGAACCCCAACAACCTTTATGGCCGCGTAGGGATTTGAGCCCTTATCAGATTATAGGTATCGTCGAAGATTTTTATTGCGGACATTTATCCCAACCGGTTCTTCCTATAGCTTTTATATACGGTGAAACATATCTTTCACAAATTCCTTTGCAAGCTAAAATTACTCCAGGACATCAAAAAGATGCCGTTGCCTTCCTGGAAAACCTACACAACGACAATGCTGATGGAGCCTTCAATTATACTTTTGCAAAACAGGAAGTTGAGAATCTCTATAAGTCAGACAAGCAAATAACTATTACCTATTCCTTTTTCGCCTTTATGGCCATTCTAATATCCTCAATAGCTTTGTTTGGATTGTCCTTATTTGACATACAACAAAGATACCGGGAAATAGCTATACGAAAAGTACATGGCGCTACACATAAGGAAATTTTATTGTTATTACTCAAAAAATACATTATCATATTAGCAATGTCATTTTTGATTGCCATTTCTATATCTTATTGGGGAATAACCATTTATCTGAAAGATTTTGCCTACAAAGCCAACATCAGCAGTTGGTTGTTCATTATTGCAGCAATCATCATATCATTAATTTCCATATTAACATTGGTTTATCAAGTAAAAAAGGCTGCACGACAGAATCCGGCGGAAGTAATCAAAAGCGAATAATACAATAATGATACTATTATGATAAGACATTATATTAAAACAGCATTCAGAAACCTATTAAAGTACAAGGCACAGAATATCATCTCTATCATCGGACTGTCGGTAGGTATACTTTGTTTTAGTATCTGCCTATATTGCAGCCGCTATATAAATTCTACCGACAAGTGCTTTACCCACTGGGAACGCATTGCAGACATAAACCTATACACTCCAGCAGAAGAACCTTATTCCGGAACTCCCGCTACGTTGTTTGAGAGTCTGCGCCAATTGCAATTCCAAGAAGTAGAAGCATTTACTTTTGTTGCCTATCCCCGCCCACGTAGCTACAATGTGGAAACTATCGACAAGGAAGAACTGCCTTACGAAGATTTATATGCTATGGAAGTAGATACAGCCTACCATAGCGTGTTCACCCCGGAAGTATTACAAGGTTCATGGGCTGTAGCATCGCAAACTCCCAATGCCGTGATACTGACACGCTCTCTGGCACACAAAATATTTGGTCTCGGAGAGAATCCGATAGGAAAGCGAATGACCTTAGCACAACGGCTTTTCTCTTCACCTGATACCACACCACGAACAGGAGGTACCATCTATACCATACAAGCGATAATAGAAGATATTCCATTGAATACCAGCCTTAGCTTTCTCCAAAAGATTGATATGTTAATCTTGAACGACAGCGAAGGACTTATACAATTCGATGGACGAGACAGTATGACCGGTGGACTTACTTTTGCTCTTCTTCGTCCGGGCAAAACATCCGCGCAACTTGAAGCAAGTTTCCGTGCAATGGACTTGAAGCACACAATATTCAATGAGAAAAATACCGTATCAGCCTCGAATTTCGGAAAACTTTTTCGGGAGAAATCCGTTGCCCCTTACTTTGCCGGAATCACATTCATTGTCGGCCTTTTGATTCTACTGACTGGTCTACTCAACTTTTTTCATTTTTTGACGGGGAGTTATCTGAACCGTTCGCACGAGTTCGGCATTCGTAAAGTGAATGGAAGTAATGGCAACAAACTATTTTGGTTACTTTTTACCCAAGCCATTATCATTTCGTTCATAGCCTTCTTATTGACTTTCTGTCTGATAGAAATATTTACCCCTTACCTTTCATTCTCTTTATTTGATTTCACATTAGTCATTGAACGGGACCTATTATTGATACAGACAATAGAATATATGGCAGGCGTTATTTTACTATGCTTATTACTCTGCTTGTTTACCGTATGGAGGATGAAGCATGCCTCCATCCAGTCAAGTATTTACAAGAACAAATCCAAACGCCACAAACAGAAGATACGAAATTGTCTTTTGGGTATCCAATTTTTCATCTGTTGGTTATTCATAGTCTTTACAGTCGCTTTATATTTGCAGGCTAACAAGACCGGTTCCACACTGTTCAACACACTGACAGAAAAAGAAAAGTCCGAAATCATCAGTATTCCTATGGATTACCGTTTTATGAAAAATGACGAAAAGCTTGCTCTCATAGAGCGCATCAGTCAACATCCGGATATAAAAGATAAAATGCTGACAGATATTAATTATCTGAAAGGTATTTCGGGAACAAGCATGCAGACAGAAAAAGATAACCGGGAAAGTAGCCTTGAAGTCAATATAATGAATGTTCCTAATAACTTTTTCGAGTTTATGAATATCCCCATTCTCTCCGGGCATGTCCTGAAGACAAATAGTGACATGGTAGCAGACCGTAAATTGGTAGAACGTATAAAGAAGGATTTACTGGGAACCACCTTGTACAATTATCAAGATAGCTACACGGTATGCGGCATTTGTTCCGATTTTGTAGCCGACACTTACAATCAGAGCCAGGGCTTCGTCTTTCTGCCTTGTGATTTCAAATATTATGTAGGTCATTGCTATTTGAAGTGTGTACCCGGAAAAGCAGAAGAAGTAGAGGCTTTCGTTAAGAAAATGCTGGAAGAGAATCTTCCACCGAGTATACAATTACACATTTCGACCTTGCAGGAAGACATTCACCAAGCGCAAGCCATCGAGAACAACATGAAAGGGATAATCTTATTCTTCTCATTTGTCAGCCTTATAATCACTTTATTAGGCGTCTATTCGGCAATCACACTGGATACGGAACGCAGACAAAAGGAAGTGGCAATCCGTAAAGTAAATGGTGCAGGATTGAAACAGATTATCATATTGTTTGCCCGTACGTATATTTATCAGCTTGTACTCTCGGCAACAATGGCATTTCCTTTATGTTATGCCATACTGCAGTTATGGAAAAACATGTATATCGTATTCTTTAATGATGGCCCGCTATTTTGGATTTCAATCTTCATAATCGTAGCTGTCATTACTACTCTGACTATTATTTTCCGTATTCTGAAAATAGCAAGGACAAATCCGGCAGAAGTCATTAAAAACGAATAAGAAAATATATTTACCTAAAGATTATGACCATACTTACAATCCTAAAAATAATTACCCGCAGTTGGTGGAGAAACAAAGTTTTCTTCTTCATTTCTATAGTCAGTCTGGCTATAGGGCTAGCATGTACAAACTTGCTGTTCACCTATTATGTACATGATTACAATATAGAGAGTGGCAATCGGGACAAGAACCGTATTTTCTGTCTGCGTCAGGATAATCCGATGCAGGACGGAAGCAAGGTGGCCTATGCTGATGCCAATATTCCCCCTATGCTGAAAGAAAAATATGCAGAAGTGGAAGACTACCTGCGTATCAATTCTCTGGTTCCACAATATTGTAAATATGGAGGGGAGATTTACCACGATATAACCTTTATATCTGCCGATACTACTTTGCAACATTTCTTCCACTATCATCCCATTGCCGGTAGTTTAAAGCAAGTATTGGAACAACCGGGCAAAGTAGCACTCAGTGAAGCTTTTGCACATAAACTGTTTGGAGATAAAAATCCATTAGGAGAATTGCTGGAAATAAAAACCATGACTGATACCCAAAGTTATGAAGTGGCAGCCATATTAAAGTCACGGTCACAATCATTGCTCCAATTCGACATGATTACCGGGAATAACAAAGACTTTTGGGGTGGAATGACGTTTCTGAAACTAATTCCAAATACCGATGCCCAACAGTTTACCGAAAAAATCAACCACGACAAAATTCCCACTTTGATTCCGGAAAAGACACAATATTACGTCGACCCTCTGTCCGACATCTACTTTACTACACCGGACTACGATACACAACAACCTCTGCCGTATATCAATCAAAGTAATGTGCAATTATTGTATATCAGCCTTGCTGCCGCCTTGTTGGTACTTATCATAGCCTGCTGCAACTATACCAACATGAGCCTGAGCCGTGTATTGCAACAGCTCAAAATGATACATGTGGAGAAACTGATGGGAAGCAGCTTGAAGGATATCCGCATCCAACTGTTTGGTGATGCATTCCTCACTGTGCTGCTGGCATTCGGATTATCTTTACTCATCATCAACGACTGTCTGTCTTTTTTCAATGGATTATTTGCATCCCATTTAAACGTACATTTCTTTTTCAGCCTACAGATGCTACCCTTGTTAGTGCTCTTTGTACTAGTTATGTCCATTGTCCCTGCCTGGTATATCAGCCATAGACTTTCACAACTCTCATTCAGCGAATACAAGACGCTTTACGGAGGTAAAAAGAAACAACGTTTCATAGCTTTGCTGGTCATTCTTCAGTTTTCCATTTCTATAGGGCTGATATTCGCTACTCTCGTTGCCAATGAACAAATCAATCTCATCAAGGAACGGGCCTACTGTTACGAAAATCGGATTGAAATAGGAGATTTCAATGCCGCACCGGCTACAATACTTAAAGAAGAGCTGGAGAAACATGTACAAGGAATAGAGTCCATCGCCCTGTCACAAGGCTCCATATTGAATTCATGGATACGTGAGCTATCCATCAAACAAGCCGACGGTACGGAAAAAAGTTCCTACCTATTAATGCTGTATAGTGATGCCAATCTGGTAAAAACGATGGGGTTCAAACTCTTGTCCGGCAACGCTCCCGAACAACTGCAAAAACAATATGCCTATCCTGCACTGGTCAACGAAAGCTATGTCAGAATGCTGATTCCAGCAGGAATAAATGCCATTGGAAAACCTTTGAAAGAATTTGACCAGTCTGCCGATTCTTTATACATCATCGGCGGTGTATTAGAGGACTTCCCGTTCAGTTCATTGGAAAATGAAATTACCCCGGTCATACTTTACCTTCCACCTACAGAGAGAATGTCGGGTGCCAACTATCTGCAGATTAAGCTGATTGAAAGCAATAAACAAGAAACACTACATCAAATAGCCCAAATATGGGAAAAGATGAATGAAGGGGAGATATTTCAATACACAGACATGCACCAAGACTTTATGAAACGCAATGGTAAAGTCTTGTCTCTCTCCAAACTCCTTATCGCCTATTCTCTGATTGGCTTGATATTGACCTGCTTCGGCTTATTCGGCATTTCATGGTATGCCACTCGCCAGCGTATCCGCGAAATCAGCATTCGCAAGATTCATGGAGCAACATCCCGACAAATCGTGCTGTTGCTGAATAAACCATTCTGCCTGCAAATTCTGCTTGCATATATTCTAGCTGTCCCCATTGTCTATTGGCTCATGCACCATTGGCATGAACAGTTTGCCTATAAAGCCCCCTTCACCGTTATGGACTTTCTATTGCCACTATGTATTGTCTGGATAATATCTGCCGTCACAGTGTGTCTGCAAAGTTATTTGCTGAACAAAACAAATCCGATTGACTGCATCAAATCCGAGTAAGAAATAATATATTTATAACCCATAAAAACAAAGCATTATGATTAAGACAGTAAACTTACAGAAGATTTTCAAGACCGAGGAAGTACAGACTCTGGCTTTGAACGACGTAAACATTGAAGTGAAAGAAGGGGAGTTTGTTGCTATCATGGGACCTTCAGGCTGCGGAAAATCCACTTTACTGAATATCCTCGGTCTGTTGGACAATCCTACATCCGGAGAATATTACTTGAATGGGACGGAAGTATCCAAATATACAGAAGCCCAACGTACCAACTTGCGTAAAGGAGTCATCGGCTTTGTATTCCAAAGTTTCAACCTGATTGATGAGCTGAATGTATACGAAAACATCGAACTGCCGCTACTCTACATGGGCATTCCTGCCACCGAACGCAAGCGCCGGGTGGAAACCGCTATGGAGCGTATGGCAATCATGCACCGCAGCAAGCACTTCCCGCAACAATTGTCCGGCGGACAACAGCAACGCGTGGCAATCGCCCGTGCAGTCGTATCAAACCCTAAACTGATACTTGCCGATGAGCCTACCGGTAACCTCGATTCAAAGAACGGAAAAGAGGTAATGGAACTACTGAATGAACTGAATAAGGAAGGCACTACGATTGTCATGGTGACACACTCACAACATGATGCCGGATTTGCCGGACGTATCATCAATCTGTTTGACGGGCAGGTAGTGACGGAAGCTAACTTATAATTCACGCTTCTCCCGATTTATATGCAGGTTGCAATGTTTTTTCCATTGTAATCTGCATGTTTTTTTGGAAATAGCTTTCCTTTTTTTTGTTTCTGTCGTCCGAAATGCCTAATATTGCTACCAATAAACTTTTTACTTCCACATTTTAAATAACAGAAAATGAAAACATACACACCGTCCCCTTTGAACGCAGAAAATATCACTTTACCGGATAATTTGACGGAACTCACAGAAGCCATGGCACGCAATGTGCATGAAGTATGGGCTTTGGGAAGAGTGAAAGAAGGATGGAAATACGGAGAGACACGCAATGATGAATTAAAGACACATCCCGGACTTGTACCATACGAAGAGTTACCGGACTCAGAACGAGAATACGACCGGCAAACAGCCATACAGACACTGAAACTGATTATGAAACTGGGATTCGACATACAGAAGAAATAATAATCCAATATCTATTATAGTACTATGAGGACGAGTGAGAACAAGTATTATCCTATCCGGCACTGGTGGAAATTCGTGATTCCTGCCTTTATCATTCTCTTTCTGGTTGCAGCATTGATTGTGACATGCACTACATTCCAAAACCTTATTCAATTCTTTCCATCGCGTGGAATGACCTACCTGATGACACTCCATGCCATCATTTCCCTTAGCGTATGCATCTGTTTTTTTCTATGTATCAAGAGATTAATAGATGTATTCTCATTGAATCTGGAACAAGAAAGAAACATTCTTGCATCCTTGTATCAGGAAAAAGAAAAACGGGAGATTATCAATAACGATGAGAAAGAAATCAATAAACTGAAAGAGAATATCAGAAAAGAATTGAAACAAGAAACTGAAAAAAAGGAAACTGCCTAATGACAAAACAAATATGAATCTGCTAACAAGACTTTTTGCCCTTCATTTTGACCGCTCTTTTTCCGGAAAAGGATGGAGGCAGCTTGCTTGGCTTTTCGGAGTCATAGTAACTGTTTTCTTATTGATATATCTGATAAGTTTTGCATTTATCTTTCCTGAGCCGTCTCTTGAAGAATGGACTGGTATTGATAAAGACGTACCTATGGGGCGTTTGCTTCAGTTGATTTGTCTGTTCATTGATCCGGGGAATATTGTGGAAGTACCACCTTATCTGCGTTGGTTCTCTCTATTGGTCGTAGTGCTGGGATTAATTTTGTTCTGCGGATTATTGATATCCGTAATCTCCAATATGCTGGAACGCAGAGTTGAGCGATATCGTGAAGGCGATATCGTTTACCCTTTGCAAAACCACATCGTCATTATCGGTTTTGACAACATGGTCCCCACTCTTATCCAGCAAATTTGCGATGACACACATTATGGGAATTGCCATATTCTGATTCAGAGTACCCAACCGGCACAAGAAATCCGTAGCAAAATCCATACGGAACTGGATGCCAAAAACGAAAAAAGAATTGTGATGCTGCGTGCCCGGCGCGACTCTATCGAGGAGTTGGAAAAACTCTATACTACCAAAGCGCGCGAAGTATTCCTTATCGGAGAGAGGAACGAACATGACCATGACTCACTGAACATAGACTGCCTGAAAAAGATAGTTGACATTCATAAACGATGCAATAAATGTTCCCTCATACCATTCACCGTTCTTTTCGAATATCAGACTACTTTTGCCGCTTTCCAACTGACCGATTTGTCTGCCGAATGGAGAAAATATATAGAATTCCATCCCTTTAACTTCTACGAGGGCTGGGCCAAAAAGATATTGGTAAGCCGGCAATACGGAAAAGGGGAGAACTGCATTGAATATCCTCCTCTCGACCGTGAGGCAATAACCTACGAAAGCGAAAAACATGTTCATCTTGTTATCATCGGTATGAGCCGTATGGGAGTGGCAATAGGAGTGGAAGCTGCCCATCTGTTGCATTTTCCAAACTTCTGCCGGGACAAGAACATAAAAAGTGTCATTACCTTCATTGATGAAAATGCCGACCGGGAAATGAATTTCTTTTGTGGACGATACCGCCATTATTTCGAGATATCGTCTACCCATTATTACGACATGAGCAAGGACGAAAGGCACGAGAGATTTGTCCTTCCCACCCGTTTTAAAGGAAAAGATGCAGACTTTCTGGATGTGGAATTCGAATTTATCAAAGGCCGTGCGGAAACTCCTGCCATCCAGAACCTAATTAAAGAATGGGTACATGACTCAGGCCAAGTATTGACGATTGCCGTCTGTCTCAATTATCCTCCTCAAAGCATGGCAATGGGATTATATCTGCCGGACGATGTATATGATGAAAACATCCCAGTTTTTGTCCGTCAGGAAACCTCCAGTGCACTGCTCAATATGCTTAACAGTAAAAAGAAAGATGAAGCGATTCATAAATATTCCCATGTTTTTCCTTTTGGAATGCTGGACAACTGTTACGACTTGGACAAAAAAAGCCGGAGGGAGGGACAAATCATCAATTATATATACGATTTCAAGAATAAATATGGAAATGTGCCTCAATCATGCCCACCTGACAATGAGCTGAAAGACTCATGGAACAAACTGTCCGTATCCCTTCAGTGGTCCAATTTGTACAGTGCATATTCCATTAGTCCCAAGCTACGCTCCATAGGCATTACGGATGGTTACGTGAAACTGGACAACGACCAGATAACATTGCTTGCCGAAGTCGAACATAACCGTTGGAACATGGAGAAGCTGCTGCTTGGCTTCCGTAAACCCACCGCCGAAGAAGAAGAGTTAATCTATGGCAGCAAGGAAATGGGAGACATCTTCAAAAAGAAACGCTTTGTGCATCCCGATATACGTCCGTATGATGAATTGAAGGAAAGCTCAAAAGCGTATGACAGATGTATCACAGCCGGCATTCCGCTAGTCATAAACAACAACACATAGAAAGTAACCAACACTATATTATGAAAACATACCATGTATTTATAGCCTCTTCGCTGAGTTTTCAGAAAGAAAGGGATTTAATGGAAAAAGTCCTGACGGAAAGAAACAACAGCGAACTCAATATTGTAGTGCACCGGCACGAAAAAAATGGAGACAACGATTTAGCTAAAGGCGATACGCAGGAAATCATAAATTCAGAGATAAGGCAATGTGACGTCATCATCTTCTTCGCCGGAAACTGGATACGCTCCAAGACCATCGGAGAGTTTAATGTTGCCATCGAAAATGCATCCAACAAACATATCTATTTCTATCAGAATCCGACATTGGAATACACCCAAGAAGACTGGACAAACACTACTTTATGGAAAGACTTCTATGCGGAATACATGCAAAAGCACCTGGACGACGATACCGTTATCGAGCGGTATGAGAAGCAGTGCAATACGCTGGAGCAGCTAAGGGACGCGTTGGTCAAGGATCGTGAAAGTTTTCTCAATAATCCCTTTTGCGCAATCTCTTGCCATAAGATGGAGTATGATAAAATTATTCCCAACAGCCAAGCCAACCGTCGCAGAGGCAACCTGGACTACTATTTTATCCGTCCGGAAGTAGACAACAAACTTAAAGAGGAGTTTGACAGCACAAACAAGACAATCATCGTCACCGGTCAATCCACTTCGGGAAAGACTATTGCCGTTTGCCGAATGCTGAAAAAGCTCCCTCAGGAATATTATGTGGTCATTTTGAATGCCGATACGACCAAAGAACAGTTAGAACGGCTTTCTGTATCCCAATTCCAGCATGGCAAAAAGATTCTTCTACTGGACGATTTGCAGCTGTTGTTTTGGAAAGAAGAGAATGAAAAGCCGATACCCATTGACAGAGAATTACTTCGCAAGTTATCGGAAATCCTTCACATCGGCAATCCGGACTTCAAGGTTATTGCCACTACAAGCTATAGCTTCAAGGAAGTGAAATCCATGCTTACTTTCAATGAAATGGTTCCTCCGGCCATAGTCGAAGTGGGCATCAAACCTTTATCCTTCAAAAAAATAAATGAATATGCCCGCGAGCTTAGGACATACGGCTATCTTAAACTCCGACCCGAAGCCGGCATGACTATCGGTTCCTTGTTTTTCGACATAGACAGAATCAAGACCAGATATAACAACCAGTTCCAGAACAGCAATTTAAGCAACCTGCAGAAATCCATGCTTCGACAACTCTGCCACGCCATAAAATGTTTGTGGATGTGGAAAAAGAGAAGCCGCAATAAAATAGACCTATTGCTCGATTTCCTCAAATTTACCTATGAGAACAGTTACGAAAAGGCCGACAGAAGCACCATCTGTGAATTGGCAGGCAAAGTAGATGATTTGATTTATTATCAGGACATTGAAAAGGACACATTTGAAGTTGAAGACATCATAGTAACCCAGGTTTTCCAGTACTATAGCAGTGAACCGTCCGATGACCTACTGGCAACTGAAAAGAAAGCCATAAAGGGCATATTCCGCTATATCTACTACAAAGACAGACCGAACTTTTTCAAAAATACAACCAAGATCCTGCATCGGGTGAAAAACTGTTCGGTAAATGCCCCCGAACTCCAACAGTATATCATCAATGATGTTGTAAGCCGCATTTATAAAAACGAACAAACGCTATATACAAGTAAGGAACTGGGAACAAACCCGGAAGGCGTTTCCATTGATTGGGTGGACGCCTATATTGGCAATATAGCCAATTTTGCTCCTACCAATGCAGAGGCCATCCATATTTGGAAATTAACAAAAAAATATAATAGGAGAGAGCTGAATGCGCTGCGGTGGCTTTTGCCCAGACTGCAGACACAACAAGATAAGGACATTGTACACAAGGATTTGCTCAATGAACAAGGGCAAATGCAAGACAAGTATATAGAAAACTCGTATATTGAATTTCAGACAGAATTGGTACGGTTCCTCGACATGGACGAAGCCAAAGAAATATACCTCAACGCTTCCTTTATATACGAAGCTTCCCCAAGTGCCGATGATGACGACATAGATGATTTCTTCTCCGATTCTGCAGAGAGCGCCCATGGGCAGGAAAGCAACAATGAGACTTATCTGACAGAACTGAAAGAGAAAAGAATACGTAATTTCGCCAGGCAGCTTATGCATAAAGCACAGACTCTGGCTGACATACACGACATCAAGAACTTCTTGCAGAAGAATGATAAAGGGGTAGTTCCCCACGACGATGCAGTCTTTTTCTTCAACTTTATTGCTCCCTACACCTGGCTGGAAGTTTTCAAAAGATTCAGCCAGCCGGAAAAGCTGGTTGCATTCTTCAACGAACTGACAGAACTGTCTGTCGACAAAAAAGAGGATACCAGTATGTTCCTGAACAAGACCGAAGTGTTGAATGGAGCACTCGAAAACATACCGTCCTCTTATGCCTATGATTTATGGAACCGTATGGGGAATAACTGTGATGGCTACTCATTGAACTTTATGCTCCAAAAGGCTAAAAATTTTGAGCAAGCCAAAGGAATCTTCAACACTTTTATGGAAAGGTTGGAGCAGCAAGAAGAAGAAAACAAGACCAAACTGAAAGTGGGTGAAATCTACCTGAACGACTTATTGGATACGACCTCCACTTATAGCGGGATTAAGGAATGCGAGGAACTGTTCCATAAATACCATTTACTGGAAGCAGACCAGTCTTTACTGGATTACCCGAGCCAGCACACACAAGGTATCCTATACCAACGCATGACCCTAAAGGAAATCAAGGCACATATGAAGAGACATCGTCCCCAAAACGGCGATGAATCTCGAAATATAAGAACAATCGTACAATTCATTCTGAAAATATCAAATTATGAAGAGGCGTATCAGGCACTGTTCGGAGAAACTCCCGATTGTATTACTCCGGAAGAACAACAGATTTTGAATCATTCGCCCTACGTTGTCTCCGAAATGTTCAATAAGGTAAAGACTCCGGAAGAAGGAGGAGTCGCAAGGGATTTCTTCGAGAACCGGCTGGACAAGTCACTGCTCAATCATCCTGATGCCAATATCTTGAATATCATTATCAATAACCGGTTCATATATCCCTATTATGAACAAAAAGTGGACATGATAAAGCGGATGTCCGAAAAATACACCGTACAACAGAACAGTTATACACATAAACATTTACTCTATCACCTGACCAACCACACCCAAGGTTCACTTCCTCCGGAAGAAATACAACTGATTATAAATGAGGAAATAATGAAAAGCCTGGATGCGCCAAAGGATATATTGAAGCAAATGCTTATCCAGCGATACTATGCCGGAAGAGCACAAGACAACGTTCCGCAGCCTTTTCCCATTTATACATCGGAAGGGTGGAAAATTAAAGAAAGCACTATTCTGGAATATGTGTATTGTCTGCTGGACGTGGGCGTATATGATGGAGGAATTATCTTCTGTTGCATGAAGGCATTGCTCCGTCAGAATGATAAGGAAAACGCCCAACGGCTGCAAGAGCAAGCAATCAGTAAAAAGGTTTTTATCAATTACGATTCATATTGTATGTTGAAAAAGGTAGGAGCCGTCATTCCTAAACCCTACCTATTTGTCGAACATTATCCAATTATGAAGGACATATGCTATCAAATGCGGGAACGCGGCATGACCTTCGAAGAAGCCGAAAGCCGTATAAAAGAGATGGAAGATGATTTACATATTTCCATTGCACGCACACAAATCTACTGGAACAATGTCATCAGCCGCATGGCCAACAACAGAACAAACAAAAAACTGGTGCTTCAGAATACTCTGAAATTCATCGATGAACACCACGTGCCGATGAGTCCGGAAATATATTACTCCCTTTTACACACAATCACTTCCATTGAAGACTATACAAAAGTCAAAGGTTTATATAAAGGCGAATTGAATATAGGACATATCTTCGTACTTCTAAAGAAGATTCCAGAATTTGCCAAATATAGAATTGCCGAATGGGCATTTGTCGCCTGCTTGCGTCAGGAGTTTGATGAATGGTATGACATTCTATGTTCCATCAGTGAGAAAGAACAGGAGAAAAGAATTAAAATCATGTTACAGTCCGAGCGCTACAAGCAACTGCAAGTCATCACCCCCAAAGGGTATCTTAACCAGACTTTCTTGTTCTGGTGGACTATCCGCTACGCCGTCTCAGAGACTGAAGAGCAACGGAAGGCAGAATTGGATACCCTTGTCACAATGATACCCAAACCCTTTGTACCTCAGTATCCGAAAATGATAGAGAAGTTCTTTATACCTTATCCGCAAGACTTGCTTGAAATCATTCGAGAATATATAGGCCGGATTATTTCATCCGAGCCGCAATAGCCAGCAATACCCCGAGCACCACACCCAATATCGCTGCAAACAGCACCCGCATTTCTCCCGGCAGGAGGAATGTGATGGTGTGTGCCGGATACCAGAAGAAAGGAATTGTTTTCTTGAAGACAAAATTCCATTGTGCATCCCAATTCAGATGCGTAATGATGCGGGTCATCGGGATAGGAGTGAGGAGGCTGCGAGGCGAACCGCCACAATCCAGGATATGCGTATCCGTAATCTTATGGAATGTCATGAATACCGGAGCGAAAATGGTATTCATAGCAACTGAAATGGCGAAGGCTATCCATAATTTGTCCAGGCAGAATTCTCCGTTTATAATGGCGGCGGCATTTGCCATTCCCATATATTCCATGAATTGCGGCACACCTTTGGAGAAGATTATCATGGCCGCATTGATACCCATTCCCAGCAGTCCCCACACTACGGCACGCGGCAGTACGCCAAATCCTTTTCGGTTATAGACTCCGGCACTGATACGAAGTCCCAGCATCTCACCCAGTGTAGCAAGAATTCCGAATTTAACGAAACTCATTACCATGCCATGTGCAGTGTTGAAAGACTTATACCAATTGTAGATGGATTCACTCACAAAGAATGGCAGGAATATTATCACCAGAACAAAAATAAAGAGGAAGTCTTGTTTTTTCATACAAAAGTCATGTTTTTCATAAATAATGTGGCAAACATACTAAAATTATTCTAATTTAAAAGCAAATAAGTAAATAAAAGAAGTTTTACCAAACAGAACAAAGTGTTTCCCTTAACCGAACAGTGTGTTTCATTAAAGAGAACACTTCGTTTCCCTTAAAAGAACAGTTTGTTTCCTATAAGAAAACACTTTGTTTTCTATAGCTAAAACAAAGTGTTCAGCACTGTGAACTAACGAATTATCCCTATCAGCTTCCCCAGAAGCCTATATCATAGTCTCGGCACAAAAAAAGTGGGATTCAGAGAAACCTCTGATCCCACTTCATCATAGTAAGCAACGGATAGTTATTTCTTATCTTTCATATATTCATCCGCTTTCTCCTTGGCACGTGCCACGCGCTTGGCTGTATCCGGATGAGAAGAGAACATCTTCTGGAACTTAGATTCCTTCGGTGCTTCCGCTGAAAGTTCAAGCAATTTGTTCAAAGCATTGTACATGGCATACGGAGCGAGATTATTCTTGATGCAGAATTCAAAGCCATAATCATCCGCTTCTGTCTCCTGCTTCTGGGAGTATTGAGCACCTGCCAATGCCTCGGCCATGGCACCCAGTTCAGAATCACTCAATTTGGATACTGTAGAACTTGCCGCACCGGCAGCATTCTTCACAGCCGAACGGAGGTAAGCATTCTTCATCGCATCTTTGGAATCCGTATGGATGACGTGACCTATCTCATGACCGACAACTGCCATCACTTCATCATCCGTCATGATGTCCATCAGTCCGGCGCAGATGCGTACACTGCCATCACCACACGCAAAGGCATTCACATCTATTACCTCGTAAACACCGAAGTTCACCTTCAAGCCGTCCACTTCCTTGATATTTCCAGTCAGCTTCTCCAGACGCTTGCCGTAATCCGTATCGGGCTTTGTCAGCGGATTGTGTGTATCCATCCATTCCATATATTCCTTGCTCATCGCTGCAATGTCAGCATCGGACAATGAAATGGCCTTGACGGCATCTGTACCGGCTTGGACAACTTTGGTCACATTGATTTTCTTTCCACCGATTTTGAACTGCGCATAGGCAGTGGTGGTACAACTCATTCCGCATACTACAGCAGCAATGATGAAGAAGTTCTTTTTCATGTACTTTACGATTTAATTTTAATCCTACTTCGCTTTGTCTATAAAAAAAACCGCCTAATCATTATTAAACGGTTTTCCGAATATCTGTTTAAATCAAGTTTACTTGATGATACCCAATTCCTTGAAACATTTAGTCAATTTTTCTACAGCATAATCCACTTGTTCGACCGTATGGGTAGCCATCAACGCTACACGCACCAGTGTATCTTGTGGAGCACATGCAGGTGGAATAACGGGGTTGATGAAGATACCTTCGTCAAAAGCCAGCTTCGTTACTATAAATGTCTTCTCTGTATCACGCACATAGAGAGGAATGATAGGAGATTCTGTCTCACCGATTTCGAAGCCTGCATCGCGGAACTTCTTCAAGGCATAGTTAGTGATGTCCCACAGACGTTGGATGCGTTCAGGTTCGGACTTGATGATGTGAAGCGCCTCGCGGGCTGCAGCCGTAGCAGCAGGTGTGCTACTTGCCTGGAATATATAGGAACGGGCATTGTGGCGCAGCCAATTGATTACCGCCTTGTCTCCAGCAACAAAACCACCGATGGAAGCCAATGACTTGCTGAATGTACCCATAATCAGATCTACATCTTCGGTAACACCGAAATGGTCGCACACACCACGGCCTTGTTTTCCGAATACACCCAAGCCGTGAGCTTCGTCCACGTAAATGCTGGCATTGTATTTCTTCTTCAGGCGGACAATTTCGGGCAGATTGGCCAAGTCACCTTCCATGGAAAATACTCCATCCACAACAATCAGCTTTACAGCATCCGGTTCGCATTTCTGGAGTTCTTTTTCCAAAGCCTCCATATCGTTATGCTTGTACTTCAACTGAGTGGCAAATGCAAGACGGCGGCCATCTACAATGGAAGCGTGGTCACGGTCATCACAAATAATATAATCCCCACGGCCTACAACGGCAGGAATAATACCTTCGTTTACAGTAAATCCGGTAGAAAAACAGAGTGCTTCATCTTTTCCTACGAATTCAGCCAATTCCTTCTCCAGTTCAACATGTATATCGAGTGTTCCGTTCAGAAAGCGGGAACCTGCACAACCGGTGCCATATTTTTCTGTGGCAGCTATCGAGGCATCAATGATACGCTTGTCATATGTCAGTCCCATATATGCATTAGAGCCGAACATCAGAACCTTTTTACCATCCATCATTACCTCTGTATCCTGATGGCTGTTAATTGTGCGGAAATAAGGATATACGCCTTTTGCCATAAACTGCTGCGGCAGGTCGTATTTCGCAAATTTGTCTTGTAGTAAACCCATGAAATATCTTTTATATAATGAATATTTAATTCTATTAAATACAAGTCTTAAAAAACAGGGGGCAAAGATAGCAAAATATGTCGGTATATGTTCTATTTACATTAAAAAAACTACTTATACTTATTTTAAAAAGAATTATGTGGTTAATTTTTCAGATATTTATATTACTTTTGCCAGTTGGAAAACCTGCATAGCAACAACCCTTGCATGAACGAAAACAAGAAGAAAATAGCATTCATCATAAACCCCATATCCGGCACTCAGAGTAAGGAGCAGATACTGAAGTGGCTCGATGAAAAACTGGATAAGGAAAGGTATGCACAAGAAGTGATTTATACCGAACGGGCAGGCCATGCCGTAGAGATAGCGGCACAGAAGGCACAAGAAGATGCACATGCCGTCATCGCCATAGGAGGAGACGGCACCATCAATGAGATAGCCCGCTCACTGGTACATACAAAAACCGCTTTGGGCATCATTCCCTGCGGTTCCGGCAACGGACTTGCCCGCCATCTGCAGATTCCGATGGAGCCGAAAAAGGCCATCGACATCATCAATGACGGACTGATAGACATCATTGACTACGGAAAAATCAACGATGTGCCTTTCTTCTGCACCTGCGGCGTGGGATTCGACGCATTTGTAAGCCTGCAATTCTCCAAGGCGGGAAGGAGAGGACCACTCACTTATCTGGAAAAGACTCTGCTCGAAAGCCTGAAGTACCGTCCGGAAACCTATGAACTGGAAATGGACGGCAGCACCCTGCGATACAAGGCGTTCCTGATAGCCTGCGGAAACGCATCGCAATATGGAAACAATGCGTATATTGCCCCACAAGCCACCTTGAACGACGGACTGCTGGACGTCACCATACTCGAGCCGTTCACTGTGCTCGATGTACCGTCGCTCTCTTTCCAGCTCTTCAACAAGACCATTGACCAGAACAGCCGGATTAAGACGTTCCGTTGCCAGACACTCCGTATTCACCGTTCTAAACCGGGGGTAGTCCACTTTGACGGCGACCCGATGATGATGGGAGAGAATGTAGATGTAAAGATTATGAAGAAAGGACTGCAGGTCATTGTTCCCCGGGATGCGGAAAAAGACACTTCGAATGTCTTGCAGCGGGCACAAGACTATATCAACGGACTGAAACAAATTAATGATGCTTTTGTGGAAGACATCGCCCATAAAAACAAGATGATACTGGATAAAGGCAAAAGGCAATTCAAGAAACTGACAAAAATGTAATGTTGTAAAAAAGGTACTAAAGGAGTTTCTGAAAATAACTTTCCCCTTTTGATGCGCCATATAATATGTTTTATGTATTTTTGCATGTTCAAAATAGTAAATAAGTAAATCGTCAAACAGTAAATAAAAAGATGTATAGATCACACACCTGCGGAGAACTCCGTATCTCCGATGTTAACAAGCAAGTGACGCTGGCAGGTTGGGTACAGCGCAGCCGTAAGATGGGAGGCATGACTTTCATTGACCTCCGCGACCGTTACGGAATTACCCAATTAGTGTTCAACGAAGAGGTGAATGCCGAACTTTGCGAGCGTGCCAACCGCTTGGGCCGTGAATTCGTAATCCAGGTTAAGGGTACCGTCAACGAACGTTTCAGCAAAAACCAGCATATCCCGACGGGAGACATTGAAATCATCGTATCGGAACTGGATGTTCTGAACTCATCGCTGACCCCTCCCTTCACCATCGAGGAAAATACGGACGGTGGCGACGATATCCGCATGAAGTACCGTTATCTAGACCTGCGCCGTGCCAATGTACGCAGCAATCTAGAGCTTCGCCATAAAATGACAATTGAAGTACGCAAATACCTGGACAGCCAGGGATTCATCGAAGTGGAAACTCCGATTCTGGTAGGCTCCACGCCCGAAGGTGCACGCGATTTCGTCGTTCCTTCACGCATGAACCCGGGACAATTCTATGCCTTGCCTCAAAGCCCGCAGACACTGAAACAGTTGTTGATGGTTTCCGGTTTCGACCGTTACTTCCAGATAGCCAAATGCTTCCGTGACGAAGACCTGCGTGCCGACCGCCAGCCGGAATTCACACAGATTGACTGCGAAATGTCTTTTGTGGAGCAGGATGACGTCATCAACCTCTTCGAAGGCATGGCCAAATATCTGTTCAAGGAAATCCGTGGCGTAGAGATGAACGAGCCGTTCATGCGCATGCCATGGGCAGACGCCATGAAATATTACGGCAGCGACAAGCCCGACCTCCGTTTCGGCATGAAGTTCGTGGAACTGATGGACATCATGAAGGGACACGGATTCCCGGTATTCGACAATGCCGCCTACATCGGCGGTATCTGCGCAGAAGGCGCCGCACACTATACACGCAAACAGCTGGATGCACTGACCGAATTCGTGAAAAGACCGCAAATCGGTGCCAAAGGTATGGTATACGCGCGCGTAGAGGCAGACGGCAACGTAAAATCAAGTGTCGACAAGTTCTATGCGCAGGAAGTATTGCAGGAAATGAAGGCTGCTTTCAACGCCAAGCCGGGTGACCTGATTCTGATTCTGAGCGGTGACGACGCCATGAAGACCCGCAAGCAACTGAACGAGTTGCGCCTTGAAATGGGTAACCAACTGGGATTGCGCGACAAGAACAAGTTCGTCTGCCTTTGGGTGGTTGACTTCCCGATGTTTGAGTGGAGCGATGAAGAAGGCCGCCTGATGGCTATGCACCACCCGTTCACCCATCCGAAAGACGAAGATATTCCTTTGCTGGATACAGACCCGGCAGCTGTCCGTGCAGATGCATACGACATGGTGTGCAACGGTATTGAAGTGGGTGGAGGTTCCATCCGTATCCACGATGCACAGTTGCAGGCAAAAATGTTCGAGATTCTCGGATTCACTCCGGAGAAGGCTCAGGAGCAGTTCGGCTTCCTGATGAATGCCTTCAAATACGGTGCACCTCCTCACGGTGGTCTGGCATACGGTCTGGACCGTTGGGTCAGCATCTTCGCAGGTCTCGACAGTATCCGCGACTGCATTGCATTCCCCAAGAACAACAGTGGACGCGATGTAATGCTGGATGCACCTTCGGCTATTGACCAGAAGCAGCTGGATGAACTGAATCTGATTGTTGAAGTGAAAGAGTAAAAGCAGGTACGGAGTAGGAGAGTGAAAGAGTCTGCACGCATTTTTCGTTTTGCGGTAATCGGCACGCTGAATGCCTTGATTATGGCTGTTACCGTTTGGGTAATGATGGACGAACTGGACATCAACTATATGCTCTCCAATGTAACCGCATATATACTTGCACAGATACACAACTTCATCTGGTGCAAGTACTGGATATTCCCTACAGAAAAAAAGAGCAACACTTGGCGACAAGTGCTGCTCTTTTCTATAGCTTTCGGAATGGCTTACGGAGCGCAATTCCTTTTCCTCATAGGGCTGGTGGAGGGACTGGACTGCAACGAATACCTTGCCCAGTTCCTGGGATTATTCATCTACGGAAGTGTCAATTTCCTAATGAACAAACGGGTGACATTCCGTTAGTTCTCCCCCAGAGATCCCCGTCGTTATCAGTCAAGAAATCGTTTTGTCAATCCGGCATAGGCATCAATTCTGCGGTCGCGCAGGAAAGGCCACCAACGGCGTACATTTTCCGAACGTTCCAAGTCCACCTCTACAACGATATTTTCCGGCCGTTCGTTTCCTGCTTGGGCCAGGAACTCGCCTTGCGGTCCGGCCACAAAACTATTTCCCCAAAACAAGATACCATTGGTCTGCATGGAAGGATCCGGCTCATGTCCCACGCGATTCACTGAAACCACCGGCAAGCCGTTGGCCACAGCATGTCCACGCTGGGAGATAATCCAAGCATTGAGCTGACGCGCCTTTTCATCATCCGTATCACTGCTTTCCCAACCGATAGCCGTAGGATATATCAGTATTTCAGCTCCCTTCAGTGCCATCAGACGCGCTGCTTCCGGATACCACTGGTCCCAGCATACCAAAACTCCCAATTTGCCCAAAGATGTCTGAATAGGTTCGAAGCCTATATCACCGGGAGTAAAATAGAATTTCTCATAATAGGCGGGGTCATCAGGAATATGCATCTTCCGGTATTTCCCGGCAATGCTGCCGTCACGTTCAAAAACAACCGCTGTGTTATGATACAATCCGGGAGCGCGTTTCTCGAACAGAGAAGTGACCAGCACAATATCGTTGGCAGCAGCCAACTCTGAATAGAATCCCGTAGAAGGACCGGGAATCGGTTCTGCCAAGTCGAACAACTGCGTGTTTTCCGTCTGACAGAAATACAGAGAGTTATGCAGCTCCTGCAAAACAACTAATTGAGCCCCATGCGCCGCACATGCCTCTATACTTTTGGCCAAATTCATTAAATTAGTCCTGAGGTCCTTGGTATTGGCCTGCTGGATAATACCTACTTTTATTTTTCTTGTCATCTTATTCTATGGTTTATTGTTTTACTATGTATAATCGACATTACTTCAACACCCCTACGGGATATTGCATGGTAACACAATGCAAAGAGCCGTGTTGCTTAATCAAAGCACGGCAATCTATCCCGATAATTTCATAACCGGGAAAAGCCTCCCGCAACACTTCCCCCGCGCGGGCATCATTCTCCGGCTGGCGATAGGTGGGGTAAAGCACTGCATCATTCAGAATCAAGAAATTAGCGTAAGTGGCAGGAAGCCGTTCCCCTTCCTCTTCTATCTTATCGGCCATGGGCAAAGCCAGCAAACGGTAAGGTTCCCCCTTCAACGTACGGAAAGTCTTCAGTTGCTCCTCCATGCGATGCAGTTCTTCGTAATGCTCATCATCCGCATCCTTGCATTGTACATAGGCTATCGTGTCGGCAGGGCAGAAACGGGCCAGCGTGTCTATATGACTGTCCGTATCGTCACCTGCCAAATAACCGTGGTCCAGCCAAAGAACACGTTGCAGGTGAAAAACGGAACGAAGATATTCCTCAATTTCCACCCGGTTCATCTGTCCGTTCCGGTTAGGCGAAAGCAGGCATTCGGAGGTGGTGAGCAACGTACCCATGCCGTCACTTTCGATGGAACCGCCTTCAAGGACAAACCCCAAGCGATTTACATACTTTCCTTTCATCACTTCCGACTCCACCGCACGACGCGTAATCAAATTATCCTTATCGGATGCAAACTTCAATCCCCACCCGTTGAACTTAAAGTCGAGCAGAGATACACCGTCAGCATCCAGTAGGGTGATGGCTCCATGGTCGCGTGCCCAAGTATCATTCGTCTCACACTTCAGGAAACGGACATTTTCCATATTCACCCTGCCGAGAATCTGTTTCTTCACCTCATCCGGTTCTGGGGTTACAATCAGCAATGTCTCCCGGGCGGCTATTTCGTGGGCAATGGCTACAAAACATTCCTGCACTTCGTCCAACATATAGGTCCAGTCTGTACCCGCATGGGGCCATGTAAGCTGTATGCCGCTTTGCAAAGCCCATTCGGCAGGCAAGTGGGGAGCACGTGTCTCTACCTGAAAAGTCATATTCTTGCCAAAACGCACCTGACAGTCCTTCTCTGCGGCACCACCCAGCGGCAGTCCTACAAAATATCCCATATTATTTATCTTTTCTAATTCGTTACTTTTTAAGTTAGCAGAGAGAGGGAGAATAAACCTTAGGTTTAGAATTGCCAAACCTCTACTTCAGACTTCTAAACCTCTACTCTATGATTGTAAACCTCTACTCGTCAATTATCACTTATCTTCCTTCGGTTTCCGGTCGAAGAATGGATTCTTGGAGGATGCACTCACCGGAATGGCAAAGACAGTCTTGCATCCTTTCAGCCAATCCAAACGCTGAGCGGCAAGTCCGGCAGAAAACATGACACGGGTATCCACCCTCAAATCGGCAGCCATGGCACAAGCCGAACCTACAGCTATCCCTACATCCACCGTATTCAAAGCACAAGGTACTCCCTCCGGACGACCGGCACAAGTGGGAAAACCGCAGTGTCCGCAATTCAAACCTTGCGTCTGCTCGCGCGTACCTATTATAATTACACATTCAGCCTGCAAAATGTTGTCCGCATCACGGAGAAAGAACTTCATACCGTGCTCTTCAACCATAGCGACCATCTTTTCAGACAGCTTCTTAATGTCTTCACCCGTAACCAGCGCAGCTTCAATCACATCAATACCTTTTCCTTTCGGTGCCGTGCGCGCAGCAGTCAGCATTTGCCTTGCCACGTCAAGCACATGTTCGTGGCGGCAATCCCGTTCATTCTGTATCATAGTCTTTCTTTCCTGAATTAATTAGTGCGTCAAAGATAGCACAAATATTTTTTTGCACTATCTTTGCGATACAGAAAGATTAAAGGAACACCATGCTGCAAATAGAAAATGCCAGTATCGCCTACGGCAACGATATACTTTTCTCGGGTTTCAACCTGCAATTGGAAAGGGGAGAGATAGCCAGTATCTCCGGCCCTTCGGGATGCGGAAAGTCGTCACTGCTGAATGCCATACTTGGATTTACTCCGTTAAAAGAAGGACGCATCGTCTTGAACGGCATTCTGCTGGATAAAGGAAACGTCGACGTTGTCCGTAAGCAGACTGCATGGATTCCACAAGAACTGGCATTGCCGCTGGAATGGGTAAAGGACATGGTACAATTGCCCTTCGGTTTAAAGGCAAACCGGGGTACACCCTTTTCTGAAACCCGTTTATTTGCATGTTTCGAGGATTTGGGTCTGGAACAAGAGTTATATTACAAACGGGTGAACGAAATATCCGGAGGCCAACGCCAACGGATGATGATAGCCGTAGCCTCAATGATTGGCAAACCACTGACCATTGTCGATGAACCGACTTCCGCTCTCGACTCCGGTTCCGCGGAAAAAGTACTCTCTTTCTTCCGCAGGCAGACAGAAAATGGAAGTGCCATACTGACCGTATCCCATGACAAAAGATTCGCCAACGGATGTGACCGACATATAATCATGAAATAACATACACACTATTGGGAACCATAGATATATCATACCTCAGCCTGGGCATCGGATTATTCCTATTATTAATACCGCTGTTTTACATCTGGAAGTTCAAGACCGGACTGTTGCGCGCTACTGTGATAGGTACGGCACGCATGATTGTCCAGTTGTTCTTCATCGGCATATACTTGAACTACCTCTTCTTATGGGATAACCCGTGGATAAACTTTCTATGGGTAATTGTCATGATATTCGTAGCATCGCAGACGGCGTTGGCACGAACGCAATTGAAGAGGAAGATTCTGCTTCTTCCCATATCTGCAGGTTTCTTATGCAGTGTAGTATGTGTAGGCTTGTACTTTATCGGAATAGTACTGAGAGTGGAAAACGTATTCAGCGCCCGGTATTTCATCCCTATTTTCGGCATACTGATGGGCAACATGCTATCCAGTAACGTCATAGCCCTCAACACCTATTATAGTGGACTGAAACGGGAACAACAGCTTTACCGGTATCTTCTCGGCAATGGTGCTACAAAAGCGGAAGCACAGGCACCTTTCATCCGCCAAGCCATCATCAAATCCTTCAGTCCGCTGATTGCCAATATATCCGTGATGGGGCTGGTTGCTTTTCCGGGAACCATGATTGGCCAGATATTGGGTGGCAGCAGCCCGAATGTGGCCATCAAATATCAGATGATGATTATGGTCATCACCTTTACCGCCTCCATGCTGTCACTGATGATTACAATCTCTCTGGCTTCCCGCAAGTCGTTCGATGCCTACGGCAAGCTACTGCCGGTGATGGTAGAGAAGAAGGGAAAAAAGGAGCATAAATAACTTCAACGGTGATGGGCATCCAGTTTTCCGGGGAGATAGCGTAGCTGCACATATTGTACGCCCGGTTTCACAAAGCCGCTGTCCAACATCACTTTCTTTACACGGAATACTTCAAGCCTATACTGCAGGTAACTTTTGATGCGTTGACTTTGCGGCTTGGTATATGCCAACAGATTAACTTTTCCCAGCGAATCAATCTCTACCCTTGCCTTGACGGTGCGTAGAGAAAGAGGACCGTCTTTTTTCTTAGCCTGATAATCTTTATCCTTGTCTACCCAAAAGATAGCCGTAGCCTTGGGAGTAGTATCTACCGGCTCCTCCATATCCTCAGATACATCTTTACCGGAACGGTTCGTATCCTGACAAGACAATAACGATAAAAGGAAAAGAAACAAAACAAGTAATGTTTTCATAATAAAGGAGATTAATGTGTCCAACTAATCAAACGTACCCGATGAAGCATATATTATCGGATATATAAAATGTTCTTCACCTTCCGTTTGCGGTTGTTCAAACAATTGTTTGTAGATAGGTTCCGGCTCTGTTTCAGAGAAAAAATCTGCATCAGCAGGATAAATACCATAATACCACCAGGGAGTTCCTTCCATATTATAAGGCTCAATACCCTCGATTACAAACTTATATAATCCAACTGTATCACCATCTTTTATAATGCTTGTATAGGTTCCATAATTGGTCCCCATATTATATCTCAATCCTTTTAAAGGAGCATATTCTTCTTCAGTAAACTCGCCTGCTACATATTTTTTTCTTTTGCATGCAAAAGGAATCTCATATTTTCCTCCATCAGGAGAAAGAATAAAAGGATTGGGTCCATCAACCTCTATTGTATATTCATATTCTACTCCGACTTTTGATAACACCTCGACCAGTTCGTATGCAATATTACTGGCATCGGCGGGAGGGTTGAGCAAAGTTGTTTTTTTCACCAATAAGGTGTATTCATACCCCTTGCTATAATCAAACCCGGCAATTCCTAAAAAGTCCAACGCTTCATATTCATTTTTACCTTCCTCCTTTACCAACATACAATCAATGAAATGATCACTTCCCCAAGGCTGGTAAGTGCCAATCTCGGAAGAGACCTTCATTTTAATGTTTTCTACATTGTCTTGTGGAGTATCACTGTTACAAGAGGTCACACCAATTATAATCAAGAGCGATAAAATTCCGAATAGTTTTTTAGTTTTCATAGATTTAGTTTTATAATAATCGCTCGCAAAGATAGTCTTTTTCGTGATAAAACATTTTTCGATAAGAGTTTTTGTTGGAAGAAAACCGTCTATTACTCAAATTTGTTACTGATATTTTATAAAAAGAATAAAAAACATTCTCAATCCATTGCTTTTTACTATATTTGCAACCAAATTTTCTGTTCACAATGAAAATTAAGGAATTAGTAAGCGCCCTTGAACGGTTCGCGCCTCTGCCATTGCAAGACGGATTTGATAATGCCGGCCTGCAAATCGGATTGACAGATGCGGAAGCAACAGGGGCTTTGTTGTGTCTTGACGTTACTGAAGCTGTACTGGATGAAGCCATTGCATTGGGATATAATGTGGTTATATCACATCACCCTCTCATTTTCAAAGGGTATAAATCCATCACGGGCAGGGATTATGTGGAACGTTGTATCTTGAAAGCCATCAAGAATGACATCGTTGTTTATGCTGCGCACACTAACCTGGATAATGCACCGGGAGGAGTGAACTTCAAGATTGCCGAGAAAATCGGTTTGAAGAATGTCCGTATCCTGGAAGCCAAGGAAAATGCGCTGGTAAAGCTGACCACATTTGTACCGACCGCCCAAGCGGAAGACGTGAGGAAAGCCTTGTTCGACGCTGGATGCGGCAATATCGGCAACTATGATTTGTGCAGTTATAACATGGAAGGCGAGGGGACATTCCGAGCCCGGGAAGGTGCCACCCCATACTGTGGAGCGATAGGGGAGCTGCATACCGAACGTGAAGTACGTATTGAGACAATCATACCCGCCTACAAAAAAGCGGCAACTGTCAAGGCACTGCTTGCGGCACATCCATATGAAGAACCGGTCTATGATATTTATCCCTTGCAAAACTCATGGCCACAAGCCGGAGCCGGTGTCATTGGCGAATTGGAAGTACCGGAGACAGAACTTGAATTCCTGAAACGGATAAAGAAAACCTTCGAAGTAGGGTGTCTCAGACATAACAAACTCCTCGGGCGGGAAATACAGACTGTTGCATTATGTGGCGGCGCCGGCGCTTTCCTAATGCCGCTTGCCATCCGCAACCGTGCAGATGTCTTTATCACCGGCGAGATAAAATACCATGACTATTTCGGACATGATACCGATATATTATTGGCTGAAATAGGGCATTATGAAAGTGAGCAATATACGAAAGAAATATTTTATACAATAATCCGGGATTTGTTTCCTCATTTTGAGGTTCAGATGACCAAAGTGAATACAAACCCCATAAAATACATGTAAGTAAAATGGCTAAAGAAGCAAAAAAAGATCCTCAGGAATTAACCGTAGAACAGAAGTTGAAAGCTTTGTTCCAATTGCAGACAATGCTGTCCAAAATCGATGAAATCAAGACGTTGAGAGGTGAACTTCCACTGGAAGTACAAGACTTGGAAGACGAAATAGCCGGTCTGAGTACCCGTATAGACAGAATCAAGGCAGAAGTTGCCGAGTTGAAATCCTCCATTGCAGGAAAGAAAGTTGAAATTGAAACCGCAAAGGCTTCTGTAGCTAAATATAAAGACCAGCAGGACAACGTACGCAACAACCGCGAATATGACTTCTTAAGCAAGGAAATCGAATTCCAGACATTGGAAATCGAACTCTGCGAAAAGCGTATCAAGGAATTTGCCGCACAAGAGGAAGAAAAATCTCAAGAAGTAGCAGAAAGCACTGCTGCTCTGGAAGAAAGACAAAAAGACCTCGACGTAAAGAAGAGCGAACTGGACGAAATCATCTCCGAGACCAAACAAGAGGAAGAGAAGCTGAGAGACAAAGCCAAAGAACTGGAAACAAAGATTGAACCCCGTCTGCTTCAGTCCTTCAAACGTATCCGTAAGAATTCACGCAATGGACTGGGTATTGTATACGTACAGCGTGATGCTTGCGGTGGTTGCTTCAACAAGATTCCGCCCCAGAGACAATTGGACATCCGCTCACGCAAGAAAATTATCGTTTGCGAATATTGTGGCCGTATCATGATTGACCCGGAATTAGCAGGTATAACTCCCGAACAGAAAGTGGAAGTTGTAAAGGAAAAGCCAGTAAGAGCCAAAAGAAAAATCGTACATATCGGCTCAGATAATTAAAAATAGAACATTTTCTATATATAAAACGGCAATAGTAAAGCACCTATTGCCGTTTTTTTGTTAAATAAGCTCATAAAAACCTGCTATTAGAGAAAAAAGAAGTAGTTTTGTTGCTTGAAAAATTAATAGAATTAAATTAAAAAGCATGAGACTAAACAAATTATTCATACTCTATTCACTTTTCGGAATATTGATGGCATCGTGCATAAAAGATGAAGCACCCAATGCTGAAGCTGATATAACAGGCATCTCTTTTGAAGAAGATGTACTGGCAAATTCATACATTGATCTGAACCCGTCGTACGACGAAAGCCAGAACGCCTACCCAATACGGATCAGTGTGAAAGAAGGTACGGACATGACAAGTCTGGCCCCCATATTTGAATTGACTCCGGGAGCTACCATCAGTCCTGCCAGTGGGAGTGTTCAGAACTTCACGACTCCAGTACGATATACAGTCACTTCGGAAGACAAGGCCTGGCATCGTGTCTACGCCATTACTGCCAGAGAACAAAAGGCAAGTAACATTCCGACCACATACCACTTTGAAAAGGTAAGAATCATGCAAAATGTATGGCAGGAATTCTACGAAGAGCAAGATTCCGGTAACGAATTGACATGGGCAAGTGGTAATAAGGGATTCAAATGGGCTATGAGTGAAGCCGCAACAGAAGATTATCCTACTACCCAAATAGACAATGGCAAAACTGGAAAATGTGTGAAATTGGAAACACGCCTCACTGGCGACTTAGGTAACATGGTAGGTATGCCCATCGCCGCCGGTAATCTGTTTATCGGCAGTTTCGACATGCTGAATGCTATTACCAATCCGCTTAGTGCTACGCGCTTCGGTACTCCTTTCTACAATAAACCTTTACGACTGACTGGATACTATAAGTATAAGGCCGGAGAACAATTTTATGAAAATGGCGAATATACCTCCCGAAAAGATATATTCAATATCTATGCAATATTTTATGATGGAGTAAAATATGACAGTGCAGGAAAGGGGACAGATGTAACACTGGATGGAAATCTGCCGAATCAAAACTACGAACACTCCAGCATGGTGGCTCTTGCTTTAGTTTCCAATCCGCAAGAAACAGAAGGAGACGAATGGAAATTCTTTGATATACCTTTCGACTACCAACGGTACGGAAAGAAGATTGACGAAGCCAGACTGGCTAAAGGAGAATATAAGATAGGCATCATATTTGCCTCAAGCAAGGATGGTGCCACTTTTGAGGGTGCTCCAGGAAGCACTTTACTTATAGACGAAGTGGAACTGATTTACGAATAAGAATCATATAGAATTGGAATACAACATGATAAAGAAAATATTAGCATTTATCGTACTGGTGGGATGTATGCAGACTGCCTTATACGCTCAAGAAAACCAGAACCGTACGCTTATAAACGCCGCTCTACACGGTTGGGAATATGAAATAAGGGCCGGTGTCAGTATCGGCGGCACTTCTCCGCTTCCATTACCCGTAGAAATACGAAGTATCGATGCCTATAATCCTACCTTAGCCTTTATGCTGGAAGGAAATGCCATCAAATGGTTGGGCAAAACAAAAAAATGGGGTGTAATAACCGGTGTAAGACTGGAAACCAAAAATATGATTACTAAAGCGACAGTAAAGAACTATGGCATGGAAATCATAGGAAATGACGGTAACCGTTTGAAAGGCAACTGGACCGGGGGAGTAAAAACTAAAGTACGCAATGCCTACATCACCGTCCCCGTGCTGGGTGCATATAAAATCAACTCACGATTGCGGGCCAAAGCAGGTATATATGTCTCATATCTGATGGATGAGGAATTCTCCGGACATGTATATGAAGGCTATTTGCGTGAAGGAGACTCCACCGGAGAAAAGGTAAACTTCTCCGACGGTGCCATTGCCACTTACGACTTTTCGGATGATTTGCGCAAGTTTGCCTGGGGCGTGCAAGCTGGTGTAGACTGGCGTGCCTTCAAACATCTGAGTGTATTTGCCGACCTTACATGGGGATTGAATGATATTTTCAAGAAAGATTTCAATACAATTACCTTTGCCATGTATCCCATCTACTTGAATGTGGGTTTCGGGTATGCCTTCTAAGATACTCGGGTATACCGAGTAAATACTCATAAACAAATAAAGGTTTAGGTTGTTATCAATCCCATAAAAAGATAACCACCTAAACCTTTATTTATGAATATAAAAGTTTGGAGCACTGCGTTGCTCATATTATGCCTATGTCCTGCGGCTATGGCACAGAAAGCCAACCGCTATCTTGAGAAACCACTCCCACAAGGCTGGGGAAAGGACGCCTCCCATGCCATTCCCGGAGATGACAATCTGTTCAGCGGACAAATACCACCCATTGACGACAAGTGGTGGAAAGCCTTCGATGACCCGATGCTGGATTCATTGATTACGGTAGCCTCCACTCAAAACTATTCCGTACTTTCTGCCATGGACCGTATGGATATGGCTAAATCCAATCTGCGGATAGAACGCGGCAGCTTTTTCCCTTCCATCTCATTGGACGGAGGATGGGCACGGCAGCAAAGCAGCGGCAATGTCAACGCACTTCCGCAATCCATTACCGGTGCATACAGCGCCTCGCTCAACGCCAGTTGGGAGCTGGACGTATTCGGAAGTATCCGCCAACGGGTAAAGGCACAGCGGGAAACCTTCATGGCAAGCAAGGAGGAATATACCTCTGTCATGGTATCCCTCTGTGCCCAGATAGCTTCTGCCTACATCGGACTCCGCGAACTGCAGCAAGAGCTAAGTGTAGTGACCCACAATTGCCATACCCAGGCAGCCGTACTTAACATTACCGAAGTACGCTACAAAACCGGACTGGTGTCCAAACTGGACGTTTCACAAGCCAAATCCGTATATTACAGTACCAAAGCCTCCATCCCACAACTGGAGGCAGGCATCAACCAATACATCACGACGCTCGCAATCTTACTCGGTACTTACCCCCAGCATATCCGCCCCATATTGGAGAAGCCCAGCAAACTGCCCGACTATATGGAACCCATAGGCATCGGTGTTCCTGCCGACCTGCTGCTCCGCCGCCCCGATATACGGCAAGCCGAACGCCAAGTCAACGCGCAGGCGGCAACACTCGGCGCATCTCAAAGTGACTGGCTGCCGCAAGTGTTCCTAAAAGGTTCCATCGGCTATTCCTCCCATGACTTGAAGGACTTGACTAAACGGAACAGTATGACGTTTGAAATTGCTCCAAGCATCAGCTGGACCTTATTCAGCGGTACCAAACTGGTGAATGCCACCCGTCTGGCACGTGCCCAGCTCGATGAATCCATTCACCAGTTCAACCAGACAGTGCTTACCGCCGTGCAGGAAACGGATAATGCCATGAACTCCTATCGCAACTCCATCCAACAGATTGTTGCCATGCGCGAAGTATGCAACCAGGGAGAAGAAACTCTGAAACTCTCCCTCGATTTGTACAAACAAGGACTTACTCCCTTCCAGAACGTACTGGACGCACTACGCTCACTCCTGACATACGAAAATCAGCTGGTGCAGGCACAAGGCAGCTCCTTGCTGCATCTGATAGCCTTATACCAGGCATTGGGAGGTGGATATGAAATGAATCAGAAATAAGAATATAAACTAAACCGAACCGTATATGAAAAATCAAATGTACATCACCCTGCTCATCCTGCCATTGCTGGCAACGGGATGCGGGGGAAGGAAAGAAACGGCACAAACGATGCCCGTTCCCGAGATAAGCGTGGCCCGTCCGACAGTGCAGAACATTACGCTGACGAAAGAATATCCGGGCTACCTGACTTCTGAAAAGACCGTAGACCTGGTAGGCAGAGTCAGCGGAACCTTACAGACCATCGCTTACGCTCCCGGCAGCCGGGTACGCCAGGGACAAGTACTTTTTGTCATCGAACCGACAGTCTATCAAGACAATGTGCGGCAGGCAGAAGCAGAACTCAACACTGCCCGCGCCAACCTGGAATACGCCCAAAACAACTACACACGTATGCAGGAAGCCGTGAAAAGCGATGCTGTAAGCCGTATACAAGTGCTACAAGCACAATCCAACGTGGCAACTTCGCAGGCTGCAGTGAGCAATGCGGAAGCAGCCCTGAACACAGCACGCACCAATCTGAGCTACTGCACCGTCCGTGCTCCCTTCGACGGCACCGTAAGCCGTAACCTGGTGGATGCCGGAGGCTATGTAGGCGGCAGCGTGCAGCCCGTCACATTGGCAACCATCTACAAAGACGACCATTTGTACACCTACTTCAATGTGGCAGACAACCAATGGCTCTCCATGCTGATGCAGCAGGGAGACAGTATCCCCCGGCAAGTGAGTGTCAGCCTGGGTAAAGACGAACTCCTCACTTATCCCGCACAGCTGGACTATCTTTCGCCCAACGTAGACTTGAACACCGGAACTTTGAACATCCGCGCCCGTCTCGACAACCCTAAAGGACTGTTGAAAAGCGGCCTCTACGTCAGCATCACCTTGCCCTACGGAGAGCAACAGCAGGCTATCCTGCTGCCAGACGCCTCCATCGGTACCGACCAGTTGGGGAAATACATATACGTAGTCAACGATTCGAATATAGTGCGCTACCGCCATATAGAAACCGGACAACTGATAGGAGACAGCCTGCGCCAGATAAGGGCAGGCATCACTCCCCGGGAGCGCTACGTCACCAAAGCACTGATGAAGGTAAGGGATGGAATGAAAGTACATCCCATTGACAACTAATATGAATTGATTAATACCAAAGCCTATGTTTTCAAAATTCTTCATAGACCGTCCTATCTTTGCTACCGTATTGGCGCTGCTCATCGTCGTAGCAGGACTGGTCACACTGGGCATCCTGCCCATTGCCCAATATCCGGACATCACACCACCTACCGTGCAGGTCAGTGCCGTATATCCCGGAGCCAATGCGCAGACGGTGGCACAAACCGTCGGCATCCCCATCGAGCAGCAAGTCAACGGAGTGGACGGAATGCTTTACATGTCCTCCAACTCCAGCTCATCGGGCGCTTACTCTCTTACCATTACTTTTGCCGTAGGCACAGACATTGATATGGCTACCGTGCAGGTCCAGAACCGGGTAAGCGTGACCCAGTCGTCACTACCTACTCCCGTTGTGGTGCAAGGCGTCACTGTACAGAAACAGTCATCGAACATCGTGATGTTCCTCACGATGACGTCGGACAGCAAAGACTACGACGGACTTTACCTCAGCAACTATGCCAAGCTGAATCTCGTAGACCAGTTAACACGCGTGCCCGGTGTAGGCGCCGTCAATGTGATGGGAGCAGGGGACTACTCCATGCGTATCTGGCTCGACCCTGCCGCCATGCGCATCCGCTATCTTTCGCCGGCCGATGTATACCAAGCTATCCAATCACAGAATGTGGAGGTCAGCGCAGGTAACGTAGGGCAACCCATCGGCACAGACAATAAAAATGCCTATCAATACAGCCTGACCGTAAAAGGGCGCCTTACCTCACCCGAAGAGTTCGGCAACATTATCCTGCGTACCGAAACCGGAGGGAAGATACTCCGTCTGCGCGACGTGGCGCATATCGACCTGGGCTCGGCCTCTTACAGCGTAGTATCCCAACTGGACGGGAAACCCACCGCTGCCATCGCTATCTATCAGCAACCTGGCAGCAACTCGCTGGACGTTTCCAAAGGAGTAAAGGCAAAAATGCAGGAACTCTCGCAAAATTTCCCTGCAGGCATACAATACAATGTAACCCTGGACACTACGGATGTCATTCATGCTTCCATAGACGAAGTGATGGTGACGTTCCTTGAAACAACCCTGCTGGTAGTTCTCGTCATCTTCCTGTTCCTGCAGAACTGGCGGGCGGTCGTCATTCCCTGCATCACTATTCCGGTATCACTCATCGGCACACTGGCCGTCATGTCCTTGTTCGGCTTCTCCATCAATACGCTGACACTATTCGGACTGATACTTGCCGTGGCCATCGTGGTGGATGATGCCATTGTGGTGGTGGAGAACTCCACGCGTCTGCTGGACACGGGGCGCTACACCTCCCGCCAGGCTGTGACCGAAGCGATGGGAGAGATTACCGGACCCATTGTCGGGGTAGTGCTGGTGCTGCTTGCCGTATTTATCCCGACAACACTCGTCAGCGGCATATCAGGACAACTGTATAAACAGTTTGCCTTGACCATTGCAGCCAGCACCGTACTTAGCGGATTCAACTCACTGACCCTTACTCCGGCACTCTGTGCCTTGATGCTGCAACCTACCCGGCCTTCCAAAAATCCCCTATATCGGGGGTTCAACCATCTGTACGACAAGACACAAGGAGTCTACGACCGGATAGTGGAGTACCTGCTCCAACGCCCTGTCGCTTCCATCGTTTCATATGCGGTTTTCACATTGATTGCTGTCCTGCTGTTTGTCAAATGGCCGTCCACATTTGTTCCGGAAGAAGATGACGGCTATTTCCTCGCAGTGGTACAACTTCCCCCTGCATCGAGCCTGGAGCGCACCCAAGCCGTAGGAAAGCAGATAAATAAGATTCTCGATTCTTACCCCGAAATAAAGGACTACATCGGCATATCCGGCTTCTCCGTGATGGGAGGTGGAGAGCAAAGCAATGCGGCCACTTACTTCATCGTACTGAAAAACTGGAATGAACGCAAGGGAAAGGAACATACGGCTGAAGCCGTAGTACAGCGCTTCAATATGGAAGTATATGGCATCCAGGAAGCAGAGATATTTGCCATGGTCCCGCCTGCCATCCCCGGACTGGGAGCTACCGGAGGCCTGCAACTCCAATTGGAAGACCGCCACAACCTCGGCGCCACCGAGATGCAGCGTGCTGTAGAGACCTTGATGGAGCATTACCGCAATTATCCGGCACTGGCATCGGTCAGCAGCCAGTACCAAGCCAATGTACCGCAATATTTTTTGAATATAGACCGCGACAAGGTACAGTTGATGGGTATCCCGCTGAACAGTGTATTCACCGCCTTGGGTTACTATATGGGGGAGGCCTACGTCAACGACTATGTACAGTTCGGACACATCTACCAAGTGAAATTGGGGGCGGGCGACCGTGCCCAGCGTGTCATCGACGATGTTCTGAAATTGAGCGTTCCCAATGCATCGGGAGAAATGGTACCTTTCTCTTCCTTCACCCGGGTGGAAGAGCAGTTAGGCATGGACCAGATAAACAGATATAACATGTACTCCACAGCAGCCGTGACCTGCAATGTGGCTCCGGGCAGTAGTTCAGGAGAGGGTATCCGGCAAATGGAAAGTCTAATCAAAGAGCATCTCGGAGACGAGTTCGGCTATGAATGGACTTCGGTAGCCTATCAGGAGACGCAGGCGGGAACCACGACGACTGTCGTATTCGTCATGGCACTGCTGGTTGCCTTCCTTGTACTCGCCGCACAATACGAAAGCTGGACCAGTCCGGTAGCTGCCGTAATGGGACTTCCGGTTGCACTGCTCGGTGCCATGTTGGGATGCTATGTCATGGGGACTCCGGTCAGCATCTACACACAAATTGGAATCATTCTGCTTGTCGCCTTGTCTGCCAAAAACGGTATTCTGATTGTGGAGTTTGCACGTGACTTTCGTGCACAAGGCAATTCAATCCGCGATGCGGCATTCCAGGCCGGACATATCCGCCTACGACCTATTCTGATGACATCGCTTGCATTCGTATTCGGGGTTATGCCGCTGCTTTTTGCAACCGGAGCAGGGGCGGGAAGCCGTATTGCACTGGGAGCCGCCGTAGTGTTCGGTATGGCACTGAATACCTTGCTTGCCACGGTCTATATTCCTAATTTCTACGAATTGATGCAGAAGTTGCAAGAGAAGTTCAGTAAGAAACAATAGGGAGGATGAGCTACAAGTTATGGATTATGGTTATAAGCTATCACACTTATAGCCCATAATCCATAACTCATTTTAGCAACTTGCTGCTAAAAGTTGTATCTTTACGTGCGAATTGCCTCTTAAAGAAATTGAAGTTATGAAAGCATATTTCATCGCCATACTTACCTTATTCACTTGTATAGCTACCGTCGTCCGGGCGCAGCAAATGTCTGAACTTGAAAACCGGATTGACAGTCTGCTCAATGGCAAGAAAGCCACCGTTGGTATAGCCGTATGGACAGACAAAGGAGACATGCTCCGGTATAACGACCATGTACACTTCCCCTTGCTCAGTGTATTCAAATTCCATGTGGCACTGGCCGTACTGGACAAGATGGATAAGCAAAGCATCAGTCTGGACAGCATTGTTTCCATAAAGGCATCCCAAATGCTGCCCAATACCTACAGCCCCCTGTGGAAGAAATTTCCCGACCAGGATTTCACGATTACGCTTAGGGAACTGATGCAATACAGCATTTCCCAAAGCGACAACAATGCCTGCGACATCTTGATAGAATATGCAGGAGGCATCAAACATATCAATGACTATATCCACCGGTTGAGTATCGACTCCTTCAACCTCTCGGAAACAGAAGACGGCATGCACTCCAGCTTCGAGGCTGTATACCGCAACTGGAGTACTCCTTCCGCTATGGTCCGACTACTGAGAACGGCTGATGAAAAAGAGTTGTTCTCCAACAAGGAGCTGAAAGACTTCTTGTGGCAGACCATGATAGATACTGAAACCGGTGCCAACAAACTGAAAGGTATGTTGCCAGCCAAAACCGTGGTAGGACACAAGACCGGCTCTTCCGACCGCAATGCCGACGGTATGAAAACTGCAGATAATGATGCCGGCCTCGTTATCCTTCCCGACGGCCGGAAATACTACATTGCCGCCTTCGTCATGGACTCATACGAGACGGATGAGGACAATGCGAACATCATCGCCCGCATATCACGCATGGTATATGATGCGATGAGATGAGAGAGGCAAGGGGGCTATTGGTAGCTCCTCCTATAAGTTTTGATACTCGGGTATATCCTGCAGAAAAGTATAGCTGTTGTGCTCGTAATCTATGCGACAACAATAATGCTGAAGCCCGTTGCTGACAATCAGATAATCCACTTTCAGCACCATGTTGTAGCGGGTAATCTGGTCGAAAACCTTTTGGGTGATTTCTATTTCAGGCGCCTTGTATTCCACAATCATCCGGGCGGTAAGGTCGCGTCGATAGAGCACTGTATCACAGCGTTTCTTTGTACCGTTCAGCTGTACCTGCACCTCATTTGCCATAAGCGCCTGCGGATACCCCTTGTGAGCAAGAAGAAAGTGGACGAAGTGCTGCCGCACCCATTCTTCAGGGGTCAAGGCGACATAACGACGACGGATTACATCGAAAATAACATTTTTTCCGTTCCTTGCGGCAATTTTAGCATCGAATGCTGGTAGGTTTAACGATAACATTTACTACATTTGTAAGTTAAATAATGGTTCCCGTCTTTTGGGAACACAAATTTAATGAAATCTTATGAAAACAAAAGAAGAAATCGTAGCCAATTGGCTGCCCCGTTACACAAAGCGTAACCTGGAGGATTTTGGAGAGTACATTCTGTTGACCAACTTCAACAAGTACGTAGAGATTTTCGCAGAAAAGTTCAATGTTCCCATTCTCGGTAAAGATGCCAACATGATATCTGCCAGTGCAGAAGGAATGACCATCATTAATTTTGGTATGGGAAGTCCTAATGCCGCCATTATCATGGACTTGCTGAGTGCTATCAAGCCCAAGGCATGTCTGTTTCTGGGTAAGTGCGGCGGTATAGACAAGAAAAATAGAATAGGGGACCTCATCCTTCCCATTGCCGCCATCCGTGGCGAGGGTACCTCCAACGACTACTTCCCACCTGAAGTCCCGTCACTCCCGGCATTTATGCTGCAACGTGCCGTTTCTTCTGCCATCCGCGATTATGCCCGTGACTACTGGACCGGTACCGTATACACCACCAACCGCCGCATTTGGGAACATGACGAGGAATTCAAAGAATATCTGAAGAAAACCCGTGCCATGGCTGTCGATATGGAAACGGCAACCCTATTCAGCTGCGGTTTTGCCAATCATATTCCCACGGGAGCCCTTCTGCTGGTTTCAGACCAACCGATGATTCCGGAAGGTGTAAAAACCGATAAAAGCGACAATCTGGTGACCCAGAATTATGTAAAGGAGCATGTTGAAATCGGCATCGCATCCTTGCGCATGATTATTGATGAAAAGAAAACCGTAAAACACTTGAAGTTCGACTGGTAATCCGTTACGGGACATCCCCTCGTATAGCACTTACTTTATTATATGGCAAAACAAGAAACAACCTGTGATGATATTCTAAAAGAGTTGAGAGCCAAGCAATACCGCCCCGTCTACTATCTCATGGGCGAGGAATCGTATTACATAGACCTCATCTCCGACTATATTGTAGACAACGTTCTCACTGACACCGAAAAGGAATTCAACCTGACCGTAGTCTACGGTGCAGATGTCGATATAGCCACTGTCATCAATGCGGCCAAGCGCTATCCGATGATGTCCGAACGCCAGGTCGTAGTCGTAAAGGAAGCGCAGGCCATCCGCAACATGGAGGAGCTTTCATACTACCTGCAAAAACCGTTGAACTCCACCATTCTTGTTCTATGCCACAAACATGGGGTGCTGGACAGAAGAAAGAAGCTGGCGGCCGAAATAGAGAAGGTGGGAGTTCTATTCGAATCCAAGAAGGTGAAGGATGCCCAGTTACCGGCATTCATCACCTCATACATGAAGCGCAAAGGTGTAGACTTGGATCCTAAAGCCACCTCCATGCTTGCCGATTTCGTAGGTACGGACCTCAGCCGCCTTACAGGAGAACTGGAAAAACTGATTATAACTCTTCCAAAAGGTCAGACACGCGTCACCCCCGAACAGATAGAACGTAACATCGGAATCAGTAAGGATTATAATAACTTTGAACTTCGCAGTGCCATTGTAGAAAAAGACATACTAAAGGCCAATAAAATAATAAAATATTTTGAAGAAAATCCGAAAACAAACCCTATCCAGATGACTTTATCTTTACTTTTCGGCTTCTTCTCCAACTTGATGTTGGCTTATTATGCACCCGAAAAGACGGAGCAGGGTATTGCCAGTTTCATAGGATTAAAGACTCCCTGGCAGTCGCGCGAATACCTAAGTGCCATGCGCCGTTACAGCGGAGTAAAGACCATGCAGATAATCGGAGAAATTCGATATGCAGATGCCAAATCCAAAGGAGTAGGAAATTCCTCCCTAAGCGATGGAGATATCCTCCGGGAATTGGTCTTTAAGATTCTACATTAACTTCCATACAGCATCCTTTTCCATAAAAGGGGAAAAGCATAAAACAGACTGATTTGATATCATTATGTCATTTTTAGGGGGATTTATCCCCCTTTTTCTATTTCGGTCCTTAGCATAGACAGTAAAATAGGAGATAATAATCATATTTACAGCAAATTACGTTCATTTATAAGCTCTGAGAATCGTGTTTTTATAACGAATCGACCAATTATACAGAAATAAAGCAAGGATTTAGGTCTTGAAGACTAGAAAATAAATAAAGCATCTTATTTTCTTATTTATGTCACATCTTTTCTCCTTTAGTAAAAAGAAGAGATGGAGCAATTCAGCTTTAAATCGTCATATATGAAATCTGTTACACTTTTCAAGAGTACAATAGTTGTAATACACAACTAGGATAATTGACTATTGTGAATTTAATACATTACATAAATATCTATATGACGGGTGTATTATAACATACGTGATATTACACTTGAAAAACACAAATGTAATAAGTAATATTTAATATCGCAAACTGATGGTTTACAAAAATAATAGAGTAGGGGTTAACCCATATAATTATAAGCAATAAATATGTATATATCAATTACATACGACGATTAATCAAATTATTAAATTATATATTATATAAAATGAGCGACAAACAAATGTAATACAGCATTTACCATCAAAAAATAACCATATAATATGCTAATAACTATACAAATATATTATTTTATTAAACTTACGATAAACACCTATTTTACTCGTAATTTGTATTATAGCATTTGTAATGATGAATATTGTAATAACAGCATTTCATTTGTAAACTTTAAAATATTACATTTTTAATTTGCTTTTGTGATGTCATTTTTTTACTTTTGTAATCCAATAAATAACATGTACAATTGTAATAACACATAAACCATGAGTATAAAAGACAGGTTCAAAATGGTTATGGACCGGGAGAAACTGACAGCAGGAGCTTTTGCCGAGAGTATCGGCGTGGCCCAAGCCACCATTTCTCACATCTTGGGTCCGCGTAACAAATATCCAAGTACGGAAGTCATTCTCCGATTGCATCAACGATACAACGACATAAACTTGGAGTGGCTGCTTACCGGAAAAGGTAATATGAGTAATAATCCAGATTCACCCGAAAACGATGGATTCGACTATCCTTTATTCGCCGAGAATCCGGAAAATCTGTCCAACGGGCCGGAAGAATCTAAAAATCGCAAGGAAATTGCATTAGAGACAGCCCTAAAATCGCCTAAAGAGATTGTAAAACAAGAGATTATCTACAAAGAAAGACCTCCCAGAAAAATCACAGAAATAAGAATTTTCTTTGATGACAATACCTACGAGACTTTCAAACCGGAAAATTAAGGAATGAGAATGGAAATAGACTAACGCCCCGGCATAAAAAAGAAACGGGTTCATTTTATTCTGCACTCGGTTTACACTATCTTTGCACCCGAAAGAAAAACATCCCTCTTTATAGATATGAAAAAGTATATTTTAGATCTGACAGTGACAGAGAACCTCCGCTTGCATGCCAACTACGTGTTGTTGAAGCTGACTTCTCCATCCCCACTTCCGGAAATGCTTCCGGGACAATTTGCAGAGATTCGCGTGGACGGCTCACCTACCACTTTTTTGCGCCGCCCCATCTCCATCAATTATGTAGATAGACAACGGAACGAGGTCTGGTTCTTAATCCAACTTGTAGGCGACGGAACCAAGCGATTAGGAGAAGCAAAAGCAGGCGATATAATCAATGTAGTGCTTCCGTTGGGAAACTGCTTCACAATGCCTGAAAAAGCCTCAGACAAGCTCTTATTGGTAGGTGGAGGTGTAGGTACAGCTCCTATGTTATATTTAGGCGAACAGCTCGCCAAGAAAGGTTGCAAGCCAACATTCCTGCTGGGTGCCAGAAGTGACAAAGATTTGCTTCAATTGGAACAATTTGCCGCCTATGGCGAGGTGTATACCACCACCGAAGATGGCAGCCACGGAGAGAAGGGATACGTAACACAACACTCCATATTAAATAAGGTGTGCTTTGAGCAGATATATACTTGCGGCCCCAAACCGATGATGATGGCAGTAGCAAAGTATGCCAAAAGTAAAGGCATCAGTTGCGAAGTATCTTTGGAAAATATGATGGCGTGTGGCATAGGCGCTTGTCTATGCTGTGTAGAAAATACCACGGAAGGTCATTTGTGCGTATGTAAAGAAGGTCCGGTTTTTAATATAAACAAACTATTATGGCAGATTTAAGTGTAAATATTGGTGAATTACAAATGAATAATCCGGTGATGACTGCATCCGGAACATTCGGATATGGTGAAGAATTCGCCGATTTCATCGAACTATCGCGAATAGGCGGTATTATTGTAAAGGGAACCACTCTTCACAAACGTGAAGGCAATCCATATCCGCGCATGGCAGAGACTCCTTCGGGTATGTTAAACGCTGTGGGACTGCAAAATAAGGGTGTTCATTACTTTGTTGAACACATCTATCCCCGCATCAAGGACATTCAGACCAACATGATTGTGAATGTTTCGGGTTCTGCCATCGAAGACTATGCCGAAACAGCCGCAATCATTAATGAACTTGACAAAATTCCTGCCATAGAATTGAACATCTCTTGCCCCAACGTGAAGCAAGGAGGAATGGCATTCGGTGTTACCGCCAAGGGCGCCGAAGAAGTGGTGAAAGCCGTGCGCTCAGTTTACAAAAAGACACTTATCGTAAAGCTCTCCCCGAACGTTACCGACATCACTGAAATAGCCCGCGCAGCCGAAAATGGCGGTGCAGACAGTGTTTCCCTCATCAATACCCTGCTGGGAATGGCTATAGACGCGGAACGCAGGCGTCCGATACTCTCCACTGTAACCGGTGGCATGTCCGGTGCGGCCGTGAAACCCATTGCCTTACGTATGGTATGGCAAGTAGCCAAAGCGGTAAAAATCCCCGTCATAGGCTTGGGAGGTATCATGAACTGGAAAGATGCTGTGGAATTCATGCTTGCAGGTGCCTCTGCCATCCAGATTGGTACGGCAAACTTCATTGATCCGGCGGTTACAGTGAAAGTGGTAGAAGGAATAAATGACTATCTTGACAGACACGGTTATCAGTCTATAAAGGATATTATCGGTGCACTCGAGGTATAAAGAATAACAAGAGATTGCCATTCGCAATATATATTCATAAAAAAGGACATTCATTGACGAATGTCCTTTTTCTTTTTATTTACATCAGTAAACTTACTCTCCCAACAAATCCGGACGCAATCTACGGGTCCTTTCCAACGACTGTTGCAGCTCCCATTCCTTAATCTTGGCCTCATGTCCGGAGAGTAAAATATCCGGAACCTTCCATCCATTGTAATCAGCGGGACGTGTATAGACCGGTGCGGCCAGCAGATTGTCCTGAAAAGAATCTGAAAGTGCAGACTGCTCATCGGAAATCACTCCCGGAATGATACGGACGATGGCATCTGCCATGACAGCCGCCGCCAGTTCTCCGCCAGTCAACACATAGTCGCCGATACTGATTTCCTTGGTGATGAGATGCTCGCGAATCCGGTAATCTATCCCTTTAAAATGCCCGCAGAGAATGATGAGATTCTGGGCAAGGGAAAGAGTATTTGCCATCGGCTGATTGAACTGCTCACCATCGGGGGTCGTAAAGATAACCTCGTCGTAATCCCGCTCGGCCTTCAAGGCGTTGATACACCGCTCTATCGGCTCTATCTTCATGACCATTCCGGCAAAGCCGCCAAACGGATAATCGTCTACACGACGGTACTTATCTTCCGTATAATCACGAAGATTATGGATATGTATCTCTGCAAGCCCTTTATTTTGAGCACGTTTCATAATGGAACAGTTGAAGAATCCCTCAATCATCTCCGGCAAAACTGTGATAATGTCAATACGCATATAACTTTATTTTAGCTATTTCAAGCTGCAAAAGTACAAATATTCGGGGAGAAACCCGTATTTTTGCGTTCAAACAATCCGGAAACCCTATGACTGTAAAAGAAAAAATAGACCGGCTCCGTGCGGAATTACACCAGCACAACTACAATTATTATGTGCTGAATGCTCCTGAAATATCCGACAAGGAGTTTGACGACCTGATGCGCGAGCTACAAGACTTAGAGAAAGAACATCCTGAATACCAAGATGATAATTCGCCCACGATGCGTGTAGGAAGTGATTTGAATAAGAACTTCACACAAGTGGCACACAAATATCCCATGCTTTCATTGGGAAACACTTATTCCGAAAGTGAAGTGACCGACTTCTACGAACGGGTAAAGAAAGCGTTGAATGAGGATTTTGAAATCTGCTGCGAGCTGAAGTATGACGGTACTTCCATCTCGCTGACTTACGAGGATGGCAAACTGGTGCGTGCCGTCACCCGTGGCGACGGCGAAAAGGGCGATGACGTGACGGACAATGTAAAGACAATCCGAACGATTCCACTGGTCCTCCATGGGGATTATCCTAAATCATTCGAAATCAGAGGGGAAATCCTGATGCCCTGGGTGGTTTTCGAAGAACTGAACCAGGAAAAGGAAGCACGTGAGGAACCGCTTTTCGCCAATCCGCGCAACGCTGCTTCCGGTACCTTGAAGTTGCAGAATTCCACCATCGTAGCATCCAGAAAGCTGGATGCTTATCTCTACTATCTATTGGGAGAGGAATTGCCCTGCGACGGCCATTACGAGAATCTGCAAGCCGCCGCCAGCTGGGGATTTAAAACATCAGAGCACACCAGAAAAGCTCACAGCCTGGAGGAAGTCTTCGAATACATCAATTATTGGGACACGGAGCGTAAGAACCTTCCGGTAGCTACTGATGGTATTGTACTAAAAGTCAACAGCTTGAGACAACAAAAGAATTTGGGATTCACAGCCAAGTCCCCCCGGTGGGCCATCGCATACAAATTCCAGGCAGAACGTGCACTGACACGCTTGAATAGGGTTACCTACCAAGTAGGACGTACCGGCGCAGTCACTCCGGTTGCCAATCTGGACCCCGTACAACTGTCCGGCACCATTGTGAAACGTGCCTCCCTGCACAATGCAGATATTATCGAGGGGCTGGACCTGCATATAGGCGACATGGTGTATGTGGAAAAAGGCGGTGAAATCATCCCCAAAATAACCGGTGTCGATAAGGATGCCCGCAGTATGCTTATCGGTGAAAAAGTGAAGTTCATCACCCATTGTCCCGAATGCGGCAGCAAACTGATACGTTTTGAAGGAGAAGCAGCCCACTATTGCCCCAATGAAACCGCTTGTCCTCCGCAGATTAAAGGGAAAATAGAGCATTTCATCAGCCGCAAAGCCATGAATATAGACGGACTGGGACCTGAAACAGTAGATATGTTCTACCGATTGGGGCTGATAAAGGATACTGCAGATTTATACCAGCTCAAAACCGATGACATCAAGAACCTGGAACGGATGGGCGAAAAATCGGCAGAAAACATAGTCAACGGTATTGCGGCAAGTAAAGAAGTGCCATTCGAAAGAGTACTCTTTGCACTGGGCATACGCTTCGTGGGAGAAACGGTTGCCAAGAAAATAGCCAAGTCCTTTACGGACATCGAAGAACTGGAAAACGCAGACCTCGAAAAGCTGAAAAACATCGATGAAATCGGTGAAAAAATAGCGCAGAGCATTATAACCTACTTCTCCAATCCTGCCAACAGAGAGCTGGTGGAACGGCTGAAATCGAACGGTCTGCAACTCCACCGGACGGAAGAAGACCTCAGCGGATACACCGACAAACTGGCGGGCCAGTCCATTGTCATCAGCGGCGTATTCACCCACCACTCACGGGACGAATACAAAGAGATGATTGAAAAGAACGGTGGGAAAAACGTCGGCAGTATCTCCTCCAAAACCAGCTTTATCCTGGCCGGAGAAAATATGGGACCTGCCAAACTGGAGAAAGCGCAGAAACTGGGAGTAAAGATTATGAGCGAAGATGAGTTTTTGGCATTGCTATCCTAACAAATTTCCACAAAAAGCTTTTTTATGGCTTATATTTGTAGGGTAAATCGAAAAAATTCGTACTTTTGCGAGTCATTTAATTAGAGATTACTTTATAATACTCATGATACAGACAAGATTGAAAGGAATGGGGGTAGCGCTGATTACTCCATTTAAAGAGGATGAAAGCGTTGATTACGATGCGTTGATGCGTTTGGTAGACTATCAACTTCAAAACAATACCGACTTTTTATGTGTGCTCGGCACCACGGCAGAAACTCCGACTCTGACTGAAGAAGAGAAAAAGAAAATCAAGAAAATGGTCATCGAGCGAGTGAACGGAAGAATTCCTATCCTGCTGGGCGTAGGTGGAAACAACACCCGGGCCATAGTGGAAACACTGAAAAATGACGATTTCACCGGAGTAGATGCCATTCTCTCCGTTGTTCCATATTATAACAAGCCCTCACAAGAAGGTATATATCAGCATTATAAGGCCATTTCTGAAGCAACGGATTTGCCGATTGTGCTTTATAATGTCCCCGGTCGTACCGGCGTGAACATGAAGGCAGAAACAACCCTGCGCATTGCACGTGATTTCAAGAATGTGATAGCCGTCAAAGAAGCTTCGGGCGACATCACGCAGATGGATGACATCATCAAAAACAAACCGGCCAATTTCGACGTTATTTCGGGCGATGACGGCATCACCTTCCCTCTGATTACCCTGGGGGCCGTCGGCATTATCTCGGTCATCGGAAACGCGTTCCCACGTGAGTTCAGCCGTATGGTACGTCTGGCACTGCAAGGGGACTATGCCAATGCATTGACCATTCACCACAAATTTGCCGAATTATTCAAGCTTCTGTTTGTAGACGGCAACCCTGCCGGAGTAAAAGCCATGCTGAATGTAATGGGAATGATTGAGAACAAGCTCCGCCTGCCATTGGTGCCGACCAGAATCACTACTTTCGAAGCCATGCGCAAGATTCTGGATGAATTGAACATCAAATGCTAAGGTCTTATACCGCCCCTATAGGATATTAATTTCCAGTATACAACATATTAATATCAGATATGCAAGGAGTTAATTTTGTGGAAACACGGAATTAACTCCTTCTTTTTTTCCTATGTGACTATATTTATCAGTACAATAATCCCAAAACAGTCTACTGATTACGTTATAAAGCAAAAAGACATCTGGTTAAATCGAGAAAAAGACATCTCTAGCTCAATCAAGACAAGACTATTATTTCAGCTAATCTATTAGTTCACAACACTGAACACTTTGTTTCAGCAGAGAAAAACACTTTGTTTTTATATGATGGAACAAAGTGTTCTGTCAAGGGAAACAAAGTGTTCTCCATAATGAAACAAAGTGTTTAGTTAAGGGAAACAGTTTGTTTCATTATAGAGAACACGCGCCAGTGCCATACAAGGGGAGAACATCAACTATATGCCATTGCTGTAAAAACAAAGAACCTCCGCAAGAAAACTTGCGGAGGTTCTTTGTGATCGCGACAGGATTCAAACCTGTAACCGGCTGATCCGTAGTCAGCTACTCTATTCAGTTGAGCTACGCGACCGTTGTTTAATATTTTAGTAGTGACCGCGACAGGATTCAAACCTGTAACCGGCTGATCCGTAGTCAGCTACTCTATTCAGTTGAGCTACGCGGCCTCTTTGTTTAACGGGTGCAAAGATACGTACTTTTTCCGAATTAGCAAACGATATACAAACTTTTTTTGAAGAAATTTATTCGACAAAGCGATAATTAAACAACTGCCAGCCAATGGTCATCCCCACATTCCACTCCCTTCTCGGTGAGCTATAATGATTTACATAAGCAGAGATGGCTCCGAAGGGCAAATGACAAATAACAGAAACTTCTCCCATATACTCAAAGCGGGAGAATGCTTTTCCATAATATGCTTTATTCAATGCATTCTTTTTTATCGGAAAAATCGGTGTAAAGCCATAAAATTCTGTCCGGAACTGGAACATGTCGTTCAAAACATATATGGGTTTGATACCGGCAGCCACATACTGGTTGGCACGAAAAGCTTCATTGTACATCAGTTTACTATGCGGAGTCGGTGCAAATTCTCCTGCCTGCATCATGGTTGCCGTATAATTCTCAGAGAAATTCTTCGATGAATACAGTGCTTCTGCCATCCATCCCAGGGTGAATTTCGGCCCCATAGTGTGATATGCCTCTTTCATATAAGAGATTTGTAACCATGATTGCCGCTCTTGCGGAGAAGGACTGTACCCTTCTTGCGGATTCCCCGGTTCAAATCTTTCCCTCCCGGTAAATACCTGGGCTATCAGTTTCTCCAGATAGCCTTTTGTCGCGTATTGCCGCGTATTCAGGGTACTCCCATAGAAACCGATGGAACCTCCCAAAAGTTTGTAGGTACTTCTGTCCGAACGGTCCTTATCGAAATCTATTACGCTGGATTGAAAGTAGTTATCTTCCAGTTGGCCATATCCCAGACTGAACTCCGCACGCTTATTGGCCAAAAACGGCAAGGCAACCATCAACTTCACAAAACGTTCGTCCTTTGAATTGAATGAAGGTTTGTCATTCCTGGAAAACAGCTTGTCCTTCTTGTAGTAATCGAAGGTACTGATTGAAGCAATAAAACGAAAGGACGTAGATATGTGGGTAGGCAAATCAATCTTACCCATCAACTGGGCATTATTATAAATCTTACCCAACTGACCGTCAAAAGTGATTTCCTTGGAATAATAATTCAAGTTCTGATATCCTATTCCCAAATAGATTTGATTTGAGCTCGTGGTAGAGACACTGCCCCCCAGACGCACGGAAAAATTATCCTCCATCTTCACCTTCAAATGCAGCTCATACAAATCGGATTCCGAATCATACACAGCATGAGGAACTATTTCCGAAATCATATCATCTGCCAGCAAACGAAAATACCCGCGCTTCAAGTCTCCATAAGTAAAGACTTCATGCTCTTCATCATGGAACTCTTTTTTGATGTAGGCTTGCTGTTGGGCATTCGCCCCTTCAATAATGATATCCCGAAAACGGAATTGAGGCAGGTTACTCCGGAAGACAAGACGCCTCAAACGCACATTATCAGCATTCACCCTACGATGAACACGGCTTTTGATGGAATCCATCATATTAAGGGTACGATTGTAGCCTATATTGTGCAATTCCTGCAGACGGTCAAAATCCAGCAAGTTGACATCATCATATTTGAAGGTCATGACTATACCCAACGAGTCCGGAATGGAGTAATCGGTCTTCTGCATAATCATATTCTCCAATTGGCTCATCAGGTCATTCTCCTTCGGCTTACCGGGATTGGCCGCTACCACACTGCCAATAATGACATCCGGATGAAAATCCTCCCGCATCACATCCGTAGGGAAATTATTGTAAATGCCGCCATCATAAGCAAGCGTACTGTCTATTTCTATCGGTTTGAAGACAAATGGAAAGCTCATGGAAGCACGTACCGCATCTCCCAAATCCCCTTTACTCAATACCAATGGCTTTTTATTGTACACATCGGATGCTATACAGCGAAAAGGAACAAACAGTTTGTTGAAATTACCGCCACATGCAGCCGTAGCACGTGCAAACAATTCCACAAATACCAGGTTCATCTGTATGGGGTTGACCATGCTTGTGGGAAGTATCTGGGGCTTTATATGCAGCGAGTCCCTAAAAGCAAAACGGATATTAAAAAATTCCGGTGAAGGACGATTCTTCTTAAAATAATACTCGTATTTAGGCTCCACTTTGCCCGAATACCAACGCTTAAAGTCGGGAGAGCGCAACAGCGCCTCCATATCGTCCGGGGAATACCCCATAGCATACAGAGAACCGATGATAGCTCCCATAGAGGTTCCGGTTATATAATCAATGGGGATATTATTCTCTTCCAAAGCCCGGATAATGCCTATATGAGTCATGCCTTTTGCTCCACCGCCACTCAGTACAAGCCCCACTTTCTGAGCTTGTAAAATAAAGCCACATAGAAGAAACGAAAAAAACAATAAAACTCTTTTCATAACTATGCTATTCCGAGTAAGATAAATGTTCATTGCCCCAAATATAAACAATAGTTTCTAAAAATGCCGTATTCAACGAAGAAAATCACACCCTAATTGGTGAAAATGAATAAAAAAAGGGTATTGCGACTCCGAAGAATCACAATACCCTTGCATATATTAAATGCAAATTTAAAGGGGCTTATTTTATCAGGTCAATGCTTCTCTTGACAAAGTTGTTCAAAGCTTCACCTTTCAACATACCATTCTGCAGCAGTGCCAAATCTATCAGTTGACGGACAACCTTATTCTTGGCAGCATAATCGGCGAAGATGCCTTCTTTCTGTGTTTTCAGTTCGTCCCACTTCTTATCCAGCTCATTCACTTTATCCTTTTCGGCAGTCGGTATATCCTCATCTTTCTTGCCTTCCTGCTTCTTTTTCAGGTCAGTACGCTGCTTGTTCACTTCATCCATCTCTGCCTGAACCGGAGCAACGGCAGCAACACATTCCTTATCTTCATCTGCCAGAACTTCTTTTACCAGCTTATGGTCTGAATTCAATACCAGGTTAAACATATCCGGCATTTCGCCATAGAAGCTCATTCCAGCCTGGATATTAGCCATTTCCTTCATACGGCGCATGTACTCGCTCTGAGTTATCATGATAGGAGTGGCATTTTCGCCCAAAGCCTGCGCCGTGATGTTGAACTCCGTCTTATCCATCTTGGGCAACTGGCTCTTGAAGATGGAAGAAAGAACTTCCTGCTTGCCGGCTTCCAACGCTTCGTTCTTCTTGTCTTCCTTGACAATCAGATTATCAATAATATCGCTGTCTACACGAGTGAAGCGAACCTTTTCGAACTTCTGTTCCAACATGCTCACCACCGCAATGTCCAGCTGTCCATCCATCAACAGCACATTGTATCCTTTATTCGTAGCGGCCTCTATGTAGCTGTATTGTTCATCTTTATTGTTGGCATACAGATAAATCAGATTTCCATCCTTATCCGTCTGGTTATCTTTAATCAACGTCTTATACTCTTCGAAAGTATAATATTTGCTGTCTGTATCGGTGAAAAGGGCAAAATCCTTGGCTCTATCATAGAAATCTTCCTGCGTAAGCATTCCGTAGTTGATGAAGATTTTCAAGTCATTCCACTTTTCCTCAAACTGTTTACGGTCATTCTTGAAGATAGACTGCAAACGGTCTGACACCTTCTTCGTGATATATGTAGAAATCTTCTTCACGTTGGCATCGCTCTGCAAATAAGAACGGGAAACGTTCAATGGAATGTCCGGTGAATCGAGCACACCATGCAGCAGGGTCAAGAAGTCGGGAACAATACCTTCCACCGAATCCGTCACATATACCTGGTTGCAATAGAGCTGAATCTTATTCTTGTTCAACTCGATGTTGCTCTTCACTTTGGGGAAGTACAGAATACCGGTAAGGTGGAACGGATAATCCACATTCAGATGAATCCAGAATAAAGGTTCGTCGGACATAGGATAAAGGTCACGGTAGAACTTCTTATAATCTTCATCTTTCAATTCGCTGGGTTTCAGCGTCCACAACGGGTTGGAATCATTGATGATATTATCCTCGGCAGTTTCAACCTGCTTGCCGTCTTTCCATTCTTTCTTCTTGCCGAATGCAACCGGGATAGGGAGGAAGCTGCAATACTTCTTCAACAAAGAGGAAATGCGCGCTTCTTCAAGGAATTCCTTGCAGTCATCGTCTATGTAAAGAACGATATCCGTACCACGTTCTGCCTTATCAGTGTCTTCAATCGTAAACTCCGGACTGCCATCGCATGTCCACTTTACAGCCTGGGCGCCTTCCCGATAGGATTTAGTGATGATTTCGACTTTCTTGGCAACCATAAAAGCCGAATAGAACCCCAATCCAAAATGGCCGATGATGGCGTTGGCATCGTTTTTATATTTCTCAAGGAAGTCATTGGCGCCAGAGAAAGCTATCTGGTTAATATACTTGTCTATTTCTTCAGCCGTAAGACCTATACCATGGTCGGACACCGTAATGGTATCTTTTCCCAGCGAGACATGTACGGTTAAATCGCCAACTTCACCCTTGAACTCACCAATAGAGGAGAGCGTTTTCAGCTTCTGCGTAGCATCAACCGCGTTAGAAACCAACTCACGGAGAAAAATTTCATGATCACTATACAAGAACTTTTTAATGACGGGGAAGATATTCTCAGTAGTTACCCCAATATTACCTTTTTGCATACTACATTTATATTTTTTAGATTTATATTTTTAATTATTCCGGCAGATATAGCACAAAAAAAATGCCAGCCCATAAGGACTGACATTTTGACGGTTTTTATAAAGAACAGCTTATGCCTTCCTGATGCTCAGCTCGTCTTTTTCTTTGTCTACTGATACGTTTACCGTATCACCCGGCTGTAACTCCTCCGCCACTATCAGCTCGGAAAGTCCATCCTCCAAGTGGTTCTGAATGGCGCGCTTCAATGGGCGCGCACCAAACTGTACATCGTACCCTTTCGAAGCAAGGAATGTCTTTGCATCATCCTCCACAACCAGCTTGTAACCAATTGCTTCAACCCGTTCGTACAAACCTTTCAGCTCAATGTCCACAATCTTTGTGATGGCCTCCAAAGAGAGCTGGTCGAAAGTAATGATTTCATCCAAACGATTCAAGAATTCGGGAGCAAAGGTCTTGTTCAGAGCCTTTTGTATCACGCTGCGCGAATGTTCATTGTCATCCGTGCGGTTTTGTGCCGCAAAACCTACGCCACGGCCAAATTCCTTCAACTGCCGCGTACCGATATTGGAGGTCATAATGATAACCGTATTCTTGAAATCGATGGTTCTGCCATAATTGTCAGTCAAACGGCCTTCATCCAGTACCTGGAGCAAGATGTTGAACACGTCCGGATGGGCTTTCTCAATCTCATCCAACAAGACAATGGAATACGGCTTGCGACGAACCTTTTCGGTCAACTGGCCGCCTTCCTCATAGCCCACATATCCCGGAGCGGCACCAATCATACGAGATACGGTGTATTTCTCCATATACTCGCTCATATCGATACGTATCAAGGCATCGGCAGAGCCAAACATATATTTTGCCAATTGCTTTGCCAAATGCGTCTTACCCACACCAGTAGGGCCAAGGAACATAAAGGTTCCGATGGGATGGTTCGGGTCTTTCAACCCTACACGGCTACGCAAGATTGCTTTGGTAAGTTTCTCTATCGCAGCATCTTGAGCTATCACCTTCGCCTGTAGTTCTTCCTTCATTCCGGCCAGTTTAAGTCCTTCTGCCTGCGCCATGCGCTGTACGGGTACACCGGACATCATTGAAATAACATTGGCTATTTCCTCTTCACCTACCGTTTGGCGGTCATCCTTCAAACGGGCTTCCCACTCAACCTTCATCTCCTCCAAGCGGACAGAAAGTTCCTTCTCACGGTCGCGGTAGCTGGCAGCCAGCTCAAAATTCTGTGACTTTACAGCTTCAGCCTTCAGGCTACGTGCCTCTTCAATCAGCTTTTCCTGTTCCTCAATTTCTTTCGGAACATTAATATTCGTCAAATGCACACGCGAACCCGCCTCGTCCAAAGCATCAATAGCTTTATCCGGGAAGTTGCGGTCGGTTATATAGCGTGCTGACAACTTGACACAGGCTTCCAGGGCTTCATCCGTGTAGCTCACGTTATGATGGTCTTCATACTTCTCCTTGATATTCTTCAATATCTGAAGCGTTTCTTCAGCTGTGGTAGGCTCTACAATCACCTTTTGGAAACGACGTTCCAAAGCACCGTCTTTCTCGATATTCTTTCTGTATTCATCGAGAGTGGTAGCTCCAATACACTGGATTTCACCACGCGCTAAAGCTGGTTTCAGCATATTGGCAGCATCCATGGAACCGGCAGCAGCACCGGCACCTACAATCGTATGGATTTCATCGATGAAAAGGATGACATTCGGATTTTTCTGCAACTCGTTGATGATAGAGCGGATACGTTCCTCAAACTGACCACGGTATTTTGTTCCCGCCACCACAGAGGCCATATCAAGCATCACCACGCGCTTTTCAAACAAAATGCGCGAAACTTTCTTTTGCACAATACGCAATGCCAAACCCTCTACGATGGCAGATTTTCCGACTCCAGGTTCACCGATAAGCACTGGATTGTTCTTCTTACGGCGGCTCAAGATTTGCGCCAGACGTTCAATCTCGCGTTCGCGACCCACAACCGGGTCCAGCTTGCCTTCTTCGGCAGCCCGCGTCATGTCTACGCCGAAATTGTCCAGCACAGGAGTATCATTGGACGGTTTTCTGGATGCAGCCTGTGCAGCCGAAGCCGAACCAGCTCCCCCAGTACGGGAGGAGCGGGACATATTCATATCTTCTTCATCCTCTTCATCATCCTCGGTGAATCCCATTCCCGCATTCGGATTGGTCGATTTCATCGAAAGCTGTTCAAATACAGCCTGATAATCCACCCGGTGTTCTTCCAAAACAGTTGCAGCAAGATTGTCGCCATCTTTCAAGATAGCCAGCAATACATGTTCCGTATCGGCAGTTGCACTTTTCAGCAAACGCGCTTCAAGCATACACATCTTCAATATCTTAGCCGTCATCGGGGACAAGGGCACTTCAGCGTCCGGCAAGAGAGTATCGTCCTCGGCATCCTTTAGGAAACCCTCCAGACGACTTTTTACTCGTTTTAAATCTATATCAAGTTTCAACAATATTTCAATAGCTTTTCCTCCGCCATCACGCAGCATGCCGAGCAGAAGGTGTTCCGGACCAATATAGCGATTTCTCAATCGATTGGCTTCTTCCTTGCTATAAGTAATTATGTCTGAAACTCTTTGTGAAAATTGATTGTTCATATTTTATAATTCTCCTCAATTAAAAAGGTTATCCACGACAAAGATACGCATTTATTAATTCAGCGTATCATATTTAACTGATTTAATAGTATACAAATCCCGTGCCATAAATTTCAAATCTGTTTTTCCACTTTATACCTTATATATTAATAGCAATTTGGTGAGGAATGGAGGGAGTACTTCCATATTTATGTTGCAGGCAACAAAGTTTATGGAGGAAAACTTTTGTATATCGTAAAAAAGCAGTACTTTAGCGTGGTTTTTCACGAACCCGAAAATGTATAATTAATAATCTTTTTAAATGCTTGAACAAGACAGAATTATAAAGATTAACATCGAGGAGGAAATGAAGTCATCGTACATTGACTACTCTATGTCGGTCATTGTTTCACGTGCCCTTCCGGATGTTAGAGATGGTTTTAAACCCGTTCACCGAAGAATTCTTTTCGGAATGATGGGATTAGGAAATACCTCCGACAAACCTTATAAAAAATCAGCCAGAGTTGTAGGTGAAGTATTAGGTAAATATCACCCTCATGGCGACTCGTCCGTTTACGGAGCTCTTGTACGTATGGCTCAGCCTTGGGCAATGCGTTACATGTTGGTAGATGGACAAGGTAACTACGGTTCAGTAGACGGTGACAGTGCTGCTGCCATGCGTTATACAGAGTGTCGTTTGCGAAAAATTGGTGAAGACATGATGACAGACCTTGAGAAAGAGACTGTTGACATGCAGAACAATTTCGATGACTCTTTGCAAGAGCCTACCGTCATGCCGGCCCGTATTCCGAATCTTTTGGTAAATGGTGCATCTGGTATTGCCGTAGGTATGGCTACCAATATGCCGACCCATAATCTATCTGAGGTTATTGACGCTTGTATTGCATACATTGAAAACAATGACATCGATATAGAAGAGCTGATGACGTATGTCAAAGCTCCTGATTTCCCGACCGGAGGCTATATATACGGTATGAGCGGTGTTCGCGAAGCCTATCTCACGGGACGCGGACGTGTCATAATGCGTGCTAGAGCCGAAATTGAGACTGGTTCGACGCACGATAAAATCGTTGTGACAGAAATTCCCTATGGTGTCAACAAAGCTGAATTGATTAAGAATATAGCCGATTTGGCCAACGAAAAGAAAATTGAAGGTATTGCCAATGCTAATGACGAATCCGACCGTGAAGGTATGCGTATCGTTATTGATGTAAAACGTGATGCAAATGCCAGCGTTGTACTCAACAAGCTCTACAAGATGACAATGCTGCAGACATCTTTTGGTGTGAACAATGTTGCATTGGTACATGGCCGTCCACGTCTGTTGAATCTGAAAGATTTGATAAAATACTTCGTTGAGCACAGACACGACGTAGTCATCCGCCGTACTCAGTATGATTTGCGCAAGGCCAAAGAACGTGCACATATTCTGGAAGGATTAATCATTGCATCTGATAATATCGACGAAGTAATCAAGATTATCCGTGCTGCTAAAACCCCGAATGATGCTATATCAGGTTTGATGGAGCGATTCCAACTCAGTGAAATTCAGTCACGTGCCATTGTTGAAATGCGTTTGCGTCAGCTCACAGGATTGATGCAAGACCAGCTGCACGCCGAATATGAGGAAATTCAGAAGCAGATTGCTTATTTGGAAGAAATCCTTGTCAATGACGAACTCTGCCGCAAAGTCATTAAAGATGAACTGATTGAAGTAAAAGAGAAGTATGGTGACGAACGTCGCTCGGAAATTGTCTATTCATCAGAAGAATTCAATCCGGAAGACTTCTATGCAGATGATGAAATGATTATCACCATCTCGCACATGGGATACATCAAACGCACACCGCTGAGCGAATTCCGTGCGCAAAACCGTGGTGGGGTAGGCTCCAAAGGTACCGAAACCCGCGATGCAGACTTTGTAGAGCATATTTATCCTGCAACCATGCATAATACCATGATGTTCTTTACACAGAAAGGTAAGTGTTACTGGCTGAAGGTATACGAAATCCCCGAAGGTACTAAGAATTCGAAAGGTCGTGCCATCCAGAATTTGTTGAATATCGACTCTGACGATGCTGTAAACGCCTATTTGCGCGTGAAGAACCTGAACGACCAAGAATTTATCAACAGCCATTATGTATTGTTCTGTACTAAGAATGGTGTCATTAAGAAAACATTGCTTGAGCAGTATTCACGTCCTCGCCAAAATGGTGTAAATGCTATCACTATCCGTGAAGACGACCGTGTAATCGAAGTGCGTATGACAAACGGCGACAATGAAATCATCATTGCCAACCGTAACGGACGTGCCATTCGTTTCCATGAAAGTGCTGTGCGCGTTATGGGACGTACTGCCACCGGTGTACGTGGTATGACATTGGATGAAGACGGTCAAGACGAAGTTGTAGGTATGATATGCATCAAAGATCCTGAAGCGGAAACAATTATGGTTGTATCGGAACAAGGATATGGCAAACGTTCGGATATTGAAGATTATCGCAAGACCAATCGTGGAGGTAAAGGTGTGAAAACAATGAATATCACCGATAAAACGGGTAAATTAGTAACTATCAAGTCTGTTACAGATGAAAATGACTTGATGATTATTAATAAATCCGGTATTACCATCCGTCTGAAAGTCGCCGATGTTCGTATCATGGGACGTGCTACACAAGGTGTGCGTCTAATCAACCTTGAGAAACGTAATGACGAAATCGGCTCTGTATGTAAAGTCACTTCAGAAAATGAAGAGGAACTTATAGAGGAGGGGGAAGAAAATACCCTTGAAAGCCCTCAGAACGAGGTAAACAATGAAAATGAAGAATAGACATAATATTAATTTAAATTTTCTACAATCATGAAAAGAGTATTATTTTCAATGGTTTTACTACTTGTCGCAAGCTTTACTTTCGCCCAAGAAAAGAACGTAAAAGAGGCTAAAAGTATTGCTAACGGAGTAAATCCTGACTTTGCCAAAGCAGAGGAACTGATAAATCAGGCTTTAACCAATCCCGAAACAAAGGACAATGCCGAAACGTGGGATGTAGCAGGTCTTATCCAAAGAAAAAGAAGTGAGAAAGAAATGGAAAATGCCTATCTGAGAAAACCTTATGACACTCTTCAGGTATATAATAGCGCATTGAACATGTGTAAATTCTACTTCAAATGTGACGAATTGGCACAAATTCCCAATGAAAAGGGCAAAATCAAGAATAAATATAGAAAATCTAATTCTGCTACAATTTTAGCAGAACGCGGTAATCTGATCAATGGCGGTATCCAATTCTTTAATTTGGCCTCACAGAAAGAAGGCGATGCAGCCAATGAAGACAATAAAAAAGCATTAGATTTCTTTGCAACATACATTGATATTGCTATCAACCCGATGTTTGAAAAGGAAAATCTATTACAAACAGATACTGTATTACCCCAAATAGCATATTATGCAAGTTTAGCAGCTGCTAAGATGGAAGATTATCCTAGTATTTTGAAGTATGCTCCTTATGCGCAAGATGATAAAGAAGTTGGGAAATACGCAATGGAATTTATCTCTACTGCATTGAAAGCTGAAGGTGATACTGTTAAATGGATTGCTTCTTTAAAAGAAGGTATCCAGAAATATCCTGAACATTCATTCTTCTTCGGTCACTTGATTGATTATTATAGCAATAACAACAAATATGACGAAGCTATGCAGTTTGCTGATGATATGTTGGCTAAAGATCCTAACAATACATTCTATTTGTATGTAAAAGGCTACCTTTATCACAATATGAAGGACTATGATAAAGCTATTGAATTCTATAAAAAAACTATAGAAGTAGATCCTAATTATGCAGAAGCATACTCTAATTTAGGCTTGATTTACTGCTTACAAGCACAAGATTTCTCAGAAAAAGCAACTACAGATATTAATGATCCGAAGTATAAAGAAGACCAGGCTACTCTGAAGACTTTCTATGAAAAGGCAAAACCTTATTATGAAAAGGCAAGAGAACTGAAACCTGATCAAAAAGATTTGTGGTTAAATGGTCTATATAGAGTGTATTATAATTTGCAAATGGGCCCTGAATTCGAAGAAATTGAAAAGTTGATGTAATACTTTCATAATAATAAAAGCCTAATTAAATTATTAATTAGGCTTTTATTATTGTTATATCATTAAGTAAAGAATGTTATTTCTTAAGTGAGGGAGAGAAGAAATTAAAATTAGATTAAATTATTCCAGCGCTATATTAAACATAATGCTGATATTGAATAGAAACCATATATACCTATATTCAACACCTAATTCGGTCTTCCGTAAATTACCAACAATGGTGTATCAGAATGGAAAATCATCTTTCTGGCAATGCCAGGGTTAAATAAGCGCGAAAATATATTTCTTTTATAAGAAGTTAATGTTATAATATCAATATGATTACTTTTGATATAACTGTCTAAACTACTAAGCAGATTATCGTTCTTTACCACATCATAGTATATTTCCAATTGTGGATATTGTTTTTGAAAATATTCCTTAATACCAGCCAGTTTTATTTCATTCCATGTATTCTGAACATCTGAAAGATGTATCAGAGACACTGAAAACTTAAATGATTTCAGATTATTTATTAGCGAATCAAAAGCTATTAAATCACGTTGATCAAAATTAGTAATGAATGCAATACGCTTAGCTTCAGAAAATTGCTTGAATGGAGTATTTTCAGGAATGGCCAATACCGGTACACGGCTACGTTCAATCACTTCAGCCGTTACACTGCCGATCAAATCAATATCCTTCTGACTTTTACCACGAGTTCCCATTATGATAATGCGTGGCCGATATTCCTTGGTATAGCGGAGTACCTCTTCTTCAGGAATACCTTCACGCAAAACACAAGTATATTTAATATCTGGAAACTCGCCGGAAGCTACCTTCTCTTTTACTTTATCAGATAATGCATTCAAATCAGCATGAACTTTTTGTAAGATACTCCTTACATTCTCCTCATCACTTAGCTGATAGTTAAATACGTCTCCGTATGGCAAAGAAGTTGCATATATAGGAGTAAAATAAACATGTAGCAAAACAACTTCTGCACCTATATTCTGAGCGAAATTGAAACCGAACTCGCAAGCCTTCAAAGAATAATTGGAAAAATCCACTGGAATCAGCACTTTATTACTAACCTTCTCCAGTTTAGGTGACTTCCCCCCCACTACCTCTTCAGATAACCACGCAGAGCTTTCAGTAATTTTCAGAGCATGAGGTAAGTCACTCTCCTTAATACGTACACGTACGCCAGAAGAAACAACCGGTTGTATCTGGTTTACATTGTGAATATAAGTCTCAATACCTTCATTTTCAAGAACATTTTTCAATATTTGAGCTTTCGCGTACGTTAAGATTGCCAAAGTAACTAATTTATCTTCCATATATCATTGATTTTGAGATTAAAACAAACAAGAAATCCCAATTGTTGTCAGCAATTGGGATTCTATCTAACTTTCTCTTCTTAAGCTCGAACAGCTTCTTCAGTCTTACCTGCCATTTCATCTAAAATTTTTAAAGCTCGCTCTAAAACAGTAGTATCATCAATCATAACCAATCCACCATCTGGTCCAGGTTCCAAGTGAATCCCAACACTTTTCCCCTCCTTAAAATTGTGTCCACCGAAAAAATTTCTTACAGTGTCAACATTCAGTCCAAGTTCATCGGCTATTCTATGCATACTACCACTAGGCAATGAGTCTTTAATCTTACGTAATTCATTAAATGTTATTGTTCTCATATTCATAAATTTAATGGTTAATACTCTGTACTTTTCATTATCACGCTATAAACTTAAGGAAAAAAAAGGATAAAACAAACTATTTCTTTATCTTTTTTCAAAAAGAATATTGCCTCTCCAAAAAATAATCATTTTTCAAGTATACAGAATTATAAGTACAGGGAAAAAGCTCCTAAAAATAGACAGAAACAGCTCGTATAAAGCGGAATTATCGGTTTATACGAGCTGTTTTTAGAATATAGAAAAATTTAAATACCTTCTATGGCAGAAGCTGGAACCCACCCTACTTTACCATCTTCCAAACGAATTTCTTTCCATTCACGCATAGAGTTGTCTTTTATCTCAACTTTACGTCCCTCATGAAGAATGAACAGACTTGTACCACTTTCACTGGGAGTACTACGCACTGTGACACTAGGTGCCAACACTATAGCTTCGTTACGTTCCATCAGTTCGCCTTTTTGCTGAGCAGCAAACACATTACTCAATATAACAAGAACCAGGAATACTATTCCTGCAATAAATCCCACTTTCTTTCCCGTAATCTGTTTTGAAAAGAAAAAGAGATAGAACGAAACGAGTAATAGTACAAAGAACACAATCCCCAACTTAGCCCATGCGTCTACGCTAAGACAATTAATCAACGATTTAGTCCAAGATACAAAGAAAACCTCAGGAACTGGGATTACCTTATCGATTGTCTTAGAACGTGCTATCTCCAAATTTGCACGAATATCAGCATTACCAGGTTCCAACAACAAGGCACGCTCATAATTCAATATAGCTCTTGCTATATCATCTGCCTTATAATAACTGTTGCCAAGATTATAATAGACCTCTGCAGCCTCTCCCTTCTTTAACAGATTCTCATATATTTGAATGGCAGAAGCATAATCATTCCGTATATAGGCGCTGTCACCTTCAGCCTTTGTCACATTGCTTTCTTGCCTTGCAGCAGAGAATTCCGCATGTGAACCGACGGATGTAGAGTCACTAGCAGTCTGTAATGTATCTACAGATGCAGAATTCTGCCCATAGGCAGTAATTGCCATCACTAGACTAAGAGTAAAAAACAATATTTTATTCATTACCATTTCCTCCTGATTAATGGTTTATCGAGTTTTCCATTTTACTGATAACTTCCAAAGAAGCTGAATATACCTTATCCATAGCCTGGTTATCATCACCCGGAGCAAAGCGGGCAAACTCACAGTTATTCAATGCATCGAGGAATTCCTTTATCAACGCATCATTCACACCATAATTACGAAGTTCCTCTTCGATATTATCCTTAGACAAACGGGATACCGGAATGTTCAGTTTATCACTGATATACCCCCAAAGAGCCTTCAAAACCTCATCATAAAACGCATCTTTCTTATTCTCAACCAATAATTTACCAGCTTGCTTCATACGTTTCACCGCCACTTTATTGGCTTTCTTGGTACGCATCTTTGCTACATTTGCATTGGCTGCTATTTGCTTACGATAGATGATAAAGAATGTAATGAATGCAATACCCGGTATCAAATAAAGTAACCAATACGTCAACGAACCGAAGAAGAAATCACCTTTGGGAGACAGAGTAACATTATTCTGCTTGATAAAACGAATATCCTCGTTCAATACTTTCAACTCTTCCTTGCTTGTAAAGTTTGCAATAGTCTGAGCAGCATTGCCTGCTCCCTTTTCCACATGCAATTCATACTCTTCCGTAGTCAACGTTTTATACGAACGGGAATTAATATCAAAATAACTGAACTTTACGGCAGGAATCTTATAAGTTCCCGCATTACGAGGAATTGCCAGATACTCAATGACCTTGCTACCGGAGAGGCCCGAATTTGTCAGACGGAATTTATTGTCCACCTTCGGATCATATACTTCAAAATCCTCGGGGAATTTAACTTCCGGATTAGAGAGCAATTTCAGATTACCGGTACCAGAAATGACAAGTTTGACAGTAACAGCATCATTGGTCTTGACATTTGTACTATTGATAGAAGAAGTTATATTGAACTCTCCCACTCCTCCCGAAAAATCGGCTGGCTTACCTGCCGGCAAGGGCTTTACGTCAATTGTCAGTTGCGGAGTCAAAATTGTCTTTTTAACTTCTACGTAATTGCTTCCTCCATTGAAAAATGCCTCGAACGGATCAGCAACTTGTGTAGCCTTTGCAATGGAAGCATCAAAGCGTGCTGCATCAATTGTCAGCTTACCGGCTTGTTGCGGGAACAACACAAACTGACGATAGATTGTAGACTGATAATTTCTACCTTTATAATGCTCCAATCCCCATCTTCTGTCATTAGGCAATTCTACTTCCTGAGAATGGAATCCTTTGAAGTCAGGCAATTTCACATTATCAAACATACGTAAGTCCACCAAGGTATATATCTTGTATGTCAGCAGAAAAGCCTCTTGTTCATACACCGTCATCTTACTGGCAGTAGCTGTAATAAACAAATCACTATTCGATACAGATGTCCCGGAAGAAGCGCGGCTGGCAGTGCCCTCACTCTGTTTGCCACCATTTCCAGAAGCTCCATTAGCAGCCTGATCTGCCGGAAGAACCCTTACTTGTACAGAATTCGAAACCATTTGGTTACCATCAGCAGTGATAGTGGCTCCTGGAATAGTAAAATCACCTTCTGCAGTCGCCATTAAAATATAAGTGAATGTAATACTGCTGGTTGAAGTCGTCTGCCCATTAATCATCTGCACGCTACTCTGTTGCGAGCGGCTGGGCCCCATCAACACATCAAATCCCTTCATAGAAGGAGCACGAAAGTCCCTTACCTTTTGTGTAGTCACCGTATACGACAGTCTGAACTGGTCTCCTACCGCCACAGCGTCAGGAGCGGACGCAGTAAACGATACCTTGCCATCGGCAAAGGCATTCATACTGACTGCAATCAGTGCTATCCATAAGAAAACTATTTTTCTCATATATTATTCCTATTATGTTTGTTACCAATCTTTTTCCAGACGACCTCCTTGAAGTACCTGCTGCTTTTTCACTTTATCCTGCACATCCTTCTCGTCTTGCATGACAGAGTTTAACAGCTGCTCGGCATTTTCCTTAGACATCTCATTATCTTTCTTTTCCGGCTGAGAAGGTTGTTGTTGCTGGTCTTGATTCTGTTGCTGGTCTTTCTGCTGATCCTGCTGTTTATCCTGCTCCTTCTGTTGGTCCTGTTTATCCTGATCTTGATTCTGATCCTGGTTCTGCTGCTGGTCTTGCAATTGTTTCTGTGCCAAAGCAAGGTTATAGCGCGTTTCATCATCTTTCGGATTATTGCGTAACGACTCCTTATAGGCTTCTACCGCCTTTGCATAATCCTTCTGAGAATGAAAGATGACTCCCATATTATGATAAATCTGTGCTAAGTTCGATTTGTCCTTTTCTATCTTGGTAGCTCCCACATATTGCTCCATCGCTTCCTGCAGCTTGTTCTGCTGGGTCAATGTATTTCCCAGGTTGAACATGGAAACCGTTGACTTCGGGTTTACCTCCAAAGCCTTCCGATAGTTCACTTCTGCATCCACATATACGCTATCCTTAAAAAAACGGTTTCCCTTACGGATATAATCGCGTTCCGCCTTCTGTGCAGAAGCTGAAGCTGCCACTAACAGCAGCAAAACTATTCCAATATATTTTTTCTGTAACATACGCATCATTTCTTATTAGAGAATAAATGAATGTTGCGGAACAGAGGATTCTTGCGCTCCAATATCAACATCTCAGTCAGTAACAACAGCAGAATAATCCATGCCACTGCCTGAAACTGTTCATTGAATTCCGTGTACACCTGTGTTTCCACATCTGCCTTTGCCATCTTGTTGATTTCCTGACTAATCGCTTTCTGTGCACCATTGGTATTGTCTACGCGCACATAAATACCATTTCCTGCCTGAGCAATTTCCTGACACATCTGCTCATTCAAGCGAGTAACGATTACATTACCTTCACGGTCACGACGATAATCATTAGTACCCTCTATTGGAATGGGGGCACCCTCGGGCATACCTACCCCTAATACATTGACCTGGATACCTTTCTCTGCAGCAGCCTTAGCAGCTTCTACGGCACCACCTTCATGGTTTTCACCGTCGGTGATGACAATAACAGTACGTCCCACTCCTTCTTGAGGTGTAAAACTCCGGGCAGCCAGATTTATTGCAGCTCCAATTGCCGTACCTTGCTTGGAAATCAGCGAAGGATCGATGGACTCCAAAAACATCTTGGCAGAAATATAATCACTCGTAATAGGCAACTGGGTAAATGCGTCACCTGCAAAAACAATCATACCGACCTTGTCATTCTGCATCTTATCTACCAACTGCGCCACCAGCCGTTTTGCCTTCTGCAAGCGGCTTGGCTGTACGTCTTGTGCCAGCATGGAATTGGATATATCCAACGCAATCATCACTTCCACTCCCTGGCGTTTTACCGTCTCCAGTTTGGAACCAAACTGCGGACGTGCCAGCAGTACCGTGAACAACCCGATAGCCGCAAAAACCAACCAAAACTTCACATCCGGACGGTATTTGGAAACATCCGGCATTAGCTGTGCCATCAGTATAGGGTCACCAAATTTACGAATGGCTTTCCTCCTCCGATAATTGGAGTACAAGTAGAAGGCCGCCAATAAAGGCAGCAGCAGCAACAAGTACAAATATGCAGGTTCTTCAAATCGAAACATCTTTTTATTTACAATTTAGCAATTTACAATTTACAATTTGGCTACGCAATGACTGATACACTAAAAGACATTCTCCGTTTTTACGGTATCTTCTTCAATATAGAGTTGCGTAACAGTACCTCCAGTAATACGCACAAGAAAGCAGCCAACGCAAACCAGCGGTACTCTTCCTGGCGCTTGCTGTATTCTTTTACATTCAATTTTGTTTTCTCCAGCTTGTCTATCTCCTCGTACACTTCCTTCAACTTCGAGTTGCTGGTGGCACGGAAATAGTTACCTTCCGTTGTTCCGGCAATCTGTGTCAAAGTCTTTTCATCAATTTCGACGGGCATATTGACATATTGCACTGTTCCGCCTACCGGATAAGGATAAGGAGCCATACCATTGGTTCCTACCCCAATAGTATAAACGCGAATGCCAAAACTCTTGGCTATTTCAGCAGCCGTCAAAGGAGAAATATCACCTTTATTATTGACACCGTCCGTCAGCAGAATAATGACTTTCGACTTTGCCTTGCTATCCTTCAAACGGGTAACGGCATTGGCAATACCCATACCGATTGCCGTTCCGTCTTCAATCAGCCCGCACTTCATATCTTTAAGCAAGTTCAACAATACGGCATGGTCTACTGTCAACGGACATTGCGTAAAGCTTTCTCCAGCAAACAAAGTTATACCTATATTGTCATTCGGACGTCCGTTAATAAACTCTGCCGCCACATCCTTCGCCGCTTCCAACCGGTTAGGTTTCAGGTCTTCGGCCAGCATACTGGTAGAAACGTCCATAGCAAGCATGATATCAATACCCTCAATCTCACTGTTCTGCCAGCTATCGGTGGTTTGCGGACGTGCCAAAACAAGAATAATCAGTATCAAGGCAATTATCCGCAATACAAACGGTACATGCAACAAATAGTTCTTATAGCTTTTAGGGGTATGGGCATACACACGGGCATCCGAAATCTGAAGCGTAGCTTCACTATTCTTCCGCTTCATAATATACCATACTATATAAGGTATAAGCAACAGCAGCAAAAATAAATATTCAATATTGGCAAAAACCATATTTATGTACGATTTAACGATTTACAATTCAGCTTCGCTCCAAACATCCCTCACTTTTCACTCATGTATATCCGATTGAAGTCACTTTTCCTGTATTAAGCAAAATAATTATACAACTCCAATCCGATATATATCAATGAACTGACAAGGGCTACAGCCAACACTACAATACCCGTTCCCAGCAAAATCTTGGTACGCAAAGAACGTTTCTCGATAATGGTAATCTCCGTAGGCTGCGGCTTGGCATTCTCCTCTTCTTTCTCCTTGGTTTCATTAATAAAGTCAATGGCATTAATCAGGTTAGCGTCATTTTCGTTCATCAATGGATTATGCTTGGCAAATTTCACCAAATCAGCAGTCTGGAACAATTCACGCAAATCCGATATTGCTTCCTTATCTTTCATTTCCAGCAACTTATCTATGATTTCCGTAGAAGTCATTTCCAAAGCATTGAAACCAAAACGGTCTTTTATATATGTACGAAGAGTATCGGTCAATTCCGTATAATATTCCTTCGGTTCCCCTTTCTGCCATACCTTCTCATTCTTGATACGTTCTATCTCCTGCATAGCCAACTGATGGGGAGGCAGCTTAGGTTCTACCTTCACCTTACGGATAATAGGCTTATTGTCGAAGAAGCGCATTATCAGATAGACAAGTAATATCCCTATCGGGATAATCAGCGCACCACAAGCCATAAGACCATACCAGTCTTCCCAGGCAAAAGGCGCTTGCATCACTGTTTTGGGACCGAAGAACTGTTCCGGATTCTCCGGGTCTAACGGGACATTCACCGAATATACTTTCAAGGCCAACGCTTTGGAGCGATACTTCTCATTATCCACTGTCACTTCCATAGGCGGCAGATAATAAAGAGCCGAGTCGAAAGAGGTAACTGTATACTCTTGAGTTATCAATGCACGCCGGCCATCATTCAGCAGTTGCGTATCCGGCTTGGCCACATCAATAATTTCAACCCCATTCACCAGCGTATCGGTATATACCGGGAATATGGCACGCTTATCGGCATCCAGAGATACTTGAAGCTTTATCTTTGCCTGCTCTCCAATAAGAATCTGCAAAGAGTCAATCGTAGCATCTACCGTTACCGACTGGGCTACTACCCTTCCCGACCATGCTATCAATAACGCTATCAGAAATAAATATCTTTTCATTTTCCGATTAATTTCGTTTCGCAAACAAATTCATCAATGCCTTGACATAATCCTGGTCGGTACGTACCGACACATTGTCGACATTACTCTTGGTAAACGTTTCATTCAATTCCGCCTGCTTGTTCACCCACCAATCATGATGGGCACGGCGCACGGCACGCGAGGAGGTGTCAATCCACTGCTCATGTCCCGTCTCGGCATCCCTAATCTTCATCAGTCCCACGGGTGGCAATTCTTCCACACGACGGTCGTACACCTGAACGGCAACCAGGTCATGCTTACGATTGGCAATGGTCATGGCGTTCTTGAAACTTTCCTGGTCGATGAAGTCGGACAAGACAAATGCCGTGCAACGGCGTTTCATCACATTCGTCAGATATTCCAATCCCAAACGGATGTTCGTCCTCCGGCTTTCCGCATGAAAATCTATCAGTTCGCGGATGATGTAAAGTATATGCTTACGTCCCTTCTTGGGCGGAATAAACTTCTCAATCCGGTCCGAAAAGAAGATGACACCAATCTTGTCATTATTCTGAATGGCAGAGAATGCCAGTGTAGCGGCAATTTCCGTCACCATATCCTTCTTCATCTGCTTTACCGTACCGAACTCCAAACTACCGGAAACATCTACCAACAACATCACTGTCAATTCGCGCTCCTCCTCAAACACCTTGACGTAAGGCTTGTTGAAGCGGGCGGTCACATTCCAGTCAATGTCGCGTATGTCATCGCCAAACTGATACTCGCGCACCTCGGAGAATGCCATACCTCTACCCTTGAAGGCAGAGTGATACTGCCCGGCAAAGATATTGTTGGACAATCCGCGCGTCTTTATCTCAATCTGACGGACTTTCTTCAAAAGTTCTGTTGTTTCCATTGATTTATTTTAATAATCTCATTTAAGCACACAAGCGCAATTTAGTTTATAACAGAAACTTCCCTATGAAAAGGGGTGAGGTTTTCGGTACTCAACCCTAAGGTTTACGACGCTAAACCTCAGGTATAGGATTGTAAACCTCAAGTTTACGAAAACCTCTATTATGCGTTAGGGCACTTCAACCTTGTTCAGTATCTTGCTGACGATTTCATCAGATGTCATATTGCTGGCTTCCGCCTCGTAAGTCAAGCCGATACGGTGGCGAAGTACGTCGTGTGCCACAGCGCGCACATCCTCCGGAATGACATAACCGCGACGCTTGATGAACGCGTAGCTACGGGCAGCCAAGGCCAAGTTGATGGAAGCACGGGGCGAACCGCCGAAACCAATCATGTCTTTCAGTTCTTTTAAATCATATTTTTCCGGATAACGGGTAGCAAATACAATATCAACAATATATTTTTCTATTTTCTCATCCAGATACACCTGGCGAACCACTTTACGAGCTTCAATAATTTCGTCTGCCTTCAAAATGGGCTTCACTTCAAATTTATCACCATTGATATTCTGACGGATAATCAGTTTCTCCTCTTCCAGCTTCGGATAGTCTATTACGACTTTCAGCATGAAACGGTCCACTTGCGCTTCGGGCAGCGGATAAGTACCTTCCTGCTCGATAGGATTCTGTGTGGCAAGCACCAGGAATGGTTTGGGCAACCCGAAAGTTTCATTGCCGATAGTAACTTGACGTTCCTGCATGGCTTCCAGCAAAGCACTCTGTACTTTGGCCGGAGCACGGTTGATTTCATCAGCCAAAACAAAGTTTGCGAAGACCGGACCTTTTTTTACTTGGAACGTTTCATCCTTCTGGCTGTAAACCATTGTACCTATTACGTCGGCAGGCAACAAGTCAGGCGTAAACTGAATGCGGCTGTATTGCGCATCAATCAACGAAGCAAGCGTCTTGATAGCTAAAGTCTTTGCCAAACCGGGCACACCTTCCAACAACACATGTCCATCGGACAACAAACCAATTAACAACGACTCTACCAGATGCTTTTGTCCTACAATGACCTGGTCCATACCTGTGGTAAGATTGGTAACGAAAGCACTTTGTCTTTCAATCCGCTCATTCAGTTCGCGGATGTCAATTGTTTCAGCCATAAATCAATCTATTTTTTAATGTTTAATTTCTTCATTTATCCGGTTTTGAACCGGCAATTATTTTTTTCGCTCCCAAAAGTACGGGAATAAATTAACCATACCAACTAATTTTTATTAAAAAACTATGCGAAACCTTTTAGATTAAACTACTTTCATAGAGTTTAGTATTTAACAAAAAAGAAGCAGTAATTTTTTACTGCTTCTTGGCTAATTTCGGTATCTTGATAGTGGTACCATAAGGTACATTATCCGGATTCTTGATTACGCCGGGATTATGCTTCACGATATAAGGCCAAAGCGCTTTTGTCCCATAAAAACGAAGCGCTACCCTAGTCAGCGTTTCCCCTTCCTTGATGGTATAAGTGGTTTCTGTTCCCACAATCGTATACCCCACAGAATCCGGTTCAAACGGTGCAACTGTCTTTTTCTGCTCTTTTTTAGGAGCGGGAGACTGTGCCTGTACATTTTCCTTTGGAGTTGTTGTAAGCGCAGGAGTTGTTGTAGCAACAGTTTCTGCCACAGTATCTGTCCGGGCAGGAACTACAACATCTTTTGAAACAATGCTGTCTGTCAAGGCAATATTGTCTTGACCGGCAGGGACATCCACCTTTTCAGTAACAGATTCCTTCACATCCGAGTCTGCAACCTCTTCTACAAGAGGCTTTGCAGTAAGTTTGTCAAGCAAGTCCGGATAATACATGAAAGCTACGGCACCACCACACAACAACACTACAAATACAACGATGCCTATAAAATATTTCATAGTCGAAGAATCTGCCGTATCTTTTATCACTGGCTCAGACGGTTCCGGTTCAACTGCAACTATATTTTCAGGCATTGCTTCAGGTTCAGTTTTTTCCGGTTTCTCCTCTTCAACTTCCGGTTCGGGCTCAACTAACGGCTCTTCGACTACAGTTTCCACCAAAGGTTCTTCTATCGTGGCTTCTTCCACTAAGGCAACCTTCTCCTCCACCTCTTGTTCCGGAGTTTTGATTTCAGTATCTTCATCATCTTCACTGTCATTTTCCTGCAGGGTGTCCTCAAGCACCGTAGCGTCATTCAAAACTACAGTTTCAAAATGCGAAAATGGTCTATTGATAATATCTTTCAAAGCCGGTTCCGGTGTAAACGACACTTTTGTATGCCCTTGTATCTCAAACCTTTCCCCCGTATTCACATTAACGCTTTCACGACTCCCGACATCTATCAGCTTGAAAGTCCCCAAACCTCGTATCTTCACATATTTGTCCTTCTCCAAAGACTCCTCAATCAGCTGGAAGAATTCTTTCACAAAACTATCCGCATTCTTCTTGCTCATGCCATGCCTTTCAGCCAGCGTGTCAATCAGGTCTTGTATGTTCAGTTTCTCGTTCATAATACGGGAGATTTTTTAAAAGCCGGTTACTTAAACTTATCCTTTAACAATGTACTCGGCTTATAGGTCAACACCAATTTGGGAGGCACCAGCATACGTTGCTTTGTAGTCGGATTCACAGATATACGCTCTGCCTTCTTTTTCACTTCGAATGTACCGAACCCTTGTATAGAGATAATATTCCCCTCCTCCAACTGCCGTGTCATATCTGCCAGCAATGAAGCAACCAGCTCAGAAGTATCTTTCAATGTGTACCCTAACCTCCGCGACAATTCAGAAGTAAACTCTTTGTTATTCAAAATGTAAGCCTTTAAATTGAACTACGGTGCTATATTAGCAAATCTTCTTCACATATGCAAGAAGATAAGGAAAAATCTTTAAATTATTCGTCCAAAAAGGTCGAAATCATCGGAATTTACTATCTCTACGTGGTAAAAGTTACCTATATGCAACGCCCTGTCTCCACGCTCAATCAAAACCTCAGGATCCACTTCGGGAGAATCAAATTCTGTACGTCCAATATAATATTCGCCTTCCAGCCGGTCAATGATTACTTTCATCTGCCTGCCTACTTTCTCCGCACTCAACTCCCCTGAAATGCCTTGTTGAATAGACATTAACTCATCCAAGCGCGCTTGTTTCACTTCCTGGGGAATAGAATCCTCATATTCAGCAGCGGCATACGTTCCTTCTTCTTCCGAATACGCAAAAGCCCCCATTCTATCGAAACGCACTTTACGAACAAACTCTTTCAGCTCCTCAAAATCGGCTTCAGTTTCTCCTGGATGCCCCACCATCAGTGTAGTACGGAGATGGATACCGGGAACCTCCTCACGGAATTGTTCTATCAGCTTATACGTCTCATCCTTCGTCACATGGCGACGCATCTTTTGCAGCATATTGTCACTGATATGTTGCAGGGCAATATCCATATATTTGCATACATTGTCACGCTCGCGCATCACACGGAATAAATCAGCCGGAAAATGTGCCGGATAGGCATAATGCAAGCGTATCCACTCCACTCCGGGAATATCCGAAATCCGCTCAACAAGCTCGGGCAACATTTGCTTCTTATATAAATCTACTCCGTAATAGGTCAACTCCTGGGCTATAACCTGGAATTCCTTTACACCCCGTGCAACCAAATACTTCACCTCGTCAAGTATCTCCTCCATCGGGCGCGACACATGCCGTCCCGTAATGATGGGAATAGCGCAATAAGAACATTTACGGTCACACCCTTCGGATATCTTCAAATAGGCATAATGCTTGGGAGTGGTCAATGTGCGCTCTATGTGCAGCTCGTCATGATAGGCCTTTCCCAAATCCTGCAACAACTCTCTCCAATTGAATTTACCATAGAATTTATCCACCTGGGGAATTTCAACGGCCAATTCCTTCAGATAACGTTCCGAAAGGCAACCCATTACATAAAGCTTCTCCAAGTTTCCTTCCTCCTTGGCCTGCGCAAATTCCAGAATCATATTAATGGATTCCTCCTTGGCGTCACCGATGAAACCGCAAGTATTGATTACGGCAATCTGTCCCTTCGGTCTTTCCGCATCATGTGTCACATGGAATCCCACTTCCTCCAACTGACGCATCAAATGTTCCGAATCCACCAGGTTTTTAGAACATCCTAAAGTGATGATATCTATAGTCTTCCGTTTCATGCATTCTCCCCGAACAGTGAATCAACAAATTCCTTTTTACGGAACACCTGCAAATCTTCCATTCCTTCACCCAATCCAATATATTTAACCGGAATTTTAAACTGGTCTGAAATGCCGATGACTACGCCACCCTTGGCTGTTCCGTCCAACTTTGTAACAGCCATTGCCGTAACCTCCGTTGCCAGAGTGAACTGCTTGGCTTGTTCGAATGCATTCTGTCCGGTTGAGCCATCCAACACAAGCAACACCTCATTCGGAGCATCAGGAACAACCTTCTTCATCACATTCTTGATTTTCGTCAGTTCATTCATCAAACCGACTTTATTATGAAGGCGTCCTGCTGTATCTATAATTACCACATCGGCATTATTGGCAGTTGCGGAACTCAGTGTGTCAAAAGCGACAGAAGCCGGGTCAGCACCCATTTTCTGCTTTACAACAGGTACACCTACCCGTTCACCCCATATCACCAACTGCTCCACAGCAGCAGCACGGAAAGTATCGGCAGCACCCAGATAAACAGACTTTCCGGCTTTCTTGAATTGATAAGCCAGTTTGCCAATCGTAGTAGTCTTCCCTACACCATTGACGCCCACTACCATAATGACGTATGGTTTCTTCGCAATCGGTGCTTCAAAGTCATCCACATCCTCCGAATTATTCTCTGTAAGCAACGCTGCGATTTCATCACGTAAAATATGATTCAGCTCAGTGGCATTCATATATTTGTCGGCTGCTGCACGCTTTTCGATACGTTCAATAATTTTCAGTGTCGTTTCCACGCCCACATCCGAAGTTATCAACACCTCTTCCAGATTATCCAATACTTCATCATCAACTTTTGACTTTCCTGCCACGGCACGCGCAATCTTGCCAAACACACTTTCTTTGGTCTTAGATAATCCTTTATCTAATGTTTCCTTTTTTTCCTTGGAGAAAAAACTAAAAAATCCCATACACTAATTATTTTTATGCAACCTGTTTTCGCATTCCCTGCAAAGATAGTGCAAACCGGATGCAGAATAAAATGAACCCGTTCATTTTTTATGCCGAGGTGCAGCCTATCTTCGCATTTTCAGCAAAGATATAACAAAACTGACGAATATTAAAAACTTCGTCCTCTTTTTAAAAAGAAATCCCCTTACCGGAAATACCGACAAGGGGACCTTTATAAGTCATCAGCGCTTTACAGCCACTGTATTTATCTTATTTCTTAAAGAAGTTCTGAACATCTTCATTACGGACCATCTGTTCATCAAAAATGTAAGCACCAGTCTTAGGAGACTTCACCATTTTGATAACCTTTGTATAAGAACGTCCTTCTTTGCTTCCTTCGTGCAAGGTTGCTACCGCTTTCTTTGCCATAAGTTATAGATTTATTATTTAATTTCTTTATGTACTGTCACTCTCTTCAGAATCGGGTTGTATTTCTTCAACTCCAATCTCTCTGTGGTATTCTTTCTGTTCTTCGTCGTAATATAACGAGAAGTACCCGGCATACCGCTATCCTTGTGTTCTGTGCATTCCAGAATCACCTGTACTCTGTTACCTTTTGCTTTCTTTGCCATAATCAGTATTCTCCTCTACTTTAGCCAATAACTTTAATGCTTTTCCAATCACAATAACCTTTAGCTACCGCATCTTTCAAAGCAGCGTCCAGTCCTTTCTTATTAATAATGCGCAAACCATTAGCGCAAATGCTAAGGCTGATCCAGCAATCCTGCTCTACATAGTAGAACTTCTTGTTAAACAAGTTCAAATCAAAGGTTCTCTTTGTTCTTCTCTTTGAGTGTGAAACATTGTTGCCAATCATGGCCTTCTTTCCGGTAATTTGACAAATCTTTGACATTTCTATCTTAATTTTATAGTTTTCTTTTTTGCCTATTTCAAACAGAGCGCAAAGTAAGCACTTTTATCGTTACCAAACAAGTTTTTCTTAAAATAATTCACTGTATGATAGCATTTTTTCCTCATTTCAGCTTCTCACAAAGCAACAAAAGGGCATTTTGAATTGCTTTTTCCACATTTCCCTTTCTTCCCTCGTCTCCCTCCTGCTTCATGGTAACGATTTCATTTTTATAGGCAGCGGCTATCCACACCGTACCCACCGGTTTTTCCGGAGTCCCACCTCCAGGACCTGCAATACCGGAAGTAGCCACTGCACAATCTGTTTTCAGCGTTTTCATCGCACCTTTCACCATTTCTGTAACAGTTTCGCGACTTACTGCTCCATGTTTTTCCAAAGTTTCGGCAGATACATGCAGCAAAGACATCTTTATTTCATTGGAATACGCCACTATACTACCATTAAAGTATTCCGAACTGCCGGGAACGGAAGTAATCAGAGCGGCAATCCCTCCACCCGTACAACTTTCTGCGGTGGAAAGGGACAATTTCTTTGCTTTCAGCAGCTCTCCTACCTTTTCTTCCAACTTCATACCTTATTATATATTATCCTAAAGTTACGCGTGAATAAGCAGGTGCTTCCATCGGACAAAAATCCTTATCCATATACTTGAAGTATCCGGTAATGGCAATCATGGCAGCGTTATCCGTTGTGTAGCTGAACTTCGGAATAAATATTTTCCAACCATACTTCCCGGCATGCTCACGGAAAGCATTACGCAATCCGTTATTGGCAGAAACGCCTCCTGCAACAGCCACTTCCTTTATTTTATATTGTTTGGCAGCTTTGCGCAACTTATCCATCAAGATATCTACAACGGTAGCTTCCAGTGATGCCGCCAAATCCGTCTTGTGATGTTCGATGAAATCGGGGTCGTCCTTCATCCAGTCGCGCAGAGAGTAAAGAAACGAGGTCTTAAGTCCGCTAAAACTATAATCCAACCCTGGAATATGCGGTTTGCTGAACGAGAAGGCTTTAGGATTACCTTGCCGAGCCAGTTTGTCAATAATCGGACCACCCGGATATCCCAATCCCATTACCTTCGAGCATTTGTCAATGGCTTCACCGGCGGCATCATCAATGGTCTGCCCCAAAATTTCCATATCGTTATAGGCTTTCACCAAGATAATCTGTGAGTTTCCACCGGAAACCAGCAAGCAGAGGAAAGGAAATTCCGGCTGCACATTATCTTCACCTTCTGCTTTAATGAAATGAGCTAACACATGACCAGTCAAATGATTAACATCAATCATAGGAATACCTAATGAACGGGCAAACCCTTTGGCGAAAGATACCCCCACCAACAACGACCCCATCAATCCCGGTCCACGCGTAAAGGCCACAGCACTCAATTCCTCTTTGGTTACTCCGGCGCGTTTCAATGCCTCATGCACTACCGGAACTATATTTTGTTGGTGCGCGCGGGAAGCCAGTTCAGGCACTACCCCGCCGTATGCTTCATGCACAGCTTGGCTGGCCACCACATTCGAAAGCAGATAACCATCTTTGATGACAGCTGCAGAAGTGTCATCACAAGAAGATTCTATTCCCAAGATTATTGTACTCATAATGTTTATTTACGTTTAAACGCTGCAAAAGTAGTGATAAAAGTACGATTCATAACGTATTATTTCATATTTTTGTTGGCTGATTATAAAAATTAACCGCCTATCAGAAAGCTAAAAAAAACAGTACGCTGGGTACTCGGTATTGTATTGGGATTGTATATCGGTACCATATTGTTGCTAAACATTCCATCCGTTCAGCGACAAATGTCTGTATTTGTTGCCAATGAACTGGCTTCCATACTGGACAGCAAGATTTCCATTGGGCGAATAAACATAGGATTGCTGAACCGCATCATCATCGACGACCTGCTCCTGGACGACCAGTCTGGCAAGGAAATGCTGAAGGTGACCCGTCTTTCTGCCAAATTCGATATTCTCCCCCTATTCAGCGGCAAAATATCCATCAGTAACATACAATTGTTCGGCTTTAACATCAATCTGAACAAGCAGACTCCCAAGGATAAACCTAATTTTCAGTTTGTACTCGACGCATTCGCATCCAAAGATACGGTTCAAAAGAAAAACAACCTGGATCTCCGTATCAATTCCTTACTGATACGCCGCGGAAAGGTTTCATATGATGTGCTGTCCGAGAAAGAGACTCCGGGAAAGTTCAATCCACAGCATCTCCGCTTGCGTAACATTATTGCAAACATCTCCCTAAAAGCATTGCAAAATGATTCTATCAATGCTGCCATCAAGCGTCTGAGCATCGAAGAAGAACATTCCGGATTTGAATTGAAGAAACTAAGCCTAAAGGTTATCGGTAATGACCAACGGATGAAAATCGAAAATTTCGCCATCGACCTCCCCAACACCTCTTTGGCAATGGATACTATACACATGGATTATGACAGTCTGGGGGCGTTTGACAATCTTGCCCAAGATGTCCGTTTCTCATTCCATTTGCTGCCCTCTCAAATCGCCTTGCAGGATTTATCGGCTTTTGTTCCGGCTTTTGGTTCTTTTAAGGAAAAATTGCAAGTAGAGGTACAGACGGACGGCACTGTCAATCAACTGAATTGCCCGCACCTTTCCGTCTCTGTCGGAAATCATTTTTATCTGAGGGGAGACGTATCACTACAAGACCTTTCCCATCCGAAAAATGCTTATATATTCGGCAATTTGTCCAATTTGTACGCAGACCCGGAAGGAATAGCCTTCTTTGTCCGGAATTTCAGCAAGAACTATAATGGAGTACCTCCCGTCCTGCAACACTTAGGAACGGTTTCCTTCCGTGGAGAAGTCTCGGGCTACTTCACAGACCTCGTAACTTACGGACAAGTACGTACTGACATCGGAACCATCCAAACCGACGTAAAACTAAGTTCTAACAAAGATAAAGGTTATTTTTCCTATTCCGGTGCAGTGAAAACCAAAGAGTTTGAGCTGGGCAAGATGCTGGGCAACAAGAAACTGGGTAAAGTAACTTTCAATCTGGATGTCAACAGCAGCCATTACGAAAACCAATACCCGTCCGTACTGCTGAAAGGGCTGGTTGCCTCTATTGATTACAGCGACTACAATTACGAAAATATCACCCTAGATGGAGAATACAAGCAGGGAGGCTTCACGGGAAAAGTCGCCTTGGATGACACCAATGGTTCTGTTATTTTGAACGGTACCATCAATACCGCCAGTCGGGTACCGACTTTCAACTTTCAGGCAAGCATCGACAAATTTCGTCCTCATGCCCTACATCTGACACCCAACTATGAAGATACGGAAATATCAGTCAAAGTCAAGGCAGACTTCACCGGCGGTTCCATTGACGAGATGAACGGTGAAATCAACATTGATAGCTTATTGTTCGCAGCTCCGGAAACACAATACTTCCTGGACAACCTGAAGATATCCGCCATAAGAGAAAGCGAAAACCAGAAACGGCTGACCATCCAATCCAACTTTCTCCAAGGTAGCATAGAAGGCGATTATTCTTATCGTACCCTGCCTGCCAGTGTACTGAATATCATGCGTCGTTATATCCCCGCCTTGATTCTGCCAGACAAGAAACCCATAGAGACGGAGAACAATTTCCATTTCGACATGCACATTTACAATACGGAACTGCTCTCCACCGTCTTTCAGATTCCGGTAAAAGTATATACCCATTCCACCATTAAAGGATACTTCAATGACAAGGCACAGCGACTCCGTGTAGAAGGCTATTTTCCCCGTCTCCGCTATGAAAACAAATTCATCGAATCCGGAATGTTCCTTTGCGAGAATCCCGGTGACCAGTTCCATACACGCCTACGCTTCAGCAACCGCAAATCAAGCGGCGCTGTCAATATAGCTTTAGAAGCGCAAGCCCAGAACAACAGCATACAGACCACGCTGAACTGGGGTAACAGCAGCACTGTAACCTACAGCGGGAAACTCGCCGCCGTCGCCCACTTCATCCGTGAACAGAAAGAAGCGAATGAAAACAAGAGGAAACTTCCCCCCTTAAAAACCGTCATTAATGTCCAGCCCACCAACGTGATACTGAACGATACGCTATGGGATATACATCCCTCCCAAGTGGTACTCGACTCCGGCAAAGTGTATGTCAATGATTTCTACTTCAGCCATAAAGACCGGCACTTGCGTATCAATGGTATCGTTTCACCACAACCCGAAGATACAGTACGTCTGGATTTGAAGGAAATCAACATCGGTTATGTGTTCGACATTGCAGACCTCGGAGTCAATTTCAAAGGAGAAGCCACCGGTCCGGCTTTCGCCAGCGGAGTACTGGAAAACCCCGTCATGAGCACCGACTTGTTTATCCGCAACCTCGGATTGAACGAAGGCTTGCTGGGTGATGCCAACATACACGGAGAATGGCACCACGACGTGAAGGGCATCTATCTGGATGCCCATATCAGGGAGAAAGATATCGCCAAAAGCCATGTGTATGGCTATGTCTATCCCTTGAAGCCCACCAGTTCATTGGATCTCCAAATTGAAGCGGGCGGTACCAACTTGAAGTTTATACATCATTATATGAGCAGCATCACGCCCGAATTCAACGGACGTGCCACCGGCCATGTACATTTCTATGGCAAATTCAAGGCTCTCACCATGGAAGGGCGTGTATTCGGCGATGCTTCCATGAAGGTAGACGTGCTCAACACCACTTTCTCCGTCAAAGACAGCATCTACATCGAGCCCGGCGGGTTGACCTTCCGCAACAACCGCATTTTCGACACGCAAGGGCATCAAGGCAGCATGAGCGGCTATCTGCACTATCAGCATTTCAAGAACCTGGAGTACCGTTTCAATTTCAATGTCAACGACATGCTGGTGATGAATACCAAAGAATCACCGGACTATCCCTTCTACGGCACCGTCTACGGTACGGGAAATGCCACTATTGCCGGTAATGCCCAAGATGGCGTTAACATTGACATTGCAATGACTACCAATCGCAACACCACCTTTACCTATATAAAGGATAACGTATCTACAGCAGTCAGCAACCAGTTCATCAAGTTTGTGGACAAAACGCCACGCCGTGCCGTACAAGACTCTGTCCGCCTTTCCGACTACGAGATTGCCCAAAAGGAAATCGAGGAAGAGAAAGAGAGCGACACTGACATCCGGTTGAATCTCTTGGTAGACGCCACTCCCGACGCTACCATGAAGATTATCATGGACCCTATCGCCGGCGACTATATCAGTGGACGGGGAACCGGAAATATCCGTACTGAGTTTTTCAATAAAGGAGATGTAAAGATGTTCGGCAGTTACCGGATAAGCCAGGGAGTCTATAAATTCAGTCTGCAAGAGGTTATCCGAAAGGACTTTATTATCAGGGATGGGAGTACCATTACATTCAACGGTTCGCCGCTGGATGCCACTCTGGACATAAAAGCAGGCTATACGGTCAACTCAGCATCCTTAAATGACCTGATGCCCAACGAGGCAACCTCCGGCTACATCAGCCAGACAAATGTAAAAGTGAACTGTATGATGGACCTTACCGGACAATTGACTTCACCCGATGTAAAATTTGACATCGAGCTACCCAACGAACGCGATGAAGTGCAGGCCATTGTCCGTAACTATATTCCTACTGACGAGCAAATGAACATGCAGATACTCTATCTGTTGGCTATCGGCAAGTTCTATACCCCGGAAAACTTGGGAGCCACCCAGAATTCGAATATGATGTCCAGTGTTGTTTCATCCACCCTTTCCGGACAGTTGAATAACGCTTTATCGAACATTCTCGATGTTAATAACTGGAACTTCGGCACCAATTTCAGTACCGGTGAAAGAGGCTGGACAGACATGGAGTTCGAGACCATGCTTTCGGGGCAATTATTGAATAACCGACTACTTATCAATGGTAATTTTGGTTATCGTGACAATCCGATGGCAAATACTAATTTTGTGGGAGACTTTGAAGCGGAATGGCTCGTCAACCGTTCCGGAGACATCCGCCTGAAAGCGTACAACGAAACGAACGACCGCTACTACACCCGGACAAATCTGACAACACAAGGTATTGGTATTATCTTCAAAAAGGATTTCAACAAATGGAGTGAGCTCCTTTTCTGGAACAGATGGAAACTCAACCGGCTGAGAAAGGAACAAGAAATAAAACAAGATACCCTATCCTCTGATAAAATAAACACAGAACAGCAGATGCCCGAGGCACAATCAAAACGGAAAAGGGAGCAAAAATAAGATTGACGTTCTTACTGTCCACATTGAAGGTTTTAGAATAAGTAAATAGGCTCAAATACAGTATTTTAACATGGCTACACCCTTTATACCTAAAGGTGTAGCCATCACTCTACGATGGTATAGGCATTCAAGGCAAAGGGTGTAGCCATAAAAATACATCAGAAAGGTAATGGCCCGTCCGACCCCACACCTCCAAACGGGTTGTCCGTCTGTGGCGGAAAATCAGCAGCCGATGGAGGTGGCGGTGTTGCCGTACTTCCGATAGGCGCATTCATACGTGAACCGAATGTAGCTCCTCCACCCTCCGTCGGAGGTGGAATAACCATATCATCCTCGGGATTCTGGAAACGGGTGTACTGTCCGATAAACCTCAGACGCACATCCCCCACGGCACCGTTACGGTGCTTTGCTATGATGATTTCCGCCATACCGCGCAAGTCACTGCCATCGGCAGAAGTATAAATCTTGTAATATTCGGGACGGTGGATGAAGCAAACCATATCGGCATCCTGCTCGATGGCACCGGATTCACGAAGGTCACTCAACTGGGGACGCTTGCCTTCCTCGCCTTCACGGTTCTCCACACCACGGTTCAACTGCGACAGAGCGATGATAGGAATGTTCAGCTCCTTGGCCAAACCTTTCAATGAGCGCGAAATGGTACTAACTTCTTCCTGACGGCTACCGAAAGACATTCCGCTTGCATTCATCAGCTGAAGGTAGTCGATGATGATAATCTTTACTCCGTGCTCACGTACCAAACGCCGTGCCTTCGTACGGAGTTCGAATACCGACAAAGAAGGCGTATCGTCCACATAAAGCGGAGCATCCAGCAAGTCACGCAGTTTGTAATCCAACTGCTGCCATTCATAGTCCGCCAACTGACCACTCTTGATTTTCTCACTCGGAATCTCGCACACGTTGGATATCAAACGGTTCACCAGCTGCACGTTACTCATTTCAAGCGAGAACAGCGCTACGGGATTGCGGAAATTCACGGCAATGTTTTTCGCCATGGAAAGTACGAACGCCGTTTTACCCATGGCAGGACGGGCTGCAATAATGATGAGGTCGGACTTCTGCCATCCGGAAGTCATCTTGTCCAGCTTGGTATAACCACTTTCCAAACCACTCAAACCATCGGTACGGGCAGCAGCTTTCTGAATCAAATCATAGGCTTCGGCAATGACAGGATTAATTTGTGTATAATCCTTCTTCATGTTCTGCTGGGAAATCTCGAACAGTTTTCCTTCGGCCTCCTGCATCAAATCGTCCACATCCAGCGTCTCGTCGAAAGCCTTGCTCTGGATATTACTGGTAAAAGTAATCAATTCACGTGCCAAAGCTTTCTGCGCAATGATACGTGCATGATATTCGATGTGTGCAGAAGATGCCACCTTACTGCTAAGTTGGGTAATATAGAACGGGCCGCCCACTTCCTCCAATTCTCCCCGCTTTGAAAGCTGCTCCTTCACGGTGAGGATATCGACCGGCTTCTGATTCACGGCCAAATCGGTAATAGCGGAATATATCAGCTGATGTCTATGCTCATAGAATGACTCCGGACGAAGAATTTCACTTACCAGCGAATAAGCGTCCTTCTCAATCATCAAGGCTCCCAAGACTGCTTCTTCCAGCTCCGGCGCTTGCGGCTGGATACGTCCGTAGTCTGTTACGGGCTGTGGTGCCTTTCCTTTCGGAGTACGGGATGTTCTTCTTTGTTCTGCCACTTTAAGAATTAATAATTGAAAATTAAAAATTAAATGAACTTCCCTTTTAGAAAGGGGAAGCAAAGATAATGCAAACCGAATACATAACTTTCATGCTTGCATGAAAAAGTTATGTTGAGGTGCAGCCTATCTTCGCTCGTATGGCAAAGATAAGCGAATTTATTTATAAGCGGTAAATAAATCATTGCTAAGTTTTCAATCTACTATGAACAGAAATCACTAACTTTGTCTTCGGAAGCTGCACTTCATAGCTTCCCCTTTTAATTTTAAATTATTAATTCTTAATTTTCAACGCCATGCTGACTTTTCCAAATGCCAAAATAAACCTGGGACTGAATATCACAGAGAAGCGTCCGGACGGATACCATAATCTGGAAACCATTTTCTATCCGGTTCCCATAGAAGATGCTTTGGAAATAAATATCTTGAACGAAGGAAACCGAAAGTTCCGTCTGCATCAGGCAGGTCTGGAAATTGAGGGAGAAGCAGAGAGCAACCTGGTAGTGAAAGCCTACAAGTTGCTGGACGACCAATTCAACCTTCCTCCGGTAGACATCCATCTCTTCAAGCATATTCCCTCGGGAGCCGGACTGGGTGGCGGTTCGGCCGATGCAGCCTTCATGCTGAAGCTTCTGAATAATAAGTTTGAACTCGGACTGCCGGATGACACTCTGGAAGAGTATGCCGCCAAGCTGGGTGCCGATTGTGCCTTCTTCATCAAAAACCGTCCGACTTACGCAGAAGGTATCGGAAACATATTTTCTCCCCTTCCCCTCTCACTGAAAGGATATCGGATATGGTTGGTGAAGCCGGACATTTTCGTCTCTACACGGGATGCCTTTGCAAAAATAAAACCGCATCATCCGGAAATGTCCCTGAAAGAAATTGCCCAACTTCCCGTAGAAGAATGGAACGGACGAATGGTCAATGACTTTGAAGAAAGCGTATTCCCCCAATTCCCGGCTATTGGAGAAATCAAGGAAGAGATGTACCGGCAAGGAGCTGTATATGCCTCCATGAGTGGTTCGGGGTCATCTGTTTACGGATTATTCAAGGAAGATGCCGTATTACCGGAAGTGGATTTCGGAGAAAAAACTTTTGTATACAAAGGCCAGTTCACTGATATTTAAAAATGCATCAACCAATATACTGATTTCCGGAAACAAAAATACAACAAGGTTGTTCTTACAGAAAACTCAAAACAACCTTGATTATGAAAAAGTTCAAATTCTGTATTCTGGCAGGACTACTTGCCTTGCTGTCGGTGTCCGCTTTTGCGGAAGGACGTCTTCCTGCAAATATACAAACAGCTTTTCAAACGCTCTATCCTCAAGCAACGGATGTAGAATGGGAGCAAATGGCCGGTTGCTACGTGGCAGAATTTATTGCAGATGGTCAGGAAATTGATGTCTGGTTCAATAAACAAGCGGAGTGGGTTATGACTGAAACGGATGTAGAGTCACTGGAAAAAGTACCGGCTCCCGTGGCAGAAGCATTCATGAGCAGTACAATGACCGGCATGAGATTAAGGGATATAAGAATCATCACCTTTCCCAAACATCCCACAGTGATAATAATTGAGGTGGAACAATACAATTCCGATGAAGAATTCCAACTGTTCTATGCTCCGGATGGAAAACTATTACAAAGCCTCGATGTAACAGAACTTGGAGGAGAGATTTATCCCGGACTCTTTTTCAATGATTAATACTGACGATTGGTGATTTGTTGATGGTATCCATTCATCAACAAATCACCAATCATTCATCACTAATCATTAATATACCTCTACCCTATCAGCAATACGCTTCGCTTTGTCGCGCAGCGTGTCAAGATCACTGTCAAGAGGTGCATAACACAGCACTACACCCATACGGCGGTTTACGCGGGTAGTAGGCTTACCAAAAATACGCAGATAAGTATCCTCTTCTTTCGTAACCTCTTCCATGCCACGATAATTGGGACGTTCCTGACTGGCTATCGGAGAAAGGATGACAGCACTGGCTCCTATACGCTCCTGCTTGATGCCAGGGATAGGCAGACCAAGCACCGCACGACAGTGCAATTCAAACTCATTCAGATTCTGGGTTCCGGCCAGGGTTACCATACCCGTATCGTGCGGACGTGGAGAGAGTTCGGAGAAATAGACACCGTTCTCATGGCTGAGAAAGAATTCCACTCCCCACAATCCGGCACCGGTCAAGGCACGGGTCACTTTCTCTGCCATATCCTGCGCCTCCCTTAGATGGGCAGGGTCAATATGGGCAGGCTGGAAGCTTTCACGATAGTCCCCACCCTTCTGTACATGGCCGATAGGCGGGCAGAACAAGGTCGGACCATTCTTCTGTGTTACGGTGAGCAGTGTTATCTCACTGTCGAACTTGATGAACTCTTCAATGATAAGTTCTTTGATGTCTCCACGGCTACCATTACAGCCATACTCCCAGGCATGCTCCAGTTCGTCGGCACTCTTTACGAGAGACTGGCCTTTACCGGAAGAGGACATCAGCGGTTTCACCACACACGGGAAACCTATCTTTTCAGCAGCAGCTTTCAGTTCATCCAAAGATTTGGCATAAAAATATTTAGCAGTCTTCAATCCCAGCTCTTTAGCTGCAAGGTCACGTATGGCTTTACGGTTCATGGTAAAGTTCACGGCGCGTGCACTGGGCACTACCTGAATGCCTTCTTTCTCGAAATCATACAGACGTTCTGTACGGATAGCCTCAATTTCCGGAACAATAATATCCGGCTGGTGTTTGCGTACTACACGTTCCAAAGCATCTCCATCGAGCATGCTGAATACCTCACATTCATCTGCCACTTGCATGGCAGGCGCTCCGGCATACGAGTCGCAAGCAATGATATACTGGCCCTTACGTTGGGCGGAAATAACAAACTCCTTGCCCAACTCACCGGAACCTAACAATAAAATCTTTTTCATCAATTCTTTTATTTACAATTTTATATATTTACGATTTGACGACGTACGATGTACGATTAGAATTACTTTAGACAATAAACCGCCACAAGCCAAAGCAATCCCAATCGTACATCGTAAATCGTCTAATAGTAAATCCTCTTATTGGTGTTGTTCTCTCAACAAGTCATTCACCGTCTTTACCGGATTGAATGTAGTCAGAGGCACTTCTACAAATACTGTGTTCCAATCACTCATGGCCCCGTTCCACAAACCGGGAAGTTCAAGCGCCTTCAGGTCCTTGCCGTTCTTGGACTTATAAGAGATGAAGCCTGTCGCTTTATCCACATACTTCACAAGATTGAACTTATGTCCTTTATAGTCACGTACGGCGCAAACCAAATCCACCGGATTGAAATGGGTACCTTTTTCAAACATTTCCTTCTTTTCCGGGTCGTCCATATCAATCTGCGAACTTTCCAGAATCTGCAGAGAGATAGTACCGTCACTGTTGTATGCCAAGAACGGACCTCCGCCCGGTTCGCCTACGTTCTTCACCATACCGCAAACACGCATCGGACGGTTCAGCTTCTCTTTCAGATATATAACCAACTCGGCATCTTCCAGATTCTTTGTCTCCGGATTCTTGCAATAGAGTTGTTTCTGCAGGAATTGCAGAACTTCAAGAATTTGCTCGTGTGTATACTTCCCGCTGTCAAGCAACTGCAGATAAGCAAACGCTCTCTGCTGTAACGCTACCAGCACACCGGCAATCAGTTTCTTATATAATACGGTGTCACCTTTCAGCTTGTCGGGTACCACATTGTCTATATTCTTTATGAAGATAATATCCGCATCAAGGTCATTCAAGTTTTCAATCAAGGCGCCATGACCGCCGGGACGGAACAACAATTTGCCATTGTCGCGGAAGGGTTTGTTTTCCATATCGGCGGCAATGGTATCGGTGCTCGGCTTCTGTTCCGAAAAAGAGATGTTATAATCCACCCCATACTTCTTAGCATAAGCGGCAGCCTTTTCGTCTACCAAAGCCTTGAACAAGGCACGATGTTCGGGCGAAACCGTGAAATGCACATTCACCTTACCGTTCTTATTGGCAGCATACAATGCTCCTTCTACCAAGTGCTCTTCCAGCGGCGTGCGGCTACCGTCTTCATACTTATGGAACTTAAGCAATCCTTTGGGCAGAGCACCATAGTTCAGTCCGGCCCCTTCGAGTAAGGCAGCAACAACCGCCTTGTAGTTTCCAGCGGCAACCAAAGTCGGTATATCCTTTCCGGCAGTCCTCTGGCAAGCGGTATTCAAGTCATCATAGAAGGCAAACTTCTCTATTTTCTCAAAGAAAGTCTTTTCAAAGTTTGTCTGGGGAGTGTCATAGTCTGCCCCGAGAAATTCAAACAAGTTCTTGAACATACGGCTGGCAGCACCCGAAGCAGGCACAAACTTCACCACCACTTTATCGGTTTGTGTATATGCCTCCCAGGCATCCAGGTATTTCTTCTGTTCATCCGTATCCGGAGCCATTATACCCTTTTCTACAGAAGCGGCGGCAGACAGCTTCAAGTATGGAAAACCTTTTTCGAAACAAGCCAACTGTTCGGCTATTTGTTCTTCGGAGATGCCTTTATTTTCGAGCAACTCTTTGTCTTGCGGTGTTATCATAATATCTTGTTTTATTAATTCATGCCCAAAAATACAAAAAAAGCAGAACTGCCGTCAAGAAAATGAAGAAAAAACTTACCTTTGAAGCATAAAATACGGACGATTATGGAAACTGATGAATTTTTCACTATCAAAGAGAAAGATTTACTCTTCTCGCTCTACCGCAAACTGTTGCAACTTTCCGGAGAAACCCTCCAGAAGGGGGACTGCAAAAAGCTGAAAACACATCTTGTCAATACTATACAGAACAACCGTATCCAGCGTGATATATTCGGTTTGAATCCCGTCATCAAAGATATGCAGACGGCTGTCATTGTAGCGGAAGAAATCGGAATGAAGCGTGCTTCTATCCTGGGGCTCATGCTGCACGACTCCGTGCGCTGCGGCACTTGCACCGCTCTGGAAGTGGAGCAAATCTATGGCGAGGATGTGGCAGGCATCATCCGGGGATTGATACGTGTAAACGAACTTTATTCCAAAAGCCCTACCATCGAGTCCGAGAATTTCCGCAACTTGTTGCTGACTTTCGCCGAAGACATGCGTGTCATTCTCATCATGATTGCCGACCGCGTAAACATCATGCGGCAGATAAAGGATTGCAAGAACGATGAAGCCCGTCGGCAGGTAGCCAACGAAGCGGCTTATCTCTATGCGCCCCTTGCCCATAAGCTGGGTCTGTACAAATTGAAGTCGGAACTGGAAGACCTCTCATTGAAATATACAGAAAAGGAAGTTTACTACCATATCAAGGAAAAACTGAATGAGACCAAGGCATCGCGTGACAAGTACATTGCCGCCTTCATTGCACCGGTACAGAAGAAGCTCGAAGAAGCCGGACTGAAGTTCCATATTAAAGGACGCACCAAGTCCATCCACTCCATCTACCAGAAAATGAAGAAGCAGAAATGCCCCTTCGAAGGCGTGTATGACCTGTTCGCCATCCGCGTCATCCTGGACTCTTGCCTGGAAAAGGAGAAACTGGAATGTTGGCAGGCCTACTCCATCGTAACAGATATGTACCAGCCTAACCCGAAAAGGCTACGCGACTGGCTGTCCGTACCTAAAAGCAACGGATATGAATCACTGCACATCACCGTGATGGGCCCCGAAGGCAAATGGGTGGAAGTACAAATACGTACCGAACGCATGGATGATATTGCCGAACGAGGCCTGGCCGCCCATTGGCGATACAAAGGAGTGAAAGGTGAATCTGGTCTTGACGAATGGCTGACTTCCGTACGCGAAGCCTTAGAGAGCTCGGACAGCAACGGACTGGAAACGATGGACCAGTTCAAACTGGATTTGTACGAAGACGAGGTATTTGTATTTACCCCCAAAGGTGATTTGTTCAAACTTGCCAAAGGCTCCACCGTGCTCGATTTTGCGTTCCACATCCATAGCAAACTGGGCTGCAAATGTATCGGTGCAAAAGTGAACGGCAAGAATGTACAGCTGAAGCAAATGCTGCATAGCGGTGACCAGGTGGAGATAATGACATCGAATACGCAGACGCCCAAGCAGGACTGGCTGAACATCGTAACCACCTCCAAGGCACGCACCAAAATACGCCAAGCATTGAAGGAAATGGCTGCACGCCAGCACGCCTTCGCTAAGGAAACCCTGGAACGCAAGTTCAAGAACCGGAAGATAGAGTATGATGAAGGAACCATGATGCGCCTCATCAAGCGCCTCGGTTTCAAGATAGTGACCGACTTCTACCAAGCCATAGCCGATGAAGAACTGGATGTCAACGAGATTATAGACAAATACCAGGAACAGCAAAGACGGGAAAATGATACGCGCGACGATATTGTCTACCGCAGTGCTGAAGGCTATAACCTTCAACAAGGCATACCGGAAGAGATAGGTACCAAAGAAGATGTACTGGTCATTGATCAAAATCTGAAAGGATTGGATTTCAAGTTGGCACGCTGCTGCAATCCCATCTATGGAGATGATGTATTCGGCTTTGTCAGTGTGACGGGAGGTATCAAGATACACCGTTGCGATTGTCCCAATGCCAGTGATTTGCACTCACGTTTCGGCTACCGTATCGTGAAGGCACGCTGGGCCGGAAAGTCACAAGGTACACAGTACCCCATCACCCTGCGCGTAGTGGGACACGATGACATCGGCATCGTGACCAACATCACTTCCATCATTTCCAAAGAAACGGGTATTACTTTGAGAAGCATCGGCATTGACTCGCATGACGGGCTGTTCTCCGGAACACTGACCATCATGGTGAGCGATACGGGACATCTGGAAGCACTTGTCAAGAAACTGAGAACAGTAAAGGGAGTGAAACAGGTTTCAAGGAATTAAATGACAACTATAATCCATGAAGTACGACTTTAAAAAGCAGTTGCGCAGTTTCGGATATGCCTGGAAAGGTATCCGGTGTTGCATAGGAAAAGAACAGAACCTGAGCTTCCATCTGATAGCTACGGCTGTGGTAGTCATTGCAGGATTCGTTTTAGGCATTACCCACATGGAGTGGATGATAATCATTCTCTGCATCGGAGTGGTGATAGCAGCCGAACTGTTCAATACCGCCATTGAGAAGCTGGTCGACCTGGTGTCTCCCCAACAGCATCCCGTGGCAGGGCAAGTAAAAGACATAGCCGCCGGAGCAGTACTGGTATGTGCTGCAACGGCGGCCATTATAGGATTGATTGTATTTATCCCTTACCTCACCTGCTTCTTCTTATAATAAGGATAGGTCAGAAGTACAAAGAAAAATACGGCAAGCATAGCAGCAACAGACGCCACATGGTATATCTGCGCTTTGTCCATCAGGTGGCAAGCCACAGCCATGCCCACCAGCAGCCCTGCCTCCATAGACAAATGACAAGTGGTGTTTGCCGTTCCACGCTGGCAATGGTGCGACAGCTTGACGAACATCTTCATGAACGGGACTGTAATGAACACCAATACAGCCAATGCCGCCAATGACCAGTAATCGCCCACAAACATCAGTGGCAGCAACGCTCCCGGTACAAAAGCAATCAACAGCATATTGATGGCAGGTACCCATGCACGCGGCAATAAGAAGCGGTCCATATTGCACAACGACACGCCTATCGGAGCACGGAAAGCCACATATACCCTCGATGCGAAAAATATGCTGGCCAGTCCGGCCGCTACAGACAGATAGGTCACCATACGGAAACCATACATCCTATACATTCCAATACCCAACACAACACCCACCAGCATGCCCAAGCGTGCAGCCCATGCATATACCATGTTTCCTGCGCTGCGGCGCGCGGAAGTCGTTATGTCGATGGCCACCGTAATGCCCGCTGTGGTTGCCAGCCCGAAACATGCTCCCTGCACAGCGGCAAGCAGCAGAAATTTCGTATAACCATCCACAAAGGCATATCCCAGAACAGCCGCCAGCATAATGAGTGCGGAGTAAAGGAGCACGTGTTTCCTTTTATATTCATCGACCAGATAGGCATGGAAAGGACCGACAGCAAACATGGCCACCACAAAGACCAGAAACATGCTGCCCGCCTGCCCGACGGAAACACCCAACTGCTCTCCCATCACAAAAGGAAGCAAAGGGAAAAGCATATAGACGGATATGAACAGCAACAGATTTGCCGTACACATCCGCCAAAAATTGAGTGTCATGAGTTTGTTAGTACTGTTCTTTCTCATTCGGGAAATCTAAATTCTTCACATCGGATACATAACGGCTGATGGCATCCGTCATCACTGTATGCAGGTCGGCATAGCGACGCAGGAAACGGGGACGAAAACCGTTATTCATACCCAGCATATCCTGAACCACCAACACCTGGCCGTCCACATCGCCACCGGCACCGATGCCTATAACGGGTATAGTCAGCTCGCTTGCCACGCGGGCAGCCAATGCGGCAGGAATCTTCTCCAATACCAGTCCGAAGCATCCGGCTTCTTCCAGCAAATGCGCATCGCGTACCAGTTTCTCGGCTTCGGCATCATCCTTGGCACGGACCGTATATGTTCCATACTTGTTGATGGATTGGGGCATCAGTCCGAGATGTCCCATGATGGGAATACCGGCGCTGAGGATACGCTTCACCGTACCGATGATTTCCTCGCCTCCCTCCAGTTTGAGGGCGTCGGCATGGCTTTCTTTCATAATACGGATAGCGGAAGCCAATCCCTCCAGTTCGTTGCCCTGATAAGAGCCGAAAGGCATGTCGACAATGACCATGGCACGCTTCACACCGCGAACCACGGATTTGCCATGATAAATCATCTGGTCGAGCGTGATGGGAAGCGTGGTGACATTGCCTGCCATTACATTGGAAGCGGAATCTCCCACCAGAATCACGTCTACCCCGGCACCGTCCACAATCTGCGCCATAGTATAGTCGTATGATGTCAACATTGATATCTTTTCGCCTCTCTGTTTCATTTCGATAAGGCGATGTGTAGTCACTTTACGAGTGTCGTCTGAAATATAACCCATGATAGTATTTACAATTTGGCAATTTACAATTTACAATTACTCAATTTAATTTTCGGCGCAAAGGTAATCCTTTTTCTGATTACTTGTGCAATTGAGTTAATTTATCGTAAGTGAATCCCTGAAAGTCATCCAATACATAATGACACAACGGAGCTATGTCTTCACGGGAATTGGTGGTTGCCAACCCTATAACGGTAGCTCCTGAAGCCATGCCGGCTTTCAGCCCGTTGAAAGAATCCTCGAATACATATGTGGTGTCGGGAGTTGTGCCGAAAACCTCCATACCCAACAGAAAACAATCCGGTGCAGGCTTGGAAGCCGTAAACATCTCGGCCGTAAGGATACGGTCGAAAAGAGTCTTTATTTCGGGATGAACCCGATAGACAGCTGCCATCTTCGCTTCGTTGGAGCTGGTCACTACGGCAGTCTTCACCCCATTCCGGTGTAGGTCGGCAATGAAGTCAAGCACTCCGGGAATAAAGTCGAATGACATTTCCTGTTCAAAGCGGTTCAGCCGTTCGGTAATTTCGGCCTGTTCCTTCGCCATGCCCGGAAAAAAGGTATCATAAATATAGACCAGCGTCTGGCCCTTCACCCTGCCTTCAATATCATCCATACCCAAATACTGCTTTCCCATTTCATGCCAGAAGTGACTGTACTGTGTTTCCGTGTCTACCACCACGCCGTCAAAATCAAAAAGTACGGCGGTTGCTTTTGTTGTGTCCATAAACTTTCTTTTACCTAAATCTGTTAATACCAAAACATTATAGCGTACAAAGGTGGGAATAATCTGCGAATCAAACAAATATTTTATACCTTTGTGCTCCTTAATTGACTCATATCAAATGAACAACGCGCATATATTAGGAACCGAACGTATTGGCAAACTGCTTGTGCAGTACTCCATTCCGGCCATTATAGGCATGACGATTACTTCGTTGTACAACATCATCGACAGCATTTTCATCGGTCATGGCGTAGGTCCTATGGGCATTGCCGGACTCGCCATTACTTTCCCTCTGATGAATCTGGTCGTGGCCTTCTGTACGATGGTATCGGCAGGTGGCTCCACCATTTCGTCCATCCGGTTGGGACAGAAAGACCTGGACGGAGCAACGGAAGTATTGGGAAACACACTGATGTTCTGCCTGGTCAACGCATTCATATTCGGCAGTGTTTCATTCATCTTTCTGGATGACATCCTGCGCTTCTTCGGTGCCAGCAATGATACGTTGCCATATGCCCGCGACTTTATGCAGGTGATATTACTGGGTACCCCCGTCACTTATACCATGATTGGCCTAAACAATATCATGCGTGCCACGGGATATCCCAAGAAAGCGATGCTCACGTCTATGGTAACGGTAGTCTGCAACATAATCCTCGCTCCCATTTTCATCTTCCAATTTGACTGGGGAATACGGGGAGCTGCAACGGCAACGGTCATCTCGCAGTTCATCGGCATGGTGTGGGTAGTGAGCCATTTCCTGCAAAAGACAAGTGTGGTACGTCTGCAACGGGGGTTCTGGAAGATGAAGAAACGTATCATCAGTAGTATATTATCCATCGGTATGTCACCGTTTCTGATGAACGTCACGGCATGTGTCATTGTGATTATCGTAAACAACAGCCTCCAACAGTACGGAGGCGATATGGCCATCGGGGCATATGGCATTATCAACCGACTGCTGGTACTCTATGTAATGATTGTATTGGGGCTGACGATGGGAATGCAACCGATTGTAGGCTATAACTTCGGTGCGCAAAAGCACGACCGTGTGAAGGCTACCCTGCGCCTGACCATCATTGCCGGAGTATGTATCACCAGTACAGGCTTCCTTATCTGCGAATTGTTCCCCCATGCCATATCTGCCATCTTTACCAGTGATGAAGAGTTGATAGATATTGCTTCCAGAGGCGTACGCATTGCCGTAGCCATATTCCCGTTGGTAGGTGCACAGATTGTCATCGGCAATTTCTTCCAAAGCATCGGGAAGGCGAAAATCAGTATCTTCTTGTCGCTGACACGCCAATTACTGTATCTGTTGCCGGGACTACTGATATTCCCGCATTACTTTGGGCTGGACGGCATCTGGATATGTATGCCGGTATCGGACTTCTTTGCTTTTGTGACGGCAGCGGTGGCATTGTGGATATATGTAAAGAGATTACCCACAGGAATTACCGAAAAAGCGAGGTGAAAGTGATTTATTCTACTGCAAATATTGCATTTTATGTTATAACAAACAAATTGTTCGAAAATATATCATTCATTCAGCCCAAACACATCATCTATTCGCCCCAAACAGATGGTCTGTCTACCCCAAACGCATGATGTATGTTGCGGCAACTTTATTCGCTCTTGATGCTCTTTACCGGATTTTCATTGGCAATGCACCATGCCTTCAACACCACGGTAGCAACGATAAACAACAGCAACAGACAACCTACAAGAATATATCCGCCTATAGGGAATGGCACAACATCAGAGAACTGGCTCGCCCAAAGCTTTCCGGCCCGGCATGCTCCCCCAATACCTATGGCGACAGACGGAATGGCCAGCCAAAGCACATCTCTTGACAATAACAGCAAAATACTTTCCGTCTCCGCTCCATTCACTTTACGAATGGCAATCTCTTTTGAACGCAGGTGGATTTCATCATTCACATAGCCTATCAGTCCCATCAGAATGATAAAGAGTATGGTCAATGAAACCAGCAGGGTGACATCACGAAATACCCGTACAGACTCGGCATAACTGCGCATTTCCTGCTCCACCGAACGGAATACGAGGCTTTTCTGAGGATAAATCCGATGCATCTCTTCATTGAGGCGGGCGAGATTTTCATCCAATGGCTCTTTGAGGCGAACATGCAGGGTGGCAGCTGTCTTCCCCGTCCATTCCACCATCACCGGCAAATTATCGTTGGGCATATCGGCAAAACTGAAACTGTCTAACAGCCCGACAACAGTGCCATAATCATTCACCCGCTTGCCTATGGGGTTGTCTGTCCAATTCATCTTCTCACAAAAGACACTGTTGACAAGCAACTGACCTTCTCCCGTCAAGTTATGCCCCTCTTTCAGTCTCAGACCAATGAAAGGAAGAAAATCACTGTCGAACCAAGTATTACGAGGATAGAAAAGCTCGTTACCCTGATTGTCAAGAATTGGCTGGTTAGAACCGAACCACAATATAGGGCGTTCTGCCGAAGCAACCCCTTCCACATAAGGCAAACTGCCGACAAGACTACGCAGGCTATTGCCATCCACTTCCCGCTGGGTGGTATATGCCACACGTTCAGGACGCCAACCACGGTCACGCGTCGTTACATAACTGTACTGTGAAACGACCATCAGCATCATCCCCAGAATGAATGCCGCTCCGATGAACTGAACAAAAAGCAGTACCCGTTTCCAGCCACGACGCCCGGAAGTGTAGCGGCGGAACACTTGTGTCACCGGAATACGAGCGAAAAGCATGGCAGGCAGGCAACCACCTAAAATAAACAGTAACAGTATCACCGACAATGGTGCCCAAAGATTCTGCCAGTCAAAAAGAGCACTGAGAGGTACAGCTGCCAATTCTTCCATTTTTTCGTGGAAAATATACACCAGCAGTCCAATGAGCAGCAAGGCAAGCCCTACTACTATAGCAGTCTCTACCATGAACATGGAAAAGATGCTACTTCCCGAAGCACCGCTGCATTTGTGTACACCGATGGCCTTGGCACGCTGTGTCAGCGAAGCCACGGAAACGAGTACATAATTCAATGCGGTCGTAAAAAGCAGCACGATACCCAGGAAGAACATAATCCAAATCATCTTCCGTACTTGAGGAGTCTCGACATGCAGATTATGGATAGGGACAATACGTACGCTCAATTCTAAACCACTTTCCGGTGGAATATGACGGGCAATAGCTATGGACATACGCTCATTCAGCCAATCAGCATCCTGCGGGCTGCGCAGCCTGAGATAACCGTCGTAGTTTCCGCCGCTTTGCCAACCTAGGTTCCACTTCAGATGCCGCCCTATAGTAGGAAAGGAAATGATTGCCTCTGGACGCCTCTCCAAAGAAGTGTTCAACGGAATATCGGCAAAGATACCCTTCACGAGCAGTGTAGTCTGATATCCCCAAAAATCATAACGCAGTGTTTTCCCTATCGGATTTTCGTCACCGAAGGCCTCCTTTGCTGACTTGGCAGAAAGGAATACGACATCCGGACCCGCCAAATCCTGTGGATTGCCTTCTATCATCTCCAAACCGAGTACAGAAAAATAAAGTGTATCTGCCATCACCGTGGACATATCTAATTGGCGCTCACCCAACTGGAAACTATTATCAAAAAGAGAACAGCTCACTGTGCTACTTTCCACTTGTTCCGGAAACTCTTCGGCAATGGCAGCCGGAATCGGAATGATGGTAAAGCGACTTTCGTTACCTTCCAACACTCCATTTTTCAACCAACCCGTCTTCACAATATAAAGGTTATCCGAATCATGATAAAAGTTATCAAAACTCAACTCGAATGCAATCCGTGCAAATAGAAATACAGACATCAGCAGTCCCAATGCCAAAGATACAATCTTAATGGCATTGGAACCTTGCTTGTGCAACAAGCTTTGTAATGTATAATAAATGTGCCGCCTCATAATTTCCTGAAGTTATTCTTTATTCACTCTTGATACTGTCTACCGGATTCTCATTGGCAATCCGCCATGCCTTGAATACTACACAACCGATGATGAGCAATAGTACAATGCATGCAATAAGCAAGAATCCGCAGATACCAAAATCCACTCCCTCCACAAACTGCTCTATCCAGACACCGCCTATATACCAGGCTCCCAGCCCTCCAAGAAAAACGGCCGGCAAGGATATCCAGAATATATCCTTCGAGAAAAGCCGGAGAATGGATGACGCTTCCGCACCATTCACTTTACGGATGGCAATTTCCTTGCTGCGGCGTTGTATCTCGTCATTGATGTAGCCAATCAACCCCATTAACGTAACAAAAAGGATGGTTATGGCAGCCAGTAAAGCTGCATTACGGAAATCCGTGACGGTACTGTTCTGGTCGTCAATGACCTTTTGGAACGAGGAAAATACAATGTCACGGGTGGGAAACAGCTTTTCCATGTCTTCGTTCAAACGCTTGAGGTTATCGTCAAAAGGCTCTTTCAGACGTAATTGGATGTTTCCGGAAAATCGGTCAAGATAAGTTGCATACATAGGTTGCACCGCCACATAAGCGGCATTGGATGTGGCAAAGTCTTTCAGTACACCTACAATATTGCCCGCTATGCGATCGCCGTTGCGCACTTGCCTGCCTATCGGTTTATCTTCCCAATGCATCATTTTCAAAAATGTTTCATTGACCAATATCTGCCCAGGGGCATCCATATTCTTGCCTTCCGCAAATTCCAACTTCATAAACGGGGCATAGTCCTTGCCAAATTCCACCCAACGCATGCTCATCCACTGCCCGTTATCAGTCGTAACCCCTTCTCCGCTCAATCCGTCTGTAAGAAGATTACCGCTACAAGCTCCATCTTCCACATAAGGCAAAGAAAGCATCACACTACGATTGGCATCGCTTTCCGCATCCGAGTCAAAGGATACGCCCGAAGCATAAGCCACCCGGTGGTAATCGAATCCACGTTCTTTATTGGTGATGTAATGGCTCTGCATAAGCACCAGCCCCAACAAACCGAAAATAAAGGAGGTACCGGCAAACTGCACAAACAAGAGCGGACGTTTCCAGCCTTTCTTGCCTTCGGTGTACCGGCGGAAAACCTGCGTCACCGGAATGCGGGCAAAAAGCTGCCCGGGCAACATGCCGCCTATCATAAACAAAATGACTATCACTGAAAGCGGTGCCCAAATGTTTTCCCAAGAGAAAAGACCGGCAAGACTAACGTCGAGCATGTCCTCCAACGGCTCACGGAAATTAAATAGAAGCAGCGCTACAAGCAGCAAGGAAGAAAGCATGATGACTCCGGTCTCCCATAAGAACATACCGAAAATAGTTCCCGTATTTGCTCCACTACATTTATGTACGCCTATAGCTTTGGCACGACGGTTCATGGCTGAGATGGAAATAAGCACATAATTCATCGCCACAATAAAAAGTATGGCGGTTCCCAGCGTCAACAGAATCCATACCATACGCATGGTACTGATACCAAATTCCATACGGTAGTCCTTTATCGGAACCAGACAGATAAACACATCATCGCTCTTGCGCACCTGCTCGGCAAGTTTCTCTATTCGGGTGTTCACATCGTCCAGTTGCACCCCCGGGCGCAGACGGACAAAGGACATATAGCTGTCTCCACCTCCCCATCCCCAGTATCCCCAATGATGCTTGAAGGAGGTAGCCAGAGACATCACGACACCACTTCCATAGAAACTGGAGTTTTCGGGGAAATCTTCAAAAATGCCCTTCACGGTCATTGACATCTGTTTGTTATAGACCACCGTCTGCCCGATGGGATTCTTATCGGCAAACATGCTGCCGGCCAGCTCCCTGCTGATGAAGACCACCTCCGGATTATTCAGCTCGCGAGGGTCTCCACTGACAACATCAATGCCCATAGTGGCAAAGAAACAAGAATCGGCCGTCATGGCATTGGTCTGGAAACGGCGTTCATTGGCAAACCAAGCCGAATTGCTCCACCATTGCTGGGTGACGGTAACACTCTCCACCTCGTCAGGCAGGTTTTCGGCAATGGTACCAGCCACCGGTCCAAGAGTTATATGCGAAGGATGATACTCGTTGTTGTAATACCATACTGTTTTGACAAGACACAAACGTTCATGGTCCTTGTAGCAGGTATCATAATTGAGCTCGAATGCCTGACGGGAAAAAATGAGGATACTGACTGCCAACCCCAGTCCCAGAGAAACAATCTTGATGAGGTTGGAGCCTTTTCCTCGTATCAATGTCTGGAGAGTGTAATATAGTTGTCTCATGGAAGTTGTTTTAAAAGTCCGTTACAAATCCTGCGCTGCCACACTTGCCACCACACTACCGTCGAAAAGATGTATCGTGCGGTGTGCAAACGAGGCGTCGTGCTGGCTGTGGGTCACCATAATAATCGTAGTACCCTCTTTATTCAGTTCTGTCAACAGATTCATCACCTCAGCTCCGTTCTTGGAGTCCAAGTTACCGGTAGGCTCATCGGCGAGTATCAGCTTGGGATTGGTTACGACCGCACGGGCTATCGCCACACGCTGCTGCTGACCGCCGGAAAGCTGTTGCGGGAAGTGTTTGGCACGGTGGCTGATGTTCATCCGCTTCAGAATATCCTCTACCATGCGTTTGCGCTCACTTGCCTTCACGCCGAGGTACGTAAGGGGAAGTTCCACATTCTCGTAGACGTTCAGTTCGTCTATCAGGTTGAAGCTCTGGAACACGAATCCCAGCTTGCCCTTGCGCACACGGGTACGTTCCTTTTCCTTCAAGTCCGCTACTTCCTGACCGAGCAGCTTGTAACTGCCCTCCGTAGGATTGTCCAGCAGCCCGAGGATGTTCAGCAAGGTGGACTTGCCGCAACCTGACGGTCCCATAATGGCTACAAACTCCCCCTCCTTTACATCGAGGCTGACGTGGTTCAATGCTACTGTCTCTACTTCCGAAGTACGGAATACTTTGCTGATGTTGTTAATTTCAATCATGATATTCTATGTATTAATATTATTATCATTCGCTCTTAATGCTGTTTACCGGGTTCTCGTTCGCTATCTGCCAGGACTTCCAAAGTACGCAGGCTACGATAATCACCAAATTGGCCATCACTACCAGTACGTATACTGCCCAACTGATGGGAATACGCTCCGCAAACTGTTCCATCCACATTCCGTTGACATACCATGCCAATACCGTACCGATGACAACTGCCGGAGCCGCCACCACAAGTACATCCCTCGACAGCATTTCCAAGATACTGGAAGCCTCTGCGCCGTTCACTTTGCGGATGGCAATCTCCTTGCTGCGGCGGCGCACCTCGTCGGTGGTATAACCAATCAGTCCCATCAGCATGATGAAGAACATGGTCACTGCCGCCATCAAAGTGGCATTACGGAATACACGGACAGAATTATAACTATTCTCTATTCTTTTCTCATAGCCGGTAAAGTCAATAGTCTGGTCATGGAAAGCCTCGGCTACATCGTGGTTCAGCTTCTGCAGATTTTCGGTAAAGGGTTCTTTCAAACGGACATGTACCGTTCCATAAAAATTCTTGTTTCCCCGGGCTATGAAAGGCATCTTCTCGGTTCTGAAACTCTCTATCTGGAAATCCTTCAACTGCCCTACGACCTTGAATGTATTCCCTTCGGTATATACCGTACGGCCTACGACGTCGTCTCCCCAACGCATCATCTCGGCAAAGGTCTCGTTCACCACGACTTCCTCTTTATCGCGCGCCATACGTCCCGTCTTCATAGTCATGCCCATCAAAGCAGGAAAGTCCTCGCGCATGAAATAAGAAGAACGGCAAGAGAAAAGTGCCTGCCCGCTCTCACTATGAATCATCGAACCGCTATATCCGCTAATGGGCGTGCTGTTGGCGCTGGACACCGCTTCCACGTAGGGCAATCCCTTGAAGAACTGATAAGCCGCGTCACGCGTCGCTTCATTATCCCAGTAGGCATTGCCTATGGCTATCTGCTTGGGATTATACCCCATATCCTTTTTCAGTACATACTGATATTGCGACATCACCACACACATCAATCCACTAATGAATGCCACGCCTGCAAACTGGACAAACAGCAACGGACGCTTCCACCCCTTTTTCCCCTCGGTATAGCGGCAGAACACCTGCGACACGGGAATACGCGCAAAGAGCCGGCCCGGCAACACGCCTCCCACTATAAACAGCAGAAGCACTACCGACAACGGTACCCAGATACGCTCCGGAGCCAACAAGGTGGAGAGCTTTACAACGACCGTGTCTTCCACAAAATCGCGGAAGTTGAGCATTATCAACGCCATCAGCAGCAATGCCGCCACAATGATGATACCCGTTTCCAGCAAAAACATGCTGAAAACCGTGCCACCGCTCGCACCGCTGCATTTATGTACGCCTACCGACTTGGCGCGGTAGCTCAAAGAGGAAATGGAAATCAGCACATAGTTCAACGCCGCAATGAAAAGAATGGCAAAACCAAGAATGCTCATGATGACACGCATCCGCTGCACATCATCATAATTGCGGTATGTATCACGGATGGGCTGCACAAAAGCCGTGTAACCGTACTCTTTCTTATCTTCTGCCGGGCGATATTTGTCTATCATGGCATCAATACGCGCATTGACAACAGATTTGTCGGCACCGGGACGGAAACGGATAAACTCTACCCAACTGTCTCCCCCGCTCCACGAGTAGTTATTCCAGTTGCGGCTCCACAAGGTAGGCATCGAGATAACCGCTTCCGGATTGATTGTGGCGTTCTCAGGCAAATTGGCATAGATTCCCTTCACCGTCAGGTCAAACTGATGGTCATAATTAAGCGTTTTCCCTATAGGATTCTCCTCACCGAACACTTTCCTTGCAAAGCGTTCACTCAAGAAAATAATATCCTTCTGCACCAAGTCCTTTTCGGGATTCCCGTTCAGGACGTCGATACCCATGGTACGGAAGAACAGCGAATCGGCTGCAATCTTCCTGTCGTCAAGACGCACGCTTCCATTGTAAAGGGGAGCAGATACCATAGACGTGCTCAAACTTACCGCCGACTCCACCTCTTTGGGGAAGTTCTCCAAAATAGCCCCTGCCACGGGACCGCAATTCCACTCCTGAGGCTCAAACTTCTCTCCTTTCACCGAGAATATCGACCATACCTGATACAAGTTATCATAATCCTTGAAGCAAGTGTCAAAACTCTGTTCATATGCCACGCGGGAGAAAAGCAGAATACTCATCGTCAATCCCAATCCCAAAGAAATGACCTTGATGATATTCGAACCGCGTCCCCGTAGTAAAGTCTGAATTACATAATAGATTTGTTTCATTCCGTTTATCGTTTATTAGATATATTTTCTTGCTTTTCATATTGCAGAAAGCGTGCCAAAGAATACACAAACCTGATTATCAGCACATATCGTATTTCAGGAGAAGACAAAGGTGTCTAATTTTTAGACACTCCCGTCTAAAAATTAGACAGAGGCCGAATCTCTGTTCAGCCTCATAGAACAAAAAAAAGGGAAATTAGAAAAGAATCCATAAGAATAAAACTTTACCTTTGCCCACAGTTTTCTAAAGATAGAGTATAAACGTAAAATGAAGCACCTGCACATGAAATTCCCCAAACTCTTATATCCTTCATTCCTATGCCTGCTTATAGCCGGCTGCGACATGATAGATTATCACCCTTACGATGTACACATCAGCGGTGAAACCGATGTCAATGCCCACAACATTGCCCAAATAGAGCAGAACTGCCAGAACAAGACAACAATCCGATTCGTAACAATGGGGGACTCCCAGCGCTGGTATGACGAGACCGACGACTTTGTAAGCCACCTCAACAAGCGGGACGACATAGATTTCGTCATTCATGGCGGAGACGTCAGTGACTTCGGTGTAACAGACGAGTTCCTTTGGCAACGGGACATTATGAACAAACTCAAGATACCCTATGTGGTACTTCTCGGCAATCACGACTGCCTGGGCACGGGCGAAGAGACTTATCGTGCAATATTCGGAGACCCCAATTTCTCCTTCATTGCAGGACGGGTAAAGTTTGTCTGCCTGAATACCAACGCCATCGAATTTGACTACTCCCGCCCCATTCCCGACTTCGAGTTTCTTGCCGCACAGATACGCGACCGTGAAGAGGAATTCGATAAAACCGTTGTGTCCATGCATATACGCCCGTTCTGCAACGAGTTCAACAATAATGTGGCACACGTATTCCAGCGTTACATCAAGGAATTTCCCGGACTGCAGTTCTGTACATCCGCACACGAACACCATCGCTTCGAGAAAGACCTCTTTGAAGATGGGATAATGTATTACATGAGCGACTGCATGAAGAACCGCAATTACTATATATTCACCATAACCCCCGACGGATATGAACGCGAAGTGGCATATTATTAATCACCTGGCATGCGCCGTCGTCTTCTTGTCGGTATGCTCTTTTTCTGCTTTTTCACAAGAGAGAGATACCATCTTCATCATAGAACACGATACCGTATGGATGGACCTGCAACCGGATGCCGTCATTGAAAGCCAGACCAGAGAGAACCGTTATGACCGCCGCGTACACCGCTACCGCAGGCATTGGGAGGCCTTGATTCCGACGCACACCAAAATTCAGTTTGCCGGCAATATGGGGTTGCTGTCATTCGGTACCGGATGGGATTACGGCAGAAGAAACCAATGGGAAACAGACGTATTCTTCGGAGTATTGCCCAAATATGACTCCAAACGTACCAAGCTGACATTCACCGTCAAGCAGAACTACCTTCCCTGGAGCCTGCAAATAAAACAGAGCCGTTTTTCTGTAGAACCGCTGGCTTGCGGTATGTATCTGAACACGGTATTCGGCGATGAATTCTGGGTCAATGAACCGGAACGCTACCCTAAAGGATATTATGGTTTCTCCTCTAAGGTACGCATCCATGCATTCTTAGGACAGCGCATCACTTACGACATCGACCCGCAACGACGGTTCACGGCCAAAGAAATCACTTTCTTCTATGAAATAAGTACATGTGACCTATATGTAGTCAGCGCCTTCACCAACAAGTATCTGAAACCCAAGGATTATCTGAGCTTGTCATTTGGCATCAAACTGCAACTGCTATAAATTTTTTCAGTACCGCCATGAGCTCTTACTGAAGTTGCTACAAACTAATTTCTGTTTTACTTAAATCTATTCGTCCCACAATCGTTATATTATCGTCCGACAGCTGTTGAATTATCGTCCAACAGTTATCGGACGATAATTCAACAGCTGTCGGACGATTAATTCTTAGCAAGCAAAAATATAAAATAAAGCGGCATAAGGATTTGCTAAATGAGAAGGAGAATCTTAATACTTTGAAAACTGAGAGATTTACCGAATATAATGCAGATAAATCATTAACTTTGCCTGCAGAAAACAGAAATAGTTTATGGCAAAAAAAAATGGAAACATCCTGATTGTCGATGATAACCGAGGCGTACTTACCGCCTTGCAGCTTTTGTTGAAGCCATATTTTGAAGGGATAATCACACTTCCCTCTCCCGTAACCCTGCCCAGCGTATTGCGGGAAAGGTCATGGCAAGTGGTTCTTCTTGACATGAACTTCACCTCGGGCATCAACACCGGCAACGAGGGACTATACTGGCTCCATAAAATAAAGAAGCAATGTCCCACCCTGCCCGTAGTGCTGTTTACCGCCTATGCCGACATTGACCTTGCCGTACGGGGAATCAAGGAAGGAGCCACAGACTTCGTCGTGAAACCCTGGAACAACCAGAAACTGGTGGAAACCTTACTGAATGCCGTATCAGCTTCTGAAACAAAATCTCCGGCCAACGGCCCAAATGCCGGACGTACGGCAGAAAGCAGCCACCTGTTTGCAGATACCCGCAACATGTATTGGGGAAACAGCCCCGCCATGCAGCAGCTCCGCCTTTTGGTGGAAAAAGTGGCCTCTACCGATGCCAATATCCTTATTACGGGCGAGAACGGTACCGGTAAAGAGATGCTGGCACGCGAAATTCACTCCCTTTCACCGCGCAACCGGCAGGAGATGGTAAGTGTGGATATGGGTGCAGTCACCGAAAGCCTTTTCGAGAGCGAACTGTTCGGCCACATGAAAGGCTCTTTCACCGATGCCCATGCCGACCGTGCCGGCAAGTTCGAAGCAGCCAGCCGCAGCACCCTCTTTCTCGATGAAATAGGCAATCTCCCCTACCATCTGCAAGCCAAACTGCTGACCGCCATCCAACGACGCAGCATTGTCCGTGTAGGCAGCAACACTCCCATTCCCGTAGACATACGGCTGATTTGCGCTACAAACCGCAATCTGCCCGAGATGGTGGCAAAAGGCGAATTCCGCGAGGACCTGCTATACCGCATCAACACGATACATCTTGAGATACCCTCGTTGCGCGAGCGGCCCGAAGACATCATCCCCCTTGCAGAACTTTTCATCGCCCGCTTCTGCAAGCAATATGACAAGCCCCCCGTCCGCCTGACGGACGGCGCTTGCGAGAAACTTACGCTCCACCCCTGGTACGGCAATATCCGCGAACTGGAACATGCCATCGAAAAAGCCATTATTATCTGTGACAACGAAACCCTTCCCGCAGAACTGTTCCAGCTGGCACGGCGAACCGGCACTCCCGAAGCAGCCGCATCCACGCTCGAAGAAATGGAAATGCAGATGATACGGAAGACGCTCGACAAATGTAGCGGAAATCTCTCTGCCGTCGCCGCACAGCTGGGTATCACCCGCCAGACGTTGTACAACAAAATGAAGAAGTATGGCCTTTAATTATTCATTCCGCGTTGCCGTCAGTCTGGCAGTAGCGCTCCTTGCAGGGGTGATGTGGACTGTGGACGTATTTTGGGGCGCGCTCTGTACTGCGCTGCTTCCCATAGCCCTGTACTGGCAGCAGAAGCTATACCGCCATCATGTGCGGAAGGTGCTTTTCATGCTCGACGCCATCGAAAACAACGACAATGCCATCCACTTCTCCGAAACGGAAAACACTGCCGACGCACGCCTCGTGAACCGTGCATTGAACCGGGTTGCCCATATACTTTATAATGTGAAAAGTGAAACAGCCCAGCAAGAAAAGTACTACGAACTCATCCTGGACTGCGTGAATACCGGTATCCTTGTCCTGAACGACAATGGTGCCGTATATCAGAAAAACAGCGAAGCCCTCCGTTTGCTGGGCCTCAATGTCTTTACCCACGTCAGTCAGCTGAACCGCGTAGACCCGCGTCTTTCGTCCCTTCTTGCCAATTGCCGCCCGGGAGACAAACTGCAAATGCCTTTCAACAACGAACGAGGCACTGTAAACATGTCTGTCCGCGTCAGCGACATCACAGTCCGTAAAGAGCATCTGCGCATCCTCGCCCTGAACGACATCAACAACGAGCTGGATGAAAAGGAAATAGATTCCTGGATTAGGCTTACCCGCGTACTGACGCACGAAATAATGAATGCCGTCACTCCCATAACCTCCCTGAGCGATACACTGCTGGGACTGACCGAAGCGCAAGTTTCCAAAGAAGAAATCAGAAACGGCCTGCAGACTATCAGCAGTACAGGCAAGGGCCTGCTCTCTTTTGTGGAATCATACCGGAAATTCACCCGTATTCCCACCCCCGAACCATCCTTGTTCTACGTAAAAAGCTTTATCGAGCGGATGGTCGAACTCGCCCGTCACCAGTACCCCGATGTCCGGGTCACCTTTCATATGGACATCGCGCCAAGCGACCTTATTCTATATGCCGATGAGAACCTGGTATCACAAGTAGTCATCAACTTACTGAAAAATGCCATACAAGCCATCGAATCGGATAAAAATACAGATAAAGAAGGACATATCAACATACGTGCCTACTGCAATGAAGCGGAAGCCATACTGATAGAAATTTCCAACAACGGACCTGCCATTCCCAATGACATTGCCGAACACATATTTATCCCCTTCTTTACGACCAAAGAGGGCGGAAGCGGTATTGGATTGAGTATTTCCCGGCAAATAATGAGGCTTTCCGGCGGAAATTTATCCTTATTGCCTGGTAAAGAAACCACCTTTATTTTAAAATTCAATTGAACTATTTTAGATTTGTATTTGTTAAACACATTGCATATCTTTGTACTATTAGACATAAGAAACATCACATTTCAAACTATATAGCATAGAATTTATGATATTTACAGCAGGAAACATACTACTTATAGGTTCCATATTACTTTTCGTCAGCATCATTGTCGGCAAGACCGGCTACCGTTTCGGAGTACCTGCGTTATTGCTTTTCCTTGTCGTCGGTATGCTGTTCGGCAGTGACGGATTGGGATTGCAGTTCCACAACGCCAAGGAAGCACAGTTCATCGGCATGGTTGCACTCAGCATCATTCTGTTCTCCGGTGGCATGGACACCAAGTTTACGGAGATAAAGCCCATATTGACTCCCGGCATTGTTTTGTCAACTGCAGGAGTGCTGCTCACGGCCCTCTTTACCGGATTATTTATCTGGTGGCTGTCCGGCATGAGCTGGACCAACATCCACCTGCCGTTGATAACCTCCCTTTTGCTTGCATCCACCATGTCATCTACCGACTCAGCCTCTGTATTCGCCATTCTGCGTTCACAAAAAATGAACCTGAAGCATAATCTGCGCCCCATGCTGGAACTGGAAAGCGGTAGTAACGACCCGATGGCATATATGCTGACAATCGTGCTGATTCAATTCATCCAGTCCTCCGGAATGGGAGTTCCCCAGATATTGGGCTCTTTTGCCATACAGTTCATTGTCGGTGCCGCAACCGGTTATTTCCTCGGAAAGCTGGCCATCCTTATGCTGAACCGGCTGAATATAGACAACCAGGCACTCTATCCTATCCTGTTGCTGTCCTTTGTATTCTTCACCTTCTCCATCACCGACCTGCTGAAAGGCAACGGTTACCTGGCCGTGTATATCGCCGGAATGATGGTAGGCAATAACAAAATCATGCACCGGAAAGAGATTTATACTTTTATGGACGGACTGACCTGGCTTTTCCAAATCATCATGTTCCTCTGCCTCGGTCTGCTTGTCAACCCCCATGAGATGCTGGAAGTTGCAGTCGTGGCATTGCTCATCGGCGTATTCATGATTGTCGTGGGACGTCCTCTCAGCGTTTTTCTCTGCCTGCTGCCTTTTGGCAAGAGAATCACCCTCAAGTCACGGCTATTCGTATCGTGGGTAGGATTACGTGGCGCAGTACCCATTATCTTTGCCACCTATCCCGTGGTGGCTAATGTGCCCGGCGCCCATGTCATCTTCAACATCGTATTTTTCATAACCATCGTCTCACTGGTCATCCAGGGTACCACAGTCTCCTGGGTAGCCCGGCTGCTTGGCCTCTCCACCCCGCTGGAAAAGACCGGAAATGATTTCGGAGTTGAACTGCCCGAAGAGATTGACTCCAACTTGCACGACATGACCATTACACAAGAAATGCTGGAGCAGGCAGACACCCTGAAAGACATGAACCTGCCCAAAGGCACACTGGTGATGATTGTAAAACGTGGCGATGAGTACCTCATTCCGAACGGAACATTAAAACTTCATGCCGGTGACAAGCTGCTTCTTATTTCGGAAAATAGCAAGGAATAAGAATTACAGATAAGTTTCTATCCGTTCCAGGGTAAGAAAAAAGTGGAAACTATTTGCTTTGCATCACTATAAGACCTATCTTTGCGCAGTTTTAACTAAAGTGTGCAACAGCTGAATGGAACAAGAACAAGGGTTCATCGATTATATAGAACAAAGCATTATTAAAAACTGGGATCGCAACGCCCTGACAGACTACAAAGGAATTACACTGCAATACAAAGATGTAGCACGGAAAATAGCCAAATTCCATATCGTATTGGAAAGCGCCGGCATCAGGCCCGGTGACAAGATTGCCGTTTGCGGACGTAACAGTGCACATTGGGCAGTCACTTTTCTGGCGACGGTTACCTATGGAGCTGTCATTGTTCCCATTCTGCATGAGTTCAAGGCCGACAATATCCACAACATCGTCAACCATTCCGAAGCCAAGCTGCTGTTTGTCGGCGACCGGGCATGGGAAAACCTCAATGAAGAGGCAATGCCCCTGCTGATGGGTATCGTACTGCTGACGGACTTCACTCCGGTAGTTTGCCGCAACGAGCAGCTGATGGAGGCTTTCGAACATCGCAACGTCCTCTATGGCACACGTTTCCCCAAGAATTTCCGCCCCGAGCATATCAGCTACCGCAAGGAGGAATCACCCGAAGAACTGGCTGTCATCAACTATACTTCGGGCACCACGGGATATTCCAAAGGGGTCATGCTCCCCTATCGCAGCCTTTGGTCCAATGTTGCATATTGCCATGAGATGCTCCCCGTACGTCCGGGCGACCATATTGTATCCATGCTGCCTCTGGGACATGTATTTGGTATGGTGTACGATTTTCTATACGGTTTTTCCGCAGGCGCCCATCTGTATTTCCTTACCCGTATGCCGTCTCCCAAGATTATTGCACAGTCATTCTCCGAAATCAGGCCACGGATCATTTCGTGTGTACCGCTTATCGTAGAAAAGATTATCAAGAAGGATATCCTGCCCCGGATAGACAATAAAATAGGCAAGCTGCTATTGCGGATGCCCATTGTCAACGATAAAATCAAGGCTGACATGCGCAAAAAGGCAATGGAAGTATTCGGCAGTAATTTCGATGAAATAATCATCGGAGGAGCACCGTTCAATGCCGAAGTGGAACGCTTCCTGAAGCAGATAGGCTTCCCCTATACCATTGCATACGGAATGACGGAATGCGGCCCCATCATTTGTTCCAGCCGCTGGGAAACATTGAAACTGGCCTCTTGTGGCAAGGCAACCACCCGCATGGAAGTAAAGATAGACTCTCCCGACCCTCAGAACGTGGCAGGAGAAATAATCTGTAAAGGTGCCAATCTGATGCTGGGCTATTACAAAAATGCCGAAGCGACTTCCCAAATCATCGATGTAAACGGCTGGCTGCACACCGGTGACCTTGCAACGATGGATACCGAAGGATATGTCACTGTCCGCGGACGCAGTAAGAACATGTTGCTCACAGCCAGTGGCCAGAACATCTACCCCGAGGAGATTGAAAGCAAACTGAACAACATGCCCTATGTGTCCGAATCACTTATCGTATTGCAGAACGATAAGCTCGTGGCTCTTATCTATCCGGATTTTGACGATGCATTCGCCCATGGTATGGAACAATCGGACATCGAAAAGGTTATGGAGGACAATCGGAATGAATTGAATCTGCAATTACCGGCCTACTGCCAGATAACAAAAGTCAAGATACACTTCGAGGAGTTCGAGAAAACGGCAAAGAAGAGCATTAAAAGATTTATGTATCAAGAAGTAAAAGGGTAAGGGGAATGTGTCAAAACCTTCTTTAACGCTTTATTTTAGGCGCGGATGACGCAGATTTCACGGATTTAGTTTATTGAATCCGCATTATTCCGCGTAATCCGCGCCTAATATTATAACATTATAAAAGTCTTCATGTGCTTTTGACACATTCGCATCCTTTTTGTTAACAAAAATAGAAGCAAAGGAATAAACGGCTAATAAGTGTTATAAAACATACTTTTTTAGTTGGATAATTTGCAGATTTATCAAAAGTACGTATCTTTGCAATGTGTTTTTCATAGTATTAGATTTAAGGTTAACAAAGGTTGGAGTACAGCGGTACTCCTTTTTTTATGCCCGTAAATCAGATATTCCCGGAAAGCCTCTTCAGTCCCTTCAATACAGATTTATCTTTCACCTCCATGATGCTGATGGCATAGCCACCACCGGAAGCAGCTTTCAGTTTCAAGACCGTTTTGGGAGAAACGATACCTTTACGGATAACATAAGCTTGCGGATTTGTTTTATAATCGGCATCTTTTGCATCGGCATAGACGGTTGCAATATACTGCTTGTCTGCATCCAGGAAGTCCAGTTTCAGAGTTGAAGCATGTCCGTGCTCACTGCTGGTACAACCGATAAACCAGTCATTCGTACCTTTTGCCTTACGGGCAACAGTGATGTAACGTCCCGGCTCAGCTTCCAGATAGCGGCTGTCGTCCCAATCCACAGCCACATCTTTGATGAACTGGAAAGCATCCATGAAACGCTCATAATTCTCAGGAAGGTCGGCAGCCATTTGTAGAGGGCTGTACATAGTGACATAAAGTGCCAGCTGACGCGTCAAGGTAGTATTGGCATGCGTATGGCTGTTCGGATTCAACTTATTGATGTCCATTTCAAAGATACCGGGCGTATAGTCCATCGGACCACCCTGCAAACGGGTAAACGGAAGTACCGTTGTGTGGAAGGGCTTGTTACCAGCAAAAGCCTCGTACTCCGTGCCTCGGGCAGATTCATTGCCTATCAGATTGGGATAGGTACGGCATAAACCAGTCGGACGTACCGCTTCATGGGCATTGACCATTATCTTGTGTTTGGCAGCTTCGGTCACGGCGTATAGGTAATGGTTGTTCATCCATTGTCCATAGTGATGCTCGCCACGGGGAATCATATTGCCTACGTAGCCACTCTTTACCGAATTATATCCATATTTATTCATCAGACGGTAGGCAGCTTCCATGTGCCGCTCATAGTTACGGACGGAAGCCGATGTTTCATGGTGCATCATCAGACGGACACCCTTGGAATGAGCATATTCATTCAGATACTTGATGTCAAAATCGGGATAAGGAGTCACGAAATCGAAAACATAATCCTTGGAATTACCGAACCAGTCTTCCCAACCCGTATTCCAACCCTCCACCAATACCTGGTCAAAACCGTGTTCGGCAGCAAAGTCTATGTACTTCTTCACATTAGCCGTGTTGGCCGGATGAATGCCGTTCGGTTTCACCTTGGAATAGTCCGTATCATCCAGTTTCACAGAAGGGAGGTCAAAAGTATATGCCCAGGGCTTTCCCCCTGCAATCATTTCCCACCATACGCCGACATATTTCACCGGCTTAATCCAGGAGGTATCATCATACTTGCAAGGCTCATTCAGATTGAGAATCAAATTGGAGGCCAGTATCTCGCGGGCATCATCACTGACTATGACCGTACGCCAGGGAGTATGGCAGGGAGACTGCATATACCCTTTATTTCCTTGGGCATCCGGAGTCAGCCAGGATTCAAAAACGAGGTTCTTGTCATCCAGGTTGAGATGCATGCAAGAGTAGTCTACCAAGGCTGCCTCGTGCAGGTTAAGGTACACTCCATCAGCTGTTTTAAGCTGTATGGAAGTCTGGACACCCGTCGGCGAAAAGACAGTTTGTGACGCATTGTCACTCACAGCTCCCTGCAGCAGTCCACGGATTTCAGAGAGTTTGGACTCCGTGTAATCATATTCCTGGGTATCATAATCTCCCGGAATCCACCAGGCAGTATGGTCGCCGGTCATGGCAAACCGGGAATGCTCTTCCTTTATCACAAAATAAACCAGATTCTTCTGTTGCGGAAACTCATAACGGAATCCCACGCCGTCATCATATACCCGAAAACGGATATTCATAAAACGAGTGGTAGACGGTTGTTCAAGTTCTACCAGCAATTCGTTGTAGTGGTTGCGGATATCTTTTGTTTCCCCCCACACCGGTTGCCAGGTTTCATCGAAAGTGGAAGTAGAAGTCCTTACTACTTTGAAACCATCCATCAGGCTGGTAGCTCCTTTCAGTTCCAATCCCAACGTACTGGGATTGATGACAGGAGCCCCTTTATAATCCACCTGATAGGCTGGTCTCCCGTCTTTTGTCAGTTCAAAATCCAGCTTCACCATGCCCGAAGGGGATGAAATGCCTTCAGCATTCCCCGCCAGGGCAGAAAAAAGCAAAGCCGCGCTAAGTACAAATTTCTTCATAATAATGATATGTTTTTTGTGTTAATAGATAAACTCAATGATATGTTCCTTTCCATCATCCGGCAACCTCAGCAGGCAAGTCCCCAGCTTCTTGTCAGGACACCAGGCAGTTATCGTAAACTCTGTCTCCCGATTTTCTTCCAGCTTTCCGACATTCGTTTTCTTGATTTTCTGACCGTCCAGCAAAGCTGTTTTCGGCATCTGTTCCGTATAGATGCAGAACATCAGGTTTCGTTGGCCGGGTAAGCTATATTTCTCACCGGTCCGTGTACCTACTTTCAGCGTATAGCCTTTGTCGGTAGTCTGGCAAGTAATAGGAGTGCGCATGAACTCTCCACGCAAATATCCTAAATCAGTTCCTGCATCTTCATAAAGCGAGAAGGTAGTTTCACTGCCCGCTGCAGCAGGAAATATCTCAAACGTAACCGGATAGACCGGTTTCTCATCCGTATAGTTCATGACCGGCATTTGAGGTATGATACTTCCCTGCTTTACAAACATAGGAATAGTATTGAGGGGAGCATCCACCGTCATCCATTGCTCACCGCTATATGCTGTGTGTTTGTTGTTGTAGTCAATCCAAGTTCCTTCAGGAAGATACACATTCTTGTTTCGCGCTCCTTTCTTCACCACCGGAGCAACCAGCAGTTCGCTGCCAAACATGAACTGGGCATCCGTAGAGAACGTTTCCATATCTGCCGGATATTCCAGAAACATCGGTCGCATGAGAGGCAACCCCGTTTCGTGTGCTTCGCGGGCATACGTATAGATATAAGGCAAAAGACGATACTTCAATTCGATGGCTGCCTTGGCATTCTTCTCGGCCTCTTCGCCGAACAGCCACGGCTCCACAGCCACGTTGCCCTCATGATGAATGCGGCTCAGGGGATTGAAAGCGCCCATCTGTATCCACCGCGTATAAAGTTCAGCCATCGCAGGATAATCCTCTATATCTCCGCAATAACCGGTAATGTCACAAGTAGTAAAAGGAATAATTCCCAAACCGGCAGACAACAGTACCGGAATCTGATTGGCCATCTGTCCCCAACCCTGCGTCACGTCATCACCGTTTCCACAGTCACCGGTCCAGCCGAAAGTATAGCGTTGCAAGCCCGCAAAAGCGGCACGTGTCATCTGGAATACGCGACGGTCAGGATTCCTTTTCTCAAACTGCTCCTTCACCACTTTATCCCACGTAAGGCCATAAACATTGTGAATCTCATCATGCATGCCCAAATGGTGTTTCATCACCAGGCGTTCCGTCTGCTCCTCATTGCTCCAGGCAGGTTCACCCATATCAGTCCAGAAACCGGCAATACCATCATCAATGGGCTTCTGCTGATAAGCTCCCCACCAGTCTGCCACAGCAGGAAGGGTGAAGTCCACTACTCCACAATTACCACCCCAGGGCCAGGGCATGTCATAACTCCTGCCGTTGGTGGAGTCCTTTACCAGATACCCTAACCTATCGGCTTCCTCCCATTGCCGCTTATTGGCTTGTGAAATGACCGGATCTTGCGAAACCACCACCTTGAAGCCCATATCCTTGAGGTCTGCAAGCATCTTTTTCGGATTCTCGTAGTTCCCTTTCCGCCACTCAAAATCCTGCAAATACTGTGTCCAGCCTATGTCCTGGTAAATAACATCACAAGGAATTCCACGCTTACGATAGCCTTCAGCTATTTCATAAGACAATTTCTCGCTCGTCAGCAGTCCCCGGCATTGTGCAAAGCCCAATGCCCATTTAGGAGGCATTATGGGTTTTCCCGTCAGGTCGACATATTGTTTCATGATTTCCTTATAATCCTTCCCGAAGATGAAATAATAAATCATCTCTCCCCCAGGAGCCTCGAAACTGTAGTAATCGCGGCTTTCCGTACCAAACTTAAATTCGGTTTTATACGTATTGTCCAGGAAAATACCATAACGATAACTGCTCATAAAGAACGGAATACTCTTGTAGAGCGGGTCCTCAACGGCACTATAACAAGGCTTGTCACTGTTCCACATCTTGTAGGCTTCGCCGCGACGGTCCAGCTTGCCGGTCTTTTCTCCCAAGCCGAAGAAGTGTTCGTCACGACGGAGGGTCTTGTATTCCAATTTGCGCAGCCCGTTACTGATATGCCCCTTATCGGCATAATCACTGAACAGCAGTTTCTGATACTTGTCGAATATCTGTAAGTTAAACGGAGACTTGTTTACCCGGATACGGAGTTTAGGGGTAAAAATCTCGTAGCAGGCATTCTGTTCGTCCACATGGACGGTACCGACATCCTCCAGGTCCTCATTGACGACGGCAAAGGAAGGATTATTCCGCTGGAAACTACCGTCGGGAGAAAACCATATACGTACCGTAGACTGGCTACACAGACGTAATTGTATGGCAGAACTGTCATTTAAATAGAAGGTCACACTCCGGTCGTCACTGGTATAGGAAGTGCAGTCTCCGGTGCGGTTCTGTGCATTCGCATATACTGAAAATGCACAGACGGCAAAAAATAAAAATATATATTTCTTCATTACTATAATCTGTTTGTTCCTTTATTGGATACTCTTATTCCATCACAAGCATGCTCCAGTACTTCAGCAAGGGCAAGATAAAGGTAACCGTGCCGTCCTTCTGTTCGAATGACAGTTCCTGCGAAGCACCGGCATGGAAATCGGGCGATGCAACCCATATCTTGTTCACTTTACCGGAAACATTCATCTTCAACGGCACGTCGGACACCAGACGCGGTTCGGGCATTGTTCCGTTCAAATCCCTCCAGCTTAAGTTATCCGCATTGAGGAAGTTGAGCAGATGAATGACTTGCCTGCCATTTACATTCTTGGCATATACAGTGATGGCAGACTTCTGCGGCGGCCATGCATTCAGAGAAAGATTCCGCGCAGCATCCGTACAGTTCAGAGAAACGGAAATCTCCGCCTCCGTATCTTTATCACGAAGCAGGTTCTGATAAGCCGTCATAAAGTCATAATAACGAATCATGGCTGTTTTCAGTACATCGTTCATCTGCAAAGCCGTGCTTGGAAAGTACTCGCGGCATAGCATGTGGTCACCCAATTCCAAATGAGAGCCTCCCAAAGCAAATATCACAGCATCCGTCAGCAGCACACCCGGTGTATTGAACTCACCGGTACTGCTACCTGCCTTGTCATAGTTCATATATGCGGCAAACACCGTTTTCAAGGCATGGTTGCCATACTGGTCGTTCGCTTTGATAATGGTGTGCAGATCCTTGAAGCCTGCCTCATCGCCCCATACTTCATTATAAAGGAAATCCACTTTACCCGTACCAGCTATCTGGGAAGCTCCATAGCTGGAGACGGCATTCATCACCAAACGCTTGTCCGGATGCTTCTGTTTCATGGCTTCGATGAACGAGGCATATCCCTTAGGCAGATTTACCTTATTGCCATCATAGTCATAGCGGTCACCCCGGTTTCCCAGTTGGTCTATCTGATAACCGTCAAAGTCCAGATTGGCATAAACATCATCGTTTTTCTGGGCAATATATGCCTGCCATTCCGTATTGGTGGGATTGAGCAGGAAGATATTACTTTTCCAACTGGAGGGCAAGTCATGCGAATCCTTATCCATGCGTCCCGTGTTCTTGAATATGTACCATTCTTCCTTTACTCCGTCGGAAACGGCATCGTCCAAAGCTCCGAAACATAGATTGTAAAACATGGACTTCATGCCCAGGCTGTGTTGTGTAGAGATATACTTCTTCACTACCTCGGTATAGACCTCCCGGTTGGCAATGTCCTTATAGACCTCGTCCAGATGCTCACGCGTACCGCCCAACGGCCAATGATGCTTGTTGTGCCAATCCTGAAACTGTACCCCGTTAATGTGGCAACGGTTCAGGAAAGCCATCTCCTTCTCTATCACTCCATCCACCTTTTTCGAAGCATCAAAAGTGGCAACGAAACCATAACGTGGAAAACGTGTCCAGTCACTGGATACATCTACGGCAATAGTACCAAGAATAACCTCTGTTCCATTCTCTTTTGTACGGTATACATCCACCAGATAACCGGTATAATCGGTTGCCGGAGCAGTCCAAGTCCAAGTAGTACCGACAGCAGCCTGCTCCGATACAACCTTGTCCATTGTCCGGTAGCGGATTTTAGCTCCGGCAGGAAGGGCGTCAGCTGTAAAAGAAACACTCTCGCCCGGCCGGTAACATGCCTTGTCGGTAGTGAGATTGACCGTCAAGTCCGAGGTGACTGGGGTTACTTCCGTAACCCCTCCACTCTCTCCGCCTCCACCGGTACCGCTACCGGTATCATCACTCTCCTTGCTGCATGCAACCAGCAGCAAGGCTACCATTGTTGTATAAACTATCTTCTTCATCTATTGTAGATACCTATTGTTTCACGATTGAAATTGTCTCTTCCAGCTGATTCAAAGTAATCAGATAGGAACCTGCTGTCGTAATCTTCCACTTCTGGTCGATGCCGCCTACCATCACGTCCAGATATTGCGCTTTGAACGCTTCGTCTGATTTATCAAGGAAAAGCATCGGTTCTGTTTCTCCTGCAGGCTGTTTGTCTGCTACAGCCGGCATGAACCAGGCTCCATTCCAATCTTCCTGCTTATCACAAGTAAATTTCAACTCACCGGCATTCAGCGTACCTTTCCAAGTAAACACATACGGATTATCCGTTGTCTGCATCGGCGTAGCATCACCAATCGTCCAACCGGCCGGAGTAGCATCACCTACCATATAAATCATCTCATACGGAGTAAATTCGCTCATCATCATGCGTTCCTTACCACTACGGATATCCATGCAAATCTTGTAGGCCTTGCCGCATTCCCCATCTTTCAGCACCCATTTATTGTCCGGGTCGAACCCTTTCACAAACACCACTTCTGTATCGGTATAAGCAGCATCGGCATTCTTGGCCTTATACATGTTCTCCCAACTTCCATCGGAGGTTCCGAACTTGAATTCCCCTCCTTTGCCCACTTCAAAGAACTTGCCGAAGCGGAACAAGTATGGATCGAGCACATCTTGTTTCATCTTCACGAATCCCCAATCCGTAGCGTTACCCACAAAATAAAGCTGGTCGTAGGCAGGTGCCAACGTCTCTGTCTGGGTCAATGTAAGAACACCGGTAAACAGATTGGCTTCGACGATGTAATTATGGTCTTCTTCGACAACAAAAGGTTCATCCGGCTGGTCATCACTGCTACGAAGAACCAGCAATCCATCTGTTCCTTTGTTGTAAGAGGGCAGGAATGAGCCTAAGGTCGTGATGAACTTAAATTCACCGGCCACAAGCCGGCCCGTCCATGTAAAGATACCATTGTCCTTGCGGGTCATCTCTGTCGCATCATCGGCACTCCAGCCGCCCGGAGTGGCACTACCTATCAGATAAAGGGTGGATGTGAGCGGTTTATAGGCTGTAACACTGAAAGCAGTGGTAGACACCTGTTTTTCGTCCCGTTCTGTTACAGTAGCTGTCAAGCGCGCTTCCAACGAAATGTTCTCCCCGGCAGTTGCCCCAAAATGGTTGCGCAGGATGTCATTCAATTCCTCCACGCTCTTTTTCCATGAGTATTCTTGTACAGCATTCTCCACAGCTACATAAGAATCTGCAAAATCACTGCCGGTCTTGGTCAATTCCAGCGTATAGGAAATTTTATTACCCGTCCCATAATTGGTTCCCGTAGTCCAGGAAAGCTCCAGGGCATCATCGGCATGTGCCTGCTCATTCAAAACAACTTCCGTCTTGCTGGCCGTCAGTACAAGTTCATTCTGTCCTTTATCCAATTCCATGTAATCATCATCTACACAAGCAGATAAGGCTGCACAGCCCAGTAAGGCAAATACAAGGTGTGAAATATATTTCTTCATATTCTTCTGATTAAATTAATTAATAACCCGGGTTCTGCACCATTAAGGTATTAGCATCCATCTCCGTCTGCGGAATAGGGAACAGCAAGCGGTTCTTGTTCACGTTGCTCTTTCCAATGGAATGCAGGAATTTAATGGCATACTCTCCATTGTTGACACGAATCATGTCGAACCAGCGATGCCCTTCGAAAGCTAGTTCCATGCGGCGCTCATGGATAATCTTTTCACGCATGGTTTCCTGTGACAAGCCCGAAACCTCCGGCAGTCCGGCACGCTTACGTACAATATTCAAAGGCACGGCAGCCTGGTCAGGGCGTCCCATTTCATTCAAAGCTTCGGCCTTCTTCAGCAGGACGTCCGCATAACGATAAATCACGAAGTTGGCAGGATTGGTATTGTATTCCGGAGAAACCGTTTTCGACACCAGAAACTTGCGTACATTGTATCCCGTATTGGAATAAGAGCTTTTGTAAGCCTTACCGTCAAAATCCGGACATCCGGCATAAAGCACGGTCAAATCCTTACGTTTGTCACCGCTCTCATATTGACCCACAAATTCTTTTGTAGGCTGGTTCCAGCCATAACTGCCGGCAACAAAGTCCGAATTACGGGGACCCATGAAAGTAGAAAGCCAGGAAGACTGCGGATTGTTTCCCCAAAAATCATATTCCGTATTGCCCGAATACTGGACCTCGAACAAAGATTCCGGCCCGTTATTGACCAATGCATCGAAATTATCCTCATACTTGCAGGAAGAAAGGTCATACCCCAAATTTGTTATCTCATCACACAAATCAGACACCTCTTGATAATATTCCGTATGATTAGGAGCCAGCGTCAGATAAATATCTGCCAACATGGCTAAAGCTGCATCTTTGCAGGCACGTCCCACGTTCTCGTCGTCGTAAGAAGACTTGGCAGGAAGCAGGTCAACCGCATTCTTACAATCGGAAATTATCTGGGCATAAGTCTCTTCGACTGTAGCGCGTGCAATGTCTGTCGGTTCTCCCGGATTATAAGGAGCCAAACGCAGTGGAACACCACCGTACAGACGTACCAATACATAGTAATAATGTGCACGGAGAAAATAAGCCTCTCCCAGACAGCGGTTCTTGATTCTCTCTGACACGGCTTCAGCCTCCAGAAGACTATTCAACACAATGTTGCATTGTCCTATCCCCACCCAGGGAGAACGCCACATGTACAATGCCATGCCATTGTCGCTCTGCGTTATGAAGTTAGAAGCTTGTATCGTTTCAAGGCCGTCGGTACCGCCACCGGCACCCACCAAACTGTTACCCGCCACAATATCCAGTGTCCAGATACGCTGGTTGTACATATTGGAAGACTGAAGGGTGCGATAGCAGGCATTGGTCAGAGCAATGGCCACATCATCGGTCACCGTCGTTTCCGGGTCAACCGTATTTTTAGGAGACTTGTCCAGAAAGTCGTTGCAGGAAGCCAGCAGCAATACTGCCAGCATATATAGTAAATTTGTTATCTTTTTCATATCCGAGTCAATCATTAAAAGTTAAAGTTTAATCCTAAGCTGAACGTACGGGAAATGGGGTAACGGTTCTGGTCTATTCCGTTAATACCCACTTCAGGGTCGAAACCGGAATATCCGGTGATGGTAGCCACATTCTCACAAGATAGGGAAAGGCGTGCATTCTCAATCTGGGCTTTCTGTAACCACTGCTTCGGGAAAGTGTATGAGAGTGTGATATTCTTCAAACGCAGATAAGAACCATTCTCCACAAAGCGGTCTGACACGCGTGTATTCTGATTGGGGTCGCCGAACACGGCACGCGGCATCGAATTGCTGGTCCCCTCTCCTTGCCAACGCTTCAGTACGTCGGTAGTCTGGTTATAGGCAGCTGCCATACCGGTATTGTCGATATTGTTGGCATTGTATATCTTATTTCCGGCTATACCTTGTAAGAAAACAGAAAGTTCGAAACCCTTATAGGAAAGGCTATTGTTCATGGAGAACAGCCAACTTGGGTTCGGGTTACCGATGACGGTACGGTCACTATCATTGATGACACCATCGTTGTTCAAATCCCTGAAACGGATATCACCCGGCTCAGCTCCCGGCTGCACGGCATGTGTATTCACTTCAGACTGGTTCTGGAAGATTCCGTCCGTAACATAGCCGTAGAAGACATTAATGGGATAGTCCTTTGCCAGCATCGTTACATAGGAGTTATTGATTTGGTTAATGTAATAAGGAACGTCGCTGTTCAAATCCTTAATTTTATTCTTATTGTAAGTGGCGGTCAGGTTCGTTTCCCATCCCAGTTCACCGGTAAGATTGATGGTATGCAGACTCATTTCAATACCTTGATTACGTACTTTTCCGGCATTGGTATACGTGGTTGTAGTATCTTCAAATCCCGATGTGATGGGGATAGACGCCTTTACCAGCATGTCTCTCGTCTCCTTCAGATAAGCATCGAACGAGAACATAACGCGTGAATTGAACAGTGAGGCATCAAAACCGATGTTGGTTTGTGCCACCTCTTCCCAATGGATATACGGGTTGGCGAGAGTAGAAGAAACCAGCGCTGTCTGATTGCCGCTCGAAATGCCGAAAGGATATACACTGGTATTGTAGGATGCCAGATAGCTGTAGTTTCCAACACTTGCCTGGCTACCGGTCACACCGTATCCCGCACGCACTTTCAGGTCATTGATATAGTCGTTTTTTGGAAACCACTTTTCCTGAGAGGCACGCCATGCCACAGATACGGAAGGGAAAGTACCCCAGCGATGTTTCTTACCGAAACGGCTGGAACCGTCACGACGAATGGTTGCAGTCAGCAAATAGCGGTCTTCGTAAGAGTAGTTGACACGTGCCATGTAAGAGAGCAATGCCCACTCTGTCTCGTTTCCACCGATGGCATACATTTCCTCGCCATTATCCATTTCGTGCACATTGTCGAACATAAACACATTCTTCTGCGCATTCAGGTAGTCGTTGGTGTTCCATTGGGCAGACATACCGGCCATCAATCCCACACGATGTTTTTCTGCAAAAGTATGGTCGAATAGGAAATAGTTGTCCCACAAATAAGTGAACGACTTGTTATCGCTCTTATAACGTGAAGTCTCCTCTGTGGGAGTGGGTTTCCAGTTATACTTGGGGGTAAAGTTGTCTATGAACCAGAATTTGGCATCATAGCCGAAAGTACTTTTAAACTTAAGCCATTTGGTAAAAGTAAGTTCTGCCGTCAAGTTGGCCAGGAAGTTATATCCATCAGTCTGACTCTTGTTCAGTTCCGTCGGTCCAATGGGGTTGCGCGTGCTGCCATACCATTCCGAGTTACCATCAGGACCACTCCAACTGCCATCTTCATTCTTCACCGGATAAATGGGGAGCGCTTTCAGCGCGTCACCTATATTATAGCTGCCCGACTTCTTCGTATCGGCACTGAACGTAATGTTATTGGAGAACTTCAACCATTTCAAGACTTGCGCATCACTGTTGGACTGGAATGTGAAGCGACGGTAATTCACACTCTTCACGATACCGGACTGATCCAGAAAACCACCGGACACATAATAATGGGATTTCTCGTTACCGCCGGAATAACTTACCGTATAGTTCTGCATCACACCCGTACGGAGCAATTCATCCACCCAGTCGGTACCTGCACCCAATTCAGAAGGATTGGCCCATTCCGGATTAGGATTGCGTCCACTGTTCACCATCATGTCATTACTCAACTCGGCATACTGCGCCGCGTTCAATAAAGAAGGTACGTTCGTAGCATTCTGGAAAGAGTAATTGGCAGATACAGCAAGTTTTCCTTTTCCTTCCGTACCGCGTTTGGTGGTAATCATCACAACTCCATTAGCTCCCCGGGAACCGTAGATGGCTGTGGCCGAAGCATCCTTCAATACATCCAAACGTTCCACATCGGCCATATTTAAGGAAGACAAGCCCAAGTCGGTAGGCACTCCGTCAATCACGACCAGCGGGTCGCAGTTGTTGATAGAACCCAAACCACGAATCTTGATGGATACATTGTCTCCCGGTTTACCGGCATCTACAATCTGCACACCTGAGATTTTTCCCTGGATGGCTTGTCCCAAATTGGATACGGGGGAATCCTTGATATCCTTGTTACCGATGGAGGACACTGCTCCTGTAAGGTCGCTTTTCTTCATGGTGCCATACCCTATCACCACCACTTCATCCAGCATTTCGGCATCTTCAGACAAAACTACCTGAAGCTGTTTCTGTCCCTTCACCTGCACCTCTTGAGTCTTATAGCCTACAAATGAAACGACAAGAGTACCGTTCGGAGACATGTTCAAAGAGAAATCACCGTCAATACCGGTTATTGTCCCATTTGTGGTTCCTTTTTCCATTACACTGGCGCCAATAACCGTTTCACCGGTCTGGTCTTTCACTACACCTTGTACTGTAATTTGCTGTGCGAACATGCACATCGGAAGTAACATTCCTATCAGACAAACCATCATCCGTAGCCTGCTGATTGGCATTTTGTACTTTTGCATAATATAAGAATTTAAAGTTAATAATAAAAACATAAATCACATGTGTCACTCTTTCCGAAGAGGAACAATGCAAATGTATCAGATAAGAGAAGCCAATAGTGGAGGAAAGAGTAAAAAAGTAGTGGTTTACATCATTCAAAAAGGCTTAAACCACTATATACCAATAATATATAAAATTATTACCCAACTAAAAAAGTAGTGAAAATATAAGCGTAAAAGAGACACTTCCAAGCTTCAAAACCCCTATTCTCAGTTCTTCGACTTGCCAATTGTCATCACTTCCTGTTCCAACAAGTCGCGGTCACCGGCAGCCTTGTTGCGAACCTTCGTACGATAGTTATAAATGGTGGTAACAGAATATCGAAGGAACTGGGCTATCTTCACGCTGTCAGTAATGCCCAAACGTATCAATGCAAAGATGCGCAACTCTGTATTCATCCGTTCGCCGGCTTTCAAGGATATTTGCTCATCATCGGCAAGCAGGGCATTGAAGTCTTCTACAAAAGTAGGAAACAGCTGCAGGAAGGTATTATCAAAGTTGGTATAGAATTCCTTTAATTCCCCCTCTATGAATTTAGAAGACTTGATGTTCTTGTAGAGTTCCTCCACATTTCCGGTAGCGGCAATCTTTCCCAGCGACCGGCGGTAATTGTCCATCTTTTCCAAATAGACCGAGCACTGGTCCATATAACGGCCGATATACTCCTCCTTCAGATAGGAGTTTTCGGCAATGCTGTGGTTGGCCTCCTTGAGTTGTGCATTGGAAAGGTGAAGCTCATCATTCAGCTCCTTCAACCGTTTGTTGGCGTCAATCACTTCCCTGCGGGCGGCAGCCACTTTCTTCATCTGCTTGTATACATAAAATATGGCAAGCAACAGAAAAAGTGAAAGCAGGCTGATAGATACCAGTGCCCATTTCATCTGCTCCTGCTGCTTCTCCGTCTTTTGCTGGTAAGCATCATTAATGATGGGAAAGATTTCCAGAATCTCCAGCTTGCGCAACCGGGCATTGCAGGCGGCTGCATCTTCCATACATATCTTTACATAAGAATAGGCACGCTCGATGTCTCCTTCCTGGTAAAGCAGTACGGCGAGCTTGCGTAAAGAGATATATTCACGGACAGCGGTTTTCATATCCGCCATAGCAGAAACAATCAGGTATTCCTTTTCCTTCTCTTTGTCCCCTTTCAGCCGGTAAGACTCTGATAAAGTATAGGCACAAATCGCAACGTCGTGTTCATAGTCCTTCTGCAGCGCCAGATAATCCGTCAGCAAACGGATGGCCTTGTCATATTCATTGCGTACATTATACTGGTCGGACTGAATCAAGGTATGTATCAGAAGATTATCTTTATTGACCAACAGCAACGAATCACGATATTTGTCCGTAAGCTCCGTATAAAGCTTCTTTTCATATGCCGTCACGGCATAATCGGCCATAAGGCCATAGACCGTACGGTAGATATGGTAATAATATGGATGGATATCCACCGGTAACCGGTCTATATGGATATTCCGCATCAAATCCATAACTTCCTTATACATACCGGTCATTCCCAAAACATCTGCTTTATTCATGCGGGCATTGTCTATGTATTCCCGGTTTCCAAGACGTATGGCTATCTGTTCCCTTTCCTCGGCCATGTGCAATGCAGAATCCGTATTGAACGAACGGTACTCATCCAGCAATGTGCCAAGAATGGCAAAACGTTCTTCATCCGGTATCTGCCGATGCAACTGTCTTTTCAGTTCCACCAGTTTCAGCTCTTTCTGCTCCATGTATATGGGACGCTCCTTTATCGCCTGGTCCAGTTTCAGCAGCAAAGAATCCGCCCGGCTGCTGTCTGCAGCATGAAGGCGGCACATACAGATGGTACAAAGACACAAGAATATGATTATATTTTTCATCCGGCTTTCCGATTAGTTAAAGGCAATACTTTTTGAGAATCCTCATGCAAAAGTAATTAAAATACCATAAAAACCTATTCTACTATCATTAAAAGCTCGAAAGCAGAGTGATAAAAAGGCATACTGCAAGCAAAAGAATCAAAATATTGAATTACCTTTACGGAAAATCCAAAGAAAGACCATATCATAAATATCATCCGAGCATCATGGATATACACACATTTATAGCCAATTATCAGGAAGCTTTCGGCCAACACGCCGAACTCCCCATCGCCTTTTGGTATTCAGACCGAATGGGGGCATCTACAGAGAAAGTAACCGGTTGTCTCTTCAAATGCATGAAACAAGTCAGAGACGGCAAAATCGTCAGTCTCAGCAACGAAACAATTACCTGCGGAGGAGGCAAGTTCTATACCGGATTTACTGAAATGCCCGAGCGCGTCCCGGGGTTTGTCTCCTTGAAAGAGAAATACAAGAAGACTCCCGAAATGGTGGTAGATTTTGTCAATGAGCTACAGATTTCCAGAACTGACAAAGCCTATCTGCATTTTGCCCGCATAGACAAGATACCTTCCTTTGATGAAGTGGAAGGACTGCTGTTCCTGCCAACTCCCGACATTCTATCCGGACTGGCGACATGGACCTTCTTCGACAACAATGCATCGGATGCCGTGGCAGCCCCATTCGGCTCCGGCTGTTGCTCCGTCATTACCCAAACCATCATTGAAAACCGGAAACAAGGGAAACGCACTTTCCTGGGATTCTTCGACCCCTCCGTCCGCCCATACTTCGAAGCGGACTTATTGAGCTTCACTATCCCCATGTCCCGGTTCAAGGAGATGTATCACACCATGCGCGAAAGCTGTCTGTTCAATACACATGCCTGGGGAAAAATCAAGGAAAGGATACAGCTGTCCCAATCAGGAGACGTACATATCCTCCCCTCTCCCATTTCCTTCCCCATCCTTCCGGACATTTATCTGCAGGAAATCAGAATAGAAGATGCCGCAGCCATCTACCATGCCATCGACACACACCGGGACTACTTAAGAACATGGCTGCCATTTGTGGATAATATGCGCACAATAGCTGATGAAGAAGCTTTTTTACGTCAGGTACTATCTGCTCCTGCCGAACGAAATGAACCTATATTCGGTATTTGGAACCAGCAGCATGAAATCTGCGGACTGATAGGTTTCCATTTCTCCGATTTCGACAACCACCGTACAGAACTCGGCTATTGGCTACTGCCGGAATACCAGCACCGGGGCATCATTACTGAAAGTGTCCGCAAGCTGTGTCTGTGGGCCGTACAAGAAAAAGAGATAAAGCGGATACAAATTCGCTGTGCCGTGGGCAATGCAGCCAGCAACGCAGTACCGGTTCGCCTCGGTTTCATCCATGAGGGAACAGAACGTTGCGGAGAACTGCTGGCTTCTGGAGAATATACAGACATACATATATACAGCATCTTGAAAGAAGAAGTGCTGGCCAACCTCAAACGATAAAATATCAAATTATATATCAACTATTGAAATTATACATGGAACAACAACCTCATCTCAATGACCACAACAAGCAGGAGTACCCTCCTATGCATACAACGGAGCACATCATCAACCAAACCATGGTAAGGTTATTCGGTTGCGGCCGCTCCATATCAGCACACATAGAACGAAAGAAGAGCAAGCTGGACTATCGTCTTGCCGCCTGCCCCACGGAAGAAGAAATAAAGAAGCTGGAAGAGGCCGTAAACGAGGTAATCGCCCGACAGCTGCCCGTCACAACAGAATTCATTACGCAAGAGGAAGCGCAAGGACGTTTCGACTTGGAACGCCTGCCCGATGGTGCTTCGGAAACGGTACGTGTCGTGAAAGTAGGCGATTACGACGAATGCCTCTGCATCGGAGTACATGTGGAGAATACATCAGAAATCGGAACCTTCAAAATCATCAGTCACGATTGGGACGAAGAAGCCAAGCGTTGGAGAATGCGTTTTAAATTAGTCTGAAAATCTATCAATTTTAAATAAATAAGATAGCAAAATGGCATTAAACAAGCAAATAAGTCAGTTTTTCAATGACAAATAGTCAATAAAGTCAGTAAAAACTGGTTGGCATAAGGTTTGCAATATTGTTAGCGAACGACGGTTCAAGAAACGGATGGTGAAAACCCAAAAGGCAGACACCCGAAGACAAAGAACCGGAGTTCAAAACTAAACAGCATGTTTAACTTAAACAATAGGAGACTATAACTATGATGCCTGTAAGAAGAAACCAAAATTGGTTACCGAGTATTTTTAATGATTTCTTTGACAATGATTGGATGGTAAAAGCAAATGCCACCGCCCCTGCCATCAACGTATTCGAAACAGCAAAAGAGTACAAAGTTGAATTGGCTGCTCCCGGTATGACAAAAGAAGACTTCAACGTTCACATCGATGAAGAAAACAATCTGGTCATCAGCATGGAAAAGAAAACAGAAAGCAAGGAAGAGAACAACAAGGACGAAAAGAAGGAAGGCCGCTACTTGCGCCGCGAATTCTCATACACCAAGTTCCAGCAAACCATGATTCTTCCGGACGATGTCGATAAGGAAAAGATTGGCGCCCATGTAGAAAACGGCGTGTTGAACATTACATTGCCTAAGTTTACAGAAGCAGAAAAAGAAAAGGCCAAGAAATTCATCGACGTAAAATAACGCCCGGCCATTAAAAAGAAAATCTCCCGCTGCACAAGATAATGCAACGGGAGATTTTTTATATCCATAGCCATACGGAACTATTTCTTCTTCCCTTTCAGAAAACGGTCTGTCAGCCACTTGCGCACCGGTTCGTCGTATAGTTTCAAACAAGCATAAGCAAGGACAACAGCTCCCACGAAAGTAAGTATCATATAAGGGATACCTTCTGCCATTGTAGCGTTATTGTTGCATACCCAAGCCGTATAAGTGTATACCAGCGGATAATGGGTGATATAAATCGGATAGGAAATATCTCCCAGGAACTTGCATACGGCAGTAGAGCGCTTACCGGTCACCTTGCCGCCGGCTCCCATCGAAACAATGACCGGGAAGATGCAGATAATACAGAAAGCCTCGTAAAGCCCGTTCATCCAGTAACCATCCTCACCTCCGATACGGGGAATGGAAAGAACCACCACAATCAGCAGGCTGCACCACCAGAAAGCACGCTTTTCAAGCCGTATCAGCCAGCCGAGGCGTGACAGAAGCAATCCGCCGAAGAACGGATACATCAGCCGGACCATACCCACATACTGCTGTTCCCAGTTCAAGGCCCAACCACCCACAATATCGCCGGCAGGAGCAGTCAGACAACGGTATACCGTAAAACACCCTGCCACAAATACCAGCACCGACAGGGCCACCTTATTGAACTTGCGTACAAACAACGCATACAGGATATTACCGATATATTCATAATAGAGCGACCATGCCGGGCCATTCAACGGATGCATTTCCGTCCAGCCGCGAATGTCGAACTTCAGCGGAAGGGGAAGCAAAGTACAGCCCAGCAACATCACCAACAGCATTGTTCCGATGGACGTATTCTCGATAGGCGGAAAACAAGGCGACTCCTGAAAATAGAAAAAGGCAGCGCCCACAATGCTACCCATAATCACCATAGGATGCAGGCGGATGATACGGCGTTTGAAGAAAGTGCCTACGGTCATCCGGTTCCAACGGTCATCATAAGCATAGCCGATAACAAAACCGGAAAGCATGAAGAAGAAATCCACTGCCAGATAACCATGATTGATAATTTGAGTAAGATGGCTGCCACCTGCATGTGCTTCAAAAAGATGGAAGATAATAACCATGACAGCCGCCACGCCACGAAGTCCGTCAAGAATCTCATAATGCGGTTTCGAGGCAAGATAAGTAGTCTGTGTATTCATTTTGGTATAAGATATTTATTTATTCGCGTGCAAAGATAAGAGTTTTTTCCAATAAGGGAACTGATAAATATCATATAAACTCTATCAATTAATTAACAAGTATAACAGCTGTCTTTATCATTAGATACATATCACTACTAGCCCCCCCTTTTCCACACAAAAAACAGCTTTCATTATCCATAATAAAAGGGCTACACTTTTTCCTCCTCATGGTGTAGCCTTAAACACAAAAGGGTGTAGCTATCCAAGGCAAATGGTGTAGCCTTTCTTCAAGAAAAAAAGCCAAATGGGATGCTAATATAGAAAAATCAGTTAACTGCTTTTCCTATAACTTTTTACCGCCCACAGATTGAAGACCAATGCAAAGACCAACAAGGCTCCCAACTGCGGCAGCAGTTCGGCAAATCCGCCGCCACGGAGATAGATGGTACGCATTACCTCCACAAAATAGCGCAGCGGATTGATACGCGTAATCCATTGCGCCCATTCGGGCATGCTGTGGATAGGAGTAAAAAGACCGCTCATCAGAATAAGGACAAGCATGAAGAACCACATGACGAACATGGCCTGCTGCAACGTTGCCGAATGATTGGATATGACCAGCCCGAACCCCGACACCACCGGTAGAAAAACCAGCGCCATGCCGTAGATAGTGAGGAAATGTCCCGCCGGCAGAATGCCGTAAAGCAGCCATGCCAGCACAAAACAGATGGTGAGCACCACCAGGCCTATCAGCCAGTAAGGTATCAGCTTGGCGGCAATGAAAGTGAACTTGCCGACGGGGGTGACATTTATCTGCTCGATGGTGCCCACCTCCTTCTCGCCCACCACATTGAGGGCAGGGAGAAAACCGCAAATCAGCGTCAGCAGCATCACCATGAGGGCAGGAATCATGAAAAGCTTGTAGTTCAGCGTGGGGTTGTAAAGGTTCTGCGTAGTGATGTCCACCCGGGAAAGCGGCTTCCCGGCAAGCCCTTGCGAAGACGACTCCGAACCCAGTTCACGGGTATAGTCACTGATGATGGAAGACAAGTAGGATCCTCCCAGACTGCCCTTCGTGCCGTTCACGGCATTGGCCGCCACCAGCAGGCGGGGCGCCTCTCCCTTCACCCAATCCTTTTCGAAATCACGGGGAATCTCCAGCACGACATCTGCCGAACCTGCTTCAATGGCCAGCAAAGCCTCATCATATGTATCGGGAAGCGCTGTCAGGCGGAAATAAGTGGATGCACCGATTTTATCTACCAGACGGCGAGACAAGACGCTGTGGTCATTGTCCACTATATTCAGATTGATGTTCTTTATCTCCAGATTGGCGGCCCAGGGCATCAGTATCATAATCATGCACGGGAAAATGAAAATCAGCTTGGGCAGGAAGGAGTTGCGGAACAACTGCTTGAATTCCTTTTCAATGAGAAACTTTATCATAAGACGATATTTTAAAGATTTTAGACATAAGAACAAAAGAACAGATTTCCCGTATCCTTTTGTCCTTATGTTCTTCTGCCTGAATAATTAATATAAAATTCATATCCGCTCTTTACTCAAGCCGATGCTTGAATTTCTTGAAACTCACCGTTATCAGCAATACCGCCATCGTGGCAAGTATGCCGACCTCCATCAGCACAAGCGAAACATCCACTCCCTCAATCATCAGCTTACGCACCGCCTGGATATACCAGCGTGCAGGAAGCACAGCTGAAATGGCCTGCAGGATAACGGGCATACTCTCAATGGGGAATATCATGCCCGAAAGCAACATGGTGGGCATCATCAGCATCAGTCCGGACACCAGCATGGCGGCAACCTGCGTCCGGGTGACCGTGGAAATCAGCAGCCCCAGCGCCAGGGAGACAAAGATGAATAGCAGCGACACCACCACCAGCCAGAACAAGCTGCCCGCCACGGGAACATCGAGCACATAGACCGAAAGCAGAAGAATGGTGGTCAAGTTGACAAACGACAGCACAAAATAGGGCACCGCCTTTGCCAGAATGATGAAAAGCGGTTTGACGGGAGAAACCAGCAGGACCTCCATCGTCCCCGTCTCCTTCTCGCGCACAATGGAGATGGAGGTCATCATGGCGCAAATCAGCATCAGAATAAGCCCCATGACACCCGGCACGAAGTTGTAGGCACTCTTCATCTGCGGATTGTACAGCAGCTTGAGCTGGGGTACGATGGCAGCGGCATGCACTCCCGGCAGAAGCATCTCCTGCCCGGCAGAGGAGATGATGTTTGCGGCATAGCCTGCCTGCATAGTCGCCATATTGGGGTCTGTGGCGTCGGAGACAAGCTGCACGCGCGCCTCGCCGGTATAAAGCTTGTCCGAGAAACGCTCGCTGAAAACAAGCGTCATGTCAATCTCCCCTCTTCCGAAAGAAGCCTCCATATCGGCGGGAGAATGCAGGCGGCGGATGACGGTGAAGTATTCGCTTGCATCCATGCGGTCGATGATACGGCGGGTAACTACGTCATTCGACGGGTCGAGCACCGCCACACGCACGTTCTTCACCTCGGTGGTGATGGCAAAACCGAAAAGGATTATCTGCACGATGGGCATGCCCAGCAGAATCAGCATCGTGCGCCGGTCGCGGAAGATATGGAAGAACTCTTTTCGGATGAAAGATATGAATTGTTTCATTGTCTATATTTATATTTAGGCTCGGATAACGCGGATTTCACGGATTTTCAGTCGGCGGTTCGCACGGCTTGGCGAGCCAGTTGCTGGAATACATCGTCCATCGTAGTGGCATTGAACTGCCGTTTCAACTCCCCGGGAGTGTCGAGTGCACGGATGACGCCGTCTACCATGATGGAAATGCGGTCGCAATACTCTGCCTCGTCCATAAAGTGGGTGGTGACAAAGACGGTGATGCCCTCGTCGGCAGCCTGGTAAATCAGTTCCCAGAACTGGCGGCGCGTGGCAGGGTCCACCCCACCCGTAGGCTCATCCAGAAAGACAATCTTGGGACGGTGGAAGATGGAGACGGAGAAGGCCAGCTTCTGCTTCCAGCCCAGCGGAAGGCTTTTCACCAGTGTATCCCGTTCCTTTTCCAGCCCGAGGTGGAGGAGCAGCTCATCCGTCTTGGGGGCAATCTCCGCTTCGGGGATGCCGTAGATACCGGCAAAGAGGCGGATATTCTCCCACACCTTGAGGTCTTCGTAAAGGGAAAATTTCTGGCTCATGTAGCCGATGTTCTTCTTCACTTCTTCGGGTTGGGAAGCCACATCGAAACCTGCCACACATGCCTTGCCGCCGGTGGGGCGGCTAAGTCCCGTAAGCATGCGCATGGCGGTGGTCTTGCCTGCCCCGTTGGCTCCCAGGAAACCGAAAATCTCGCCCCGATGGACTTGGAAGGAGATGTGGTCTACGGCGGTGAAGTTACCGAAACGCTTGGTCAGCCCTTCCACTTCAATCACATTGTTTTCGTGGTTTTCCACCCGTTCGTGCTGCAAGCCCGGAGGGCAGAGGATGCCCGCAAAGCGTGTCAGGATACGGTCGGGGGTATCGATGCCTTTTATCTCTCCTTCGTTGATGAAGGCGATGCGGTCGCATTGGCGCGCTTCGTCGATGATGGGGGTGGAAGCAATGATGGTGATACCCTGCTCCTTCAGTCGGCGAAGCATTCCCCAGAATTCCTTGCGGGACACGGGGTCGACGCCCGTAGTGGGTTCGTCCAGAAAGAGGACATCCGGTTTATGGATAAGGGCACAGCTAAGGGCGAGTTTCTGCTTCATGCCGCCGGACAACGCTCCGGCGCGGCGCTTGCGGAAAGGTTCTATCTGCCGGTAAATGTCGCGCACCAAATCATAATTCTCCTCGATGGTGGTGTGGAAGACGGTGGCGAAGAAATTGAGATTCTCCTCCACCGTCAAGTCCGGATAGAGGGAGAAGCGTCCGGGCATATACCCCACCCGCCTGCGGATGGCTTTGTAGTCCTTCACCACATCCAGACCGCAGACCGAAGCCGAGCCTCCGTCGGCAAGCAGCAAAGTGGTGAGGATGCGGAAAAGCGATGTCTTGCCCGCACCGTCCGGCCCGATGATGCCGAAAAGCTCACCGGGAGCCACTGACAGAGAGACACCCCGCAGGGCTTCCACGCCGCCGTAACGTTTGGAGATATTAGTTAAAGTTACAGCCTCCATACATTCCTATTTTCAGCATCCCGTCATTCTTCACGGCAATCTTTACAGCATAGACCAGATTGGCGCGCTCGTCTTTCGTCAGGATAGTTTTTGGAGTGAATTCGGACGTATCGGAAATCCAGGTGACGATGCCGGGGTATTCTTTCCGCACTTCCTTTCCATAATCCGCATAAACCTTCACTTGCTGCCCCAGCTTGATTTCGGCAAGCTGCTCGGAGGTGATGTAGGCACGGAGGTAAATCTGCTCCATATCCGCCACTTTGAAAAGAGGGGTGCCGGGAGCAGCCAGTTCTCCGGCTTCGGCATATTGGGCAAGGACGGTTCCCGTCAGCGGAGAGGTGATGTGGCATTTGCGCAACTGGTCTTCTATCTGCGCCACCTGGATGCCGACAGAGGAACTTTGCCACGTCAGGCTCCGGTCACTGTTGCGCAGGGTGGAGTTCTGTGCGTCGAGCTGCTTGCGGAGGACTTCGAGAAGGGACTCGGCATCATCCAGTTGCTTCTGGTTGGCGGCACCCACACGGAGCAGATTGGACACACGGTCGCGTTCGCGTCGAGCCTGCACAATCTGTTCCTGAGTGGCGGCTACTTGTTTCTGGATATCAGGCCGCTGGCCTTCCACGGACTTGACACTGGCCTCCAACTGGAGTTTCTTCAGATAGAGTTGGACGGTATCTATAATGCCTACTTCCTGCCCGTCTATCAGTGTCGTGCCTTCCTCGATGTCGAAACTCAGCAGTTTTCCGGACGCCTCGGCAGAAACGATAACTTCGGTAGCCTCGAACGTTCCCGTCGCATCATATTTCGGAGTACCGCCGGTACAGGCGGCAAGGAGAAATAAAAAAGGAAATAATTTCAATGATTTCATACTATTTCAAGTTATAAATTACGGATTATAGTCATTAATTGTTCAGCGTATATTTCAGCTGCCAGATGTTCATCAGCAACTGCACCTCATGCAATGCCTTGGTCTGTCGTGCCATACTTTCGTTGGTAATCTCCCGCAGCATATCGGTCACGGTCATTGTCCCGTTCCGCACCTTGGCCTCGGCTGCACGGCGGATATTCCCACGCAGACGGATAATCTCGTCATCATCCGCCATCTGGCGGCGCATGGATACAATGCCCGCATCCTGCTGCGTAGCCTGCAGGCGAATGTTGAAAAGGAACACATCCCGGCCGGTCTCTATCTGTTGGCGGGTATTGTCTATCCTGCGGCGGTCGTTCTTCAACGTATACAGACTGCCGAAATTCCAGGACATGCGCACCCCCGCCATGTAATAGGCGTTGAATTCATCTTTCAGCATATTCAATCCCGGATTGCCGTATGCCCCTTGTACAAAAAGGCCGAAACGCGGCATCAACCGGGTGTTCAAGGCTGCCTCCTGCTGGCGGAGTTGCTCTCCCTGCGCATCGTACCAACGAAGTTCGGGACGGTTGTTCATCTGCCGGTCTATGTTTTCTTCGGCAGCCGGTTTCAATAAAACCGTTTCGGAAGAGAGATCCTTGCCCGTAAAGGCAGCAAGCATGCTGAGGTATGCACGGCGGGTGGTCTCCAATTCCACACGGTGCTGCCTGGTGTTCAGTTGCTCTACGCTGACTGCATCCAGGTCGCTCGGGGTGGCGATGCCATTGGCTATATAGTCGGCTACCTGCTTGTGGGTTCTTCCTAAATCTTCTTGCAAGAGGCTGTTCTGTTTCAGCTGTTCGTCCAACAGCAGGATGCCGAAAAAGAGCTGGTTCACCCGGTCAGTCAAGGCATACATGTCTACATGCTGTTTTTCCAGTTCCACTTCCGAGGCGGCACGCGTCAATCGTTTTCTGGAACGTATATCCCCACCATCCCAGAGGGTCTGCTGCACTTCGAGCATCACCTGGTACTGGTCTTTCGAAGCAGTCTTGATGTCGAGATTAGGGATTTCGACCGGTAGCCGGGTGATGTCACTCTGGTACGTGGCCTTGCCGGATAGGGAAAACTGGGGCAAGTAACCTTTTCCGGCATTGGAGAGGTCGTACCCGCGTGCCTTTTCTATCAGTCCGTATTGCCTGACCAACGGATAATTGTCTTGCGCCCGGCGCTGGCACTCTTCCAACGTGAGCTGGGCATGTGCCAGCATGACGGCAAGAGAAAGGGTAAAAAAGAAAACGGTTCGTTTCATATCCATTCTGTTTCTTGTTTATTCTACATGGTTTTGTTCTATACACATGCAAAGATAAAGGCATAACCCTATAACCTTACAATCCATTTGTGCGCAAAGATGTTCTAATAGTACGACATTTCGTATAAAAAGACAAATAATAGGAACACTTTATTATCTTTGCGGTGGAAATATACATTATTCATAAAGGGAAAGATATGGAAAAGAACAAACCGATAAGCGTCGCATTCGAGGACATCCGCAACAATCCGGATTTTATAGAACATTCCGAATACAGATTTATAAACGACGATTTGGGAATGGTCATCAGTTTTCAAGCAATGGGATTCAGGCTATTCCGCACCCAGCAACCTTATCGTGCCAAAGAAGGAAGGATTGTACGCATCATGCAAGGTAAGGGCCGAATCTCCATCAATCTTATCGAATATGAAGCTACAGCCCACGATATTATTATCATCCCTGACAATTCGCTGATAGAAATATCGGAAGTCAGTCCCGCCTACGAATTCCAAGTCATCATGCCCACTACCAATTTTCTGCCCGTGCTACAGAATTCCATTCTTTCGGAAGCTTATACACGAAACGGAATCCGCCTTTCATGCAACAACGAGGAATGGGCACACATCAGCAGCTTCTTCTCTTTATTGTGGAATATACTACATTGTTTGCCCTACCGCCGCGGAGCTGTACAGCACTTGATTGTCTCACTTCTCTATAACCTTAAGTATATCCACGAGCACACATGCAAGTCAACTCCGGCACGCCTTTCACGCCAGGAAGAGCTATTCCGCCGCTTCATCGCTTTGGTGAACCAACACAGCAAGCACGAACGCAACGTCAACTTCTATGCCGACAAGCTATGCCTGACACCGCACTATCTGAGTTCGGTGATACGTGAAACAAGCGGACAAACCGTGATGCAATGGATTAATCAAGCAGTTATCCTCGAAGCCAAAGTATTGCTGAAACACAGTAATCTACTGGTGTTTCAAATATCAGACGAACTGAACTTTCCCAATCCGTCGTTCTTCTCGAAGTTCTTCAAACGTATGACGGGGATGACACCGGCGGAATACCAGAAACAAACCTGACCTCAAAACAGCTGTCCTATACGGGAGCCTGACGGTCCGTCGCAAGAGTCCGCTTCCAATGCCAGCATCCCTTGTTTGGCTGCCAGTCCACCGGCATAGCCTATCAGCGTATGGTTGCTGCCCACCACACGATGGCAGGGGATGAGTATGGAGAGGGCATTTGCCCCATTGGCAGCCGCCACCGCACGTACGGCTTTCGGATTGCCCAGCTTTCGTGAAAGCTCGCCGTAGGACACTGTTTTTCCGTAAGGGATGTTCTGCAACTCCTGCCACACCGTCCGCTGGAATTCTGTTCCGACTGCAAGCAGTGGAACATCGAATATGGTCCGCTTACAGGCAAAATACTCATCCAACTGAATGATTGCCCTTGCAATCACTTCCGAAGTGCCTTCCTCATAATCGGCATGCAGCGCCTGCCGTATGCGCTTATCAACGGTTACTCTACGTTTCTCGTTCAGCATCCAGTCGCATAGGCAGAGTTTATCGCCGAAAGAGCCGAGGAGCAACTCGCCATAAGGAGATTGATAGTATTGGGTCAAAATTGTTTCCATCGAACTTAGTTTTCAGCAAAGATAGCAAATTAAATTATCATTTGTACTCTGCCCACGACTTGATGGCCAAATCATCTGGCGTCATCGTGCAGAATGCATTGATGAACGCACTTGCCAGACGGGCATTCGTTATCAAAGGAATATTGAGGTCGATGGCGGCGCGGCGTATCTTGTAGCCGTTATCCAACTCGCCTGCGGTGAGGTTCTTCGGAATATTGACAACCATGTCTATCTCCTTGCGGTGCAGCATGTCGAGTGCCTGCGGCTGGCGTTCGGGTTCGCTGGGCCAGTAGACGCGCGTATTCTCCACACCGTTCTCCGTAAGGAAATTGCTGGAACCACCCGTGGCAAATATCTTATACCCCTTCTTCTGAAGCATACGCGCGGCAGAAAGCATGTCCACTTTCTGCTTCGGAGTACCGGTAGAAAGCAGGATATTTTTCTCTGGAATACGATATCCCACGGAGAGCATCGCCTTGAGAATGGCGCAGGAAGTATCGCTGCCGATGCAACCCACCTCGCCCGTACTTGCCATATCCACCCCCAGTACCGGGTCGGCCTTCTGCAGACGGTTGAAGGAGAACTGGCTCGCCTTGATGCCTACATAATCCAAATCGAACAGATTCTTGTCCGGCTTCTGTACCGGAATGCCGAGCATCACCTTCGTGGCAAGTTCAATAAGGTTTATCTTCAGCACCTTGCTGACAAACGGAAACGAACGGCTGGCGCGGAGGTTGCACTCAATCACCTTGATGTCGTTCTCGCGTGCCAGATACTGGATATTGAACGGACCGGAGATGTTCAGCTCACGGGCAATCTCGCGGCTGATGCGCTTGATGCGGCGCACCGTCTCCACATACAACTTTTGTGGCGGGAACTGGATAGTGGCGTCACCGGAATGCACTCCGGCAAACTCGATATGCTCACTGATGGCGTACGCGATAATCTCTCCATCTTGCGCCACAGCATCCATCTCCACCTCCTTGGCATGCTCAATGAACTGGCTCACCACTACGGGATGTTTCTTGCTGACATTCGCCGCCAGCTTCAGGAAGCGTTCCAGCTCCTCCCGGTTGGAGCAGACATTCATCGCAGCGCCGGACAACACGTAGGAAGGACGGACCAATACCGGGAAGCCCACCTTATCCACAAAGGCGTTGATGTCCTCCAGGGAGGTCAGCGCCCGCCATTCGGGTTGGTCTACACCAATGCGGTCGAGCATGGCGGAGAACTTGTCACGGTCCTCGGCATTGTCGATGCTCCTGGCGCTTGTGCCGAGAATAGGTACCTTCTGCGCATCGAGGCGCAGGGCAAGGTTATTCGGTATCTGACCACCGGTAGAGACAATCACCCCGTGGGGATTCTCCAGTTCGAGAATATCCATCACGCGCTCGAAGGTGAGCTCGTCGAAGTAAAGACGGTCGCACATGTCATAGTCCGTAGACACGGTTTCGGGGTTGTAGTTTATCATGACACTGCGGTAGCCTTCCTGGCGGATGGTGTTCAGGGCCTGCACGCCGCACCAGTCGAACTCTACGGAAGAACCGATGCGGTAGGCGCCGGAGCCCAATACGACAATGGACTTGCGGTCGCCGAGGTAACGGACATCATTTGCCGTGCCACTATACGTTAGGTAGAGATAGTTGGTCTGTGCGGGATATTCGGCGGCAAGGGTATCTATCTGCTTCACTACGGGCAGAATGCCTGCACTCTTGCGGAAATTGCGGACGGCAAGGATGGCTTCTTCGCCGTCCATTGCTTGTTCCAAGCCGAGGGCACGGGCTATCTGGAAATCAGAGAAGCCTTGTACTTTGGCTTTACGCAACAAGCCCACGGGAATCATTGGCAACTCTCCATCAGCCATAAAAGAGTGCAGTTCCCTGCTGGTATCCATGATGTTCATCAACTTCTCCAGGAACCAACGGTCTATCTTGGTCAATTCGTGCACCTGGTCCACCGTATACCCGGCACGGAAGGCTTTGGAGATGACAAAGATACGTTTGTCGGTAGGTTCGCGCAGAGCCTTGTCCAAATCGGCAATCACCAGTTCCTTGTTCTCTACGAAGCCGTGCATGCCCTGGCCTATCATGCGAAGCCCCTTCTGGATGGCTTCCTCGAAAGTACGGCCGATAGCCATCACCTCGCCTACCGACTTCATGCTTGAACCCAGCTCTTTGTCCACCCCGTGGAACTTGCCCAAATCCCAACGCGGTATCTTGCAGACCACATAGTCCAGGGCGGGTTCGAAGAAAGCGCTTGTAGTCTTTGTCACAGAGTTGTTCAAGTCGAACAAGCCATAGCCCAAGCCGAGTTTTGCCGCTACAAACGCCAACGGATAACCCGTTGCTTTAGAGGCAAGTGCAGACGAACGGCTCAAGCGTGCATTTACCTCGATTACCCGGTAGTCCTCGCTCATCGGGTCGTAGGCATACTGCACGTTACACTCTCCCACAATGCCGATGTGACGGATAATGCGGATAGCGAGTTCACGCAATTTATGATAGTCCGTATTGCTCAACGTCTGTGACGGGGCAATAACGATGGACTCACCCGTATGGATACCCAGGGGGTCGAAGTTCTCCATGTTGCAGACCGTGATGCAGTTGTCGAAGCGGTCGCGCACCACCTCGTATTCCACTTCCTTCCATCCCTTCAGCGATTTTTCCACCAGCACCTGCGGGGAGAAGGAGAAGGCTTTCTCCACCAGCACATTCAGTTCTTCTTCATTGTCGCAAAAACCCGAACCCAGTCCGCCAAGCGCGTATGCGGCACGGACAATGACCGGATATCCCAGTTCCCGGGCTGCGCGACGGGCATCCGCCGCATTCTCCACGGCTTCGCTCTTGATGGTCTTCACATCAATCTCATTCAGTTTCTGCACAAAGATTTCACGGTCCTCCGTGTCAATGATGGCCTGCACGGGAGTGCCGAGAACCGTCACGCCGTACTTCTCGAAAATCTTGTCTTTATAGAGGGAGACACCGCAGTTCAGTGCCGTCTGTCCGCCAAAAGCAAGCATGATGCCGTCCGGGCGCTCCTTCTCTATCACCTTCTCCACGAAGTAAGGAGTGACGGGCAGGAAGTAAATCTGGTCGGCAACTCCTTCCGAGGTCTGCACCGTGGCAATGTTCGGATTGATGAGAACCGTGTAGATGCCTTCCTCCTTCAATGCCTTGAGCGCCTGCGAACCGGAGTAGTCAAATTCTCCTGCCTCACCGATTTTCAGTGCACCGGAACCGAGCAGCAGGACTTTCTTTATATTGTTTTCTTTCATTTGCATATCTGTTTATTAAAAATGTAATAGTAGTAATAAAATCTTATCTTTCTCTTACCTTACACAATCAGTCACTAATTGAATGGCATTCAGTATAGGACTGAAAGGTATTCACTCTGGGACTGAATGACATTCAGTATGGGACTCATTATACCGTCTTTTACATACTGATTATCAAGAGATTATAAACGCAATCATTCTTGATAAAATTCTCTTACTAAAGCAACTTCACAAAGTCATCAAAAAGAAACTCCGTATCCGTCGGCCCGCTGGCAGCTTCGGGATGAAACTGTGCGGAGAACCAGGGATTGCGTTTGTGGCGGATTCCTTCATTAGAACCATCGTTCATATTGATGAAAAGCGGTTCCCAGTCTTCTGTCAGCGTGTTGTTGTCTACGGCATACCCATGATTCTGTGAGGTGATGAAGCAACGTTCCGTACCCACCATACGCACCGGTTGGTTATGGCTGCGGTGGCCGTATTTCAATTTGTATATCTTGGCGCCCCCAGCTTTGGAAAGCAACTGGTTTCCCATACAGATGCCGAAGATGGGCAGTTTCTCGTTCTGCATTGTCTTGCGGATATGCTGCACGGCAGCATCGCAGGTATCGGGGTCGCCAGGGCCGTTGGAGATGAACAACCCGTCGAACTCCATCCCAGTATAATCATAGTCCCAGGGAACGCGAATCACTTCCACGTCACGTTTCAGCAGGCAGCGGATGATGTTATGCTTGACGCCGCAATCCACAAGGAGCACTTTCTTCTTACCGGTTCCTTCGTTGTAACGGATAACCTCCTTGCAGCTAACTTTATCCACATAATTCACATCGGCATAAGAGGCCTCAGGCATTTCATCCGATTCATCATCAAAGGCGATACGTCCCATCATCACCCCATGCTCGCGAAGCACCTTTGTCAGTTCGCGGGTATCGATGCCCGTGATGCCCGGAATCTGTTCGCGTTTCAGCCAGTCACCGAGGCTTTCCACCGCATTCCAATGGCTATAATTTTCGCTATAATCGCTTACAATAATGGCTTCGGCATGGATATGCTCGCTCTCCATAAAAGTGGCAAGCCCATTCGGTTCGAGAGTAAAAGGCGGCACACCGTAATTGCCCACCAACGGATAGGTGAGCGTCATCAGCTGTCCGGCATACGAAGGGTCGGTCAGGCTTTCGGGATAACCCGTCATGGCTGTGTTGAAGACCACCTCTCCCGCTACCGGTTTTTCAAAGCCGAACGACTTGCCGTGGAAGCGGCTCCCGTCGTCGAGGATTAGAGTTACATTTCTCATTGATTCAATTAAAATTGATAAACTTGTTCTATATAATCAATAAATGCCTTGTTCAGCAGCTTCACACCGCCCGGCGTAGGATAATCGCCGCTGAAGTACCAGTCACCCGGATGCTTGGGGCAGGCCTCATGCAGCCCCTCGAGAGGCTGGTAGACAATCTGCACTTTGGCTTTCGTCCCTTTCGGAGTAAGAAGCTCCACCATCTTGGCAGAGATTTCCTCATCAGTGAAAGGAGCATAAATCTCCTTCACGTAATTCACCATCTGTTCTTTGGGCAGGCCTACCTGCTCCTTGGACTTGCGGTAGGCGGCGGCAATTACATCGCGCATCTCACGCTCCTTCAGCAGTTCCACAGCAGCCTTGAAGGCAATGAATTCACTCATCTTAGCCATATCGATGCCATAGTAGTCGGGATAGCGCACCTGCGGTGAAGAGCTTACAATGACTATCTTCTTCGGCTCCAGACGGTCAAGGATACCGATGATGCTCTGCTTCAGGGTGGTTCCGCGCACTATCGAGTCGTCGATGATGACCAGATTATCCACTCCCGGGACAAGGCTTCCGTAAGTGATGTCGTACACATGGGCGGCAAGGTCGTTCCGGCTGTTTCCTTCGGCAATGAAGGTACGCAGCTTGATGTCCTTGATGGCCACTTTCTCGCTCCGTATGCGCCGCGACAAGATATGCTCCAACTCGTCGTGGCTGGGACTATGCCCCAGGGCGGCAATCTGCTGTACCTTCTCCTCGTTGAGGTAGTCGTCCAATCCTTGCAGCATTCCGTAAAAAGCAACTTCTGCCGTATTGGGGATGAAGGAAAAGACGGTATGGTCCACATCGTTGTCGATGGCTTTCAATATGTTGGGCACGAGTTTCTCACCCAGCAGTTTACGTTCCCGGTAAATGTCCACATCACTGCCCCGGCTGAAGTAGATGCGCTCGAAGGAACAAGGTTTCACCTCGCGCGGCTTGTTGATTTGCACGGTGCGCACCTTGCCGGCCTTGTTGATAAACATGGCTTGTCCGGGTTGCAGCTCCTTGATGGATTCGACAGGAACATTAAGGGCTGTCTGTATCACGGGACGTTCGCTGGCAAGCACCGCTATCTCGTCGTCCTGATACCAGAAGGCTGTACGGATGCCCCATGGGTCGCGTACGGCAAAAGTCTCTCCGCTGCCGGTAAGTCCGCACATCACGTATCCCCCGTCCCACTCCTTGCTCGAAGTGCGCAGCACGTTGGCAAGGTCGATGTGGTTTTCTATATAACGGGTGATGTCCATGCCTGCCAGCCCTTCCGCTTCGGCAAGGTTGAAGAGGCGCTCCACTTCGCGGTCGAGGCGATGTCCCAACTGCTCCAGCATGATGTAGGTATCGGCATATTTGCGCGGATGCTGGCCGATGGCGGTAATGCGTGCGAAGATTTCATCCACATTCGTCATGTTGAAGTTGCCGCAGAGGGCAAGATTCTTGGCACGCCAGTTGTTTCTCCGGAGGAACGGGTGCACGTACGAGATACCGGACTTTCCGGTAGTGGAGTAACGCAGGTGTCCCATATAGACCTCCCCTGCAAAGGGCAGCACACGCTTGGCATAGTCCGCATCGTGCAGCTGTTCCTTGGTCAAGTCCTTGAAATGGCCCTGCACCGTACCGAAGATTTCGGTAATGGCGCCCGAGCCGAGAGCACGCTCACGGAACATATATTCCTCGCCGGGACTGGCTTCCAGTTTCACGCAGGCCAGTCCGGCACCTTCCTGCCCACGGTTGTGTTGTTTCTCCATCAGGAGATAGAGCTTGTTGAGTCCGTACATCCATGTTCCGTACTTCTCTTCATAGTACTCCAGCGGTTTCAGCAGGCGTATCATGGCAACGCCGCATTCATGCTTCAGTTGTTCCATCTATCTATTTACAATTTACCATTTACAATGTACAATTTTAAGTGTACAATTTTCTTTTCCTTATTATAGCATACAATTACCATTTACATTTACCCCTCCCAAGCGCAGCCCCATTGTACATTGTAAATGGTAAATTGTACATGTCCTCATTCTACAGTCACCGACTTCGCAAGATTCCTCGGCTGGTCCACATCCATTCCCTTGCACACGGCAATGTGATAGGCAAGTAATTGCAGAGGTACCGTAGTTATTAACGGATCAAGGCACTCCATTGTTTCGGGAAGCTCGATGCAAGTGTCGGCTATTTTACTGATGACCGTATCTCCCTTTGTCACAATGGCGATAACCCTGCCTTTACGCGCCTTTATTTCCTGGATATTGCTCAGCACCTTTTCGTAAAGCCCATTTTGGGTGGCAATAACCACCACCGGCATCTCGGCATCTACCAAGGCAATGGGCCCATGCTTCATTTCGGCGGCAGGATAGCCCTCGGCATGGATATACGAAATCTCCTTCAACTTCAAAGCACCTTCCAGGGCTACGGGATAACTGTATCCGCGTCCCAGATAGATAAAGTTGTGTGCATAGGTGAATATCTTGGAAAGTTCCGCTATACGGTCGTTCAGTTTCAAGACCTCCTTCATCTTGTCGGGGATATGTCCCAATTCCTTGACAATTGCCAGGTATTGCCCTTCGTCCATCGTCTTTTTCTCTTTGGCAAGTGTCAGGGCCAGCATGGTAAGCACCGTTACCTGCCCGGTGAAGGCTTTGGTGGATGCCACCCCTATTTCCGGTCCCACGTGGATATAGGAACCCGTGTGCGTGGCACGGGGAATGCTGGAACCGACGGCATTGCAGATGCCATATATAAATGCCCCACGATTTCTGGCAAGCTCCACGGCAGCCAGCGTATCGGCCGTTTCACCGCTTTGCGAGATGGCAATCACCACATCGTTGCTGTCAATCACCGGGTCGCGGTAACGGAACTCACTGGCATACTCCACCTCCACCGGAATACGGCAGAAGCTTTCAATCAAATGCTTGCCGATGAGGGCGGCATGCCATGACGTACCGCATGCCACGATGACGAAGCGTTTGGCCGCCAGCAGACGTTCCTTATAATCAATCACTGCAGAAAGAACCACGTTCGTACCCTCCACATTGATACGCCCGCGCATGCAGTCGCGAATGCAGCCGGGCTGTTCGAAGATTTCCTTCAGCATGAAGTGCGGATAGCCTCCCTTCTCCAGCTGGCCGAGATTGAGCGCTACCGTCTTTACCTCGTGCGGACATTCCACATTCTTCAGGTTAACAACCTTCAGCTTCTCTCCCCGGCGGATGAGGGCAATCTCTTCGTCTTCCAGATACACCACCTTATCCGTATATTCCACAATCGGCGTGGCATCCGAAGCCAGGAAAAACTCACCTTCACCGATGCCCACCACCAGCGGACTGCTCTTGCGTGCAGCGATTATCCCATCCGGATTGTCCTTGTCGAGCACCGCAATGGCATACGCCCCAATCACTTCCTGCAAGGCAAGTTGCACTGCCGTCAGCAGGTCAATATGGTTTGTCACCTGAATGTATTCGATGAGCTGTACCAGCACCTCGGTATCAGTGCTGCTTTTAAATACATAACCTTTGGCTTGAAGTTTTTCTTTAAGGACGGCGTAGTTTTCAATAATGCCGTTATGGATGAGGGCGAGGCGTTCGGAAGAGGAATAATGGGGATGGGCATTGACGGAACAAGGTTCTCCATGAGTAGCCCAACGTGTATGTGCAATACCAATGTTACCGGAAATATCTTTTTGAGCAACGAAAGTTTCAAGTTCCGAAACCTTACCTTTCGCTTTGTACACGTTCAACTGTCGGTTATCACTGATTAATGCTACCCCCGCACTATCATATCCACGGTACTCCAACCGCTTCAGACCCTTGATAAGAATGGGGTAGGCTTTCCTTTGACCTATATAGCCTACTATTCCACACATAATGTATCAGTATTTGATTTTGCGCTGCAAATATACATATTCTTAAGAACATAAAGTTAATCTTTCCACTATTTATTTATCAAAAGAATAGAAAAAAGTTGTTTTTACATCAAAAAGTTAAAGAAAGTGTTATTTTAAAAGCAAAAGGCTTAATTTACAAATCCAAATCAAACCGTCTGATTTTGATTTAGGATTAAAAGAAAACAGAGGGTGTTTTCTATCAATTCATAACTTCATCTTCTATCGCAGGAATTTTGCAAGAAAGAAGGCAGGAATACATATTAGCATTTTGCAATTAACACCATATATTTGCCGAACATTTTGAAACCACAAACAATATTATACAGAAATAAAGAAAGCTTATAATCATGAAACAAGAACTTTTTAACAACAAAACAAAAGCAGAGGATTACCAGCGACAGCCCAAACAGTTGGGCTTGTATGAGGCATCCCATGAGCACGATGCCTGCGGAGTAGGCATGCTGGTCAATATCCAGGGAGGAAAATCACATGAACTGGTAGAATCGGCATTGAAGGTACTGGAAAACATGCGCCACCGTGGAGCGGAAGGGGCGGACAACAAAACCGGAGACGGCGCCGGCATCATGCTGCAGATACCGCACGAATTCATTCTGTTGCAGGGCATTCCCGTTCCCGAGAAGGGAAAATACGGCACCGGCCTGCTTTTCCTTCCCAAAGACGGAAAAGACCAGGCTGTCATCTTGAGCGTCATTATCGAAGAGATTGAAAAGGAGGGATTGACCCTGATGCATCTGCGCAACGTGCCCACTTGCCCCGAAATATTGGGAGAAGCGGCTCTTGCCAACGAACCGGACATCAAGCAAATTTTCATCACCGGATTTACGGAAAGCGAAACCGCCGACCGCAAACTCTATATAATAAGGAAAAGGATAGAGAACAGAATACGCAAGTCGGACATCCCCACCCGCGAGGATTTCTACATCGTCTCGCTCTCTACGAAGAACATCGTCTACAAGGGCATGCTCTCTTCCTTGCAGTTGCGCAACTACTTCCCCGACCTCACCAACAGCTACTTCACCAGCGGGCTGGCATTGGTGCACTCCCGTTTCAGCACCAACACTTTCCCCACCTGGGGACTGGCACAGCCTTTCCGCCTGCTGGCACACAACGGCGAAATCAATACCATCCGCGGCAACCGCGGCTGGATGGAAGCCCGTGAGAGTGTACTCTCCTCTCCCGCCCTGGGAGACATCCGAGAGATACGCCCCATCGTGCAACCGGGCATGAGCGACAGTGCCTCGCTGGACAATGTGCTCGAGTTTCTCCTCATGTCAGGCCTGAGCCTGCCGCACGCCATGGCCATGCTCGTGCCGGAATCCTTCAACGAAAAGAATCCCATCAGCGAAGACCTGAAAGCTTTCTATGAATACCACTCCATCCTGATGGAGCCGTGGGACGGACCGGCGGCACTGCTTTTCAGCGACGGGCGCTATGCAGGCGGCATGCTCGACAGAAACGGACTGCGCCCTGCACGCTACCTGATTACGCAGGGCGGCATGATGGTAGTGGCCAGCGAAGTCGGCGTGATGGATTTCGAGCCGGGAGACATCAAGGAAAAAGGACGCCTGCAACCGGGCAAGATACTGCTTATAGACACCGAGAAAGGCGAAATATATTATGACGGCGAACTGAAGAAACAACTTGCCGAAGCCAAACCATACCGCACTTGGCTGGCCGGCAACCGCATCGAGCTGGACGAACTGAAAAGCGGTCGCAAAGTCTCCCATAGCGTGGAGAACTACGACAGCATGCTGCGCATCTTCGGCTACTCCAAAGAAGACGTGGAACGGCTGATTGTCCCGATGTGTACCACCGGTGCCGAACCCATCAACTCCATGGGCAATGACACCCCGCTGGCAGTACTCTCGGACAAGCCGCAACTACTGTACAACTATTTCCGCCAGCAGTTTGCCCAAGTCACCAACCCTCCTATCGACCCGATACGCGAAGAACTGGTAATGTCGCTGACCGAATACATCGGAGCCGTAGGCATGAACATACTGACACCCAGCGAAAACCATTGCAAGATGGTGAGGTTGAACCATCCCATCCTGAACAACGCCCAGCTGGATATTCTCTGCAACATCCGGTACAAAGGCTTCAAGACCGTGAAACTGCCCCTGCTCTTCGAAGTGGTAAAAGGGTGCCAGGGATTGCAGGAAGCATTGGCAACCCTCTGCAAGCAGGCGGAAGAATCCGTCAACGAAGGAGTGAACTACATCGTGCTTTCCGACCGCGACGTAGACGCCACCCATGCCGCCATTCCGTCACTGCTTGCCGTGTCGGCGGTACACCACCATCTTATCTCCGTGGGCAAACGGGTGCAGACGGCACTGATTGTAGAAAGCGGCGAAATCCGCGAAGTGATGCACGCCGCACTGCTGCTGGGCTTCGGAGCCAGCGCACTGAATCCGTATATGGCTTTTGCCGTCATCGACAAACTGGTGAACGAAAAGGAAATACAGCTCGACTACGCCACTGCCGAAAAGAAATATATCAAGTCCGTCTGCAAAGGCTTGTTCAAGATTATGAGCAAGATGGGCATCAGCACCATCCGTTCTTACCGGGGCGCGAAAATTTTCGAGGCCGTAGGACTGAGCGAGGAATTGAGCAATGCCTACTTTGGCGGACTGAGTTCACGCATCGGAGGCATACGCCTGGATGAAGTGGCACGCGACGCCATCGCCTTCCACAAGGAAGGGATGGAGGTTCTTAAAAAGAAGGGGGAAGCGGAGCTATTGCCGAACCGCGGACTGTATGCCTTCCGCAAGGATGGTGAGAAGCACGCCTGGAACCCGGAAACCATCAGCACACTGCAACTTGCCACACGCCTGGGAAGCTATAAGAAATTCAAGGAGTTCACTGCCATGGTAGACAGCAAGGAATCTCCCATCTTCCTGCGCGATTTCCTCGACTTCCGCCGCGCTCCTATCAGCATAGACCGGGTGGAACCGGTAGAGAACATCGTACAGCGCTTTGTCACCGGCGCCATGTCCTACGGCTCCATCAGCCGCGAAGCCCACGAAGCCATGGCTATTGCCATGAACAAGCTGCATGGCCGGAGCAATACGGGCGAAGGAGGCGAAGACCGGGCACGCTTCATGCCGCGCGAAGACGGCACCAGTCTGCGCAGCGCCATCAAGCAGGTGGCCTCAGGACGTTTCGGTGTCACCGCAGAATATCTGGTGAATGCGGACGAAATACAGATAAAGATTGCCCAAGGCGCCAAGCCGGGCGAAGGTGGGCAGCTGCCGGGCTTCAAAGTGGATGAAGTGATTGCCAAGACACGCCACTCCATTCCGGGCATCTCGCTGATTTCCCCCCCGCCCCACCACGACATTTACTCCATCGAAGACCTGGCACAGCTCATCTTCGACCTGAAGAACGTGAACCCACGGGCAAAAATCAGCGTGAAGCTGGTGGCAGAAAGCGGTGTGGGCACCATTGCCGCCGGTGTGGCAAAGGCAAAGGCCGATTTGATAGTCATCTCGGGTGCAGAGGGCGGTACGGGAGCCTCTCCTGCATCATCCATCCGCTATGCCGGCATCTCGCCCGAACTCGGCTTGAGCGAAACGCAGCAGACACTGGTGCTGAACGGCCTGCGCGGACAAGTGATGCTGCAAGTGGACGGACAGCTCAAAACAGGCCGTGACATCATACTGATGGCAATGCTCGGAGCCGAAGAATTCGGTTTCGCCACCAGCGCCCTGATTGTACTGGGTTGCGTAATGATGCGCAAATGTCACCAGAACACCTGCCCCGTAGGGGTGGCGACACAGAACGAAGAACTGCGCAAACGCTTCCGCGGACGCAGCGAGTATCTGGTGAACTTCTTCACGTTCCTGGCGCAGGAAGTACGCGAATACCTGGCGGAAATCGGTGTGGAACGCCTGGATGACATCATTGGACGCACAGACCTTATCGTCCGCAAGCCGGATGACGGAATCAAGAAACATCAGTTGATAAGCTTCGACAAACTACTGGCACGCGTAGACAACGAAGCCGCCATCCGCCACGTCACCGACCAACAGCATGGCATCGACCATGTGAAAGATGTAGAGATGCTACATGCCGCCGCCGAAGCCGTAGAGAACCAGAAGGAAATCTCGCTGGAGTACACCATCGCCAATACCGACCGTGCCTGCGGCGCCATGCTCTCTGGTGTCATTGCCGCAAAATACGGAGAAAAAGGGCTGCCCGAACATACGCTGAACGTGAAGTTCAAAGGCTCCGCCGGGCAGAGTTTCGGGGCATTCCTTGTCCCGGGTGTCAACTTCAAGCTGGAAGGCGAGGCCAACGATTATCTGGGCAAAGGTCTGAGTGGCGGACGTATCGCCGTCCTGCCTCCGGTACGGAGCAACTTCGAGGCGGAGAAAAACACGATTGCAGGCAACACCCTGCTTTATGGCGCCACAAGCGGTGAAGTTTACATCAACGGCCGTGCAGGCGAGCGCTTTGCCGTCCGCAACTCCGGTGCCACAGCCGTAGTGGAGGGTGTAGGCGACCACTGCTGCGAGTATATGACCGGCGGGCGCGTGGTAGTACTCGGACAGACGGGACGCAACTTTGCCGCAGGCATGTCCGGCGGTGTGGCCTACGTATGGAACCGGGACGGCAACTTCGACTATTTCTGCAACATGGAAATGGTAGAACTGAGCCTCATCGAAGAGGCCTCCTACCGCAAGGAACTGCACGAGCTCATCCGCCAGCACTACCTGTACACCGGTTCCAAACTGGCACGCACCATGCTCGATGACTGGCCACGCTATGCCGACCAGTTCATCCAGGTAGTCCCTATCGAATACAAAAAAGTGCTGCAAGAGGAGCAGATGCAGAAATTGCAACAGAAGATTGCAGAAATGCAACGCGATTATTGAATCGCGAATTAATAATGAAAGAATGAAAGACTGAGGAAATTCCCCTTTCATTCTTTAATTCTTTAACTTTTTAATTTGTTCATCATGGGAGATCCAAAAGCATTCCTCAATATCCCCCGCCAAGAGGCGGGTTACCGTCCGATACACGAACGTATCACAGACTTCAGCCAAGTGGAACAGACACTGAACAGCCACGACCGCAAGCTCCAGGCCTCGCGCTGTATGGACTGCGGCGTACCCTTCTGCCACTGGGCATGTCCGCTGGGCAATAAAGACCCGGAATTCCAAGACGCGCTCTACCGGGGCAAATGGCGCGAAGCCTATCAAATACTGAACAGTACGAATGATTTTCCGGAATTTACGGGACGCATCTGCCCTGCCCTTTGCGAGAAGTCGTGCGTACTGAAACTCTCGTGCAACGAACCGGTCACTATCCGCGAGAACGAAGCCGCCATTGCCGAGGCTGCTTTTCGCGAGGGCTACATCACCCCCCTCCAGCCCGAACGCAACGGAAAGAAAGTAGCCGTCATCGGCGCCGGCCCTGCCGGATTGAGCGTTGCCGTACGGCTGAACGCCAAAGGTTACGAAGTTACCCTATTCGACAGCAAACCGATGCCGGGAGGACTGTTGCGTTACGGCATTCCCAACTTCAAACTGGACAAAGCCGTCATCGACCGCCGCATGAAAATCCTCAAGGCCGAAGGAATCTTGTTCAAGATGGGAGTCCATGTCGATGTACAGAAACTGCCTGCCGGATTTGATGCCTACGCCATTTGTACCGGTACGCCCACCGCCCGCGACCTCTCCATTCCGGGCAGGGAGCTGAAAGGCATCTACTTTGCCCTCGACATGCTGGCACAGCAGAACCATATTCTGGATGGAGATACCTTCACGAAAGACCAACTCGTTAACGCCCGCGGCAAACGGGTACTCGTCATCGGCGGCGGCGATACCGGGTCTGACTGTATAGGCACCAGCATTCGCCAGGGAGCCGTCAGCGTAACCCAGATTGAAATTATGCCCCAACCGCCCATAGGACACAACCCGGATACTCCCTGGCCGCAATGGCCCGTCGTACTGAAAACCACCAGCAGCCACGAAGAAGGCTGTACCCGTCGATGGTCCCTCGCCTCTACCCGGTTCATCGGGAAGAATGGCAAGGTATGCGGTGTGGAAGTGGAAGAAGTGGAGTGGCTTCCGGCAACAGACGGTAACCGCCCTACCATGAAATCTACGGGTAAGAAAGAGGTCATCGAAGCCGATATGGTGCTTCTTGCCATGGGTTTCCTCAAGCCCGAGCAACCGAAGTTTGCAGAGAACGTATTCGTGGCAGGCGATGCCGCCCACGGCGCCAGCCTCGTGGTACGTGCCTTGGCCGACGGACGACGAGTGGCAACAGAAATAGATCGTTACCTCGAACCTCTAAAAGAAAACAAGAAATGATTTCCCTTTCTTTAATTTTTAACCTTTAATTTTTAATTCTCATGTGTGGAATAGCAGGAATCTTCAACATACAGTCTCAAACTCCTGAGTTGAGAAACAAAGCGCTACGGATGGCGCAGAAAATCCGTCATCGCGGACCGGACTGGAGTGGTATCTACGTAGGCGGCTCCGCCATCCTCGCCCACGAACGCCTCTCCATTGTCGACCCGGAATCCGGTGGACAACCCTTATATTCACACGACCGCAAACAGGTGCTTGCCGTCAATGGCGAGATTTACAACCATCGCGACATCCGTGCCCGCTATGCCGGAAAATACGCCTTCCAGACAGGTTCCGACTGCGAAGTCATCCTTGCCCTTTACAAAGACAAAGGCATCCGCTTCCTCGAAGAGCTGAACGGCATCTTCGCCTTCGCTCTCTATGATGAAGAAACGGACGATTACCTCATCGCCCGCGACCCCATCGGCGTAATCCCCCTTTATATAGGACGCGACAAGGATGGACACATCTACTTCGGCAGTGAGCTGAAAGCCCTTGAGGGTTTCTGCGACGAGTATGAGCCTTTCCTTCCCGGCCACTACTACCGTGGGCGCGAGGGCAAGATGCACCGCTGGTACACCCGCGACTGGATGGACTATGCCGCTGTGAAGGACAACTACACTCCTGCCGCCGAACGTAATGCCGCGCCGGCTTCGATAGGCCGGACAGCCTACAGCACACAAGTCACGGCTGTGCACGATGCCCTTGAAGCCGCCGTACAGCGCCAGTTGATGTCCGACGTCCCCTACGGTGTCCTGCTCAGTGGCGGACTCGATTCTTCCGTCATCTCTGCCATCGCCAAGAAATATGCCGCCAAACGCATCGAGACAGACAACAAGGCAGATGCCTGGTGGCCGCAGCTCCATTCCTTCGCCGTCGGCTTGAAGGGTGCTCCCGACTTGCTTAAAGCCCGCGAAGTGGCCCGTCATATCGGTACCGTGCATCACGAGATAAACTATACCGTTCAGGAAGGCCTCGATGCTGTCCGCGACGTCATCTATTTCATTGAGACTTACGACATAACCACTGTCCGCGCCTCCACCCCCATGTATCTGCTGGCGCGTGTCATCAAAAGCATGGGCATCAAGATGGTACTCAGCGGCGAAGGTGCAGACGAGGTGTTCGGCGGTTACCTTTACTTCCACAAGGCGCCCACCCCGCAAGCCTTTCACGAAGAAACCGTGCGCAAGCTCTCCAAACTGCATCTGTACGACTGCCTCCGTGCCAACAAAAGCCTTGCAGCCTGGGGAGTGGAAGGGCGTGTCCCCTTCCTCGACAAAGAATTCCTGGATGTTGCCATGCGCATCAATCCGGCAGTCAAGATGTGCCCCGGCAAGGAGATAGAAAAGAAAGTAGTCCGCGAAGCCTTTGCCGACATGCTCCCTCAGAGCGTTGCCTGGCGGCAGAAAGAACAGTTCTCCGACGGTGTGGGCTACAGTTGGATTGATACGCTGAAAGCCGTCACTGCCGCTGCCGTCAGCGACGAACAGATGGCACATGCCGCCGAACGCTTCCCGATACATACCCCGCAAAATAAGGAAGAGTATTACTATCGCACCATCTTCGAAGAGCATTTCCCCAGTGAAAGCGCAGCCCGGAGTGTTCCCAGCGTACCCAGTGTGGCATGCTCCACCGCCGAAGCGCTGGCATGGGACGCCTCTTTCCAAGGAAAGAACGACCCCAGCGGACGAGCAGTAGCGGGGGTACACGAAGAAGCATACAAGGATTAAAAAAAGAGCTGCCGACAGATTTCCTGCCAGCAGCTCTTCTCATTTTTTATTTATCAAATCCTATCGGACTAAAACATCATTGTCTGTCCGCCAATCACACCTGCCACAGCACTCGCTACGGCAATAATAAGTTTCAAAATCACATTCCACGTTTTCTTCATAAAGATTATCCATTATCTGATTAATAATTCATAGCTACTGTTATCCCAGTGGATTCTCGCCTTGGTCTCCATCCGAATCCGAGCCTCCTCCTTCCGAACCGGAGCCACCATCTATAGAAGTCTTCCCCTTAAGATAATCATCCAAACTCACCAAATCCAGCCTTTCTCCAGCACGGGTAGCAGCCTTCGATATCTTCAGTTCCCTATTCGCCTGAAAACAGATACGGACGCTCTCCACACTCTTGGCTGTCACGTCATCAGCCTTTTCCTCACCTTTCGATTTGGCTGCCAGTATAAAGACACCCAGCCCGGCTATATTAACCGTCTTTCCTTCCAGCAACTGCTCTTTCAGCTTTTCCACAAAGTTCTGCATCGTACTCTTGATGTCACCGATAGACAGAGAAGAGCGGTCCTGCATCTTCTGTGCAATAAACGCCAAATCCACGCTTTGCCCCAATGTTACCAACTGCGGATAATACTTCTTGGGAGAGTTTTCAACCCTGGGGTCCGACGGTCTCTCCACCGTCCTGAAAATTACACTCATACTTTTTTCTTTAGAGATTTAAATTCGTTTTCCTATTCACACGTTTCGTTGATCAACGGTGCAAAGGTGAGGATTAAAAACTATGTAACCAAAGAAAAAAGGTGCTTGGGAGTAGTTTTTCTGAGAAAAGTGATAAAGTATTAATTATAAGATAATTGATGCAGAACAAAGAATCTCTTCATGAAACAGATATAAATAAGATACCTTATTTAATCACGTTTAAAAATATCCCTCGTATAGACTTTGTCAGCCACATCATCCAAACATGCATCATAGCGGTTGGCAATAATGGCCTGCGAGATACGTTTAAACTCCTCCAAGTCATTCACAATAAGCGAGCCGAAGAAAGTACTGCCATCTTCCAATGTAGGTTCATAAATCACCAGTTTGGCACCTTTAGCCTTGATACGTTTCATTACCCCTTGAATGGAACTTTGGCGGAAATTATCCGAGTTTGACTTCATGGTCAACCGGAATACACCAATAGTTACCTCCTTCTCTTTCTCCGCATCATATACACTGTTACTTCCGTATGCACCGGCAATGTGCAGCACCCTATCGGCTATAAAGTCCTTACGCGTACGGTTACTCTCCACAATCGCCGACATCATATTCTGAGGCACATCGTCATAGTTGGCAAGCAACTGTTTGGTATCCTTGGGAAGACAATACCCACCATAACCGAAAGAGGGATTATTATAATGTGTACCGATACGGGGATCCAGACCTACACCATTGATTATGGCTTGCGCATCCAGCCCCTTCATCTCGGCATATGTATCCAGTTCATTGAAATACGACACACGCAGTGCCAGATAAGTGTTTGCAAAGAGCTTCACCGCCTCTGCCTCTTTCATGCCCATGAAGAGCGTGTCAATGTTCTCTTTCAATGCACCCTCATGCAGCAGCCGGGCAAATATACGTGCAAGTTCTTCCGCCTCAGGATTTCCGATGGCACGAACTGCCGCATTCTCTTCCGCTGACACCCGGCCTTCCAAATCAATCATCTTCGGATAGCCAACGATAATACGCGAAGGATACAAGTTATCATAAAGAGCTTTACTCTCTCTTAGAAACTCCGGAGAGAAAAGCAGGTTAAATTTCTTTCCTTTCAATTCCGATTTATACTGGAACATTGGTGCATACTTCACATAAAGCGAACGGCAATACCCCACAGGAATGGTTGATTTAATCACCATCACGGCATCCGGATTAACCTCAAGAACAAGGTCTATCACATCTTCTATATGATGCGTATCGAAAAAGTTTTTCTGAGGATCATAATTGGTAGGTGCCGCTATTACTACAAAGTCAGCCTCCTTGTAGGCAGACCTGCCATCCAGCGTAGCTGTCAGATTGAGTTCCTTTTCCGAAAGATACTTCTCGATATATTCATCTTGAATAGGCGACTTCTTATTATTAATCAGTTCCACCTTTTCAGATACCACATCCACAGCAGTCACTTTATGATGTTGTGCCAGCAGTGTCGCAATAGACAGTCCTACATATCCGGTACCGGCTACAGCAATCCGCAGTTTCTCAAAATCTTTCATGTCAGTTCAATTGGGTTATATAAATCAATGATGGATTATTTCATATAAAAGTCCTTATACCATTCAGCAAAATTTCTGAGGCCTTCCCGAAGCGAAGTATTCGGTTTGAAACCGAAATCCCGTCCCAAAGCAGTAGTATCCGCATAAGTCACAGGCACATCACCCGGTTGCATCGGTACTAATTCCTTATGTGCCTCGAAGTCATAGTCGGCAGGCAATACACCTGCCCTTATCAGTTCCTCCTGCAATATTTGGACAAAATCCAGTAAGTTCTCAGGATGATTATTGCCTATATTATAAACTTTATAAGGCGGTATAGGCAGACCATCTTCACCCATCCTACGTTCAGGAGCTTTTGCCATCACACGCATCACGCCTTCTACGATGTCATCCACATACGTAAAGTCGCGCTTACAGTTCCCATAATTAAATATCTTGATTTTCTCACCTTTCAGCAACTTATCGGTAAAACCAAAGTAAGCCATATCCGGACGACCTGCAGGACCATATACCGTAAAGAAACGGAGACCTGTGGACGGAATGTCATAAAGTTTAGAGTAAGCATGTGCCATCAGTTCATTACTTTTTTTTGTAGCAGCATAGAGGCTCACGGGATTATCCACCTTGTCATCGGTAGAATAAGGCACCTTTTTGTTCGAGCCATACACGCTCGACGAAGAAGCATAGACCAAGTGTTTCACCCCCTCCCTGCCCTCATCATACGAATGGCGGCAGGCTTCCAATATATTATAAAAGCCAATCAGATTGCTTTCGATATAGGCACCCGGATTCGTGATGCTATAACGCACCCCCGCCTGTGCTGCCAAATTCACAACAATTTGCGGCTGATACTCATCAAACAGCTTGTCGACAAGTGCTTTGTCGGCTATGTTTCCTTTGACAAAGACAAATCTGTTTCCAAACTTCGTCAATTGCTCCAACCGCCATTGCTTGATGTTCACATCATAATAGGTATTCAAATTGTCCAAACCCACTACAAGGGTATCGAGCTGTTCCTCCAGCAGGCGCATACAGAGATTGCTGCCGATAAAACCGGCAGCTCCAGTTACTAATACGTTCATGGTTATGATTGATGGATTAATGCGCTTTGCGCAACTACACTTAGAGAATGGCTTCCTTTATCTTTTCAACGATGTATTTCACATCTTCATCTGTCACCCACGGACCTGCTGGCAAACAAAAACCTACCTTAAAGATTTCCTCCTCCACTCCGTTGGTGTAAACCACTGCATCTGCATATACAGGCTGCTTGTGCATGGGCTTCCACACCGGACGGGTTTCAATCCGGTTTGCCGCCATAAACACACGCAATGCCTCCACGTTGTCATTGGGCTGACAGTCTGTCGTGGCACTCTCCACAGCTTTTATCACACCGGCAGCACCGCCTACGGCTGTTTTTATCACCTCTTTATAGGCATTCTCCTGACCTTGTACCCTCACATTGGCATCCAGCGTAGCCGTACAGAGCCAGTAATTAGAGTCATAACACGAATCGGCAGGTTGCCGATGGATATGCACGCCCCTCACCTCTTTCAACAGTTCCTCATAAAGAGCCTGCACATGCTTGTGATGGTCGATATGTTCCTGTACCACCGTCATCTGTCCGCGACCGATACCTGCACAAATATTACTCATACGATAGTTGTAGCCAATGGCCGTATGCTGATAGTAAGGATAAGCATCACGCGCCTGCGTGGCATACCACATGACGGTATTCTTGTCCTCCACGCTCTGACAAACCAAGGCGCCACCACCCGAAGTCGTAATCATCTTGTTCCCGTTGAAACTCAACACACCGAACTTACCGAAAGTGCCCAATATCCGTCCGTCAAACTTAGAGCCAAAGCCCTCGGCAGCATCCTCCACTACCGGAATATCGTAACGGTCGGCAATTTCCATAATCCGTTTGCAATCGTAAGGCATACCGTAGAGAGCCACCGGAACAATCGCCTTTGGCTTCTTTCCTATCTTGGCGATACGGTCTTTTATCGCCTCCTCCAGCAGCACAGGGTCCATATTCCAAGTTTCCGGCTCAGAACCCACAAACACAGGCTTGGCACCCAGATAAGTGATAGGATGCGAAGAGGCACAGAAAGTAAAGCTCTGTACCAGCACTTCATCTCCCGGACCGACACCGCAAGCTATCAATGCCAAATGTACTGCTGCCGTACCCGCACTCAGTGCCACCACTTCATGTGTGCCGCCCGTAAACTGTTTCAAATCCTCCTCAAAAGCATTTACATTAGGTCCCAAAGGTACTACCCAATTGGTATCAAATGCCTCCTTCACATATTTCTGTTCCAATCCGGCTTTGCTCATGTGGGCGAGGCAGAGATAAATTTGCTTGTCCATAAGATATATATATATGATTTACAAAACTATATTCTTGATTACTTTACATCGGTTTCCTACCGCTAAAACCCCATCCGGAATATCCTTTGTGACAACTGAACCAGCACCTACAATACTCCATTTCCCAATCTTTACTCCAGGAATGACTACACTACCGGCACCAATCCATGTCCCCTCACCCACTTGTACATTACCGCAAAGTGTACAATGAGGAGAAATATGTACATAATCCCCAAGCCTACATTCATGATCTACCGAAGCACCTGTATTAATGATACAATGACTCCCAATACGACAATCTGACTGAACGATAGCCCCCTGCATTACAACAGTACCTTCTTTTATCACAGCCTTTTCCGAAATAATTGCCGAAGGATGAAAACCCCGGCCATATTCCACTTGTAGCTTTTCTGCTATCTTTCTACGAACACCATTATTCCCGATACTGATTATCAACGGACCACAGACTTCCGACGAACGTAATACGGGATAGTCAAAAAGAGTATGGATTTTTTCATTATCATCAAACAATGCTTCAATCGGTTCATTATTCGCACGCAATATATCAATGATCACTTTGGCATGACCACTGGCACCATATAAATACATTTTCCAATATTAATTATTTCCAGTAAAAGCCTCCATCGTAACCGAAGTTTCCGAACTAATACCTTCGCGTACAAAGACCTTCTTTATTGTCATAAAAATGATTTTCAAATCAAGTAAAAAAGAGCAATGATCCACGTACCACACATCTAGTTCAAACTTCCGTGTCCAACTGATGGCATTGCGACCGTTCACTTGTGCCCAGCCCGTAATCCCCGGACGGACTTCATGACGACGCGCCTGTTCCTTGCTGTATAACGGCAGATATTGGGGAAGCAAAGGACGAGGGCCTATCAGGGCCATATCCCCTTTCAATACATTTATCAGTTGGGGAAGTTCATCTATCGAAGTGGAACGTACAAAGCGTCCTACTTTAGTCAAACGCTGAGCATCCGGAAGCAGATTTCCATCCACATCCCGCTCATCCGTCATAGTCTTAAACTTGATTACTTTGAATATCTTTCCGTTCTTTCCCGGACGTTCCTGCATGAAAAATACGCCTGCACCTTTGTTGGCAAAGTACAGCCAAAGTGTAATGATAAGTAAAGGAGCAAACAATACGCCTAAAGCGATAAAGATTACACAAAAGTCTGTAACTCGTTTAAAAAGTTTTTTGTACATAAGCTATTACAACTAGCTACCAATACTATCTATAGCTTCTAAATAAGCCTTTACTATAATATTTCTATCAAATTGTTTTTCAACTTTTTTTCTTGCTGCTATGCCCATGTTTTTCTTCTCTTCAAAAGACAAATCAAGAAACTTACGGACTTTACCTATAAGATCTTCGGAATTCTGTTGTTCAACAATAAACCCATTAACTCCATCATCTACAATTTCTTTGCAACCACTACGATTGGTCGTGATGACAGGTCTTCCACTCGCACAACTTTCCAAAAGAACATTCGACATACCTTCAGGATAATAAGTAGGATGAACGATACAATGCACGTTTGCAATAAAAGGACGGACATCAGAAGTCATCCCATGATAAATTATTGTCTTATTATTATTCAACTTTTTCAATTTCTCCTGATATGCATCCTCACAATAACCCAAAATATGAAATTCCGTATTAGGATACTCTTCACGAATAGCAATCGCAGTATCAAGGTATTGTTCTATCCCTTTCTGTTTCATTATACGACTAATAAAAATAAATTTCACCGTGTCATCATTTGGATAATCCATCAATTGAAAACGGATTAAATTTACACCCGATCCTGGGATTATAGAACCACAATCAGGAGTCAGATTGTGCATTTCACAAAATCTTTTATTTTCCTCATTTTGGAAAAAGATTCTTCTTGATTTTCTCAAACCAATCTTATAAAGCAAAAATACAATCTTCTGAATTCTTGATGTTTTTTCAACAGCAGTTCCAAGTCCAGTAATATTCACAATTTGAGGTATACCATATAATCTGCAAACCATCCCTCCATAAACATTGGGCTTGATTGTATAGGACAAAACCACATCTGGTTTTTCTTTCCTTATAAGATTTACATAATGGCATATCAACATAAAATCTTTTACAGGATTAGTACTTCTACGGTCTATTTCAGTCGTCACACATTTTGCTCCTATAGCTTCCAACTCATTCATTCTTTTATCAAAAGGCGCAGAAATAGTTATGAAATGCCCCTGTTCAATAATAGCTTTTACTACTTCAAAGCGAAAACTAATCAACCCTGCCACATTATTAGCTAACAATAATATCCTCATCTTAATCCCTATATTTTACAATCCTCGCAATATTTCCTTACAACTACAAGCGACCTATATAGCGTACCCGCTATTTATTAAGCAGTCACGCCTATATGAGTCTTAGAAAAAATCAGCAAAACTTTCTTACGATGCATACTCTTTTTCTTCCTTACAAGAAGACATATAGTAACATGAAAACATAACAATGATGTCCTCAATATACAGGAAGACAAGAAGATCCAATCTATTATAAAGAGTTTATTTATTATTGAATGTTGTTATAAATCAAATCAAGAGCCTTGCTGGTTGCATTTCCATATTCTGTTTCATACTTATTCTTGAACGGAATAACATACTCCTCGACTACCTTTTTAAAATCTGCCTCCTTAATCACCTTAGTCAGTTCACCTTGATCTTCCTTATACAAAAGTTCCTTACGAATGTCAAAATACAGACCTCTGATGGCATTATACTTATCATAATCGTATGGCCACAAGAAGATTGGTTTATCCATAATGCAGTAGTCGAAAATAATGCCCGAATAATCAGAAACAAGAAGGTCAGAAGCAATCATAATGTCTTCTACGATCTCATAATTTGTTACATCAATAAAGAAATCATTGTTCTGTTTTGTATCCGAACTGATGACTGGATGAGCTCTATATAACAAAACATAATCATCGCCCAGATTCTGTTTCCAAAGGTTTACATCCACATCAAATACCTCTTTAAAGTTAGCCTCTTCTCTAAATGTTGGTGCATACAAAATAGCCTTCTTTCCTTCTGGAATTCCAATTCTCTTGCGCAATTCACTTCTGTAGTCTTCCGTATAATGCACCAAAATATCATTCTTAGGCATACCGATTACGTGCATCTTGCCTATTGGTATTCCGAACATGCCAGCATACACATACTTCTCAATATCAGAAGATGCAAAACAGCAATCCCACTTGAATGTTGATAAAGTCCTGAAATTAGCAGAATCAATAGCATCTTTACCATCCAACTTACATAATACTCCATGAGTTGTGTGCATATAGTAAGTATTGATGCCTTTAAAATTGAGTGCTCGTTCCACAATTACGTTCGTCACCCAAACTCTAGCCCTCAAGGCTATATTGAAATACTTAAGGCTGTTGACGTTAACCGTATTTGGAATGAATGGATATTTCTCGGGATTCTTAAAAGCCCAATATATGATATAGTCCTTGAAACGTTCATCCTTCAACATGGCCTCATAAATCACTCGCGTACTATCGGAATAATGACGTCCACCATAACATACAAAAAGCATGAGTTTACCGTCTGGCTTCAAGAACAACTTGTACAAATTTACCAAACCTGACATTACGTAATAGTAGACGTAATAAAGTAATTTACTTCTTTTTATCTTTGTTGTGATATCCATATTTATTACATTTTTCATTTGAACAATCGGAGATATAGAACTGTAATTATTTTATTACGCGTATCCTTATACCACTTATGAAAAATATTATAGGAACTTTATGCTTCATACAAAAGGACTGGAGGAACTTGACATGAGGTAAAGCCTTGGTCTGGAACTGAAAATAAAAACTTGCTAAATCTTCGCTGCTATACATATCTTGCCAATTTTAATTTACAACGAAGGCTAACATTTCATTTTGAACTTTTTAAAGTGCTTACATAGCTGTGTATATCATAAAACTATAAGTTAAAGATTATACAGAAAATTAACAACAATCTATTATCTGCCATTAGTTTACAAATTATTGCACAAAAATAAACACTTGAGGTTTAATTATCTGATTGATAATTAAATCTGCTACATTTTCAATATCCACAAACTTTACCGACTTAGGCAAATCAACATTAAACGACTTCTTTACCTTAGCTACAAGTTCATCAGTATAGACGAGAGTAGCGTCAGTTATATTCTCTACTCCATCACAATAAATTGACTCACGGTTAGCTTTACGCATCTGGTCTATAGTCCATACAGACTCATCAAACTTGGCAGTAGCAGTTACTCCATCAATAATTATAGGATAACCACCAATTTCACCATTTACCCCAGGAGTATGTATTTTGACTTGTTTTTCCTCTCGAAGAGCAGTAAGCACAGAGAATATGATATCAAAATTACTGGAAGCATTCATCATATTGCGCTTCTGATCTACAGGCATTGCTATAGAACAGGATTTAAGAAGTTCTTCCTTATTAAAATCCATATCCTTGCCTTGAAACTTTATATCAAGCAAGATGTCCTGACCTTCTGCATGACCTTCCTTAGAAATGACAACATCATGAAAATGTGATACCGCAATAGTTACATCAATGTCATTAAAATTCTTTATACCATATTTCTCTGCAATATAGAATTTTATACGAGGCACAAGATGATTCAAATTACCACTACCAAAGTCAAAATAAGCCTTACCCGCAGACTTTAGCCAAGGAATAACAGCATCGGAATATGAAGTATTGATTGAGATTGCCTCACAGTTGGCCTTATCGTATGCCTCCATTATATTCTTTGCATATCGAATAGAAAGCGGAGTCCAAATGCCGTATGCACGAAGATTACTCCATGAGATGCTACCATACTTCAAACCAGAGTAAACTCGACTACTATTTACTATGAAGTCAGGCTTTTCTGCTTCAAGTACAGCTGCAATGCTGTTCACATCGTTAAGGTCGCAGTTATCAACCACCTTAATCTCGCTACGGCACTGGTGACGAATGGTTGAAGCAGTACGAATAATATTTATATCCATCTGCATCTTTTCGGCATTACGTCCTACCACAACAAGACGAAGTTGTGAATCACCTAGTGATACAAGATAATCCAACAAGTAGCATCCAACGCTACCCAAACCAATAATCATAATAGTTATTGGCTGACTATTTTCAACCTTCCCTTTGAGAAGGGAAAGTTTTCTGTTCAGTATTTCCATTTTAATAAAGTAGAAAACGGGTTTGTAATAAATTTAGAATCAACAAATCGTAATAGAACTGTTGTAAGGATTAATATGCAAACACAGAGAAACAAGGCCTGGTAAAAATTAACTTGCAAATAGGTTGATAATATGTGTGCAAACATGCCTTGTATTACATAATATGCTAAAGTCTTTGATCCATAAGCACATATCGACTTGGGGAGGTTCACAAACATTAAAACAGCGAATGTAGTAATAATTGATCCAATATAAACCAATACTTTCAAAACAAGAAGCATTCCTATATTTTGATTGTACAAATTTGACATGTGCCACACATTGGCATTATTAAACTCTAATACATGTAGTATACGACCACTATAGATGAGACAAAAAGCAAAACATACTAAAGAGGCTATAGCCAAAACAAGCTTTATGCATTTTGAAACATCAGGAATAATAGGCAGGCCTTTTACTCTTCTCAAGAAACCCATCATAAAGAAAAGAATGGTAGAAACATACACGACCGTTGGAACGATAACAGGTTACCAAATTGTTTCAACGGAAGCATGTATGCAAATACGGCCAACAAGCAACTGAATATCAATAACTGCCCCCCGCACCCATTATATTGTACGACAATTTTGCCAACTAGCTTATTGATAATCAACAGAAAAATAATATACCAAGTTATTAGGCTGATTAAATACCAGCCTGAGTTCTCCGGATTTAGTAAAGGGATGATACTTCCATAATAAAAACATTGAGGAATCATCACAACCAAAAATGTTTCCAAAAGCATAAAACCTTTACTAATCAGTTTTTCTTTATCCTTAACATTTGCATAATAACCACTGATAAAGACAAATAATGGCATATGAAAAATGTAGATTATAGAATAGAGCTTATTGGCAATAGGATTGCTTAAAGCAGGTTCTATTACATGACCGAATGTAACTAATACAATGAGCAACCACTTTATTCCATCTATTCTGTAATCTCTTTCTAATACAGCCATATTCATTTTTACATCAATTTTCTTACAATATCATAATCTGCAACAGTATTGCAGTTGAACCAGTCAGTGAAAGTCACTACATCATACTCTTCACTATTCATATCACTAAAGTAAGCCTGAATTATTTCAAGATTAGTACCTTGAAGTTGTTCTTTTGTAAGCGAATCAACAGTCTTCAAAAGCCTCTCAGATGAAGAAAATTTCCACATCTGACCACTGTTGAAGATTGCCTTGAATGGCTCTGATACAGTTAATGTCTGATGATTCGTATCATATAAATACCTTGGTTTGCCATCAACGTTAATGTATAACGCAACTGCCTTATTCGAGTAGATTGGTTCTCGGTTAATGGTAATCACACTCTTTGGCGAATTATACACTTGCCTGAAATCTGTAGCCATAAAGAACAAGTCGCCTTCTACGAAAGTCACATCACCTGCCTCCTTTATTGCCTCTATACCTTTGTATAAACTGTAGCCGGAGCCATAGTCTTTGAAATGCTCGTTGTAAACAAGTTCTATTTTTTTGCCATAACCAGAGAGTTCGTTCTTTACAAATCTTCCCAACTTCTCATAAAGGTAGCCCCCCACAAGGATATATTTATCGTACTCACCACAATTCTTCAGCAATTGAGCAAGAAGAGCGTATTGAGGTTCATCGGTATAATACAAGCATTTGAGGGTTTCTTCCTTAGTGTCGCGATTAAAACGCGTAGCCGTTCCAGCAACAGTTATAATCAAATATTTCATTTCTTGATACTATTTACACACATCGTGAGGCCTTCATCGAGAGTGATGATAGGTTTCCAGCTAGTACGGGTACGAATCTTGTCCGTATTGAGCAATCGACGCTCAGGATCAGACTTTCGGTAACCTTCGAAACGGATATCCACATCGTTGATGCCCATTTTTATTGCAATCGTCTTGACTAGATCAATAATGGCAATTTCCTCTTCAGTAGCCACATTATAAACAGTACCATCAAGAGCATCCTCAGAAGCGATGAGCTCCATAACGGCACGACAGCTATCAATATTATGAAGGAAGGTACGTTTGTTCACCTTCGAGTTTTCAAGAAGGGTTACGGTATGGCTTTCAAGCAGATTATCAATGATATGAGGGATAATGTGCTCTGCAAAACGCTCGTGCCTGCTATATACATTAGCAAAGCGAATAGAACAACCTTTAATTCGTCCCTTGCCAACAGCATCTTTCATAAAGAATTCAGTCATCAACTTGCCGCAAGCATAACTTGTACGTTGGCTATGTTCCGCTGTTGACATTGCCAAATAATCAGATTCTTTCACACCGCCATTCTCATTCCAAGACTGCATTGAGTAAACCTCCGAAGTTGAACAATTAATGTAAGTATCAGCCCTCATAGAAATGGCACGCTCCAAGAAATCCTTCATAGCAAGGACGTTAGTCTGAAAAGTACTCTCTACCTCATAGAAATGCTTTGTATGGACAACAGCAGCACAATTGATAAACACCAGACGACCATCGCACTCAATTTTGAGTTCTTTCGCCTTATCGCATACTTCATCCATCTGAGCGACTTTGTTAATGTCGTAATTATAGAAGATGAACGAGGGATTGTCAATAATGTCTTTAACGGTATCAATAGAACTTGCAAAGAAGTTGTCGAAACCGATTACCGTATGACCCTGAGAAACAAACTGACGAGACAGTTCACTACCCGTCATGCCAGTAACACCACTTATTACATATAAGTTCTTCATTTATATTCCAAATTTTAATCGTTCGCTGTAAAAAGTATCTATCTCTTTGGGGAAAAGAGATTGTTCAGCTTCAATATCGTAAGGAACTGCATTGAAATGGGTTTCCCCCGTTTCAAAATTGATATACACATATTGTGCATATGGATTCTGATTGCGAGGTTGTCCAACTGAACCTGGGTTGATAAAAGTCGTACGTTTCTGATTGCGCATGATTGGATTGTCAACTTTGAAGAATACATCTATCTTAAAAGGTTGATGAATGTGACCGCTCAATACGTAGTCAAAATCCTGATACTTTTCATCTTCCACTTTTGCTGGAGTCAGTTTTCCCCAATAGGGATCATCAATAGTTCCATGTAAAAGAAGTACTTTCTTACCACCAATTTCCAACTCTTGCATTGGCTCTTGCATCACATTGCTTATATAATCAATAGATGTCTGAGTGAGATGGTTTCTTGTGTATTTGGACATCACACGAGCTCTTTCTGAAGAGAAACATGAGAGTTCCCCATCAATCAAAGCCTTCTCGTGATTGCCCTTCAAATTGGCAAGTAATGGAATATTAACAGTTTGTATACGTTCAATAATTTCATTTGAACGCATACCATAGTCGATAAAGTCACCTAGACTAATCATGGCATCTGGCTGATAGTGTTTCTCAATATCAGCTAGAACCGCCTCAAAAGCAGAAAGATTGGCGTGTATATCAGCAAACAGAATTACTTTCATACTTTACTTGTTAAGAAATTCCATAAAAGCCTCTTTGTTCTGAATAGGAGTTGTAGTTGGACGACCAAGGTCCTTGCGGTTTCCCTTTTTTACGCAAATCTGAAGGAAAACAGGACCTTCTGCGTTCTTGAATTCTGCAAGTTTTGCTTCAAGTGCCTCCATAGTTTCTACACTATAAGCAGCCTTGTAGCCTACAGCTTGAGCAATTGCACAAAAATCAATCTTGAGACCAACAGTAGGCTGACCACCAACAGAATCGTGTGCGCCATTGTTGAACACAATGTGCACATAATTCTTGCATTTCATGCTGGCTGTAATAGCCATATTACCCATGTGCATGATGCTGGCTCCATCACCATCAAAACAATATACTCGACGCTCAGGCTTTTGGAGAGCTATGCCGAGAGCTATCTGGGAAGCATGGCCCATCGCCCCTACAGTAAGGAAATCACGTTCATGACCTTGGCTCCAAGCAGTACGTGCCTCAAAGAGCTCGCGAGAAATCATACCAGTAGTTGATACGATACAAGCATTATCTTCAATGTTTGAAGCCACCTTCTGAATCGTCTCTTCGCGAGACATTGCCAGTTCGTTTACCTCAACGCTCTGAAGCTTATAGGTATCGAAAGTATCCTTCTCTATCACAAGGGCATAGCACTCGTTGGTTGCCTTCATGAAGTCGACAGCTATTTTTATCTGCTTTGCAGCTCCCTCTTCATCCTTTGGCAGAATAGCATAGTTGATACCCATGGTATTAAGCAAACCGATTGTCACCTTACCTTGCTTCACATGCTGAGGTTCATCGTGAACTCCAGGGCGCCCTCTCCAACCGATAACGAGGAGCACAGGAATGTTATAAACGTCCTTGTCGGTAAGAGAGGCAAACGGATTAATGATATTGCCTTCACCAGAGTTCTGCATATAAACTACAGGCACCTTACCTGTTGCCAAATGATAACCTACAGCAATACCCATGGCCCCTCCTTCGTTAGCAGCAATAATATTCTGCTCAGCAGGAAGGTGGTCGGTAATATATGCACAAATGTTCTTGAGCAACGAATCAGGAACACCAGCATAAAAGTCTATGCCTTGTTCCTTGAGTATATTTACAAAAAATTCGGGTCTTACCATTTGTAAAATAGTTTAAGGGGTAAGAAATTAATGTTTACTTCTTCTTTGTGCCTGGAATAAGATTAAGAATCTGTTTGATAGGCATACAGTACTGCTCAGATGCTTCAAGCGAACGGCTAGTATAGAGGATGGTTTCTGCACATTTAACCATTGCAGGATAAGCAGAACGAAGCATGTGATTAGCATAAATCACTACATTAATACCCCATTCAGCAAGTTCCTCTTCTGTGAACTGGTTATAAGTAGTAGGCACAACGATGATAGGAGTATGAGCATTCTTCTCGCGAAAGCGCAAGCAAAACTCCTTGATGTCCTCTCCAGACTTCTCTTTGGAGTGGATCATTATACCGTCAGTACCTGCCTCTACGTAAGCATGACAACGCTCCAAAGCATCATCTACAGTCTTACCAGCAATGAGAGACTCACAACGGCTGACAATCATGAAGTCACGAGTAATTTGCGCTTCCTTACCTGCACGAATTTTAGCCTGAAAACCTTCGATTGTATCCTGAGTCTGTACAGCATCAGTACCAAAAAGTGAATTCTGTTTTAAACCTACCTTATCTTCAATTATAACGCAAGAGATTCCCAAGCGCTCAAGGGTGCGAACGGTAAAACCGAAGTGTTCAATCTTGCCACCAGTATCGCCATCGAAGATAACAGGTTTTGTGGTTACTTCAAGGGTATCATTGAGATCATGGAGACGGGTAGTCAAATCGACAGCCTCAATATCAGGCTTACCCTTAGAGGTAGAGTCGGTAAGGGAGGAAGCCCACATGCCATCGAATTCACGCTCCTGACCATTCACCTCTACCTTAGTATGTTCTGCTATGAGGCCAGTAAGACCATTGTGACTTTCAAGAATACGTACAATCGGTTTAGCTGCAATAAGGCGACGGAGAGAAGAAAGACGCATCTGAGGAGTTACACCAAGAGCATCAATCTCTTGTTTGATACCAGAAGCAGAGATGTTTTGGGTGTAAGGAATCTCGATAACCTCACCACCCAACTTTTCCATTACCTTGAATACCTCATCACGGATATACTTGTCAGGACCAACCTGCCAATCGTCACCATGAATGATGTAATCAGGCTTGTACTTAAGGAGATTAGAGACATAGCTCCAATCATCCTGAGGGACCACCCTTGATACGTTCCTGATGCTCTCAACAACGTTCTTTCTTTGCTCCCAAGTGAGATAAGGAAGTCTACGGTGGTTAGCAATCGCCTTATCAGTGAACAAACCGATTATCACATCGCCATACTCAGTAGCTTTGTTAATGATGTTAATGTAACCCGGATGCATGATATCGCCTATCATACCAAGATAAACTGTCTTTGCCATTATTATTTAACATTTTTCAAATTATTATAAAGAGCATCTATAGTCAATCACCTCAATTCCTCCTGCTTGAGAATAAGTGTGCAACAAAATCGGCTTTCTACCATCACTCAGGACTATACTCTGACCAGTGAGTTCTGCTACCTTTTTATCTTTAATAAAATCAAAATTCTTACTTGTCTTATACACAAAGATCGACTCTCCATATGCACGACTGCATTTTTGTGCCACTCGATAAATTTCTCCATCTACAGAGAATAACGAACCTGCGGGACGATTAATCTTCTTTTTGTCGCGATACTCGTCAACCCTAATTATCTTCATCGTATTCATGTCAAGAATAAACTTCTCAACATAATACTTAACTGTAAAGCTATTTGTTCCAACCTGACGATAAGTCAAAAGAGTGAATGTACCATCTTGATTAGAAATAACAGTTGTATCACGATACACTTCTCCTGAAAGCAAGACCCTCTCTCGCTTCCAAACTTCCGGGAAAGAAGTAGCCTTGTAGAGTACAATCTCTTTGGCTGCTCCTGTTTCAGGTATCATGTAGTACTCGCCATTATACTTATAGACAAATGGATAGCTCATGTGAGTAGGAGTAGCTATTATGATTCGGAAATTCTGTGGCGTTTTGTCTATCACATCGAATACCCCTAATTCACCTTTATGAGTAGCATAGTTATAGGCTTCAACAAACAACCAAATTTTACCATTGTCCTCAAATAATAGAGGATCCGCAAACCAAAACTCATCTGTATTTGGAAGGATTTCAAAAGGTTCTTCTTTTCTTTTATTGGTCAGAATACCATCAAAATTAGTTGCCTTTCGATATGCAATTCCCCATACTGTCGTTTTAGCAAGTCCAAGTTTGCGACAAATTCGGGAGTAATATAAATTCATAAAGTATCTATTATCATTTAATTTTTGCGAAATTCATTGATAGCCTGTATAAAGAAGGCATTACGCCTCTGCTCAAGCAACTTTGGTTCATAATTCTTCGAACGATTAAAGTTGATTCTTGCTTCTCGTTCCATCTTCTCTTTGCTGAAGCCTTTAATGATATTCACTAAAGTATCGACCTCTGTACCATTGTATGTAAAAAGCGAACCTTGATCTATGAGTTCAGGAATACCTCCTACTAACGAGCAAATGCACGGAGCCGCCTTAGTCATAGCCTCAAGGATGGTTCTTGGAAGACCTTCTGAACGACTTGGATGAATATAGATGTCAATATCCTCGAACCATATTAGAACATCATCGTGTTTGAACTCTCCGAGAAACTGAATCTGATTCTCAACTCCTAATTCAATAGCAAGGTTGCGCAGGCGATCGGGATTACCTGCTCCTACCATAGTAAACTTATAGTTGGTCAGCCCTTCAGCTTTTAATTTCGCCAATGCCTTGATAACTGTATCTTGTCCTTTCAATTCCGTACTTATTGACCCTACAGAACCCAGGACGATAGTTCCTTCTTGCTTCTTGATTTTATCCAACCGCTTCACCAACGATTGCTCATTAATGTCAAGGTATTCAATGTCTGAACAGCCAAGGCTTTTGCCCTTGCAAGGATAGTTGCTTTGCAGATATTCCTGCGTCACATAGCACGCATAATTGGCTTCTCGAATCATGCGATGAGTGTAATACGAGAGTGGATAGGCCGACAAACGTACCAACAGACGTGAATGAGTAACAGTATTGCGAAAGATATCTTCATTCACCACAGCCAAATAAGGGATGTGTTTCTTAAGGCAAATGGTACTGGCAAACGAAGCTGTAATACCACTACGCAAATAGCAAAAATCCACATCTTTTAGAATCTGCTGCATCATGCGTTTGATAACAAGAAGGTTTTTGGGGTTGCGAAACTCCGGTATCTGCTTGTAAGTGATACGAGAATTTGTTACATCCTTATATTTTTCCACCTCATGAGCACTCTTTCGAGTGATAATGCCTGCATAAACAGTCAAAGTATCATTCTCTTTCAATCCCGCAAGAAATCTAGAGAAAAAGTGTTCTGATTTAGAGTGATAAAAATGACCATTGTAATGGTCAATTTCCTGATCTTGAATATATATTATATTCATTATAATGGGATTTTTTGCTGATTCTTATGCCTTACACACCTATCAAATTACCTACGTATGGAATCTTCATTACAATCATTACGGCTATTGTTTCTATTACTACACATGTAGCAAATACGCCTACGGCAATTGCCACTGAAGATTCAACGTTCAACAACACGAATATGGCAGTTCGTGCTGCAACAAGGGCAAAGCCGTTTAACCAATAGTAGCCCAATGAATTCTTGCCTACATACGAAAGAGCATCGCTTAATGGCTTGACATCTAGTATCCAAAATGCTAAAGACCATACGAACCAACAGCCGATGAACTTTGTCAACATCTTAAAAACAGGTAAAATAACAGGCTGAATATCAACAACAAATATTAAGCATATTGGAACAAAAAGTATCAAACTGAACACCATAATTTTTTTGCTCTGAATGAAAGAACGAAACCATTCAACTTATCGCAAGAAATGGCCTATAAGAAAGAACATAGAATAATGCGCCAAATAAAGCACTAAAAGGATATTGTCGTGAATGTGAGAATTAGCAAACACATCTACTGCAAATAAGCCAAGGATTATCCATCCTCCCCTGCCCCTTATATATGAAAAGGAACGTCCATACCGTTATCATAACAAACAGAATATAGACAAACCAAAGTTTACCTCCGTATAACACTATCAACAAAAGGTATTCGCCAATAGATTCCACTTGACGATTCACCAGCGATGGCATTGCCAGTAAACACTCAATTTAGGGCATCCCCCTTTGAAAGGGCACATTACTGTGCCCTAAGCCGAGTTTTATTAATTAATTAGTCTTGAATTTACATTGGTTAGTAGCCAAAGTGATCTTGCCAGGAATCATATCAACATAATCCCTGCAGCCATTAAAGATTTCTAATACCTATTCTGGATTCAAAATCTTTTTATGGGAATAAATATGCAAAAGACGGATATAAAACTAATTTAAGAATTGAATTATCTACAAATGATGTTGTGTATGACGCTTCAAATAATCTCAAAAAGAAAAAACGAAAGTTAATAATAAATGTAATAGTTACCAGTGCATAAAGAAGCACTTTCCTAAATACACTTTGATGGGCAGATAGCTCTAAAAATAGCATTATGTAAAATGGAAACATCATTGTAAGAAGACGCGTGTAGTTATGATTATTAGTATAGCTTAAATTAAGGATAACCACCATTAGCAAACATACATTTACCAAATTACTTTTGGGAACAACTATCTTAGAAAAAAATGATAAAAAAAAGAAATGATAAAAAATCAAAGTAAACATAAATGCTCCCGATTGAAAAAAAGTTTCGTGTTCTCCTCTGTATATCTCTGCAGCAGAATATATCTGTCCTAATATCACAACATCACCAATACCAGGGAAATTACTTAAAATATTAACGACAGAATCCATAAGATTGAATTGTCTAAATATAAAACTAACCACAGCTATCACAGGCACTATCCAGTTTTTCAAATTAAAAACAAAAACAAGTGGAAAGTAATACAGACATGAAAAATGTATATTTAATGCTAAAAAATAAATGATTATTGCTTTTTTCCAGTTTCTATTTAAGAAATTACCGAATGCCCAAAATGTGAGTGCTGTAGCAGTAGATTGCTTCATTAATTCAGTTATCTGAGTAAAGATAAAGAAGCACAGTATTACAGACAGCACTATACCTGAATAGCAGAATTTATTGGGTTCCAATCCTTTAAATATTATAAGATTTTCTACTGCTTTAAGAGTGGTATAAAATACAATGAAAATCCAAAATAAAGACACATAACGCACATCACCCATAATAGTATAAACCAACTGATTCATACCATCAAACAAGATGTGTTTTGTCTCTAGTATACACTCCAATGGAGAACTTAAGAAGATACTATTATTCCATATTATTGAGTCATAAACTCGTGATAAATCTCCTGTACTAGTCTTTTGAGTAAACGCAATAAGGGCAAAAAACAATGATATTATAATGAATATTAAATTTCTTTCCATTTTCCCTATTTGATGACGTAAACTCCCTATAGAAGTAAGAAAGCTAAGGAATGGATTTATCAAGAATAAAGAGAAAACCACCTTTGTGTTCCTATTATTCATAGTTTTAGATATTAATGAGCGATTGAGCCAAAGACTCCATATTATTAATACAACGAATATTCATCTTAATTGCAAAGGAATAGCACTGTTGTTTGGGGAATCTATTTAGACAATCTACAACATCTTTGGGCTCAGGAAATTTATCTCCTTTAACCATTGACCAATGATAATCCAATAGATTTGCCTCCCTAAGTATGTGGTACGTTTTACTTGATTTATAATTTTTATATAGCCCCATTCTAATACCGTATTGATCAAAGCTAAAAAATGGGATAGCATTATGCAAAGCTACAATAATCGGATGCATTAACACTCCAATATAGGCATGCGAGTATTTTATAAGACAGTACCAATCCATTGGATCTATTGGCATCTGGATATCTTCAATTCCTTTAAACTGTTGCCCCCCTACAGGTTTTAGCATATTTACAACCTTGATGCCCATTTTGTAATACTCTTTATTTAATCTTTCTACCCATCCTTCTGGAGATATCAAACCACGCTCCTTGTCAAAACATACGATAATATACTGTTCTGAAAGATTAAATCTACGACAGATTTCCTCCTTATTGGGTTGTTGTGGAACGTTCGTATTGTAAGCAAATACAGGGTCAGGGGTTATCTCTGGTTTGATTTTTCCTCTTGTAAAATAGGAAACAAGTGATTGAGTCCAATTATCCCTAACTGTAATTTTTGAGTATTGTTTAAGCAACCCTCCGATTTCGTTTCTCCTGAATAAAAATTCAAAATATCGACAATTTTGGCTTGAAATTGAAATGCCAGCATGTGGAATCGTTTCAAACCCCTTTCCCCAATATAAATTAGGAAAAAGATGATCAGATGAAGGGCGACTATATGACAAAGTTTTCAAATGAAAATGTGGCCTGATAATATTAAATAATGCATCACTACCAACAAGGACATGTGTAATACCTTCCTCGTTCAAAATAGCAGAAATTTCTGATTGTTCACTAAATTGACGAGTTAATCTACATCGAGTCTTAATAAACTTATGATGTGCATTGAGCTGCTCTTCAGATGATGAGTTTTGATAATCTGCTAAAGCATCATTAGGCACCCAATTAATGATAATTGGATTGTATCCATTGTTATCCAAATAACAATATGTTGAGAGTGCTTGAAGATTCGCACCATAATTTGCAACCCAGTGATATGTCAGTAGTCCGATTCTCATACTTATCTTTTTAATAAATTCTTAATAACAATTACTGAAGATGAATAACTATATAAGTCCTGAAACAACTGTCTTGCAGAAGGAATTATTTGCGAATTGTCATCCTTAAAATCATTAATTGCGGCTACAAATTCCGAAACCGTATTACATCTCGCCATACAACTTTGCTCAAACTTGTAACCTTCAAGAGCTTCGTCTGTTGCAATAATATACTTACCATACATCAAAGCCTCGGCAGTTTTTGTTTTCATACCCCCACCATGGAATATGGGCGATACAATTATACGTGCTCTTTTATAGTAATCCGAAAGATCATTCACGAAACCATAAATTTCAACTCTATCAGATAAGTTATTGAAAATATCTGGACTCATATCTTTACCAACAACACAAAATCTTCCATCTACTAGAGGAAGAACATGATTAATAAACCACTGTACTCCCTCAATGTTCGGATAAAATGCTGTACCAACAAACAAATAGTCAATAGGAATTCCATTTATTTTTGGAGCTAAATCGTATTTATCCTCAAGAGATGTCGGCATTACCGCATCTGCAGTTTTACCATATAGTTCATGTAAAAGTGTAGAATCACGATCATTAAGGGTTATACAGTAATCGGAGTATTGTACTGCCATCTTCTCCCAAATTAATACACGAAGATAATAAGGGATTGCCCTCAACCCGGAAACCTTACAAAATTCCTTTGCGTATTGTTTTTCAATATTGTGGAAGAAAGTAATAATTCTTATATTTGGGAAATGCCTCTTAATTACTTTACAGATACGACCACACAACGATTGACAAACAAAAACATAGTCATAACCTTTCGTAAGTTCAGATAATGTCTCTGATATAACTTTGTTGGTAATACTGAAATTGAAATAATGACTTAAAGAAATATTATCCAAAGGAATATATGTAACCTTAGCAAAAAGTCTTTCTACAACCACTTGATTGCGTTTATTTACTTGATCCCAACCATCTTTAACTGAGATCTGTTTATCTCCAATATATAACAGTTTCATTTTATTCGATACTATCAAGAAAATCTTCGTATGAGCTAAACATAGGTTTAGTTGACTTAAATATTTGCATAGATTCTTCAAAATTTCCTCTTAAATGCATTCGCGATGTAAATACTTTATTCAAAGTACCATTCCTTCCCTCAAACAAGAAAAAATAGGCAGGTAGAGCTTCTTTTTTAGGGGTACAATTAAACGAGTTTCGATAGCATTTGACCATATTAACGGCTTCTTCATATTGCCTGCTTTTTCTTTTCTTATAATACTCGTCTAAAGTACAAACTACACGTCCTGGAACACCTGCAATAACTACATTGTCGGGATATGTTCCAGAAACTACACTACCTGCAGCAATTATCGTATTATTACCTATTTTAGAACCCATTAAGATAATAGCTCCATTACCAATGAAAACATTGTCACCAATATAAGTAGGTGAAACTCCACCAAGGACATGTCCATTAAGCCCTTTAATAACTGACCAACTATAATCATGTGTCAATATTGTAACTTTATCTGTTATTTCTACATGATTACCTATATGAAGCATAAAAGGAAAACCTTTGTCAATATTCACATAACCGTGAATATTAACGTCTTCACCAATATAAGCCCCTTTTTTTCTAAGTTCAGTAAGCATAAGCTGTGGAGTAGGCCTTCCAAACAACCTTTTTATATATTCTTTTAATATATTCATAATCTTACTCATAGAATCCTAAATTATAGATAAACTTGTACTCAAAATTATCATTCATCAAAAGAACCCCTTTGGTTCCTCCACAACGACCGCCAATAAAGCAATGACATTTTGAGAGAATATAGGTTGCAGACAAATATTCTACTCCCATTAGATATTTGTCCCTATTGCTCTTTGAAGAAATAGACATTAATCTATTAACATTCTTCATTTGCTCATGAGTTACTCGATTTTGTTTTATGTATTTCAGTTTCGTCCCAAAATGAGATTTAAACATATCCAATATATCTTGGTCTTCTGTAGCAAGAAACACATAATCACATCCATACTTTTTCATTATTGCCTCTGCATCTTTTATTACTACCTGAGGTTCTGGCTGTACTGGATGATTTTTTGGTTTTTTTAGTAAATAATCCGTACCTCGGCACAAGACTCCAAGTATCTTTACATCTTGCGGCATTACACTGTCACGCATTTCTTGTAATTTCATTTCTGTTTCTCTTGAAAATCGAATGTACCTCTTGAATATATCTTGAAAATACTTTAATCGGACAGGATTATCGTAAAACTCTGTATTACCCATTAAGTATTTGTCATTCGGAACATCCTTTTTGCATGATAATATCACATGTTTTGATTTTGAAATATCATCAAGACTGACCGACAGAGGTTGTTCAAAAAATTTTTCCCAAACATTAATTTCATTGATATCCTCAGGATTGTGATACTGCGTATGATAATGTAACATATCAACAACCGGTAAATAGCCATGATCTTCTGCATATGCTATGTGCATAATAACCTTATTGATTATCCACCAGAGACCACATGCGAAATCAGGCAACCCAATAACATAAAAAAAATTATTAGGATTTTCATTTCCATAACAAACTTCTTTTTCTCTATTCTTAATATCAAAATAATAATTGAAAGCTGTTTGTATAAATGGTATTGATTTGATGAGATAAAAAAGGTTTCTCATATTGTTGTTTTTTTAAACTTAATATTACTTAAAACTTTTTTCACAAAAGCTTTTTCTTTTTCGGAAAAGCTTCCCAAATAGGTAGCAAATGAATATGCAATAACAGACAGACTGCATATTACCATCAAATGCAAAAAGCTATTACAGGGGATCATATAAATAACCATGAAGGTTAGTGCCTCTGGCAAGACACATGGGTACAAAACTTTTTTCAAATACTCTTTAACATCCATATTGCCAATCTTATTAGCGTAATATAGTCTCAGCCCGAGTAGTACTAACTCCAATACAACCAGCAAAGCAACAGCCACATCAGCAGAATATCCCAATTTCATAACACCATAAGCTACAAAAACCCAAAATACAAGTATAGTACCAAGCCTTAATAAGTATTGCTTAATTTCACCTATTGCATAAAATATCGAAGTTAATCCCACACAATTCATAGATATCATAGACGAGATAATCATTGACATTGTAAACGTTATAGTGTGTTCTGGCACATTGCTCAACCATACTTCAAGCACGTATGGGAGTGTAACCATAAGAGGAATTGAAAAAAAACCGTAGATTAAAGAACAATATTTTGTTGATAACATAGACAATGAAACCACTCTATTTCTATCTTGCATACCTTCGCTTTTCATTATCTGTGGATTAAACGCCTTTTCAACTGAAGATGTAAATTGGTTCAGAGCACCATTCACCTGATTGGCAATTCCATACGCCGAATTAATTATTGTTCCTGAAAAAAGATTCAAAACAACTGCATATCCTTGATTGCAAAATATTCTTGCAAGTGTACTATATAGATTCCAGCCAATGAACGAAAATATGTCCTTCACAATTAAAAAATCATTCTTATATAGTTTAGTTAATGTGATATTCCTATATCTTCTTTGACATATCAAGAACTTCTGAAAAAAAACAAAAAACGCTATTATTGCCATACCATAGGCTAATGCATCTAAACGAATATCTATAGGCATGAAACCAACACATATTGCCAACAAAAAACGAAGGAAACAATCTAATACACTGCACAATGAAAATAGCCACATTTCTTCGTGCACATTGAACAAAGCGTCATAAGGTATACTGACAGTCGAAAAGAAAGTACTAAATACAAGAACTTGGAAAAGTAAAATTGCAGAATCAATACGATCAGGCTCAATATTAAGATAACTATATGAAATAAATGGTCCAAGTAATTCTATTAGCAGGACTGTAACAACTCCTACACATACATATAGAGATAAGCTAACAGTAAAAATTGTATTAACTTTAGCCATATCGCCTTGTCCATATGATACATTTAAAAATCTTTGGACTGTAACAATCATAGAACTACGTACAAAAGCAAGCATAGATATTACGCCAGCAATTAATGTATACAAACCATAATCACCCTCACCCAAATAATTAAGTAAAAGTGGAATAGTTACAAAATGGAATAATGTCGTAAAAATTACCCCAATATATATATATACCGAGTTCAGTATAATTCGTCTATTTGAAGAACGATCTTCCATAAGTTAATACTCGAAAAGAGCATATCCTTTTTATAAGGCACCAGAATGGGTGCCTCACAAAAAATAGCCATTAAGTTCGATTGTTTTTTAACTATTGGCATATAGCCAAGTTCATATTTTGCGGTGCCAGACTCAAAAAACCTCTGCAACCGTTAAAAATCCGGCAAAAAATTTGCCAAGATAATCCCATGCGGACCTGCCTTGCAGCTTCACAGTACTGATTATACTATGATATACGGTGGCAATCTACGTTCCCTCGTCGCTTCCGAAGTGCAGAGAATTCTTGCGTTTGGTCGTAAAGGAATGGACTACCCTCTCTGTCAGATTGTTCGAGATCGAATAACGACCGTCCTTTATATTTATATAAGTGAAGGATTCCTTCCAAAACTTGTGAAGACAATTTAGGACCTCCCACATATAACAACTTTTCCGTTCCTCCTCACTTTTCAGCTCCTGTAGCAGGTTGGCCCTCAGGATTATCATCGCTTCCATGGTCGGTAATCCCTGTCGTCGTCGGGTACGCTCCTCATCGGTAATCATCTTCCTGTCATACTCCCTTTCAAAACGGAAGAGACGGTTTATATTGACAAGGAAGACATCCCCCCTCTTGTCACCTCCTTCCACGCGAGCTTTCATGAACTTCGCTCTCACGTATGCCAGTGATGGTCAGTATCCTTATTTTATCCGTTTTCAATTCGTCACCGATGAAGACATGGACGTTGTAACCATCCGACATGAAATAGTTCAACTCGGCATTACCTAAAAAAATTGTCAGCACGTCACGCCCACGGGACCATACTCGTAGAAGAAGATAACTACACATTCCACCTTGTTGACAAGAACCCACATATAGCATTTCTTGTACCGGTCATATTTACGGACCTTGCACCAGGTCTCGCCACAATTGACCACGGCAACCTTTTCCAGCGCGATCCTCTTCAGTTCCACCACCATACGGTCAAGGTATTCCTTGCCTTTCTTCTGCCAGTTACGCAAGGTGTTCTCCGATACGTCATTCCCATATCACCAAGCCATTGGTGCAGAGCCCGAAGGTCACATTCTTCACGTATACCTCGTAGACGATGAGCTGCAGGGAACACAATCAACCGGATCCTCATCCGAAACGGAAGCATCCTTTTTTACGGACTGTCTCTTTGAATTTCATCGCGCGGTTATCCAATTCCGCGTGCTCCAGACGTTCAATCAAGTATTCCACATAGCAGCACTTCATTTCAGCAGACACACCCTCACAGCGGTTAAAAGCACGACACGAGAAAGTCTCCCGCGCCAGAAGCTCGCGTTTCTGAAATATCAACTGTTGTAATTTGTCCGTATCCATATATACCTTTTGCGAACGGTTACCATGAGCGAACAGGCAGACAATACGACCGTCTTTAAACATGACGATATAAATCTCATCATCTGAAGGCTCACGGTGCAATTGTTCACGAATGACGGACAGAACACAGGGAATGCTCACAACGCATGTCAGTAAAGCCACGCAGGTAATAGAAGCAGTTGATACCGGACTGTCCGTCTGTAAGCACTCAATTTAGGGCATCCCCCTAAGGGCACTTTTCAGTGCCCTAAACCGAGTTTTATTAATTAATTAGTCTTGAATTTAACATTAGCTGATAGCCAAAGTGATTTTGTCAGGAACCATGTTAACATAATCCCTGCATCCGTTAAAGATATTTTTGAAAAAAGTTCCGATGAAGTTCCAGATAGAACTGCCATGAAGCTTTACCGTTCCAATCACACTATGATATGTTGCAGCCATTTCAGCACCGGCATCACTACCATAATGAAGTGAATTATTACGTTGGGTAGTCAGCTTTCGAATGGTTCGCTCTGCCAGATTGTGGTCTATCGGTAATTCACCATCATCCAAGTAAGCAAAAATCTCTTTCCAAAATCGATGCAGATAATTGAGAGCTTCTCTATAATACTGACTTCTAAATTCTGAATCCTTTGACAGTTCACTGTCCAACAAACTACACAATTCTATCAGGAGTTCCTTCGTTTCCAAGCTTTGCCTTTCCTGTAACCTCTCCTCCGGAGTAAGCCCGGCTTCATCATAAACATGTTTTTTTGAAAAGAATCTCTTAAGAAAGTTCGAAAAGCGTATGGCTACCGGTTCACCACCTTGATTACCTGCTTTAACGAACTTATTGTTTGCATGAGACATACAAACTTGATGTATAGTATCTTTAAACCGGACTGATTTCAACTCATTGCCGATAAATACATAAGCATTGTATCCGTCGGACATAATACTCTTCAATTCTGCACCACCCAAAAAGTCTGTAAGTACATCACGACCACGCGAGCCATTCTCATAGAAGAAAATGGCTGTTTTCTGAGCCTTGTTGACCAGAACCCAAATGTAGCACTTCTTATAGTGATCATATTTACGCACTTTACACCAGGTCTCATCGCAATTCACAATCGAGTCTTTTTCCAAAGCTATGGACTTCAATACACAGACCAATTCATCCAGGTATTTCTTGCCTTTCTTAAGCCAGTTGCACAATGTGTTTTTAGAAACGGTCATGCCCATATCTGTCAGCTATTGACGAAGAAGACCGAAAGTCACATTCTTCACATAAACTTCATAGGCAATAGCCTGCAGAAATTCAGGAGTGGCTCTAGTGCCTTCAAAATTGGTTACTACCTCCGGATGGCTTTCAGAAGGGAAATAACCCCACCCGGGCTTTTTACCCGGTTCTGCATAATGAACCATCTCAAAACATTTTTCCGCAAGGAAAGCAATCAATAGCCATTTTTTGACTGCTTACATAAAGAATATCAAAAAAGGACTTGAGTTTTAAGTATTATTAGTTTGGATTCCTATCGTTCATAGGAAAGGAAGTTTGCCGAGGCATGAGTGCTAAAGAGTTATTCCACAATATACCTCTCCACATTCCGTGTCTCCTTGCTGAAGTTCACCCCCACTTTCACCAGCCGCCTGCCATCCAGCACATAAGGAATCAGATAACCTCTCTCATCAATTTGCTTCAAGGCATCTTCGGCACTGCCGTTCAGCTTGAACTCAAAGACGTAAACGGCATCTTTTGTCTGCACCACGGCATCGGCACGACCACGCGCACTGCGCACTTCCGCCTGTACGAATTGACCCAGCAAAGTGAAGACGACATAAAAGATGGCCTGATAGTGGCGTTCGGTATTGTTGCTCAGTTCGTAGGGAATGCCTGCAAAGAATACTTGCAGGCGTTCCATGAATGCATCCACATCACCGGAACGGAGTTCACGCATAAACTTGGCTATGTGGAAACCGGTTTCATCATCAGTCACTCCTGTATAATAAGGAACCAAGAAATTCAAGAAACCATAGCGTACCTCATCATTGGGAAAACCCAAAGTGTACAATAAAACATCCCTATCGTAGTCTTTGATGGTCAGATAACCACTCTGATAAATCATGGGAAGCGGATTCTTTACTTCCGCACGATACTCAAAAAAGGCGGAAGCCGTCACTTCAACTCCCTCAATCAGAAGGCGCAAATCATAATCACTCTCTTTCAATAAATTTACCAAATAGGTAGGAGTACCGGTCTGAAACCAGAAATTATCCAAAATCTTCGACTTGCATGCATTCAACACACTGAAAGGATTAAAAACCCCTTCACAATGAGGGTAAAAATGATAACCGTCATACAGCTTCGTCATCCGCTCCAAAGTTGTATCGAAGTCCATCCCATTGGAAACACCCAAACGTTCTATCTCCGGAGTAAACGTTGTGAGCAGTTCTTCCTTAGTAATACCACATAAAGAAGAATAGTCGGGCCATGTACTGATGTCCTGCAACTGATTTAAATCACTGAACACGCTAATCTGCGCAAACTTCGTCACACCCGTCAAAAAAACAAAGCGGAGATAACGGTCGGCACTTTTCAGTACCCCATAAAAGGCTTTCAATATCCGACGATACTCTTCCGTTAACTTTTCATCCGAAAGAGCTTGAAGCAAAGGCTTATCGTATTCATCAATCAACACTACCACTTGCTTACCCGTCTGGGCATACGCCTGCTCTATCACATAGGCAAAACGCTCTTCGGGACTACGCTCCTGCTTTTCCGCACCATATTTCAATTCCCACTTTTCCAGATATTGATTAAGCATGGCTACCAAATCTCCGGCTGTTTCATATTTACGTGCATTCAAGTCCAGATGCAATACAGGGTATTCCTCCCACCGGGTTTCCTGTTTTTCGATGGCAAGCCCGTGAAACAAATCTTTACGTCCTTGAAAGTAAGCTTCGAAGGTAGATATAAGCAAACTCTTACCGAAACGGCGAGGACGGCTCAAAAAATAGGGAGTGGAATTGGATGCTATCTTATAGACCATTGCTGTTTTGTCTACATAAAGATAATTTTCTTCACGCAGCTTTTCAAAAGTCTGTATACCAATTGGCAGTTTACGCATCTGTTCCATCTTATTTCTCTTTTTTAGAAGCTATATGCAAATATACGTTTTTTCTTCAAAGAGAAATCCTATTTATACATTTTTATTCCATTTCCTCCCATGGATAAGGATTATCCACCACATTCTGAAACTCGTCAACTGCTTCCTGCTGCTCGGCAGTCAGTGATGCAACACTCCAAGAAGCAATGATAGAACGGCCTTCGTCGGCCAAAGGCTCATCGAAAACCTCTCCATAACAAGCCGTAAGCAAGCGGAGTTTCAGCAAAGAGGAAGGAAGGGAATCAAGGGTATCCCAGCAACGCCTCAATACCTCCTGCACATGCTGTAGTTTTTCACCATGGTCAATGAACGAGGCACTATACCCCTTCAAGAGAGCAAGACAGACATTTGCCTGCTCCTCCACCGTGGTGCCCCAGGTGCCGGAATTATACAAAGTTGTGGTCAAGCGATAGACTTCGCTGTTACGACGAGACAAATCATCGCTATAGATAGGACTACCGTCCATACCCAAATACATCAGATCGTGCGCGGCACGCTGAAGGAGGAGTGCTTCTTCTAAAAGAGACATGAGTAGTAATTATAAATTAAAGACTAGCGGATTACTTCAATGAGGTCTGGATGGATGGTCGCCATGGCAACGGCAATGATACCTTGTATAGCAATCACTACGCGACGATCACGGGCACCTTTTACTTTTAGAAAAACACCTTCTTGACCCTCGAAGTCGCCACCGGTGATACGGACTTTCGTACCTTTGGAGAGATTCAGTTCTTCGGGTTGGAAATAGAGAAGATGGTCATTGTAGGTACCGGCGACGGCTATGAAACACTGCATATCATGGTCGGGAATGACTATTTTCCGACCGCTACGGGTATCGGTGATATATTGCAAATAAGTAATTTGAGATTTAAATCGCTGTACTTCGGAAGGACGTGCATGGACAAAAACCAGGTTACGGATGACGGGAACCAAAGCACGGACTTTCCTGCCCCTACGGATACTTATCTTATATTGCATGGGAATGAAACAGCCAAGATTTGCCTTTTCGAGAAGATGCATAGCCTCAAGCTCCCTGCGGTATGTGGCACGCATGGCAAACCAAACTTCGGTCTCTTTATCCATTTCTATTCTTGCTAATTTTACTTAGAAAAAGGTATTCCTTGGGGGCTTTGAACTACTATTACAGAACTGTAGTTCAATCACTTGCGAGCATTTTATGGGAAGTTTGACAAGCACTATGCTCTTCTTGTCAACAGATTCTCTGCGGTTGTTCATTACCTTTTGGTAAGAGACTATAAACGAACGTATTAGAAACAAAAAAGCGTTTTTTAATCGTACGTTTAAAAAACACCTATTTCGAACTTATACAAGACATACTCAAAGAGCTAAAAATAAGAAGATTTTAACTGATTACATATATTGCATATACTACTGAAATTCAATGCAATATACTTATCATTATTTATTATTAGGAACATTTTTCTATCAAACATTTTGCCATTACAAAAAACGTCTCTATCTTTGCGTTCATTAAACGTACGTTTTTAAAACAGCATATCATCTTATATATCAACCATTTACAACTCACCCTTCACATTTCCCTCCAAAATCCCCTTATTTCTCCCTCACTTTTTATACTTTCGCATTTTTTAACCAGAATAAAAAACAGTTAAACGAACGAAGAATTACACAAATGAAAGAACTCAAAAAAAGAAGCATCTCAACAGTAACGAACAGAGAAGCATGTCGTATCAATCTGATACACAGAAAATAAAAGTAACAAAAGTCAAAGAGCACTGCTCCATAGTGAACGAAAATCTATTGTCAGAACGGGTTTACTACGGAGACCAGACCCATGTTTATGTAGGTTACTTAAGAGCCTTTAAATCAGGCTATTTTGAAGGAACAAATATCAAGAAAATTACAGATATAGCCAAACTATTCGTTGCTTCCGAAAACTTCACAAAGAGAACCAGAGGAGAGCAAAAGCCTTTGACTTACAGTACGATAATCACCGAATTGGAGAAGGTATGGGCCATCATAAAACAGGAAGACACCACACTGATTGACCCATACGGATATGATGTAAGGATAAATCACTGATAGTTCAGTACCTGGAAAGGCAGTAATTTTGCCGCCGTCAGCAACCGGACAGAAGGGCTACACCTTTCTTGTCGGATGGTGTAGCCTCAACAAGGCAAGGGCGTAGCCATCCGTACTGAAAGGAGTAGCCCTTTTTCATTGCTGATTATCATACATTTACTAACCCTAAAAACATAAAAAATGGGAAAAGAAAAAACTGAATTTGAGGAGAAATTTGTATCCAAAACAGAAAAAGCAAAAAAGCTATGGGAAAAACGGATTACGGAAAACACGACATTGAGCATGGAGTCTGTACAATGGATGGCACAACGCATAAATTCCCTATTGGAATACATGCGATACGGATATGCATTGATAGCCTACCGAAAGCAGGACGGCAGCTTCTACATGGGAAGAGGAACCCTTGTTTCCTACGAAAGCGACTTCAAAAAGAAACATGACATGACAAGCATTAAAGCTCACGTAGCCTATTGGGACGCGGAACAACAAGGCTGGCGGACTTTTCTGATTGAGAACTTTATGGAATGGAGACCGATAGTAAACTAACAAAAAAACACCAATATCAAAAGCTATGGAGGCTTATTTACTACATGATGCCAATGCCGGCAGCAACCTAAAATTAATGATTATGATACAAGAAGAAGGTATGAAAGGATATGGCATTTACTGGACAGTGCTCGAATTCCTCAGATTGCAGAACGAATATAAAGCCAGCCTGAAAGTGATTCCCATACTGGCACAAAAAGCAAGGGTGACAACTGCCACACTGAAGCGAATCATCTATGACTATGCGCTGTTCGAGGTGAACGAGACAAGCTTCTCATCCCCCGGACTAAGCCGCCGCATGGAGCCATGGGACGCCCAACAAGAAGCTAAAAAGGAAGCCGGACGTCGCGGTGGACTGGTTAACCAGCAGAGAATCAGGGATGCCAAGACAAGCAGCGCTTTAGCAAATAAACTAAATAAAGAGAATAAAGAAAACCCCTCTCTATCTCCCCAAGGGGAGACGGGAAGAAGGAAGGAGGAGATTCTTCTGACTCCACCGGAGTACACGCTCAACAGACAGACGCATAATTACCAAGGCCTAATGGAAGAACTGGCAAGGCAGAAAGTAACCGACATACACGATTTGAATGCCATCCTGAGACTGACGGATTTTGGAAAACTGGGAGGGAAAATCTGGAAAATCCTATACGAGTTGAACAGCTCACCCCAACTGAAAGCCCGTATCGTGATGCCTGGAAAGTACATACTGAAATTACTCAGAGGTTAGATTTAATAAAAGAAATATAATACTTATCTCTGGAAAAATCGAACGAATGAGGGAAAATAATGATGGCGGCACTGGTGTTCAATGACTTATGAGGACTTATGATGAAAGCCTCGCCGATGCAAAAGTGCAAGGAAATGAAAGGTAATGAGGGCAAACGGTTTTCAAATCATTACCCGATAACGAAGTAAGTTTATAGGTCGTTGGAGTTTATTTCTACTCTCTTCCACATTCTGCATAACAATGTACAACTCGCTGATAACTAATTTTGTAACCAAAAAAGATTGGATTATGCGAAGTACATTTAAGGTGCTGTTCTACGTGAATGGCAGTAAGGAGAAAAACGGTATTGTACCCATTATGGGACGAGTGACAATCAATGGCTCGGTGGCTCAGTTTAGTTGCAAGCAGAGCATCTCAAAAACGATGTGGGATGCCAAAGGTAATCGGGCAAAGGGCAAAAGCAAAGAGGCTCGGGACATCAATTTGGCTTTGGATAACATCAAGGCTCAAATCATCAAGCACTATCAACGCTTGTCGGACAGAGAGGCATTTGTAACAGCCGAAATGGTACGCAATGCCTATCAAGGCATAGGAACGGAGTATGAAACATTGCTCGGAGCATTTGATAAAGACAACGAGAGCTTCAAAAAACGTATAGGCATAGACCGTGTAGCGAGTTCTTACAAGGTGCGTGTAAGGTCAAGAAACCATTTGGCAGCGTTCATCAAGAAGTGCTACAAGCGTAGTGATATTGCTATGCTTGAACTTACTCCCGACTTTATCAAGGAGTACGAAATCTATCTCTCTACCGATGCAGGGCTGCACAATGGCAGTGTGTGGTCGCATTGTATGTGGTTGAAGACAATCGTATCAAAGGCTCACTATAACGGACTGACACCGAGAAATCCATTTGCTCAGTATCGGGTTAATCAGAACATCAAGGAGAGGCAATACCTTACCGAAGATGAAATCAAGGCTGTGATGACACACGAGTTTGCGGATAAGAGGTTGGCTTATATCCGAGACCTCTTCGTGTTCGCAAGTTTTACCGCCTTATCATTTGTGGATATTAAGGAACTGACCACTGATGATATTGTAGAGGTAAATGGTGAGAAATGGATATTATCGAAGCGACACAAAACAAAGGTCAATTTCCAAGTGAAGTTGTTGGATATTCCATTGCAGATAATCAGGCGATATGAGAGATTCCAAGAGGACAAACTTGTATTTCCCAATCTCAACTATTGGAACATCTGTAAACCACTGAAAAAGATGATAAAAGAGTGCGGTATTACGAAGGATATTTCCTTCCATTGCACTCGCCATGGGTTCGCTACGCTGGCTCTGAGTAAGGGCGTTCCCATTGAGAGTGTAAGCCGAGTATTGGGGCATACGAACATTACCACGACACAGCGATATGCGAAGATTACCACCGAGAAAATCGACAAGGATTTGACAATGTTCGGCAACAGACTTAATCAATCGTTTAGTGAAATCTCAATAGCAATGTAACTATGGAAAGGTCAATTATAACAATCAACAAAAGCGGAAACGTAAATATCCCAAGCGGTAATGTATGGATGTCAGAAATGGAATTGGTGGATTTGTTCGGGGTGATAGCCCCGACACTACGAGCCGCTATCAGAGCGATATACAAGAGTGGAACATTTAACCCTGCAACTACCCAGCGATGCGATTTAGCCACTCCTGCAAGTTGGGCTACATTTTATAATCTTGAAGTGGTCGTTGCACTTGCATTTAGGCTGAATACATACGAAGCAAGTAAGGTTAGGCAAACAGTGTTGAAGTGTTTATGCCAGCGAAAAGAGAATGGGATTAGTCTGCTTATATCATTGCAAGGTATGGGACAGCAAATCTCTCCCAAAATGAGTTGTTGAATTACAGCTACAAAGGCGAAGCCTTGCTATTCTCACGAACGGCAAGGCTTCTTAGCTAATGTTTTATGTATATATATCTATCAAAGGGATGATAGAGTTTCATTATAGTTCTACAACCGAATAAAGGGTGTAGAACATAATAATTGCTTTAATAAACATTTACACCATCAATTGTTACATTCAATCTTTCTGCTGGCATTGAGTTTTTATTTCCCCAAAGAGTAGTTCCTGTATTGATACCCTCGTCATTAATCTCATAACCATTAACAGTTGTTCCAGAGACTGTTACATTGTATGTTGGAGTCGCGCCATATGGAGCATCACCTATTTCAATAGCGGCTTTCTTGCTTGTCAAACCTCCTTTATCGTCGAAAATGCAACTTTTCACAGTCAAATTGACAGTGTTAGATCCTTCTTGGTAAAGAAGGAGTGCTTTACCATCTGAGTTAAATGTACATCTGTCAAATTCCATATTTTTTGCTCCCCAAGTCCAAATATTGTAAACATCGCCAGACACATTAAAAGTACATCTCTCAAACTTGCTGTCACCATAAAGTGTGTATGTACCATTGATTACACAATTCTTGTAAGTACCGTTGCAACGAGCATAGCCAATATAAGTTGAACTATTTGTTGTTATAGTAATGCTTTCGAAAGTGACTGTAGAACCATCCAAGCCGTAGTCACAATTTTCATAACCAGAACCAACTTTAGTTACAGCGACTTTTACATCTTCAGGAGTACCCGTACCTATAAATGTCAGAGTCTTTCCTTTTGCTGATGATGGTATTACATAGTTACCTTGTGTCAAATTTATTATAGTCGCTCCATCAGAAATTGCATTTGTAATACCTTCGTTGCTTGAAGCAATATAATTGCCATTGGCATCTTTGACAACTCCCTCTGCTATTACTGAAACATTACCGTTTAAATTTACGTTTTGATTCTCGTTGTTAGCAATAATATGAGTATTTACACCGTTTCCGAGAGTATTGTTGATAATGTTTGCAGTATAGTTGCTACCAGGATAAGCACTTGAACCCAACTCAACAAAGTTCTCAGAATTGTTCACAATATTATTTGAGAATGTGGCTATATTTCCTTCATTAGCAACATACTTCAAAGTATAATCTTTATTGGTATTGAAAGTGCAATTGCTAACTTCCATATTAACATAACCATAAATTTGCATAGCACGAGCATTTGCGTGGTCATTCTGTCCTTCAAAAGTACAATTATTGAACGACAGGGACATAACATTATTTTTAGTTGTCCACCAAGTCATCACACCTGTTTCCCTACCTGAAGTTCCTGCAACAATAAATGTACAATCTTCGAATGTAAGATTACCGCCCCAAGCACCAACACAAGGTGCAATATTTGGTGCTGTTCCTGTGAACCAACCTGCAAGAGTGATTGAATTGTCAAAAGTAATACCTTTCACCTTAACTGTTGAAGGAGTACCGTTTGATTGGTGATCAAGAGCAGCGATAACAACATTAGGACCTGCTGCTTCAAGGGTAAAGTTTTTGCCACTCGCAACTTTAACAACTTCGGTGTATGTGCCGGTTGCCACCTTGATTACATCACCATCTTTAACATTATTGACAGCATCTTGGATGGTTGCATAATATACGCCATTGATATTTACAGGCTGAGCTTCACCATTATTGTATTCACCATCATAAATCGGGTCGATTGTGATATTGAATGTAACATCACCTGTCAAAATCTTACCAATAATGTTAGTACGCCAGTTACGCTGAACGGGAACAGCGTTAAGACCTTCGCTAAAGTTGATATTATTACCACTTATAGGAGCAAAAGTGAAATCCAAATCTTCCAACGCAGTCTTTGCGTAACCTGTAGTCTCATCATTGGCCAGTATGTAACTCATTGAGAGGTAAACATAATTCTCCTTTGTGCCGTCCTTATCTAAATCAACATCCAATGTTTCAGGAGTTGCGAACTGTGCAGGAATAATATCAAAACCATACTCGACAGTTTGTTCTCCTCCAACTTCACCTGTAAGCAAATTGATAGATGTTGCAGCATTTTCAATAGTTACCTTTGATTTTTCTATCTCAATTCCTGAAGCCTTAGCTGCATCCCAATCTGTCTGGTAAACACCTACGTTAATCTGAGCAAAAGGACGTTTCAATACAACATCAATTTCAGTATTACCTGTAACAGTAAATGTTTCGGCTTTGAAGAATGCATCACGAGTTTCATCGTTATTAAGGCCGGCATAATCAATAGTTACATTTTTCAAGTCTGTTGTTGTGTAAGCTGTACAGTTTGGATTCTGAGCCCAAAATGCTACTGTATATTGCTGACCTTTAGCTAAGGTAATGGTTACATTTTCAGTAAGACCATTGTCAAAAGCACTATTATCAACAATCTGTCCATTTACATCTGTATTTGCAATTGTTTCAATGAGTTCACCACTGGCATTATAAACTGCATATACCAACTTCTTTGCACCTGTACCGTCACTGATGGCACGGGTAGCGATACCACCTTCGGCTGCAAGCGAGAACGTCACCTGAGCCTCATTTCCTGACTGAACTACATCCAGTTCGTCATTTGAACACGATGTTGCGAACAGCATACCGGCTGCTGCGAACATACCTAAGAATAATTTCTTGTTCATTTCTGAAAATTTTAATTGTTATACAAATAGTTTTACTTTAATTTCTTGTTTTAAATGTTTTCCGCATTCATTCGGATTGCCGAAACCATTGTCGAGGGTTGTTCCGCTTATGCAGAACGGGGATTAATCATCAATCTGTCGTATCCTGCGAGTTGCAGGATGAAAGGTCTTGGAACTGCTCCATCCCTTTGTGGCTGTTAGTTGGTCTTCTGTCTCTTGTTCGGCTTCTTAACTCGTTATTCGGGTTATACATATTTTGAAATTCTCTTATTCTGCTGTAAATCCTCCTGCTATGTTGCTTCGTTGGTTAGCCTCAATCTCAACCTTTGGGAACTCCACCGTCTTGCTCTTTTCTCCATCGGTCAATGTCAATTCCGCTGCAATCTGCATCGCTGTTGTCGGAGCAAACAGATAGCCCATAGCGAGGTAGTTATATGCTGTGCCATCAGCCGAGAATGTTTCGGTGGTGGTGTCGCTGAAATTCCAAGTGAAATCAACTGTTCCGCTTACAGTATTGGTAAATGGGTGGAAGGTGTCAGGAGCTGACTTTGCTGTAAATGATGCCTGCATCGGTGTTCCCGTAGTTCCCACATTGATTTGAGCCAACGGGCGGACAAGTTCAATGGGGTAACTGTTGCTACCCGTTATGGTAATATCTTCTTCGGTCGCAAAGAATGCATCCGATGCTTCTGCCTCGGAGAATGTTATCGGATTTGGCAGAGTGTTCATCTTGATAGCGGTCAGATCATCTATGTCGTAGATGTTCTGACTGCTGTCATACGCCCAAAAGACAAAGCTGTATGTCTGATTCTGAGCCAATGAGAGGCTTACATCTATTGAAGTACCACTTATAGGAAAAAACTTGCGGTCTATTTCATAATAACTCCAACTTCCTCCGCTGTTGGTATGTTCATCGGAAAAACCCTTTTTGAAAATACCCACCACAAGGGTATTCACCTGTTCAGCTTTGCCGAAAGAGCGTGTACGGGTGTCGGTCGGTAGCATTGCGGTAAAGTTTACTTCCACATCGCCCACATCATGTAAGTCATCGGAACAGGACTGTATGCCAACCACCATAATGGCAAGCATCATCAATATCTGTATGTTATGCAGTAAATTCTTCATTGTTCTTAGCTGTTAGGGAAAAATCAGGTTATGGTCTCCGTCAAAGTCGGGATTGATGGTTACACCTCCCGATGCTTCCGACATCAGGAACATACCCGTCATTATGGTATGGTGGCTTCGCTTCAACGGTACTTCTATCGGCTCGGTCAAGGAGAGTTGTGTACCCTCATTGTCGTAAATGCCTATCTGCACCGTCACTGCCGATTTCTTACCGTTCACAAACACATAGTCAAAACCCATTGAGGCTTCCGAGTCGGAAAGCTTCTTCAAGGTTGACTCGAACATCACTCCCGTAGATGAATCCACGGGCTTGTCGGTGTACATGCTGTATGCGTGTGGCATAAATCCCACATAGTAGAATACTACCTTGTAATCCTCTATATTTACGGCTCTTGTCGGGGTGTCATCTGCCGATGCCGACTTGTTGCCGTTGGCTTTGGAGGCGACACGGACAGATTCCTTGTCGATGAACTCTTCAACATCATTCGTCACGAACTCGAACTTGGCAAGAGGTCGTTGCATCGCCACATTAAGCGTATCAGGCAGACGCTCCATAATATCTGCTACGAGTGAAATATTGTTCGTACCTCTGAAAGCGTCACGATGGTTGGTATTTCCCTTGTGGTCGCCCTGCAACATAATCTCTGCGAAGTTGTCGGCATTGTGGAAATGGGTATCACCGCTTGTCTTCACCAAATCAGACCACACCATTACATTGTAGTTGCCCGGCAGTACATCAAGCGTCACTTCGTGGTCGTAACCTTCGGCAATGTCCTTTGTGAATACGAACTCCTGTACATAGTCCTGCATCGTGCGTTGTTTCTCCGATACGGGATAGGTGCGGACGATGTACCGTATCTTACCGTAATCCTGATGGTTGTCGTATGTATCACCCAAGCCTTGCTCAATGACCGATGTTCCATCGTAAAGATGTTCCCACTTGGTCATATCCGTTTCATAATTGAGGCAAAGATGCATTTTTACAAACTCAGGTGTTTCAGGCCATTCGTGAACATCACAGGCTGAGAACAGCAACAGAGGCATACATATAATAAGGTACAGAATCTTTCTCATCGCTTGCCTCCTTTCTTCTTCAAGTCAAACGAATATGAGAATGATACCGCTGCTTGGTCTATACCCCAATAGGTCTTCTTGATGCTCTCAATCATCAAACCGTCCTTTGTATTCGGTGTGTTGTGGAACTTGTCATAATGACGGGAATAGACACCCGCACCGAGTGAAAACTCCACCCACCAACGGTTGTTCCTGCTGATAGGCAGGCGATAACCGACACTCACACCACCACCGATGGACGGTGTTTCACGGTTGTGGTCTTGATAGCGGTAATCACCGTCAAAGGCGAAGTTGTAATAAGCCAGCCCGAAATGTGCTCCTGCAAAGAAGCCATCGTTGTTTTCCGACAGCCAATAACGAAATTCGGGTTGCACACTAAATGTTCTGAACTTTATGGTGGTCTTGAAATAGTCCCAAGCCGAATAATAAACGGGCAATGTGAACGACCAGTGCTTTGCCAAATCTATTTCTGCTGCAACATTGGCAATGCCCATTCCCAAGCCGATGGCATTGGTCTTGACGTGCAGTTTGCGTGCCCATTCCTCCATCTCGGGAACTACGGGGGCTACAATTGCAGTAGTGTCGGGCACGATTTCCACGACTTCAACAATTGGTTCAAACTTAATGGTATCGGGTACAATCACAGGCTCCTGAACGGGTGGAAGTTCCTGCTTGTATGTTACGAATATGGCACTGGCATTTCGCATACGCTCGAAGAAGAGCTTGTTCATCTGTTGCCATACCTTGCCGTTATCCAACCGCTTCAGTTTTACGATACGGTTGTCAATATGGGTATCCGGATGATGATAATCCACCAACAGGGATTCCTCCTCCAAGATGGCGATTACTTCATCCTTGTGTATCAATCCTGAATCCTCGATCTGTGATTTCAGATAATCCCACGGAATGTAGCTGTCATTACGAGTTATGAGGCTGTCGGGAATATCCACCTCACTGCGGATGAACTTTTCAAGTGCCGAGAGTCGACCTCGTGCCAGCTTGCGGTTGAGTTGGTCACTGCCTTCGGGTGATGCCGCTCCACAGAAGGATATTTCCACGATGTTGATTGTACTGTCCTGATGGATATTCCGTAGGAACTCGATGATTTCCTGCATACGGGCGGCATTGTCCGAGTATGCAGAATCTATGACAGTACTGTTCACACGGAAATCAACACAGATTTCCGTGCGGCTCTCTTGCGAATGCGCAATACCCACACCAAACAGCAAGAGAATCAGTGTTATACAATATTTCTTAATGCGCATAAATCAAAATTATAGGTCACTTCTCTTTGGAAGAGTGATTTATGCAGCATATATCTGTTGAAAATTAGCTGTTTAGCAGAATGGGGATAACTTATTCGCTCAACAATCCGCTTTTTGCCCGAACAAAATCAGAATTTTGCGTAACATTTTTTAGTGTAAATTGGTGCCATTTGCCGAAAAATGTGTAATTTTGCAGCGATAATAACTTCTCTTCCAAAGATAAGTTCTCTCTTCCAAAGAGACTTTACAATTCGCTCAACAATCCTTCACTTACAGAGATTTCAGAATCATACTGTTCGCCTTGTCAATTGCCATTGTGTCCAATGATGCAAGATAGATGCGTGTTGTCGCTTCTGAATCGTGCCCCATTCCCTCGCTGATAACTGAAATAGGAACATTCTTGCTTTTGGCAATGCTTGCCCAAGCGTGACGGCTCACATACATCGTAAGCGGAACGGACAATCCCAACTGGTTACCGATGACTTTCAGGCTGCGGTTGATATTGTGTGCCGTATAGATGTATTGCTTGCGTTCATCTATTTCACTGAACGGCTTGATGATGGGTAATAGATATTGCGACAGCGGATTATCATACTTCTCCACAATCTCCTGCATACACTTCTCCCATTTGATGAATAGCTGTTGCCCTGTCTTGCGTCTGCGGTACGATAGAATATTGCCGTTCAAATCCTTTTTTCGTAGGTAAGCCATATCTACGAATGACATACCACGAGTGTAAAAACTCAACATAAACATATCTCTGGCAAAATCAAGAGTGGGATTCATCGACAAGTCCAATTCCTTAATACGCTTGACTGCTTTGAGTGGAACGGCTCGCTTTACGGTTTTATCCACACCTGTATAGACGTGCTTGAACGGGTATCGCTGGGTAGTCAATTCCTTTTCAACAGCCCGATTATATACAGCCCGAAGATTACGCATATAGAATGATGAACTGTTGGGGCTTACTCCGCTACGCTTCAAGTAGGCTTCGTATGCCATCATCATATCGGAATCCATATCGTCCAATGCCAAATCCTTATCCTCCCGAAAGCGTCTGAAACTGCTGAGCGTAGCAGCATATGTTTCCGATGTACGTATCTTACCCAATGTTTTCAGATTGGCGATTACACCCTCCATGAATGAGAAGAGATAATTCTCAGGATTGTCCGCTATAAACTCGGCTATTATATCATCAGCGGTATAGTCACATCCGCTATGCTCAAATCCTGAAATAATCTTTTGAAGAGCCTTTACATCCATTCGGATTTTATCGCTTATTTCCGACAGATAACGCTTCCTATCATCGTTGAATCGTGGTAATACCACCTCCGACAAGTGGCTGTTCCACTCATAGCCGTAGAGACGGTAGCCCGTCTTTTGCTGACGGGCTACACGATTATGGATTACTTGATAGAAAATTGAGCCTTGTCCGCCATCAACCGTTGATGGTCGGAACTTAATCTTTACTGTTGCCATATCACAATCAGTGTTTTGATTTGTTATTCAGATTAACCTTACTATCGTCCTGCTTGTTCTTGATAGACTTGGCTTTGGATTCTTGCTCCTTAGCAGCCTGCTCTTTAAGTCGTGCTTGCTCGGTGAGGGCGGCTTGTTTGCGAACAGCCTCTTCGTAGGTTTCCACATCTTCACGTATCTGCTCAATCTTTTGGTTGTCTCGGTTGAGTTCAAAAATGTCCTCCAATGTTGCTATCTGTTCAGCCGAAGCATCTCCTTTCATCTTGATGTAGCGGTATTTGAGAGAATCATCATCCCTCTGAACATTCGGTCTTGACAAATGGTATATTGCCGATGCTCCAGCTGCCATAAGGATAATAATCATAGACAGAAGAATCCAAGACTCTTTTGTATAAAGGGCAAACGAGTGTCGTTTCTCGTCAATGTTGTGCTTTACCTTTATCTCATCCATCTTGTCGATAGCCTCTGCAAGTTGTTGTTTTACGCCCTCAAAGTCGGGATGTTCTTTTTTAATCAGAACATCCATTTGATTGAAGATTCTCGCATAATCGTTGAATATTGCTTTGATGAACTTTGTCAATTTTGCATTCGTTTCTTCAAGACGTTCTTTGTTACAACTATCAACGGCAGTCTTAATTTCCTGTACTAATGCAGTGTTATCCTCATTGCGAACAATGGGATTAGCAGCACTTGTTTTAGCCTTCTGCAATTCGATTATACCTATTTCGATTCTCTCCAAGCATCCGTAGATGCCTTCCATAAACGACTCGTGGTCGTTGTGGTTAAAGTTTTTATTACTCATATCAATTTGTTTTAAGTGTGAAAAATTTGTTTGCTTAGAATCTTATTCCTCGATTCTTTTTTCGCTCCTTCTTCTTTTGTTTCTGCCAAGAAGGTGGTTGCTCATCCTCTGGTGGTGCATCCGATGGACTGAATAAGCCCAATCCGTTGCTCTCAATAAGGTTATCCGTAACACTGTAATTATGTCCTACTTCTTGCCTTATTGGTTGCTGTTTAGGCTCAATCTCGGTCTGCATTTTCGGCATATCCCAACTTAATTGTTTATCAAGTTTTGAATAGCTGAACTTTCTGCTCACATCGGAAGCCTTGAAAGTGTAGTCATCTTTGGTGAAACTCAATCCCTCATTTTTACCCGTTCTGCGGTTAATCTTGAAGGTCATACCTATGCCTTGCTTTTGCAGTTGGCTACCTAAGTCCCACCAAGTCCGACTCCGTTTCAATGCAGCCTTAACAGCATTATGAATCTCATACTTCACTCGCTCTGGTTCGTGGAGTTTCTTCACATTGGTCTTGCTCTTATCCTCTGCGTAGGTCAATCCGTATTTATCTTTCAGCCTCTTCGTAGCAATCTCATTACGCTTAAAATCGTTCTGCGAGGAGATTACTTTGCCATCGTAGTTGATACGATTATATACCAAATGACAATGCGGATTGTCGGTGTTAT